>ENA-ORRL01000036-ORRL01000036.1-human-gut-metagenome-genome-assembly--contig:-NODE-36-length-153986-cov-49.447337_pt1 | contig 153986 bp, 176 predicted proteins | sample MGYA00242175_ERZ509134 | MGnify/ENA primary metagenome ERZ509134 (study PRJEB26280, sample SAMEA2338660) | human gut metagenome | biome: human gut; feature: human-associated habitat; material... | reverse complement strand
ATAGAGCAAATCCCCGAATACGAAGGATATCTGGTTACTGATGGGGTGGATGATGAGGTTCGAAGTGCTGCTTTTACATTGAACGAGGATTGGACGATTGTTGGAAATTGGGAATTTATAACTAACGAAAATAAGAATGCTGGCTTAACAAAAGTTTACTCTTTATACTTATACAATAGAGATTATGGAATATTTGTGTATAAATATATAAACGCCGGACAGGGATTTTCTGTTGAAGATGTTAAATCTTTAAAAGCTATCTGTTCTGATGGTCGCATATATCTTAATGACTGGCAGGAAATAAGAAACAATATAGAACAGGAGGCTACAATTAGTAAAGGGGTAATGGCTATTGGGTACTTTAACAGAGATTTCACCAAAATGGCTTTCAAAAACTTGGGCATCTACAACAACCAGCTCCTCTCCAAAGACGACTGTATCAAAGCATATAACTATTTACAAACCCTAAAATCAAAGTAATATGAAATTCATTATCATACCAAAAGAAGTATATGATTCCGTATCTGAAGAAAAGAGACGTGAATTAGGAATAGGCAGCCCAAGAGCGAGCGTAGATGGATCTAAAGTTATTTTACATGTAGAACATTATGACCTTCTATTTAAGTCTTTAGACACGCAGGCTGATGACGAACCTCAATATCCGTATCCGGTATATGACAGCCCTTCTTCTGAGTTTGAATCTGTTCTTTCATCTAAAGAATGGGTGTCTGATGTTAATGACGAGCGTCTTTGATCTTGTTATGGTTGGGGTAATTACTATATTTGTAAAAAGTTGAATAATTAAAGCGTGTGGTAGCGTTATCTACCATATAATCATCATGTTTCAGATAATAATCGGATGCGTTTTGGCTAATATCCTTACGATAGCAATCATCGGTTTAGCCCTGTATTTAGTGTATCGTAAAAACGAAGATCGTTTAAAGGCTTTGGATTCTAAGATCGATCAGAAGGTTGAGGACGTAAAAAACAAGGTTGGTGCGGTGATGGACATCGTAGACCAGGTCAAGAAGTTGTTGGATAAAATTAACAAAAAATAAATATGGCAGAAATAGGTTATAACAGTAAATTCGAAGGCCAGGAGGTTGATTCCAGACTTGAGAATGTGGTGCAGGCCGCTCCTGGAACAAGTTCGGAGTCGGGCAAGGGAGGCCTTATCCCGGCTCCCCCTGCCGGAAGTCAAGACGGTAGCAAGACTCTTCTTAGTGACATGACATGGGGAGATCATATAACAAAGCAGTACGTAGATAATGCTGTTTCTGCTGCTGGATGGAAAAAGCAAATTGTTACTGTTTTGCCGAATGTAGATGAGGCTGCTGATAACGTCATGTATCTTGTAAAAGATGATTTAGCTTCTACTGAAACTGGCAATGTATATAATGAATATATTTTGGTTACAGATCCAGAAGGAGTTAAGAGTTTGGAATCTATTGGTATGGTAAGTACTGGTGTAGAAATGACGTTTTTAGATCTTGATCAGTTTTCTGGAAGTTCAGGAACCGTAAGTGATGATGTCTATAATAGCGTTGTTTCGGCTTATGAGAATAAGATTGTTGTAGGAGTGATTAATGGCGAAGTTGTGCCTATGGTAATATCTAAAGACCAAAATACTTACAATATTGAACTTATTTCTTGTTTTAATGATGGAAGCGGGTTGAGTTTCTTCAATGTGTTCATTGTATTAAATGAGGATAAAAGTTTTACATATAGTGGTATTAATGTTATTATTTCAAAAGCCAGTATTTCTTTTCTGGATTTTATGGCAGGAACTCCTTCTGTTGTTACAACATTGGAAAATCTTCCTAAAGGTAGTCATAATATTATAGCAAATGTATCTGCTGCCACTTCTTTATCTATGTCCGTATCATCATCGGATGTAGGACGAGAGTGGCAGGTTCGTGTCAACAACACTACCGGTTCTGACATTACGCAGCCGCTTCCTACTACTGGACAGTTCCAGAGCATGTCAGGTGACAGTGTTACGATACCGGCCAATAGCTTTATTGAATTAAGTATCTGGTATATCAATGATAAGCTGGTTATAAGAGTAGGTGAAAATGCTTAATAGAAAGGATGAATTATGTTGTATGTAAATAAGAGTATAAAAGGTTTTTATTGGGAAGGATATGATTTGGATCCATCTTCTTACGAAGTAGGATATTCTTATCAAGATTTCTTGGATGGGAAATGGGTTCAACTTGATGAAGAACAGAAACAGTTTCATCAAGACAATCCTAAAGCGAGTGTAAAAGAAGTTATTGCTATGCAGCTTGATCCTGAGCCACCAGGACCGACAGAAGAAGAGTTGCTTGCTATAGCCAAAGAAAAGAAAGTTAAGGAAGCTCGCGAATATGCTTATTCTGATTCTGTTCGAACATACAGCTTAGACGGTAAGTCTGTATGGTATAATGAGAATATGCGTTATAGGGTAAAGAATGATATTGATGTAGCAAAAGGAAGCGGAATATATACCGTATCTGTAGCAGATTCAGAATACGAGCTTGATATTGCTAATACGGCAATGAATGAAATGCATGTATATGAATCTGAGTGCAATGATCGTACTGCTGCCATAGAAAAGGAAATAGCTTCTAAAACCGACAGGAGTGAAGTTGAGTCTATGAAAGTGGATGAAGGCTATCCTGAAAAGTTAGTAAGGACAAAGGATCAGATAATAGAAAAAAATAAGATCCTTGAAGCCAATGATCCTGAGAAGGTTACAGCTATGTATATGAGGGCGATGATCAATACGCCGGCTATGTTGGAGAATACTGACCAGAGTCTTGCTCTTAAGATAAAGGGGCTGTACCCTATTTGGGATAAGGATGGAGTTTATGGCGACAAAGGTCTTCCTATGGGAACTGCTGTTGTAAAGGGGCAGCGTTTTCGTAGTAAAAACCAGCCTTCAGATTTGGATTGGACTTTGTTTGAAGTAAGGCAAAATCACAATCTACAAGCTGATTGGGTTCCTGGTCAGGGAGGTGGAGCCGAAAGCCTGTATATGGTTGTTCAAGAAAAGCATTCAGGTACCGTAGACGATCCTATTCCTTGGGTATATAATTCTATTTTAGAGAATGGAAAGTATTATATTGATAAAGAAATTAAGTATCTTTGCATAAGAGATTCAGGCATCCCTTTGGCTTACGAGAATCTTTCTGATCTTGTATCAGCCGGATACGTAAGGGTTGTTTAGGTCGTGATTTGTTGTTAATGTTATGGATAACCCCTGTATATTTATTTATGCAGGGGTTTTTCTTTAATACAAACTCTACTTATTTTAATATTTGGTAAGGTTCTAATTATCTTTGTGAAAAAGGTTAAGTTATGGAAAGAAGTGATATTATAAAAGAATTGAGTCAGTATTTTAGTATTGTTGAATTAGTTGGTCCTAAAGAATACAACAGAGACAAAGATCTTTGCTGGAGGTATTTAAGAACTGAATTGCTTCACACGATACTGGTTTTAAGGAAAGACATATTGAAAACGCCGATGACGGTTAATACCTGGAAGTCGGGTGGAAGGTTTGACGAGCGTGGGTTTAGGAACAATATCTCGGATATAGTAAAATCGAAGACCGTATCAGGGTCGTTGTATATCAGTCCTCATATGCTTGGGGCAGCCATTGATTTCGATGCTAAAGGTATGACGGCAGAGGAGGCAAGGAATAAAATAATTCAGTCGCAGGATTTACTTCCTTGTCCTATTAGATTAGAATCAGGTACCAATTGGGTCCATATTGACGTATATGACTCTCTTGGAAGTAACAAGAAAGTAACTATGTTCTAATATGGCTTATCGTTTTGTAGGAAGGATGAATTTAGAAAGTTTCTGGGCTTTTCTCATTTCCGGATTATCAGCATTGTGGATGAATTTCCAGGAGATTCACCACCTTATATATTCTATATTGTTTATATTAGCTATAAATCTTTTGTTGGCTACTATAAAAAGTATTAAACACTGCTATATCCGAAGAAAGAGAAAAAGGCCTTTTAAGATATTGACATGCATAAGCGAAATGGGAGTTTTGAAAATCCTTCTTGAGTTCGCGGCCTGTTCTTTCGGGTTATTTACCATATCCGGAATGGATCTTATTATGTCTATGGGAGGACATAAATCTCCAGAGTTTATAGATATGCTTCTTCAGTGGATTACAATATTTGCCTTAATATTATACGGTGGAATGGCATTCAAACGCCTCGGTGACCTTGCACCTGATTTGATGATAGTAAAAGGCGTTAAGTATTTCTTTAGCAAAGTAAGTTGGTGGCAAAAAGTTCCATTCGGAGAAGAGCTTAAAGAAGGTATTAACAACGGTGATATACAAGAACTTTTAGCTGAAGATAAGGAGGGTAAGAAATGTGTTTGCAAAAAATGAGAGTCAGGCATGTGTTAGGAGTTATTCTACTGTGTTTTATTTCTTTCTTGTTTGGTAAAACATGCAAGAAGAAAGAAATAATACACGATATAGAAATAGATACGGTAATAGATACCATTATCCAACCTATTCCTGTTCCTCAGTATATAGTTGACGTAGGGGAGGTAGAAATACCTTTCCCTATGGATGCTATAGTTAAAAAAGATACGATAAAAGACACTGTTTATATCAATATACCAATACAGAGAAAAACATACAACACAGATGATTATCGGGCTGTTATAAGCGGATACAGACCTAATTTAGATACGATGATCATCTACCATAAAAAAGAAATAATATACGAAAAGAGCCGGCGATGGGGCATAGGACTGACGGCAGGGTATGGAGTTGGGCGCGAGGGCTTCTCCCCCTACTTAGGCGCTGGAATCTATTATCGGATATGGTGACAATCACCTTACCTTTTATTTAATGTTCAATAGTTTAAACTTTTATCACCTCATTTACTTATCTTTGTAGAAAAAGATAAGGTATGAACTATATCGATATTTTACCACAGATAAGAAATAACATTTTCTATGTCAGGATAGTAATGACCGACTACGATGTAGAAAATCAGATGGTTATTAGAATAGTAGCCAGAAGAAATGACGGCCTGTACAAGACGGAGGTAGTGCAGTATCCAAATGAAGGAACTGATTACGGTGGAGAAATTATTGTTCCTATGTTTGGTATGGCTAAGTCGTTGGTAGCCCAAATAGTAGGAGTCAAGATAAATGGTACCGAGGTGCGTGTTAATAGCACCGAGGTAGAGGGAGCTGATATAACAGCCAGATACGACGATTCTCTTACCAGAATGGGATGGGAGGAGAGTATGAATAACATCCATCTTGATTTTGAGGTTATAAGTACAAACAATCCTAAAACACTTCGCATAGCCGATCAATCGGAATGGGGGATACTGGCAGACAGGCCGGCTATTATAGAGATCTTACCACCTGAAGATGAGAATAAGTATGTTTATTATCTTGGTAAGAATCAGTTGAATGTATTCAACAGTAAGACCCTTGGCATAAATCCAGGTCGCGGAAATGATTTTGAAAACCTGAAAGATGGTATATACGATATTACCATAAAAGGCAGTCCTTCCTCTTATTCATTTAACAGAAAGTATTTGAAAACAGATCTGATTCGTCTTAACATAGATAAGATATGGGCCAGGTCAACTGTGTTATGTGATCATGAGGATGATGACGTTATTGACAAAATAAAAGAAATAGAGTTTCTTCTGGCTGCGGCTGAAGCCAATATGAGATTAGGGAATTTTGAAAACGTAAAACAATTATATGAAAAAGCATCTAAATTGATTTACGTTCTCAATAATTGTGAAAATTGTGGTTGTAAAATATAATAAATTAAATATCAATAAGTTATGGGATGCGGATGTGGAAGAAGCAACATTGCTTCTGTTAATAAAAGTCGGGCTATAAAGCCTCAGTCGAATACGACACCTAAAGCTGATTCTAATGCGGCTTGTATTCAGAAATATGATGAACTTGCTGTCTTGGATAAGAAAATAATAGACCTTCATCGCAAGTTCAGGTTTGTAGGAGGTGTAAGTAAAAGGTATGCTGATATTCAGAAGTTGGTAAGAGGGTGGATCGTTAATTTGAAGAACGAGTGCCCGGATCCGGATGATCTTGCTACTTATTCTGAATACATAAATAAAGAATACGCCAGGTATTTTACGTCAAAGTGATATGGCAGCTACCGGAAGTACACAGCAAATTCTTTTCCCTTCATCTTACTTATGTGAGTGCGCTGATCGTTTTATAGCATGTAAGGCTGATCAGTATCTACAATATCATAAGTATAAGGTAGGTATTAAGCCTGATATGGATATGGTTCTTAAAATAGATCGTATGAGAAGAATCGTATGTGAAGGGGAATGCGGGTTGTGTCCTGACGAGATTCAGAAATTTAAAGAGGAACTTAATAAGATCTTGTCATGAAAAAGATGTATTACAACAAAGAATACAGAAAAGCTTTCAAGAAATCTGACTGTCCGGAAGATCTTGGTTCTGAAGAAACGTTTATCGTTCATGAGGCTGAATTTTGTTCGGATATAAGCCAGGATGATGCAGATAGGAAAGCGGAAGAGTTTGCGGAGAAAGAAGGTCCGTTGTATGCTAATAAAGTAGGTGGCTGTTGCGAGGTATATTATAACACAAGACAGGAAGGAGATTTCTTTAAAAATGATTGTCCTGATGGTCAAAAACAAGAACAACCCACACATCACGTGGTAGAGGCCGGGCGTGTATGGTCTAAGTTCAGTACCGAAATAGCCAACTACGAAGCTGCGAAGATTCTTGAGCAAGAAGGGCAGGCTGCCGCTAACGAATCTGGAGTATGTAAAACCGTTTATTACAACGAAGATCAACATGGTTGGTTTAGTAAGCGTTGTAAGGAAGGATGGAAGGCTCCTGAGAAATACAGGAGGATATACGCCGGTACCGTAACGTCTTTCATTAGCGTTGATGATGCCAATGAAAAGGCTAAGAAGATACTGGAAGAAGAGGGCATGAAATGGGTTAATGAAAATACCAAATGCGAGCCTGTTGTTGATGAATGCAAATTTGATTTTTGAAAATGAGCAACGTAAAATTTAATCCGACAGAAGGTGAGAACGATAAACTGGTGTCGGTGTTTTCTGAAATAAATGAAGGTCTTGATACGACTTTGAATTACACTATTTCCGATGAGGGGAATAAGGCTAAGAAGAGCATCGTCGTTAATCAAGTTGGTAAAAGGGAAAAGTTTTTATCGAAGAAAGGGGAGGAATCTGAGCCTTTTGTTTTGTCTGATGGTAATACTTTCAACGTTCTTAAAGAAGGTGCTTCAGGATCGGCATCCGCTTGGGCTGAGGATCAGCTTCCTCCAGAAGCCACAGAATCAGTTGGCGACAAAAGCCTTCTCCCTTCTTGGGATTTTTATCTTATAGACATGACTCAAAATACCGGAGACAAAGTGCGTCCGGTAGGAAAGCTTCGTAAGAATAATCTCCTTAGATTTGAAAACGGAGATTTTGCTCCTACGGTAGGTATAACCGAGGAAATGAGAGCCGAATGCGATGTGGAACTGTATTTGGATAACGGTCATAAAAATAAGTATTGTGATGCCGGAGCATTTGACGCTAAGGCTTTTTATGAAGAGTATGGCATTAGTCAAAAACTTTATAATGCTTCAGGATCAGAGGTAAGGATTTTAAGACCTTGGGAGACTACTTCAAAGAATTATAGTATATTCTTAGGATGTAGCAAGAGCCTGTACGTAGTTGATAAGGTAGTTGGTAAAAGCGGGAAAATATGGTCTGGTGTGTACGACGCGGACACGGTTCCTATGCTGGACGGACTTGACCTGCGCCAGACGTGCCCTGTTCTGCCGCCCACGGCCTTATCTCCTGGACCGGTATGTACAGTAGACTCCAAGGCAAGATCTTTCTTTTTCTTGTATGAAGGAGAAATAAATTGTAAATCAGGAGCCGGAGTTGGTAACGCCTGCACAATGTTTTTAAATGGAAGAACTTATCCGAGATGCAATGATGTAAATCAAATCAATATAGCTAAGTATTCGAGGGCTAATAACGTAGATCCTGAATCTTCTTATCCTTTTTCTGAAGGTGGGTTTTTGACCTTGAATGCTTATATCATACACCTTGAAATGTTGTACGGTACTAAATACTTGGTTAATACGGATACTTTTGGATCAGGGATATCAAGTAACTCCGGAGTAGGTAATGATGTCAATTATCGCAAATACGGAGGTGTAAAGTGTCGTAAAAAAGGAGAAGAGACGTGGTTGTATGGATCATGGGCTACAAATTCTTCTATTATACATTATGAACCTACTAAAAAAACTCATTTTTCTTACCTCATAAATTCAGAATATCCTAAAGAACAGTGCATGGAAAGCCAGATGGCGGCTTCTTTTGCATTTGAGACAGGCGTAGAAGAAGGATCAGAGTTTGATTTTTATGGAGGAAAATACTGGTATAAGAACGTCCAGGGAGCCAAGAGTATGGCTGAAGGTCATATGAATGTTATTGTGTTTAAGGAAATGACTGGTACCATATCAGCCTTAGATGAAAATGACGAACCAGCAGAATTTGATTTGGAAATTATTTTAAGGATGTCTTTATACGACGGTATGAATTTGTCTGGAGATGTCTTTAGATATTGTGGAGGGGGATACGAACAGGTAGGGACTTGTTTAAATGATCCTAATGTTACTCGTATAGGTAATACTATTGATATCTATATAGAGCCAGATCAAAAGAAATGGACATATGAGAAAAGGTCTACTATAAATAATGGTGAGGTTTTTGATTTTGAGTCCAAATACAAAAAGGTGGCAACTACCCAAAATTTAGGAGATAGTTATGCTTTACACCGTATTCCTTATACTGGATGGAAAGATAAAAAAGGCGGAGGTATCGGATCAGGAGAATGTTTTTATACATGGGACAATTGCTACTGGGCTTCAGCTATCGGTTTAAGGAGTAGAGTGGCTGCTCGTTTCGGCGGTATTGCGACCAACAGTCATTGCTCGCCTCGTTTTCTGGCTGCGTCTTACGCCCCTTCTTATACGTCTCGCACCACTTGCGGCCTTGCCCAGTTGTTATTAGACGTCAGTCAACCGCAGGTTTAATGGGTGCAACCCATTGATGGCGCAGCCATCATAAGCGCAGCGCTAAGGCGCAGCCTTATACTATCTTACGGAGCAGCCGTATCTTGTTAATATAATATTTTATAGCTACAAAACAAAAATTTAAAATATTTAATACAAATTGTTTTGTAGCTATAAAATATTATACATACGTTTGCAACGTCATTAGACAACAGAGATAGTTAACATTATAAACAATAAAAAAGCTATTCAATGAAATCCGTTAGTCTGCTAACAAGTCTTACATTGGGATCTGACCTCTGAAATAGCAAATAACGGTTGAGAAAAAGGTTAAAAAGAATTGGCTGCTCGTTTCGGCGGTAATGCGAACAACAGTAATTGCTCGCCTCGTAATCTGAATGCGAATAAAATAAATCCGAATAATTTATTATTTTAATCGTAGTAATCATTATATTTGCCATGTGGATATAATAATTGATACATGAAAGTTATTAACGTTGTTGGGTATGAAGGTATATATGCAGTAAGTGATACTGGTATTATTTTCAATATTAAAAAAGGAACTGTAATGAAGACTCGTATTAATATATATGGTTACGAGGAGGTGACGCTTTCAAGTGCTAAGAGTGGAAAGAGCAAAATGAGGGTGCATAGGATAGTATATGAGTCTTTTAATGGTAAGGTAAAAGATGATTTGGTAATAGATCATATAGACAATAATAAGTTAAATAATAATCTTAGTAATTTAAGAAAACTCACAAATAGAGAGAATATATGTAGGTCAAAGGTTTCAAAATACGGAAGGGGAGTGCATTACTTTGAGAAGATAAATAAATATGGTGCTTGCATTCAGATAAATAAGATACAATATCATTTAGGTGTGTTTTGTGATGTTGAAGATGCAAGAAATGCATACGACAAAGCTTTATCGGACTGGAACGATAATGGTATATTGCCTTATAAGAGAGATAGGACTGTAAAAAAATGTAATGCATGCAACGAGGTGAAATCTGTATCTGAATTTTATTACATAAAGGGTCATGGCTATCAGTATATGTGTAAAGAGTGTCAAAAAAAGTACGGAAAAGAATACAGGATTAAAAAGAAAAAAAATGCGAATAATAACATAGAATACATTGATTGACTTCTTTTTGTGATGGTGTGGATAAAAAACACTATCTTGCACCAAAAAAAAGAAAGTCATGAACTCATGTAACACTTGTAAAGATGACAGACCTGATATTCTGAGATCTAATATCTGTATCGGGTCTGATCCGTGTAATGACTGTACGGACAATTGCGAAATTCTTCCAAAAGAATGCGATTGCCCGTATGGTCATTTAAGCGATCATTGCATTCATTATACAGGATGCAAGACATTCATATCCAAATTAACTCCAGGTATGCCTTATAATGAGGTTATGCATAATATAGAACTTGTTTTCGAAAACATAGATAAGTTTTTGGATAGGATGGTTGAAGAAAATACGCTTCTAAAACAAAGGGTTGAACAACTTGAAAAACAACTTCAAAATGGAAAAGAGTGCACAAATTGGTGAGGACTTAAGTGGCAAACACGTATATGTCCCACATGTGGACGAGACGCCGGTGCCATGTCCGGACGGATACACCTGCACGAACTGCGTGTACTGCGCGGACGGCATTAACGCTGGCTACTTCAGTCTGGCTCAGAAATCTGATCTTACGGCTTTAATCAATGCAATGATATGCCGTATGGAATATCAGGATAGGGAAATAGAATTTTTAAAACAAAAAATAAATATTTTGAGTAACAATGGCAATAACAGGTAACAACGGTTGTTTTGGCGGTCATGGTGGGTGCGAACGCCCGCATCATTGCGATATTCCTTCTTCTAAGATTTTCTACGATGGAGAAAATATAGAAGAAGCTGGTTTGTATCATGGTATGCCTTTAAATAGAGCTTTAGCTAATTTAGCTAAATACGTTTCAAGGGCTATTAACGTAAGTGGATCTGTTAATATGGAGGTATTTGACGGTACTTCTCATGTGGTTCTAAAGAAAGATCCGGCAGAGATTTTGCTTGTATCTTATTGCGGGGGTGTCGTACCTTCTGATATGTATAAAGTCCAGGGTCGTACTGTTAGGTTCTGCCGGGATATGTGTCAACAGGATGAACTTGCTGAAGTGAGGGTTGTGTACCGAGAAGAAGCAAATAGTTCTTATGGGTTCCATTGTTAATTTAGGAGGATAAGAAATGGCAGAAAAATGCAAAGGATTTATATGTGGGGGTAATCTCGTTGATGGCTCTGTGCCTTCTGATAAGTTAGATAAAGAAACCATTGTCGAGCTTATTAAAGAGATTCTGAAAGAGGAAATGCACGAATCTTGGCTTAAGGAAATAATAGAAACCATACTTAAGGAATCTATTGATTCAGATTGGCTTCGTGAGTTCTTTAAAGAAGTTCTTAAAAAATACGCTAAAGAGGAATGGTTTAAGGATATTATCTGCGGCTTAGGATGTGTAGGGGTACAAGAGATATTTGATGTTATTCCTACTGACATAACATTTGAAGCCACAGGCGGTACGGCTACGGTACAGGTTGTGGTAGATGATGGCGTTGAATGGGAACTGACACTTTAATGAAGGAGGGTTATTATGAGCAAAGAAAGAATATATAAGATGGATGATGGTTCTTGGCTTACCTCAGATAAGAAGGAAGGTGTCGGTCGTGATAAAATGAATTTCGATGCTCCATCTTGGAAAGGAAGGGAAGATAGGATCACTATCCGAATTGTGAAGAAGTCCGATACCGAAAGCATGAAAGCCATTACTTTCAAGCAAAAAGGTATTAAGATCACAGAAGTGTCGGTTAGTAGGCTGGAGTTCCCTATATCTGGTGGAGATAAGCAGATCCTTATTACTACCAACGCCGCTTCTATCAATGCCCTTATTACAGGAGATAGTGGTATAAAGGGTGTTATAAAGGCATTTACCACCGCTTCTGGTCTAAATATTGATGTCAATGATATTAGGCTTGATTATGGTTTCCCTGGTGATCCGGGTCTTGAAGACACGTTCCAGGTTTCGATGATTGTTTCCATGCCTGGTAATGAGGATGGGAATGAAGTTAATGAGAACATAACTATAAATGGTGTACTGATTCCTATTTATCAGCCTGGAAAGGTCGTTCCTTACATTAAATTGGATAAGGAATTTGAACAAATTGAGGGTGATGAAACAAGCACGCAGTTAAGTATAGAAAGTAATATAAAAGATTATGTTATTGAAATAGTTGAATGCGAGTCTGTGGATAAGGAGGAGATTCACCTGGACAAGGATGTTGTTGATCTTGATTCAGATGGATCACCGGAGGTAATCAACGTAAGTACAAATCCTGAAAATTTAAGATGGAGGATTAGGAATGAAAGCAGATAATTGTTGGGCGAACATAGATAAGAAAGAAGGCGGTCTTAACAGTAAGGTTAATGTTTACTTTGATGAAAATGATACTGGTGCCAACAGAAGTGTCAAGATAAGAGTGTCTTCCAGGGATGGTAGCGTATCTGAAGAATGTACGGTAGTTCATAAAAAAAAAGAACAGGTAGTTTATAGAAATAAAAGACAGTCGGCTCTTTTTACAAAAGAAGGATGTAATCCTGAGACAGAGAAAGGGGAAGAGCTTGAGTACGTTGTTGAGGCCGGAAAATACACGTCTATCATATCTCAGTCTGATGCTGATGACAAGGCTATGAGAGATATTGAGCAAAATGGTCAGAACTGGGTTAATGAGCATGGTCGTTGTATAACCATATTATGGTACAATGTCAAGAAATCAAAGTCGTTTAGAAAGAACGACTGCGATCCTGATACCGAAGAAGGAAGTTTGGTTACGATGACGATCGAAGCCGGGCAATTTTCTTCTACCATAAGCCAAGAAGATGCTGACCGTAAGGCTGAAGCTGAGTTGAATGCCAAAGGTCAAGACTATGCTAATTCTCATGGTACTTGCAATACCATAAAATGGTACAATGACAGGAAATCCAAGATGTTCCAAAAGACAGATTGTGAAGTGACTGAAGTTGGATCTATGGTAGAGTACGTTGTAGAAGCCGGCCGCTTCTCTTCTTCTGTTTCTAAGGAGGATGCTAATCAGAAGGCTTTGGATGCCTTGGAAGCTGAAGGTCCAGGTTATGCTAATGAGCATGGTACATGTGAAACAAATTTATGGTATAATGTAGAGAAGTCAAAAGTATTTTATAAAAATGACTGCGAAGATGGTTTTATCGGAGCTCCTTACACTTACACAGTAGAAGCTGGTAAATACACATCAGACGTAAGTCAAGAAGATGCTGATCAGAAAGCTCTTGATGATATAGAGAAAAACGGTCAGGAACAAGCCAACCTGAATGGAGAATGCGTTACTGATCCAAATTATTTCGTTGGAAAGGCTTCGGCTCGTGTTCAGAAAAATGATTGCGATGCCGAATCTCAGACCGGAAGCTTCGTTGATTTGACTGAAAAGGATCTTGCCGGATACCCAGATGCTTTTGTATCAAGGGAAAGCCAGGAGGCAGCTAACGCGTTGGCCGAGGCCGCTATGGAAGAACAGAAACAAGATCTTGCTAATAAGAAAGGTACTTGCATAGATAAAAACCAATTTGTTGGTGTATATAGCAAGGTATTCACAAAAGACAATTGTGAAGGAGAAGGCGTAGGTTCGCAGGTAACAGTAGACCAAGACGATGTAACCGGTGGTCCTTTTACTTCATACGAAAGCCAGGAGGCGGCTAACGCGCTCGCTCAGGCTGCCGTCGAGCAGCAGGGCCAGGCCATAGCCAACCGGGACGGACATTGCACGTGGACTGGTAAATACAGTGAAGAATTTACCAAAAACGATTGTAATGAAGGTCAGACAGGATCTAAGATTACTGTAACCGAACAAGACGTAGTGGGCGCCCCATTTACATCCACCGTAAGTCAAGATGATGCTAATAACAAGGCTAAAGCTGCTGTCAAAGAACAAGGACAGGCTATTGCTAACAGTAAGGGTAATTGTGAGAATATGACGGTCTATACCGGTCATTACAGCAAGAGATTCGTTCCTGAATGTGAAGCTTGCCATAAGGGTGTAGAAATGGAGGTTACGGCCGAAATGGTTAACGGTAGTCCTGTTACGTCTACAGAAAGCCAGGATGCGGCAGACGCAGAAGCTCGTAGGATCGTAGAAGAAGGAGGCCAGGCTTATGTTAATAAAAACGGTAACTGTACGCCACTTAGCACCGATCCTGTATGGGAAGACGTTGTTCCTGAAGAACTTAGATGTAATGAAGGTAAGTCTCAGAAAAAGCAACGTGATACTAACGAATGTTCTGAAACTCACAATCAAGAACGTTGGGTAGATGGCGGGAATAAGGTCTGTAGCTGGACCGGTCATTATTCAGAAACGTTCCAGAAGAACGACTGTGAGATACCGGATTCAGGAACAGAAGTAGAGGTAAGTGAAGCTGATGTTGAAGGTAATCCTTTTACTTCTTTCGTAAGTCAAGAAGATGCCGATAATAAGGCTAAGGAGGCTGTTAAAGCCCAAGGGCAGAACATTGCCAACCAGAGAGGTAAATGCCGGTTCGTAGGTGTATATAGCAAGGAATTTACGAAAGACAATTGCGGATCATGTCAGCATGGTGTTCCGATGAGCGTAACACAAGACATGGTGGGTGGACCGTTCTATTCCAATGAAAGTCAGGAAGAGGCAAATAGGTTGGCTCAGGAAGCCGTAGAAGCCCAGGGTCAGGCTTATGCTAACAAGAACGGAACGTGTGAAACAGATAACACCGATCCTGTATGGGAAGATTCTGAGCCGCTCGAAACCAAATGTGAAGGTGGTAAATCTTATAAAAAACAGGTTAATACCAACGAATGTTATGGTGGAGCAGATGAACGCTGGGTAGAAGGTGGAGATAAGGTATGTACCTGGACCGGAACATATAGCAAGGAATTTACAAAACAGTGTGCTGACGGCGGTGTCGGATCTAAGGTTACCATAGATCAGGATGATGTAACCGGCGGTCCTTTTACGTCTACCGTAAGTCAGGAAGACGCAAATAGCAAGGCTCAGGCTGCCGTCGAACAGCAGGGTCAGGCTCTTGCTGACGCGCAGGGAACTTGTACTTGGACCGGTAAGGCAAGTAAGGTCTTCACCAGAAACAATTGCGGAAGCTGTCAGCATGGTTCGTCTGTTACCGTAACCCAGGACCAAGTAGGTGGTCCATTTACGTCCAATATCAGTCAAGCTGATGCTAATAAGAAGGCTCAAGATGCTGTAAATTCCCAAGGTCAGGCAGTAGCTAACAAAAACGGTGATTGCGTAGCTGATAGCACAACACCTTCTTGGTCTGATACCGGAAGCACCCGTTGCGACGGTTGTACGTCTCAGAAGCAACAACGTGACACCAATCCATGCTCTTCTTCTTATAACGACACAAGATGGGTTAATGGAGGTGGAGAGTCTTGTACTGACTGGTCTTACTATGGAACAGGAGACTGCGTAGGTCATACTCAGTACAATGCTTATCGTGATAGTTGCTCTGGTAGCATAGATCGTCAATATTCTGTAAGTTGTAGAAATTGTTGTAATTGTGGATCTTACGGTTCTTGGCAAGAAGCTGGATGTGGAAGCAATAGCAACAGCAATAAGGTAAAATACGTTCGTTACGATGATTGTGGAAATCAAGATGTAAAATACGAGCTTGAAGTTGGAAAATGCGGATATGCTCCATACGAATTTCAGTTCCATGATGGAAGAACGAGCAAGTCGAGGTCTGTAACTGGAGAATCTCAGGATATTGAAGAAGTTATCATAAGTACTAAGAATGATTCATATATAGGATATTCTGTTAAATCGAAACCTTCTTGGTGTTCTGTTGATTACAGAGACCAGACATCTGAAAGCATGAAGGCTGTGGTGACATTATCTGCCAATACAACATCTTCTTCCAGATCTGGTGACATTGTTTTTGTTCAAAATGAATCTGGAAAGACAGTTACTCTTAGTATTTCGCAGGCAAGACAAATGTTGTATAAGTTCACATTCGATGATAATACTACTTCAGATAAATCTTTATCTGTTCAAGCTGCATCTAATGATGCTCAATATACAATCAAAAGTACATTGAATGGTTCTTATCATGGTTATAGTACTACATCTAAACCGTCTTGGGTTACGACTGAATATAGAAATCAGACCTCGGATAGTATGGTTTGTGTTATTAAGATAACTGCTAACACAAGTACATCTTCTTCTCGTACTGGATCTATTTTGCTTACTCAAAATGACAGTGGTAAGACATTGAGAATAAATGTTACACAAGCTGCGGCAGAAAAGCCTCTTGTTACTATTTCTTTAATAGGTGACAGTTCTCGTCAAAAGCAATCTGCCACTATGAACAAGAAGGGATGTAATTACAGTTGTCCGAGCGGAAATGCTATAATGGCCATGTACATGGAAGGGGATGAAAACGGAAAGTTCCAATTCTGGTATGCGCCATTGATACCTGAAGGAGGTCAAAGCGGTGTGAATGTAACTTACGGAGGAGAGACTCAAACAGTAACAACAAGTACGAAGGACGGATCACGTCTTAATGTTCCTGCCGGATCTGTTGTTACCGGTATTTACTGTACGAGTGTCGAGAATGGATATTTCGCATTGAAATACAGACCTGTTTATATAAACGGAGAGCCTGTTTCTACTCCTTCTGCTTGTGGTGGATCATCTGATACTTGCAATACTAAAAGCTGTGGATGCTGGGTAAGATGTAGCTTTAATCCATTTACGGGTATGGCTATGGAAGGTGACGAAAATGGATGTGTTTATAGTTTCTGGGGTAAACCAACCGCATCTGTTAGGTTGTGATAAGCATATTAGGGGGTAATTAATTTAATTGCCCCTTTTGCTGTATTTCATTTTGGTTATTAGAACAAAAATGATTAATATTGCACATCATTCAATTTTAAATTTTTAGTATCATGGCTTGTAAAAAGAAAGCTCGTCAGGGTGGTGAAGTCGATAAGAAAGACAAACCTAAAATGCGCCAAGGCGGTAGTGTTGGAGGCAAGATGAAAAGAAAGAAGACGAGCACTAAAAAGTGATTGAAAACCAGGGGAAGGTGCTGATCGCCTTCCCCATTTTAATAACATAACAACAACATATGATGCAAAATAACATTAAAAATAATTGATTCTATTCTGTAATATAAATGGAATATGTATCTTAGAAATATGATTTATAGATAATATTTAATGTATTAAAAATCATGATATTAGTATATAATTTTAACATAGGTCAAAATGAAAATATATCATTTTTGTGCAAGATTAGCAACAACTTGTACAATCAGGCATTGTATATTTTCAGAGAAACACTTTCTAAAGAAGATAAGTGGTTGTCCTATTTTGAACTTGATGCTATCATGAAAAATACCCAGAATTTGGATGGAGATATTAATTACAAATTATTAAAGGCGCAATGTTCACAACAAATTCTTCGTATTCTTGATAAAAACATCAAAGGCTACTACAAATCGGTCCAAGATTACAAGAAAAATCCTAATAAGTATAGAGAAAAACCAGGTCTTCCAAGTTATAGAAAGAGAGGTTCTGAATTTAATTTGTATTATCCGAATCAGAGTTGTAAAATAAAAGATGGAAAAATAATCCTATCAAAAGATCTTTCAATAAGCATTCCTCAATATGAGAAGTATTCTGATTTGATAAAAGATTTCAAACAGATTAGAATAAAACCATTATCATGTGGATATAAAATAGAAATCATTTATGAGGTAAAAGATACTGGAGTATCTAAAGGTAAGGAAGAGAAAGTCGCTTCGATTGATTTAGGGATTGACAATCTTGCAACATTGATAAGTGAGGATTTTGCTGTTTTGTTTAGTGGTAAATTTGTTAAATCATACAATCAATTATTTAATAAAACACTTGCTAAATTAAATAGTATCAAGGATTTACAAAAGATAAAAGGAATAACTAAACGAATAAAGAAATTATATTATGATAGAGAACAGTACATAGAAGATGTTTTTCATAAGATTAGTAGAAAGGTAGTTGATTTACTTCTTGATTCTAAGATAACAAAATTAGTTGTAGGCTATAACAAGGGATGGAAACAGAATGTGAATATGGGAAAAAGGAATAACCAGAAATTCACACAAATCCCTTTTGCGAGATTGGTGAGTTACTTAGAATATAAATGTGAATTAGCTGGTATTGAAATAGTTATTCATGAAGAGTCATATACTTCAAAATGTGATTCATTGGCATTTGAGAAGATAGGAAAACATGATAGCTATTTAGGAAGAAGAAAGAAACGAGGATTATTTCAATCTTCAGTAGGAAAACTCATAAATGCAGATGTCAATGGAGCATTAAACATTATGAGAAAAGTAGTCGGTGACTCCTGTGAATCTATTCAAAGGATAATCGATAGAGGGTTATTGTTTAACCCGGTAAGGATTACGAATGTATTTTATAAAATGAGTATATTCGGAAACTTATAAAGAAATGTAATAGATTTTATTGAATTTAATATTTTTCATAACATTATGAGCAACAATTTTATTAGCAAAGGGCAAAGGAATGTCTGTGTGACGTTTGTGAAGTATTATCCTGTGTTGATGCAGGTTATTATGTTAGCCAGCATTTTTGATGAGTTTTATCCTTTTAGTATCACTAATTGGCTGTATCCGATATTAGGTCATTCTCTATCATGGGACCTATTTCTCTTGGCTTTTTCAAGAATGTTCAGGTTTTGTATATGGCATAGGTTATTGATCTATAGCATGATTTTTAATATCTGTGTAGAATGGGTTACGGTTAATATTGAGATGCCTATTGAACACAATATCGTAGTGTGGTCTGTTATGGCTGTTACTCTGTTGATAATCATTGCCTCTATTATTTTAAGATTTAAAAAGGGTTGCTTTAAAGAGGATGAAAGAGATTCTGACAGAGACGCTGCGTAAAAGTGGTGCGGCGGTATGCGATAAGATAAAGGAGATGTTTTTAAGCGGGGAATGTGATCATCTTACAGCCAACGATCTTGAGACATGGACGCAGCTTGCTAATCCGGCTAAGTACTATACCGGGGAAGAGGCTGTTTCTTATCTTAATGTAACTTCTAAAAGATTTTATGAATATCGGAAGGCGAAGTTAGTTCCTGATCCGGTTAAGATAAAAGGATTCCCTAAGCCTTTATATACGAAAGTTATGTTGGATGAGGCTATAAAAACCATATCCGGCATGAGCGAAAGAGATATTTATATGAGGATCTTGAATGCTAAATCAAGAGAAGCGAGATCGAAAGAAAGGAGGGGAGTATGATCACTAATGGTGAATTTGTATCAAGAGTCGTAAACGGTATTCATGCCCTTGACAAAGATTCGCATGTTAGTCGGAGATGGATATTGAATATCGGTAGAACTAAAGCCGAATCTTATACAGCACAGAGGTGGGATGACGGAACGTTACTTGGCGACCACCGGCTCCTAACTTACGTTACTTGCCTGGAGATGATTGAAGTTGATAAAATAGTTTGCTGCGATGCCGAATTTGCGTTGTGTAATACACTTATGCGGTCAAAGCATAAACTTCCAGGACTTCTTTATTCTGCCCTTAGACCGGCTATTACTAAGGTGACTAACGTAGATAACACTATATTTTTTAAGTTCGCTGAAATAAAGTCGTATCGCAATGAACAAAAAAGACCGTATGCTAAATACGTTAAAGAACGTCGTCCTTTTTATTATGTAGAAAACGACTATATTTATATACCGGATTTTCATATAGAGCTTATTAACGTAGAGTTCTTTACAACAAGAAGAAAGAAGGCGCTGGAGTTAATGGCCTGCGATCCTACACCTAAAGGGTGCGAATCTGAATGGGAATACGAATTTATTTGCCCTATTAAGCTGATTGAGTATGTAGTGGCAGAGACGATAAAGGAAGTAGCATTCAGGCTACAGATTCCTATTGATGAAAATCCGAATCTTGATTCCAATCAGAAAAGTCAAATTGTTCAATAATAAAATATTATTTATCTTTATTTGGGTCTTAGTTGTGAAACCAAGACCCATTTTTATATAACTTAGTAACATGAAAAGAACATCAATACAATCACCGTATTTTGCAGCCTACTACCATCGTCTTATGAAGAGAAAGAATGGTTTTAAGAAAGGCATGATAAGAGATAGAGGAGAGGTTTTAAGGCTGTTGTCTATTATATGGAAAACCGTATCAGAGCATTATGTGGAAGCTGATGCTGGTGTTTACGTAGATAACGTGGGCTACTTATGCCATGTGCTTATACCGGGCCAGCGCTTTACCGTCAGGCGGGACCTGGACATCGTGAGCAGGCTCGGCACCAACGGCTACCTCTACAACCATCTGGCTATGGATTTCGCAGACTCTAAAAGATATTACCATTTTGTAATACAAGATAGCTTGAAAAAGAAGTTAAGGGTTAAAATGAATAAAGGACGAAGATATCGATTTATGTACAATGAAATACTTGCTAAAAGAAGAGTGTTTAAAGATTTCCAGATTAAGAGAGTTTTCGAAGATAAAGAATTAGGACACAGAAAGTCGTAGAAAAAAAGTAGCGATCACCCTTTGTAGATACAGGATAATCGCTACTTTTGCATATCCGTCTACTTTCTCAAGCAGGCGGATACAAAAAAAACAATTCCTATTATGGGAACAAAGGTAAACAATTTTCAAAACAATGCGAAGAACAGTAACATTATTTTGACGCAAAAATCCAGCGAAACGGAAACAAACGGGAGCGTAACAATCTTTAAAAATTCAGAATTTGGAGATATTAGAACCATAGTAGATCCAAATGGAGATGTGTGGTTCGTGGCTATAGATGTAGCTCGATCACTTGGCTATGCTACGCCTAAAAATCCAATAAAAAGACATGTTGATGAAGAAGATACCATTCTTTTGCAACTGTCTGATTTTCAGAGGGGCTCGTTTTGGGCTCCCTTGGAAATCAATGAGTTAGACAGCATACGTGTAATCAATGAATCTGGGTTATATTCTCTTGTTTTGTCATCAAAATTAGAATCGGCAAAGAAGTTTAAACGATGGGTAACATCCGAGGTTCTCCCCTCTATAAGAAAAACGGGTTCCTATTCTATAACACCGAAAGACTATCCATCTGCATTAAGAGCATTAGCTGACGAGATTGATGCTAAAAATAGAGCCATAGCCGAGAGAGCGCAAGCAGAGGCGGAGAGACAGCAGGCGATAAAGACCATAGAAGAGCAGCGTCCCGATGTGGAGTTTGCGGAGTCGTTCAAGAAAGTTGATCATGAAAACATGTGGCTGATTAGAGATGTGGCGAAGAAGCTTGAGCAGAATGGAATCATCATCGCCGAAAAGAATCTCCGTTTGTTTCTTGAGGAAGTCAAGTTCATGTTCAGGAATGGGCAGGGTAGATGGGAGTTATACAGTGACATTGTTAAAAACAAATTTGGTGTTTATCGATCTTATTTTGTGGATAAGTATTCTGGGGAAAGAGTTAATCAGCAAACCATCTACATGACTGGTGCTGGATATGAAGTCACACTTAAGGGGATAAAGGAAAAGTGTAGGAGCCTTTTCTTGAAGTACGGCAAGTTTGAAGATCCTAACTTTTGAAAACACAAAATAGGGCGTTATACATATTATTCATATCTTTGTGGAGGTCAGGTTTGTTTCCTGTCCTCCATTTTTTTTAAGAGATGACAGTCGAAAATTATATCATAGAGTTAAAATCGTCTTTAAGATCATTTGACAAGCGTGATCTGATAGATGAGGTATCCATCTACAAATGGGTAGAAATTGCCCTGAAGAAGTTTGGAGGTGATATTACTATGCGCAAAGAAGCGGTAGTGGATGTCAAGCGAGGGCAGGCCCGTATGCCTGGTGATTACTTTGATCTTATTCTGGCTTTCAAATGCGATTTTAAAGGATATGAGGTGCCGGAAGGTGATAAGGTGATACCAGAACTTCAAAATACAATAGCCTGGAAAGAACGCACTGAAAGAAGTTATAGGTGGTGTTCTTGCGATGAATGTTGTAAAGAAGAATGCGAGAAGGTGATAGTTGAAAAATTTTATATCAACACCCACGATCGCGATCATGAAGTTCGTTGCTATTATGACCGGCCAGTAATGTTAGGTCTTGCCAAGCCTATGCTTCGTGATTCTTGTTTAAGTAAATGTCGGAATAAGGTAATAAAGGATAGTCCGTATGAGATAAATATCGTAAACGGATTCCTGTATGCTAATTTCGATGGGCCTATTTACATGCAGTACCGGTCTCTTCCCTTTGACGGAGAATCTAATATAATTATACCAGACACGCCTCAAGGTCTGGTATTGGATTATGTAGATAATTTTGTAAAGATGAGATTCTTTGAGGAACTGATGTATAATGGAGAAGCACAAGGGGCTGCCGATTTGTTCAAGTTGTATGCACAGCAAGATTTGGTTAAGCTGAAAAATGCTAAGACAGAACTTAAGATGATGGGTATGACATTAAAAGGCATGTACGAACCTCTTAGGCGGCGCCGTGCTGAGTTTGAGATATATACTAAGGCGTATCCTGTAATTGACAATATACTTAAATTGGTATGACGGAAGTAGTTCTATTTATATACTTGCTTGGTGTTATTGTATCTATGATTGTTTGGTCAATCAGGCAATTTAAAGGAGATGCGAGTTTGGTAGAGACAATGTACTGCCCGGTAGTATTTTTGTTGAGCTGGATATACGTATTTGAAATATTTAAAATGAAATAATATGTTAGAGGTTAAAGCAAGCGAAATAGTAACCGCCGACAAAATGAGAGGCATAGGACCGGCAAACATCATCTTCACAGCCGGCCCTAATCCGGTAGCTGAAGATCGTAGAGGCGTAGCTAAGGTAACGGCTGGTGGAGAGAGTAAGAACGTTACAATCACACAAGCTGCCGGCGAGCAGGTTGTTGTAATTCCTGAGTTCGATTATCTTGTTCTTAGGTATGGATGGGAATCAGAAGACGGCTCCGATTTTGATACTGCAACCGGTTTCACCAATACAGGCATCTCAGATGTAGATAATAAATACGTTGGATGGAGTAAGCAGTGGGCTACTACCCAACAACAGGTAGGTGATTACCTTGTTTATGGTGGTGATAACATGCAGTCCGGTCTTGAAGGTGCGCTTATTAAGATGAAGACCTTGCTATCAGCGCCTGGAATGGACGAGTCGGAACCTAATATCAATGCTGATATCTATGGTAATTGGTATGGAAATAGAGGGCGAGGAAATGTTGTTGTGTCTTTTACAGCCTACCTTGGAGGAGAGATGGTTAAACAAGGATTTAATTTCATTAATGAAGGAGGTACGGAAGTTTACTCCGACAGCATCACTACTAACGTTTCGGCTCATGGTGAAACCAATTACCAAAATATAAAAGGTTTGTACACTAAGATGGGTACGATGGTTTATAATAAGGAAAAGCGTGATTGTGTTATTGTTATAGGTTAAGGTGATGGAAAGTCTTTGGGATAAATACAATAGGATTAAGGAGGTGTTTTACCGGGATTTCGTTTATGATTCCAGCTACACAGAGCAGGCCTCGTGCATCCCACTGTCGTCGGTGAAGAACGGGGTAGGCTGGGTCGGCGACGGAACCATTAACCTGGCCCAGTATCTTCAGCTTGTATATACGGAAATGATTCTTGGTTACAAGACAAAAGATGATGTTCGTAATGCCATACTGGTGCTTACCCGTCTTGCCGATACTACTTATGATCTATTTTTTAATAACAATAAAGGTATTTATTTCAAATTCGAAAAAGGATTTTTCTTAAGAGACGATATCCATAGCGAAGATGCAAGCAAATTCGGTCTTACCAAAATAAGTTCCGGGTACACTAATGGTATAGAGTTAAAAGACGAAGATCCATGCTTCTCTCCATTCACTTCACAAGATCAGATCTGGAATCTGGCTCCTATATTAGCTTTCTTGTCAGAAAAAGGATTTGAAGAAGCCAGGCAAGTAGGATACGATATTTTTGAGTACGTTATTAGGAACAGACACAAGATATACAATCCTTATTACAGTGCCTTGCTTCATCATTGGACATTCCTTCCTGATATGGATACCGATAAGGTCAAGCCGTGGGATAGGGTTAGCAACCGGAATAAGAATCTTAAATACAAAGTTAAGGTTAAGAGAGGGGCTAACAATTGGTACTTCTCTGGAGGGTTCAGATGGGCATTTAAGAAGTTTGGAGGCAAGTGTAGTACATTCTGGCATTGCCTATGGTATAAGCCATTTATATTTTTAGCAGATAGGGTATATCATCCATATGTATGTAAATGGTTCGGTATTAAGGTTAAGAACAATTCTTACTATTGCCTTGGATCCACAAATGAAAAATCATGGTACGGTCCTAAGTTCAGAAAGAGGCTGGTTAGTAAATTTAATAAGTCTTTGGAAGGTGGAGAATTGTTTATGCCGCATCTTGTTTTTCTTAAAGAGTGTGAAGATGTTGATGAAAGTAAGTTAAGGTCTTATCTTGAAAAATGGGAATGGGATGGAGTTAATTCTCCTATTGAGTTTTTGATTTTGTGCAACTGGTATAAAATTATTTTTTTTGACAATGAAAATATTTTATAATTCAAAAATAGCTAAGTTGTTTACGTTCATTGACGGCTATAAAACAATTATGCTGTTTGGAGCCGTATTTACCGAACGTGATGCTATATCATTGAAGGCCGAATATCATGAAGAGGCGCATTGTAATCAGTATCATACAATGTTTTGTTTTGGTATGTTTATATCGTTGCTTACAATAGGATTGTGTCTCTTATTCGGTAATGCAGGGTGGTGGATGCTGTGGCTGTCTCTTATTCCGATATTTTTATACTATTCATGGTATTTAATTGAGTACCTGATTAGGTTGTGCATATATCGCAATCACGATAAGGCATATCACAATATCGTATTTGAAAGAGAGGCTTTCGACTTAGAAAAGTATTGGAATAAGCATGTTGTTTTGAGGAAGGAGTCGAAAGGATTTAGCTTCTTGAAATATTACGGGAAGGAGTATTATCATGAGTAGGAGAAGATATTTTGAGGAACAGAGATCTGGTAATGGAGCTATTTATCATTGTGTTGAAATCGATACCGATCATGATAATCGTTTTGAGGTACTTGATTTAATGAGTAAAGATGAATCAGATACAATTAGCCCAGATAAGGTGAATAATGTCTTGAATCAGCTTAGGCAAGGATCATGTTTTAACATTCATACTCAGAGTACAGTTTCTTTTGAGGTTATAGAAATGGGAAGTAATGCTATATTTATCAAATTTAATCCAACTCCTGCTCCAAGTGAACAACATGGCATTATATATAGGTTTCAGATAAACAATAAAAAATATGTTTTTATGTTTTCTAACAATTATGACGGCAAGAGTGACCTTATACAAAACGCAGATGAGGATGTTGATTGTATGACATACGCGCAGGATACCAGTCTTTATTCTAATGATTCTTTCTTTGTATTTGTTTGATTATGTATGTTAAATATAATTATATGATTTACAGTAAGTTATTATATATAGGGGGGGGGTAATCCTTAGTATGTTATGAGACGTCGTTTATTGCAAAAAAATAGGGAACTTGAAGACTTTATCATAAGGTTTTATCCGGCAGGAAATTATACATGGACGGTTCCATCTGGATGTAGGGAGGTTGATGTGTTTCTTGTCGGTGGTGGATGCGGAGGCAATAGAGGATATTCAGATACAGGAGGAGCTGGAGGATATACAAAAACCTTTAAAAAAGATACATCCGGATGGAGAGATGGTGATGCTATCCCTGTTATACCGGGTCAGTCAATTTCAATAAGAGTTGGCAAAGGAAGTAGTAGAAGTTCTAATAGTACTCCACCTAATGATGGCGGATACTCGCAATTTCTAAACTCGAATTATAGAGCTTATGGAGGGAGTATGGATGGATACGAAAATGGTCCATGGCGTTCAGATGGCGGTTCAGGTAGCGGTGGAGGAGGTTCTATAGGAGGTAATGGCGGTTCGGATGGTGGTAATGGATCAAACGGCAGCGCTCATGAAGGAGGTATAGGACAAGGTCATACGACTCGAGATTTTGGGGAATCTTCAGGTAAACGGAATGCTGGTGGTGGTGGAGGTGGTGGAGGTGAAATATATGGAAAAGCAGGAGTATCTGACTATGAAGAAGGTAAAGGAAGTGGAGTAAATGGTGGCGGTGGTTATGGTGGCGGTGGTGGATCAGAAGGTGACGGTGGTGATGGTACTGTTTTGATTAGGGGTAGAAGATATAAATCGTAAGTAGATGTTATGAGACGAAGATTTGAAAATGTTAATATGGTGATGGGTAATTGTTTCTCTCCTGTAATGGAAGGGAGTCAATTTAAATGGAATAATATTGTAGTTAATAGTCCAGTATATATAACTCCAATAAGAAGAAAGAAATTCAAGATAAGTTTTGGAGAATTTGATTTATCCAAGGTTTTGTCTAATGTATCATCTAATTGTGATATTATAATAAGAGATAAATCTGCATATACATTTCTATTGTTACTTCTGTCTGCTGATCATTCTAAATGCAGTTTGTTTAATAATCATCTAACAGTTAATACCCAGGATTTACCAAGATATATTTTTTACATTGATTCCGAACATGAGGAACTGTATTCATACAAAGACGGGGTTTTAGAAAGTAATGTGACGATAATGGATCCAGTTGATAATTATTTCTATAATTATATTGATATTCAAATAAGAAATTTCAATGATAATCCTATCCCCGATTTTTATGTAGGTGTGGTCGATAAAGTAGGAGACTGAAAATGTATTTCTTTTCTTCACCTACTTTAGAAATCCATGATTAAATCTCTTTTGCTATCTTTGTGACAAACAGTTATAAAATGGCAGCAGAAGATAACAGAAACATAGCGGTTCCTCAAACAGGTATGAACCGAGATCTGCATCCGTCGAGTCTTACGGATCAGCATTATACGTTTGCCTTGAATGCCAACATCGAATCCGAGGATGGTAATGTTGGGATGAGATCTAACGAGCACAGTAATCTTAAATGCATTGATTTCGATGGGTTTAAGGTTATTGGTTACAAGAATGATCTTACTTCGGGCAATATCTATTTTTTTATAACAAATCCTGAAACAGGCGTATCTAAGATAACTTATTTCAAGCCTGAATCCGATACAAGTATCTTATCCGATTCTGATATAGAATCTATGGTAGAAGGATCGGAGTCTTTGTGTTCTGGCATGAAGACCTTGCTGGAAGACAACGAGCAAGATCCGTGCCTTAATTTCTCTATCTACCATCCTATAAAAACCATAGAAATAAAGACAGAGAAATGTGGAAAATGTATTTACTGGACCGACGATTATAATCCTCCCAGGTATGTTATTGTAGACAAGGCTCTGACTCCTGATGATGAAGGTGATATATGGTATCATTATCATGGGTATAAGATATGCGATAAAGAATACGATAGAGACAAATTCATGCAGGAGAATGGTTGTTTTCTGGCATGTGAGAAACTTAGGGTGTTTCCGCTACTGGACCAGCCATGCGTAGAGCCGGTACAGATAGAGTACGGGGGCAGCCTGCGTGCGGGCGTGTATCAGTTTGCTGTGGCTCTGTGTGATGAATTTGGTAACGAGAAAACTAACTATACTTCATTAACTAACCCTGTTCATGTATTTGACGAACAATATATTAGGATAAATGATGGTAAATGGGGAGAAAGAACTAATCTTGGTATAAGACTTAAGGTGTCTAATCTGGATAGGCAAGTCAGCCATTACAAGGTGGCTGTTATTCAGAATACTGTAGGATACAATGGCGAAACACAACCTGTAGTGGATTATTTTATAGAAGGTATTCATCCTATTACAGAGAAGACCATATACTATTATTCTGATCTTAATAATAAGAGGACAACATTTGAACATATTTCTTTAAAAAGAGCCATATATAATACATCAAGAGGAATAGTGTCAGTCGGAAACCGTCTTCTTCAATATGGTCTTACGGCAGAAAAAGAATGGAATTTACAGCCTGTAGTTTCCCTCATGGGTCATTTCTTGAAATGGCAGGCGTCTGTAGCCCACGAAGATTTATATAAGGATGGTAATGCTTGTTCGTTGTATGTGGGATATATGAGGAATGAAGTGTATCCGTTTTCTATCTCGTTTAAGACATCTACTGGTTATAAAACTCCAGCATTCGTTCTTGTTCCCCCACCTTCTGATAAGGCAAGAGAGGAAATGAACAAAGACAGTATCCCATACCAGTCTATAAACGCATATGCTCCGGATTGCTCAGGTGTTGATAGGAAATATGTATGGCAGTATAGCAATACGGCAGGAGATGGGGTATTGATTGACGACGATGCGGTTGTTATAGATGAAGAACAGAAAGAGTGTAATAACCCGGCTACCGTAGGTCAAACTGTTATAGTGGAAAGCAATTTCGCTACTTTTAAAGGGAAATCAAGATTTATTATCGATTATGATGATATTGTAGGAACCCCTATAAATTATTTGTCTGAAAATATAGGTCTTGTAGCTTGTAACAATAAGGAGAATGGAGACAATGAAAGACAGATATGCGATATAGCTACCAATTACAGAGAAGACGGAGCACAGGATTATATGGAACCAATTGATCATATTGGGTTACCAGAAATGGAAGGGGACTGCGAAGTTCCCCATCGTCAAGAATCTATATTGTCTGCTCCAGTTCCTTTAATAACAGGTCTTGTGGAAGATTATATATATAAGGTTCTTAGTGAAATGGAACATGTCTCTACAGATTATCTATACACCACAGGAGGAGAGAATCAGAATAAGTATTCTGTGTTGTTTAACTATGAGACAATGGACTCTTTATCTGAATGGATGGAGGAAGCATTTTTTGGATATAGCGCTGGCAGCATATCAGGTGATGGCAATCAACATCTTTGTTCTGAGTTTTATCCATATTTACAACCTGGATCTGTTTTAAAAACCGTATCTGATGCTATATACGTATTAGATACCATGCCTTGTACATGCGGATGTTACATTGAGAGTTATTGTTCTGATCCTACTGTGTCAAGAACTGATTATAACAACTTTCAAAATTATAATTATCTTCTTGGAAGTTATATTCTTCATATAGATGGATGGAGCCAAAAGATAAATGATGTAGGAGATTGGCGAGCCGGTAGATCTACCAGTACAGTCATAAATAATCAGTATAGATCAAAGAACGGACCCAGGTATTGTATTGAGCAATTTTGGCCTGAAGCTTCTGAGAAGTTGCAAGATATGATATATAAAAATTCGGATACCGGTATAGATGAAACTGATTGGAAATTTGAAGGGTATGTAAACAATGCTACATTTAATAATCCTACAGGGGATAAGCTTAATATTGGATTCGCATCTGAATTTGTGGTATGGAAGTTTGTCAGAAATGTAATGACAAATGCAAGATTTATTAGAATCAATAGACCAGAAGAGTGGGACATAGAAGGTTATAAAGACGAGAACAAAGTTCTTTATCTTGAAGCTCTTGGAAAGGTAGATGGCATAATGGATGCTGTGTCTACCAATTACGTTCGTGTTTCTTTTTGGAAGGATGTTGAAACATGGTCCCCTCTTGGAATAGTACCAGTTGAATTTGATAGACCTGAGTATGAATCATCTCATTCCGTTATTGTTAACATAGCAAGACCGGCTTTCGGAGAAATAAATGAAGAGTTTTTTGATTCTATAGGTCAAAATTATTTTTATGTTACAATAGAATCTCCTATTGTAGCAGTTCCTTGGATAATGACGTTTAGACAAATTCAATTTTGTTCTTATAAAAATTATGATACCCCAGAAGAAGAGGAAGAAGAAGGAAAGAAGCCGTCTCGTGCTATCTTAGGTGTTTCTTTTGCTACAGGTAAAACTATATATCCGTATATTTTTGGTATAAGAGAAAAGGAGGTAAATAAGATTGATTTGTCTGTGGATTCTATAACACTTAGATCAACTGTCTTATTTGCATCAAAATGTCAGACATGTGGAGATAGGCCCATCAATTGCAAGCCTCGTCCTTATAAATACGGGGATTTTGCATATTGGGAATCATCTGAGAAATATCCTGCTAATTTTGAACTTTATGATAGTAGTAGGATGAAAATAGATACAGGAAGATCTTATGATGATCCAAAAAAAACAGAAGCTTATTCTAATATTATGAATAAGTTAACAGAATATTATGGTGCTCCTTTGTCAGACAAAAATGGATTATCTTATTTCAAGGGTCATTCTTATGGAGGGGTAGATACTTCTACCGTATTTTGCCAGCAACCTATACGTCATTACCGGTTTCCAGATAATAAGCATATACCATTCATGAACAGTGATGAACGTGGATATGACATAGCTTCTGAAATATATCCGGTAGGTATTATGGTAGATGAGAACACCATACAAGTGTTTTTGGATTTTGCAGTGGATTCTGGTTTGATTACGCAACAACAAAGAAATACGATTGTAGGATATGAACTGTATCGTGGAGATAGGAGACTAAATAGGTCGGTTGTGGCTTCAGGATTAGCCTATGATATGCTTAGATACATAGGAGACGATGGTAATGTGAATATCTATCCTAATTACCCATATAATGACCTGTCACAAGATCAATATAATTATACGTCTGGCAAAAGAGACGAGTTTATATCCCATCCTTTCGACAAAGGAGGAAACGTGTGGTATTCATTCTGTTCACCTGATATTTATTTCAACAAGCCAGAACTTCCAAATGAAGTATGTATAGACGGGTTTCAAAGAGGAATGTCTGTGGGCAGTTTCGTACCTGTAGAAGATCATCCAAAATGGACTATCTTAGGTCCTGCCGCATACACGATGGCTGCGTCGCTTGCCGCAGTTGAATCAAGTGCTACAATAGCAGCTATGATAGCAGAAGAGCTTCAGATAAGGGCGCAGTCTGGATACATAGGAGGGTCGGCCGGTCTTACCGGAGGAGGATTCCTGACTAATTTAAGCGTGGCCATGCTGTTTTCTTCAATGGTGTCAACCATCAGTCAGACTCTTGCTAAAGGCCCGATATTGTACGGTAAGTACCGTTATGATTGGCTTAATACGTTTATAAACAATGGACCAAGACGTAATCATGCATGGTATTATACTTCTGTGGGATTATATAATTCAATGATAGGCATAACAGATCAGGATAAGTATGAACGAAATTTTGCCCGTGGTTTATCTTCTGTTAAGTACATTAAGTCTGGCGTATATCCGATGATGGATGCCAGTATGTCTTCTAAATGGGGAACCGGTAGAAATGATAATGAGGGACGTTTCTTATTCGTTAATAATATAGATCGTGAATCTTCGTTATTTTTATCATTTGGTGATCCAGGTGAAAAAGGAGATGGTAAATCGAAATATTTATTGGAATATCCGAACTATGTTTACAATTACGACAGTAGCCGCATAGATGATTCGGTTATTGCTGGAAGTGATGTTGTAGCAGGAAGAACATTCGAGCAATCCAAAACAGTATCGTACATCTGTTCTCCGTATATGAGACTTATGCGATATAGGCCGGATCAATATGGACAGATAGAAGATATAAAATGGATTTCCATAGGTGGATGTGGATTTTTCACTAATGAAAAGAAACTGATATTCGGTGGCGATACGGTGATAACCAGATTTTCATTAAAAAGAAAATTCCCTGTTTTTTATAATAGCGCTTTTGGTATTGGAGACATGATACCATTCCCATACATGGATTACAGAAATGTAGGGTATCCAAGATATTTTGTTAATTATGATACTGGAGAAGACGCTCTTGAGACAATAGATAACGGACGTTTCAATAGCTGGACATCATCTAATAAAGGAAGATACGCTTTTTATCCAAACAGGAAGAGCTTATACGAATTAAATGGTGACACATCCGGCAGGTACGTTAATGGAAGATTTTATACATGGTTCTATGGCATTCCTCAGTTCCTTGTAGAGTCTGAAATAAATTGTAATTTCAGATTAGAGGGCCCTCAGCCTCATGAACTATTCTATCCAAAAGTAGGAGATTTTGTTTGGTGGACACAAGAAAAGAACGTATCTATCCATAGGGATAATGATTACAAGATAAGTCCTATCTATTCGTCGAGGATGACACTAACACCAAATGTATTGCCGGCAACGTACGAACGACGTTTTTATGACTGTGCTTACCAACGTCCTAATGGTGTTATATGGAGTAGGGCTGATGTATCTGAAAACAGCCAAACAGATCCGTGGCTGACGTACAAGCCTATGGACTATCATGAGTTCCCAACCAGCAACGGGAAGCTTATTCACATGAAGCGTATCGAGTCTAATCAGATTCTTGTCAGGTTCGAGGATCAGGTTTCACTCCATAACGCCATAGACGTAATCAAGGAGCGCACCTCCCCGGGGCAGGCTGAGATGGGCACAGGCGGTCTGTTTGCGTCCCGGCCTCTGGAGTACAACACGACCGACCTTGGTTATTCTGGAACACAGAGCACTGAAATAATTAGTTCAGAATTTGGTCACTTCTGGGTAGATACTAAAAGAGCACAAGTGTTTATGACCGATCCGAACGGACGTAATCTCAAGGAACTTAGTGTAGGTATCAGACATTGGCTTAAACGTCATCTTCCGTTTAAGATTCTTAGATACGGAATAACCAACATCTTAACCGGCACAGAGATGACAGAAGAAGATACAGACAATAAATTTATCGGTCTTGGTCTGTCTCTTGGATGGGATAACAGGTATAAGAGAGTACTTATCACGAAAAAAGATTATATACCTGTTAAGAACCCGGCATATTACAAATATGATGGTGGAAGGTTCTTGTACAATGAAACAGAGGTACTGTCAAACGATAAGGAAATATCTTTAAAAGACGAACAGTATTTTAAAGACGTGTCGTTCACTATCGGATATTCGTGTCTGAAGCAAGAATGGATTTCTTATTATTCGTTCTGTCCTGACTATTATATAGAACAGCAACAATATTTCCAGACAGGAATAAACTTCCCGGCATCAGACGAAGAAGGTGGCTTATGGAGTCATTTGCTGACGAATAAGAGCTTCCAGACATTCTACGGAGCAACATATCCATTTATATTAGAAGTGCCGATAAAAGAGAAATATAATGGCTCTACGCTGGCTTCTGTAGAATACGAGCTTGATGCAAGGAAATACGTAGATGATGTGAATTACACTCTTGACAGGAAAGTAGGTTTAGATACGATAACTATCTACAACGACACAAACAACTCAGGTGAAATTCATCTTGTTCCAGAAGAAAAGAATAATTTAGCGCAACGTATATCGTATCCGAAGATCGTAGGCGACTATACTGAGGTCCTGGATACTGAGGTATATAGAAGACATAAGTTAAATGACTTTTTCAACAGGGTTGATGATGACCGGTCAGATACCCCTATTTGGATCAAGGACGATAACGATATAAATAAGTCAGTTAATCCTGATGCTCTTAATTTCAGACGGTCATGGCTGGATAGATTAAGAGGAAGTTGGATGCTGATGAGGATAAAGAAAGTAATTAGTAACCGGAAAATCATATTCCAGTGGTTGATTTCTGAAGATAAGATTAAGAATAGATAAATTACAATATTTAATAAGTTGAAAATAAGTAGTTTTTATTTTGTGATTTAATAATAGTTGAATATGTTTGTAGCGCCTATTGATCCATCTCGGACAGATAGGCGCTTATTTATGACAATTTAACCAATAAAACCACCATGCTTTAGTAGGTGGATGAATTGGGTTGATTAATTTTGAATCAAAATTACAGATAAAAAAAATGATTTCATACAAATACAACATCTATCATTCAAAGAAAACGAAGTATCTTGACAAGATGTTTCGTGAATGTTGTTTTGTGTGGAATCATGCTTTAGCTCTACAACGTAGATATTATAGACTGTTTGGGAAATACATACCAGTTGGTAAGATGCAAAAACATTTCTCTAAAAGAATTAATAGAAATCTTCTTCATTCCCAAACAGTACAAGAAATCCTTCAGAGATTAGACTCAGCATACAATCGTTTCTTCAAAAAGTTAGCCAAACGACCTCCTAAGTTTAAATCACCGGAGAAATTCAATTCTTTTGTATTCAAACAAGGAGGGTTTACCCTAAATGGTAATAGTCTAACAATTAACAAAGGAAAGAAACGATTTAGATTTTCATACAGTAGAGTCTACAAAGGTAATGTTAAACAAATAAGAATAGTTAGAGAAACCTGTTCCCGTTTTAGTTTGATTATAGTTACAGACCATAATCCTTCAAACTCTTATAGAAAGACACATGATGGTGCATCTATCGGATTGGATTTTGGGCTGAAAACTTATCTAACTAAAAGTGATGGTAGCAAAATCGATTCTCCTCTATTCTTCAAACAATATCAAAACAAGATTAGAAAACTAAACAAACGGTTTTCTAATGCAAAGAAAGGATCCAACAATAGAAGAAGGAGACTGTTTGAACTCCAACAAGCATATCGTAAAATAAAAGATCTTCGATCGGATTTTCAATGGGGATTAGCACACCAGTTATGCAAACAATATGATTATATTTTTATTGAAGATTTAAACATTGAAGGAATGAAGCGTTTGTGGGGAAAGAAGGTTTCTGATCTTAGCCATTCTTCTTTTATTGATAAGCTAATGTATGTTGCTTCAAAGTATGGAGTGATAGTACACAAGATTGACAAATGGTATCCTTCTTCCAAAACTTGCGAATGTGGCTGCATTAATAAAGGATTGTCGTTACGCGACCGCACGTGGGTGTGCCCGGCGTGCGGCGCAATTAACGACCGTGATGTTCTTGCAGCCCGTAATATACTTCGGAAGGGCATTTCCGAATTGGAGAGTATGGGTAATTCCAGCGGTAGAAATACCGGGGTTCCATACGTTTGTATCCAAGAATCCCATTCGCTTTAGCGATGGGAGTATGTCAAAGAGGATCTAATATCTTGAACATAGCTGGCTGGTCAGAATCTATCTTCGATGTTATTAACAGCAAGTTCTGCGGATATAAGAATATGATTGAGGAAATTAGGAAGATTAAGATTTAAATCTTACATTCGTACTGTTTTCATAAGAAGAGATTTATCATAACAAGCCGGAGAATGAATGGTGGCATTCTTCGGCTATTTTATTTACATTTGTTGAAAAAAAAAGAATGAAAGAAAAAGAATTTGATTTTGTGATATATCCACTAAAGTTGATTATCACCGTAGGGTTAGATTACAAAACATTGTGTGATCGTTTCGAGAATGCAGAATTGGATCATGAAGGAGAATGGGGAGATGAAGGCGATTTAGATTCAGAAGTATCTTTTATGAATCTTGTTCGTGATAAGAGAGATGATAGAGCTTTTAAGTTATTATGGAATTTTCAAAGTGAGAATGATATGACTATACAAAACATATGTCATGAATCATTTCATGCAGCTATGTCGGTATGCCAACATTGTAATATGTCTCTTGGTTTTAAAGTGGGAGAAGATGAACACGCAGCTTACATAGCTGGATTTGTTGGTAACTGCGCAGGTGAAATGTTTGGATTCTTAGAGGAAGAAAAAGATGGCAAAGAAAACTAAAAATTATGTAAAGGACAAACAACCAAAAACATTATGGAATAAAATTGGTCCGTTTGTAAAACTTAGAGAATATCTGGCATCTAATATAACACCTGATGTGTATGCTAACGAAAGAGGATTAAAAACTAAAATAATGGAATTTTTTGGTCAAGATGTTCCGAAAGCCAATGTAGATGATTTTAGTCAGAATCTTTGGTTTAGATTCTTAAACCAACCAAATAACCTGAAAGAGGAAAACGGGATTGTTAGAATACCAGATAATATCAAATCCATTATATCTGACAGGATAAATGGTGGGTGGGAGAAAATGGCTAAAAAATATGGGAAGGAGCTTGATTCCTTAGATAATAAGATAATTGATGGAAAAGTTGCAGGCAAGGACGTATCTGATTTGGAGGAGTTAAGGGATGTAACGAGCAGGAAACTTGGAATGGTAGAAGAGGGTATAGATCTCTTAAAAAAAGCCAGAACCGGGGAACATCAGGTATTTAACGAATATAATTTTATACCGGATGCTTACGGAGATTTAAATGATTTATCAGGCTTATCAAGTTTTACCATGTACCGTGATGATAGAGGTAGGATGGTTGTGAAAGATAAGTACGATTTTTATAGAAGCGATCAACCTTTTGGTGTTGGGGTTGTTACTAAGACTCTTGATACAATAGGATATCCTTTTGAAATAAGGGATTATGTAGAAGATAAAATCCCATACGAAGAGAATGATCCAAACAAGATCCTGTTTAGATCCATTATTGATTCAAAGAATGATTTGGATAAAAGGATGGAGATAAGATCCAAAAAACAAGGAGGGGATTCTTCTAAGCCGGAAATAGATTGGGATTTATTCAAATCCAAATATGAAAATATGAAGCGTGTGGGTAAGGGTAAGCATCGTACTATGGACGTAGAAGGGATGAATATGATCTATGATGCTTTATATGATAAAGGTTTTAATCAACGCCAGATAGAAGCCGTACTTGGAAATATTATTGAAGAATCTGGTGGAAACCCCTACGCTGTATCTGAGGATGGAAAATTTAGGGGACTTTTTCAAGAATATTACAAAAGATATCCGCCAAAAGAGTTTGAAAGAGATAAAGAGAGATTTAAGAGCGATAAGCGTGGATATATCAACTATATGATAGACAGATTTTATGATCATGTTCAAGATGCTGGGATGTATAGTATAAAGGATACTAAATATGATAAAGCCATTCATGCAGTAAACGAATTTATGTCAGAAGATCCAGATACAGATTATTCGTATCCACTTGTATATGCTTTTGAAGCTCCATCAGATAAAGAAGGAACTTATAAAAACAGAAAGAGCGTATCAAACTTGATAAGCCAATCTTATGTTACGGATAATGTTAATAATTCAGATGATGCTGATAAAAAGAATAATAGTATTATTGATGCTATTCTTGACATAAAAAACGATCTTGAATTACAAGACCCGATTTCCACTACAAGAGGCGAAGCCTTTAAAGAAGCCAGGAAAAGAGGTCTTAAGGAATTTACATGGAATGGAAAGAGATACAATACCAATATAAAAAAAGAAGGAGGAGCCGTAGATGAAGAAAACGGATCTAAATATAGGTACATTGCATCTAAGGATAATACATCAGTAGGGTCAAGCGGAATAAATGAAAATGCTAATTATGGTACGATCCCTGTTGATGGTGTGAATATAAACGAAATTGTAGCTGGAGGCGTTCCTGTAGTAGGTGATATAATGGACGTCAAGGATGCGTATGATTCTTTCATAGATAGAGATGCGCTTGGAATGGTTATGGCCGCTATGGGTCTTATTCCTTTTGTAGGAGGTATATCGAAAAAAGCAATGCAAGCGAAAAGAGCTACTAAAAAACTATCTCAAAGAGATAAAGAACTTTTAGGATCGTTGCCTGAATATGCTAAACCAGCATCTCCTATAGGCGAGGCATGGGAAAATCATAAAAAGCGACTTTTCTCTGGAGCCTATGAAAGACTTACTGGGGAGAAGTTAAGGATGAAAAATGGGGAGCCAGATCCGGATATGCTTGATACCAACATATATGATTGGGATGATCCGAAAGTTTTCAGGGATGCAAAGTATTTTTTAGGAGATGAATACTCTGATGATGAGATAAGGGAGATAATAGATGAAATATCTGGATATGGGGTATTAAATGGAAATATAATCAGGTCTAAAAACGTTGATAAGTTCATTGATTTATTTCTCGAAGGAAACCCCAATATATCTAACAAGGATGTAGAGAATTTTGTGAAAAGTCACGAAGTGGAACACAAAATTCATTATCCAGATTCAGGCGCAGATAAAAACGGATTTGATTTGAATAAGATAGATGATGATGAAGTAAAAGATTATTTCAAAGAGGATCATTTTACGGAAATGGCGGCCAGAGGAACTCAGATTAAAAATTATTTTGGTTTGACCGATGATGCTCAAGAAGTGACGCCTGAAATGTTAGAATATGCAGCCAGAAATTACTTGAAGGATTATGGGTATGATAATGAGATGAAAGAATATTTTGAATCCATATCAGACTATAAAAAGGCTGCCAAATGGATAACAGATCACGCTTCAGTCGGAATAGGAGCCTACTATGTAGGGGATAGGATTGCTAATCCTAAAAAAGAAAAGAAAAGAAACGGAGGGAAGCTTACTCCATACAAGGTTGGTTTTCATTTTATTGATCATAAAAAAGAATACGGAGATCCGAAAGATGCATCACATAGATTACCCGGTAGGAAATTCATGTATTTCTACGAAAACGATAAGCCGAGTAAAAGCATTGTGTTTGCTGAAGAAGGTGGCGTAATTGGCAAGCAGCGTGAAGCATATGATTACTTTACTAATAAGCGAGGTATGTCTAAAATACAGGCGCTCGCCATCATAGGTAACCTCATGGCTGAATCCGGTCTTAAAGATGACATATACGGAGACAACAGAACGTCATACGGCATACAACAATGGCATAATGAGCGCATGGATAAGTTGTTCAAGCACGCCAAAAAGAAAGGTCATTCTACACCCACATTCAAAGACCAACTTGAGTTCTTAGCTGACGAATACGAAGGGAAAACCGGATATTCTAATTTCTTATACACAAGAAAAGGGAAAAAAGGACCAGGGTATTACAACTACAGCCGGCAGGATTTTATGAACGCCGATAACCTTAAGGATGCTGTAGTAGCTTGGAACCAAGGGGCAGGACGCCCTCATAAAAGTGTGATACGAAACGATGACCGTTATAACTATGCTATGGAAGTTGCTAAAAATCTTGGTTTGGATATTGAAGAAAATTCCGTATCTTCGTATGGTCAAATGGGATTCGGAGATGATGGAGAAATAGCAGCATCGGTAACACTTCCAGAGGTAGAAGTGGCAGCCGCCCTCCCTAACCCGGAAGCTCCGTCCCCGGAGAGACAGTCCGAGGAAGAGAGATTCCGTACATGGACTGAAACGTATGGTAAGGACATCGTAAATCATTTACTGACGTTAGACGGGAAAAAGGATGGTGATGACAGTGATTACAGCATGATGTATAAACAGCATGAAAAAGAAAGCGAAGAGGATAAGAAAATGGCTTTGATTAATGCCGTGCTTCCCAATATACAACTTCGCATTAAAGGCGTCACTGACAATTAGAACAATTATTTTATTTCTCATGAAGCGAAGCCGGATTTGAGACTCGTTATGCGGATACCGAAGGTTGAAGAACGATATCAAGATAATCCGGCTTTTTTGTGCGATTTCGTGAAGGATGGAACTATCATCGCCTTGGTTTAACAGAACAGACCTACGTACCTCTACTGTCCTGACGGGCATGGACGCCCGTCTCGCCTACCAGCCTGCCTAATTCTCCACTGGCTACCTAATATAACTATTAACGTCACTCCATCACCTATCTCCCTTCAGTCGATAGGTTCAGTCGTTTTTAAATATTATAAGTTTTTTCGCATCGTTCCCTTCGGTCACGATACTCAATCTTTTAACACAATTAGGCAAACAATACAATAGACGAAAAAAGTAATTTGTCAATCCGTTCACTCACTTAACTCCCTTCGGTCGTTAAGTTCATTCACTGCAAACAATTATATGAATAAATGGTAAAGTATATAAAATAATATAAATAATATAATGAGTAAGATCATTAAAAATGGTCTTAATATTAAGGAAAACGGAGACTATTTATAGGCGTAGTTTTAATTCAAGATTTGTTGTCCCACTCCTGACGGTCAGACGGTTACGTTTCGAGCCGTTCTTTTGTCTCTTATCTAAACCGTCATAAAATAAAAAACCTTGTATCCTATTTCTCTCAAACCGGATACAAGGCCGTGCATTTTCTTATTTGAACATATGATGAAAAATCATATCTTTGCACTAAAGAACATAATTATGGAGACAAAGTTAATCGAAATAATAGATCCTCACAAGTTACACGACGAACTCTTTAAGAAAGAGCAAGTCTCTCCGATAGAAGTTATCTACAATAGTTTCAGTAATTTAGGGTACAATGTGGTACGCCGCCCAGCTGGTCAATGTTTAGGAAATTTGAGATATTTTAACCTGTTTTACGATAAGAATACTCATCATTTTTATCAGAAGGATAAGAAGTTGAGATATTTTAGTAATTTTCTGATATCCGATTATTGGAAAGATAGGGTGAGGTGTTTTATAGTTTGGAATTTTGGTTTTGGGAGATTCTTCCCGTACAATGACTTCATAGAGGCTATGGTCTATGACTATCTCCGATATGGGAGGAAGTCAGTTCCTTATCTTAAGAGTGTGCAAGAAGCTGAAGAAAAGTGTGTAAGGTTCTACATTAGATCTCAAATAGATATGCTTCGTAAGGAAGGATATGCTGCATACCGGGCTAAGTTCAAGGAAGAATGTCCTCAGTATTTTATCGGAGACGATAGGACGGTGTTCAGATGTCTTGACAGCTCTTTAAAAAGAGAAGAGAAGATTGCCGCATGCGTAGCTCACAAAAGAGCTTTAAAAGAGGTGGTTATAACTTCTTTTATTAACCATCTCAAGAAACATCCTACCACCTTGTATTCCTGGTTTTCATCAGAGGTAGACAGCGAAGGGAAGAACAGGCTTTGTTTATCTGATAAGGCTGTTTCTTATTTAAACAAAAGATTGGTTCGCAATGGGTTAAAGGTTCTTTCAGCATCATATCTTTTTAGACTATTTAGGAAAATGGTCAAGAATTTGTTTGGCTCCAATGTTAGGTCGTTCTTGAATGGCTGTCTTATGTCTGTTTCAACAGAAGAGGTTTTAACCAAGTCTATAAAGAAAATAGTTTCCAAGACGGTATTGTTTTTATACAAGAGAGTACTCAAGGCTTATCGCAGGGCATACGGACTCAAGTACGATCCCGATTCAGGAGGTTTGTCCGCTATACATACCTGATTTTTAAACCTATCCCATAACGTTGGATTTTCTCGTTTGTTTCTCTTATCTTTGTGAAAAAAGATAAGTATGAAATTACGAATCATAAAAAATCGTCCGGTATTCGCTCCTGGTGGTAGTGTTCAGGATAAAAAACAGGATATTAATGTATCCTCTACTCAGCCTATTCTTGATTATGGAACACCTGTTAATAAATGGGGTAAATCTGATATTCAGAATATATATATGCCTTATGATGTGACTTTAGAAGCAGAGGAGGGGGAGATAAATCCATTTAGCAATATGCCTACATCTGATCCATTCTTTGAAAATCATGATGCAGGATATGCAGGATATCTTGCTGATAATAGGAGCATGGTTAAAAACGTAGAGAAATCAGTTGTTAATAATGCAATGAATGTAGGTGGCTCTGATGCTGATTCTTCTAAAGAAAAGCGATCACAAGATGGAAATCCTTTGGATCCTATGACTGCTCCTTATTATTCTTCTGATCTTGCTGGTAGGTCCCAGATGTTTGGTGCGAGTTTGGGAAGAATAAGGGCTGGAAACAAAACCGGTGCTAACATAGCGGAGGCGGCTTTATCCGGTCTTAGTCTTGGGATGGGTCTTACCCGTAATATTATGGGGGCTTCTTCTGAGGCTTATGCCGCCAGTAGAGACGAACAAGCGGCAAGAGAGAAACTTGCCGAGAATCGCCGTCAGCAGTTTATCCGATGGGAGCGTGAAGGGGGAGGTATTAATCTTGGAAATGGTCAGAGAATAGATACGTCTGATATGACAGGGGAATATATTTATCCTCTTCCTAAATCTATGGAGGATAATGCCAATGTTGAGATAGAAAAAGGAGAATATGTTTCGACTCCGGATGATGTTGGCCCTATGGAGGCAAAAGGTAGCAGGCATGAAGACGGCGGCACTCCTGTTGATTTACCCGAAGCTCATATTATTTCAGATTACCGTACTATCGATGATGATTTTGCTTCTTACATAAGGGAAAATTATGGCATTAGAGCTACGGAAAAAGATACGTATGCTACGCTTCTTGATAGGTACAAGAAAAAAATAGGATTGTCTGAAAAGTATGATGATCAGGAACGTGTTTTCAAGAGGTTGGAAAAGAATAAGGATGTTAAGGATAAAAACACTTCTGAGTTAAATAAGTCCATTCTTTCTAAGTACGTAAATGATAATCAAAAGGAAATAGACGAACTTGAGGCGCAATTCAGGTCTTTTGCTGACATCGTTTATAACAAGCAAGAGGAATCCAAGCGCCAAGAAAAGATAGATGCTTTCTTTAGAGATGGCGGAAAAGTTGATTTAAATGCTGTGAGAAAACAAGCTAAGGCTCTTAACGTATCTGAATCTGATGCTAAAAATTGGATATATGATGAGTATGTAAAGAGAGTTAGGAAAATGGCTGAAGGCGGTCCTACCAAGGAACAGATAGAGTGGGGTAAGAAAGTACAGCAGCTTTTAATGAAGCAGTTTGGACGTACTCTTAATATGTCTATAGTAGATGTTGCGGACAGAGAGCAGATTCTTAATCCTGATTCTGGTGTAAATTCTAATCAAAATCTGCAACATAGAAGTAGTGCCGGTTATGGTAGGGTAAATAACAAGGCTATTTCTAATTTGCTTGATATTAACCGTTGGGCTAATAAATACAATACGGATGGTGATTTTAATACAGAAGGATTCCAGACTGGATACAATAGCCAACTAAATAGCCTATGGGCTTTGGCGGAATCAGGTGCTATAGCCAATGCCGAAAAAGCCAAGAAATTTAGAGACGAATACGGATTTTGGGGAGAAGATGCCGGTAAGTACGACCAAGGAAGTAAATCGGCATATAACTCATTTGCCGTAGATGACAAATTTGGACAAACTACGGCAACCAGATCATTTTATGGATTGGATGTAGTTACTCCTGAACAAAAGAGATTGTTGAATGAAAAAGGGATAAAGAATTATGTTGACTTATTTGGTGATAAATCTGATGCAGCTAAGAAGATTCTGGGTGCCGATTATAATAAGTTTGCTGCTTTAAGAGATAGTGGTTTGATGTCGGAAATGGACTTCGTATTGGAAGCCGTAAACCCAGCATCAAAACCTATAGAAGCTGAACCTGTAGGAACCGATCCTAAATTTCCCAACCCAGGTTCTCCAGGCAGGATAGAAGTGAAGAAAGAAAATCCTGTTATTGATACTACTGTAGAAACGGAAGAAAAGGAAGAAGATGATACAAACGGAAGAAAAGGCGTCGGCCCTGCTTTATCAGGCCCTATATTCCCTGAGATGTTGAGGATGCTTGATACCGGATTAGAGATAGAGGGATTGGAAAGGCATCAGGCTCCGAGAATAGATCCGGTTCTTCAATCTGCTGATCAGTATATCAACGAGCTCAACCGCGCGACATCGGCTCAGTTGGACACAATAGGTGACGTGCCCGACTCTCAGCGTTCCGCTATTCTGGCTAATATGAACGCCATAGCCGGAAGCAATATAGCCAAGTACATTAACGAAGTAAATTTCAATAACGCAAGGCAAATAAACGAAGCTGATAGATTTAACGAAATGGCTTATGTTCAAACAGATGATAAGAACATAGCGGAAAGGCAACGTTATGAATCCGGATTATTGAAGGCTATGGCTATAAGGGATGAAAATCTTGCTCGTTATTATGACAGTATAAACAGCGAGATACAGAATAAGTTTAATGTTAGAACTTCATTGAACACCATAGCTTCCATAGCTCCGAATATGAGAATGCTTCCAAGTGGTCAAATTATTTACGTTCAAGGTGATCAGGATGTGATGAATATGGGTGATTATTCCACACCTTACTTGAGAAGTTTAAATGAAGAAGATGATGAAACTAAAAGAAGAAGGAGGACCAAATAGTGGCTTCACAGTATAGTATTTTAAGGCAATATGCCCCGTATGTTAGTCCTTACAACATAGATCTTGTTAAGGACGTTATGATGTACAAACAGCAGAAGGTTGATGCTGCTCGTGAAAAGATCTATACCCAGGTAGATTATCTTATGGGTCAAGAGATAGATAAGCCTGAAGCCCGTGCTTATATGGAAGATAAGATGTCAGGTGTGATTGCTAACATCAATCAAAAATTCAAAGGCGTGGATCTTTCTTCTGATGGTGTTACGAGAGCCATACAAGGAGAAATAAGTTCGGTGTTGGATGATACGGTCATTAACGCGATTGCCGGCACCAAAGAAGGTAAGAGGGTTATGAAGGAAATAGAATCTATAAAACAGAATCATCCTGAACTTTATTCTCCTATTAATGAATGGCATGCTTTGGATCCTTATTATAAATGGCGATCAGATGGTAAAGCCGGATCGAGGCTTGGAGGTCTTCATTATTCTCCTTATATTGATTATACTAAGGAAATAAATAAATTGGTTAGTGATTTTAGGGAAAACAATAAAGGAAGGAAGATTCAGACTACAGAATATGATGTAGAGGGTAAACCTACTGGTGGAATTATAGAAGTCAACGTAGATGAACTTACTGATTCCCAGATAAGGAATTTCGTGTCTGCTAACTTATCTGAAAACATGAGGAATCAGATGAGAATAGAAGCATCATACATGGCAGCTACCAATCCAGTATTCAGTAATCCGGATTTGGTTAGCCAATACATTGGATCTTATGTCGAAAGATACGATAGGCATATAGGAGCATTGGAAGCAAAAAAGAAATCAGTAGGGGATAATAAGGATATTATTGATCGTATCGATAGTCAGATACAGGAAGCTAAAAATCAGAAAGCAGAAGCCAAGAGGGAGGCAGATATGATAATAGCTTCATCAGATCCGGTAGCGGCTGCTAATTTTGTTGTTACCAATAATCTTTTCGATAAGATGACTGATGCATGGAGATACGACAATACAAGTTTTGAAAGGAAGAAAGATGATCTTTATTTTGCAAGATTGGCAGAGGATAGGGCTCAGCAAAAGTTTTTGACTGACAATGCCAAGTCTATGGTTGAAATATCATTGGCGAATGAGCAGCTTGCTCAGGCTAAGATTGAAACCGAATACATGCGTACTTACGGTTCCAAGATGGGCACTGAAAGCTCATCCGGAGGCACAAGAGGAGCAGGCGGTGTAGGAGTGCCGATGGCTCCTATGGACGGGCCTACGGCTATCAATTCTGGAACGGGTAAGATAGGATCTGTTAATTTGGCTAATATCCCTTATGAACAACTCACATCTTCTTCCACAGAGCGTAGAGCAAATTTATTGAAACTATATAATTCATTATCTCCTACAGACAGAAGCAATATCGTTGCAGCATCATACGAAGAAGAAAAGACTGACCCAGGATTGTATGCTAATATGACTCCCGAAGAACGAGTGTATTCGTATTTAAAAAATAATGGAGGTCAGAAAAATGGATATTTCGGACAAGGCAATAACAGATTATCGGAAGCTTATGACGCTTTATTGGTTTCTGATTCTAAGGCAAATGGAGCTTCGAAGGCTATAAATAATATAACTGATTATCAAATAGATAATATAGTTACTGAAAAAAATAAGGATATTATCAGGAAAGTTCGTGATGCTAAGTTCATGAAAGGAAATTCTTTTATGAATCTTACTGATACTGATGATAAGGCTGGAGCTTTCCTACTCGCCACGGCCATAACAACTGGTGTATCTGATGCCGTAGGGTTTAGAGAATACATGATGAACCCTTCAAGAGGAATAGATATTCTTAGTGCTATATCTCCGTCATTAGGAGCTAAGGCGAGTGCCGGTAAGTTGGGGAAAAACATATCTGATGCTATTACAAGCGATGGCAATAGTTCTTCTACTGGTACGTTGGCTCTTATTAATGGAATGAAGAAACTCAATGGCGATCCTGATTTTAATATATCTGATTATATGACCATAGATAAGGACGGTGATATAGATTTAAAAGATTATCAGGAAGGTGAACCGTTAACTATTACCCAGCTAAGATATGCTGAGAAAAACAGTAGGGTGTCTGATATGATAGCAGGTCAGATGCAGGATGAGATAAAAATGTCCGTGTCTCCCGATCAGATTTCTGATAAGTTATCTCAGTATCATTACCTTGATTCTTACAAAAGATACAATTGGAATGCTGATTCACCGGAAAAGTCTTTACAGAAGGCTCAGTTTAGAAGATTGTCTGGTTACATGGCAGGAAAGGTAAACAATCTGGATCCTACTGCTATTAATACCATCAACATGGACGCCGAGATAGATAATGGCACTGTCAGAAGATTTTTGACTGCTCAAGTAGGATCCGGTAGAGACTCTTATGTTACAGAAAGGGTAGAGATTACGAATGATGAGCTTCTTAAGGCAGGCATAGATCCTTCAGTTGAAGAGCGCAATTATCCGGTAGATGGTTACAAATCAAGTTTTGGAACCTGTGATTTTGTAGATACGGGAAAGAAGGAAGGTTATTCTTATGATAAGTATCTTATACGTAATGGTCTTCCCCGTTTGGCTTCTAAGGCTGATGTCAAGAATGATCTTTATGATATAGTAAAAATACATGGTTCTTACCTTAAGCCAGAAGAAATGAATGTTGTTAAAACCCTTGTTGATAATTTTATTGACATGTCTGATAATATATCAGTTCAGTTGGAAGGAATGGATGATAGGGGTTCGAGAGAGGTAGCGGTCAATTTCTATGACAAAAGGACTAAAAATTCTAAAAATCCTGCATTGTTATTCTCGGATTTTGTTCCTTTGGATCCAGGTAATGATGAGTATGCGGATTACTGGAATAACATTCACCAGAAGTGTCCTCAGTATTTCTTTGTAAAATACGTGAAGGAAGCTGTTCAGGAGCGTCTTGATCAGATGAGGGATCCATATATGAGAGGGATGGATATTACGCCCAACAATAACGATAAGTTTAGTAAGTTGAACGATTTTTTGCAAAAGCTTTATGGCAACAGATAGTAATGTAAATAGATATAATCCTGCTGCTAAAACCACTTACGAAGATGTGGCAAGGCAAAGGAAATTAGCCGAAGAAGAAAATTACACTCCGGCTACATTACCAGAGACGACAACGCCTCTGGTTCCTAATTATATGCCGGGAGAGGGCGTGTATGCCCAACCTAAATTTCCAGATTATGCATCAAGGATAGCTGCTGCCCAGTATGAAGAACCGTATATAGCCAAGGAGATAAGCAACAGCTACTCAGAGGCACTGGCCCGCAACAGCTACAGGGGGGCTACACCCGCCCCGCCGCCTCTTAATCCCTATGGACCAAAGGTAAGTATCCGTGAAAGTCATCAGATGGGTAATGATGGGGTATGGCGCACAAAATATCCCAATTATATCCCAGGTATAAATAATGAGGATTATTATGCCAGAAGGCAAAGTGGTTGGAGTAAGTTTTGGAATGGTGTAGGTAAATTTGCCTTAAAGTCTGCATTGTATGGGGCCCAGGGAACTATATCATTACCCGACAAGCTTATTAATATGGCATCTGAGGGAAGTTATAAGGCAGCTTTGAATACGAACATGGATAAGTTTGTTGGTGATCTTGATCAGCGAATAGACATGCTTCTTCCACATTATTACAAGAAAGAAGTAGAAGATTACAATTTTGGTCAGAAGCTTTTTAAGGATACTGGTAATTTTTTATGGAATGACGTCCTTGGCAACGGAATGTCTTTTACCGTAGGAGCCATGATATCAGCATACATGACCGGAGGACTGGGAGTTGGTTCATTAGGTAACATAGGCGCAAAATTAGGTGGAAGAGTCGGAGCTAAGCTGGCAGCAAGACAAGCTGCCAATAGAGGTATAGGAAGTCTCAAAAGTGTGTTTAACGACTATGTAAGGAAAGGAGTTGCTACCGGGAGGAATGTAGGAGAGGCTGCTAAGACCATGACGTTGTTGGCTACCAGTGCCGGCTTTGAGTCATCGGTTGAAGCAAATTCTTTTATGAAACAATCCGAATCCGACTTCAAGGATTATTATCGTAAAATTTATGGTCGTGATCCTAATGCTGAGGAAATGGCTGTTTTTCGTAATTCTAATGCTGATGTAGGTAGTGCGATATTTGCAGCTAATATGGGTATAGTAGGATTGTCCAACTGGCTCTTGTTTGGTAAATACATAGGATTAGGAGGAAAGGCTATACCAGGACTGGAAAAGAAACTTAATAAGCATCTATTTGGATTAGGGACGGAAGTTACAAAGCCAGGAGAGATGGCTATTAAGATAACCAACCCTAACATAGGGCAGAAGATAGCTGGTAATGTTTTCAATATCATGAAAAGACCAGTGTCCGAAGGTTTATGGGAAGAAGGGTCTCAAGGTGCTGTCCAGAACACGGCTGAAGAATATGTTAAGTCAAGATATGACAATGTGGCTATGAATGGAGCCGTCGATGTTCTTGATGCTATTTCTGACGGATTTAAAAAACAATATACGTCTAAAGAAGGATGGACTGAAATAGGAATAGGTGCTATTATCGGTTCTTTGTTCGGCATGAGAGAAGGCTTCTTTGGGGTAAAAGAGTATAGTAATAGTCAGATATTACTAGAGAGGCAGGTGGATGAATACAACAAAGCATCTTCTAATCTTAATACGGCGGCTTTGAATACGTTGAAGAAGTCAATGAGTTTAGGTCCGCAAGTTCGTTCCGATGCTCAGTCTATGACCGGCAAGGAGCTTGATGATGCTATGTTTGAAAAGATGTCTATTGACAACCAAATGGGAACCTTAGAGGATTCGGCTGAGAATTTCAGGCAGATGGTTGATATGATGCCTATTTCAGAAATAGCTGAAGCTAATGGGATGTCTTTAGAAGAGGCAAAGAAATACAAGGACTCTATTATTGATAATTATAATAATCGTCTTTCTGATTTCAGATCTGCTCAGAGTTTTGCTGAAGATCTTATAGGTGATGACTCTAAGATTGAATTTAGGAAATACGTGGCTCGTAATGCCTTCCTTGGTCTTCAATCAGAATCAAGGATGAAAGACATAGCTTCTGTCATAGAAACGCTTTCAGGACAGCCTCGCGTGGCAGATGCGCTAAGTACGTTCTCCCGGCTGTCGGACAGAGCGAGGGAGCGGGCGATGGCTATCCGTGGCATACGATCAAGAATAGAAGAACTTGAATCCGAAATAGAAGATCTTGCCACCCGTCCTCGTAACGTAGATGGAAAAGACCCACAAGCTGAATCTATACAACGAAAAACCAAAGAATTGGAAGATCTTAGAACCAATTACAATAATTCGTTGTCTGAGTTATCAACGTTAATAGGAAAAGAGTTTTCGATAGAAGAGTTGGTAAGTAAAACCGAATCTGTTTTATCATCACCTCTTTCTCCCATAAGTTCACAAGATGTAATAGAAGCCTATGATGCTCTTGTGGCTTTTGATGATTATTTTAATGTAAAATCAAGACAGGAAAAGAAGTTTACGGCCAAAGACAAAGCCATGAGATCCTTGGTAAATGAATACCGTAGGAGTTTGATGGACTATAGGAATATGAATAATTTCTTGTCTAAGATGCTTGATAAAAGATTCTTAGATGAGGAAAACAGGGGATTTTCAAAAGCGCTGTCTTCTCTATGGTCTACTCCTTATAAGGAGGATGACAAGGTTCCTGATTTTGCAGAGCCTAATAAAGTCGGTGAATATGATACTGATGAGGTAGTAGATCAAGCTGTGTCAGAAGGTAAGATTTCGGAAGACGAAGCTTGGACTATCAAAGCATTTATGCATGCTCTTGATAAAGTAAGAGAAGATAGGATGAAGGAAGCGGAAGATAATATAAAAGAGTCATCGCTTACGGAGTCTGTATCAGATGAAGATTATGAGGCTGCTATGGATAATCCTATTATGGTTCCGGTAGTAAGGCAGTCTATAATTGATAAATTATATACAGGGAATGCTGATCTTCTTACTGCGAGAGAAAAAGATGTGTATGATAAATACAAACAAGATTTTGATGATCATGTGTCGTCTTTAGGTGACAGTCCTATTAATCTCATAAAATCATTATCTGAAAAGGCTGACAGACTTACAAGTCCGAGATCAGTATATGAGGAAAATAAAGCTATTATTGACATGGCTAAATCCAATTTAGAACCAGATCAAAGGCAGGAGCTTGATGATGCTATTTCTTCGTATGTGGATATAATGAACAGACGGGACAAAGGGGAGAAAGTTGACGAAGATAAGCTTGCCGATTCGGTATTTACCATAGAAGATCTTGGCCAGGTTGGAAACATCACGGATCTCCTTCCTTATATCGAACAAAACAGGATTATTGACAAAGGTCGTATCTCTGAATCTACGTTGAGTAATTTTGGGGAAGATGATGTTAATATAGATTCTCTTGTAAATGAATTAGACGAATCCGATAATACGCCGGGGGTCAACATAGATAGTGCTCAGAATCCAGAGACGTTGATGGTAAGAAAAATATCCAACGATGGCAATGAAAGGTATGAAATTGCGGGTCTTAGAGCCGATAAATTTATATCTTCAATAAAATCATTGGTTCCTATTCAAATAAGTTCTGAAACGAACGCTAATGGCACTAAAAGGTATTCCCTTAACATAGGTGGAGAAACAGCTACTATAATGGAACTGCCTTATCATGCAAGATGGTCTATAGACAAAGAATCGGCTCGTGTTCTTAACCGTTACACAGATGTGTCTATCCAGGACGTGGGTAATTCATATTCTTTGGTTTATAAGCGTCTTGATTCAGATGAGTTGGTTCCGTACAGAACAGGTGTTGGATTCGGGGAGAATGAAGTAGATAAAATAGACCAAGAAGCATTATCTTCTTTGAAAAAAGGAGATAAGGTTAATCTTGAGATAGATGTCAATGATACTTATAATCAGTCTCTTTTTACTGAATATGATAATGCTGTTCAATCCGGCGATAGAAATAAAATAGAATCTGCCGAGAATAAGTTGGTATCCAATATGGTTATCAAGGTCATGAGTGGAAACAGATTCGTTTCTGTTGTAAAAGCTGACACAGGAGGCATAGATGGTATAAGTAAAATAAGAAGAACGGCTTTCAACAAGTGGAAGAAGGATGCCGGCCGGTCGGCTACCATCGGCGTCGGCACGCATGTTGTTGCCCAGACCCTTCCCGGAAGACCGGTGTTTAACATGAAGGTGAACGGTCAAGGATATGGCCAGGTAGAAAATCTCCCCATTACCGAAAAAGGTGCTGAAAAAGTATCTGATGTCGGATATGTATTAAATGGCAAAGTCGTGCTTAAGAACGGATCTAAATACACAGGCTTCCCATTTGCTTATTCTATATTAAATGACAAGGGGAATAATTACAAAAATGTAAGAGTTCCGATAGTTGTCATCAAAGGTAAAAACGGTCTTAATTATCTTTTCCCAGTTAGCCTGCGTTCTGTAGAATCAGAGGAAGGGCAGAAATGGATGTCTTTTATAGATATGCTGCTTGAATCCGGTGATTCTGAATTGCTACAGATGGGTCAAGATGATATACAAGATCTTAATGCGTATCTAACCAAGTTAGGTCTTGATCCAGCTTCGTATCAAGTATCGTATTTGAATCCTATTTCAGGGCTTAGAAAAGCTCGTGAGGCTATAGAAAAATTATCTACGGTTCCTGATGTTGTTAAGTGGGTAGAAGATGAGAATAGGAGTGTGAAAGACATTGTGACGTCTGAAGTAGAATCTGGAATAGATTTCGAAGGTGAGATGTTTGTTGCTCCTAAGATCAGGATCCAGTTTGGTAAATCATCTTCCAGCCCTAAATCGCTTATAGAGGATGATCTTCCTTTCTCTGATGAGGGTAAGACCGTTACTTCTAAAGAAGATGTGGATGTTTATGAAGAGGAAATGCCAGAGGAAGGAGCTGTCCGGGGGACTCAGACGGCGCCATTGGCTCAGCCGGCTCCTGCGGCACAAGATGCGCAGTCTTTACCTGGCAAGAAGCGTACCTCCAGGAAAAACTTCTCTCTTATGTTAAACGAAATAGAATCTCATATAGAAAAAGAGGGATTGCCGCCTTATGCTAATATTTTTGATTTTATAGCAAGGAAGATTGTAGGAGGCGACTTAAGGTTTCTTCGTGAGAGAGGTAATCCTAAAAGTCTTAAGGAGGAAATGGGATTAGAACCTAAAGGAACAGTAGGTGATAAGATATCCACTCCTTCCAAGAAAGGTGGTAAGACCTTAGATGAATATGTTTCTTGGCTTCGTTCTCAAACAGATCAGGTGGTGGTTGATTATGTTGGGCCAAGATCTGACGAACAAATTATATCAGAGTTGAAAAACTTTTTGAAATATATTAATTTTGTTCCAAGCAAGGCTTTGAATTATTCTCTTAGAGTCAATGGCATGGATACCCTAAAAGAATATGGCACGAAAGAGGAGGTAGAAAAAATGGAATCTGACGTCAATAGTTTGGTTTCTAAAGTTTTACCTACGGTGGATAATCAAACTGTAGAAGATGTTTCTACTGCAATAAAATCAAACAACTTGCCCGCCATATGGGGGCCCGTGGAAAGCCTTGATATGACAAACGAGGAAAAAATAGAGTTTTTGAATAACGTAGCAGATTTCCTTAGCGGCATTCCAGAGTATGATGCTGTTGTGGAGTCTATAGAGTCAGAATCAGATAATATTTTAAATAATGGAAAAGAAGGAAGTGCAGAAGGCGGTGCAGTACGCACTGAGGAAGATGGCGATAAAAAGGGAGATGGAGAAGGCAAAGGACAATCCAGAACAAATGTCGAAGTTAAAGGAAATGTCGAATTACCTGGATCTCAAGAAGGAAGAGTAGATAACTATAGGAAGAACGGAGATAAGTTTTCTGACATTTCTGAAGTTACCTTATGGTTACTTAGAAGGGCTGCCGGCATAACCTCTATCTCGGAAGGAGAAGAGGTTTATGTAGAGGGAGATGAGGTTAATAGCATTATGACCGATATGGAATCAAGGTACGGGATAGACACCATCAACCACTCGCATACGACTAAGGCTATAAGGGATCTTAACGGCGTATCAGGTTATAAAGTAGAATACGGCTTAACCTTTTTAACATACGATCCTTTTATTAGGATATCCAATCCAAGGAAAGAATCTAAGACTGCAAAAGATGAACCTCGTATATCCGAAGAGCCGCTTGCTCACATATCAAGGGTGACAACCCCTTATTTCCTGTACGGCGGTGATGAAGCATATACATCTGTTCCGGCTAAGGTAGAACCTATACCAGAGAAGATAATGGGTCGTAATGGCATTAAATTTGGTATGAGCGTAGTCGAGCTGACCAAATTAGGGTACAAAAAAGCCGGTGGAAACTGGATATACAAATTCTACATGAACTCAGGTGTTTATGATTTGTATAATATCGGTACCGGCGAAGCGTTTAGAGCAAAACCGGATCTTGGAGTTAAGATAAGTTCCAGTGCATTCATCCGTTCTTTATCTCAATCTGGTAGAAAAATACAAAATATGATGAGTAACATGAGCCAGGAAGAGATAGATAGGAATAAGAATCTTGTAGAAGGTTCTGATAATTCGGATTCAAATAGCGAGCTGAATAAAGATTGTTGATTATATTTGTAGAAAAAAAAAGAAATGGGATTAAAATGTCAGATAGAAAAAAGGAATAATATTGTAGAACGGGTTGAGGCTCCTAACGGGGAGCCTTCCGTTCTTTACGAAAGTGCCTTAAAATTATTGGGAAATAGCGAGCGGGCTCTTCAGGTATGGGCGAAGGCTTACACTCCTGATTTTTTATCGTATTACGGTCATTGGAATAACCCTGCCCCTGGGGAGATGTTTAATACAGACTCCAATGGCGAACCTCTTTTGGATGACGTACTGTCGTATATGAAGCGTCAGACTTATTTTGCTGATCCTTTAACTGCTCAGGATGTTAAGGATGTAAGAGATTTTCTTTTATCTACCGATGGTGTTTATACGGCACCATCATTATCCAACATCATTCTTCATTATTTTTATGTAGATGGTAGTTTGATACTGAACGAGCAGAATTTAAGAAGATCAGGCTTGTATAATGAAACAGAGATAAGTAGAATCTTATCTGATCCTTCTGTTCTTAATGAAGTTTCGACATCCATGAGGAAGCTATTGGATTATTCCAATAACGAACATGATAGGGAAAAAGATAATTATTTTATGTCTATTGACTATCAGTATGATCCTATTGTTTACAAGGAGGGAGTGTTTAACCAATTTGGTAAAAAAGTACCATATAATCCTTCTGAGCTTTATTGGGCCATGGGCAAAACAGTAGCCGGCATAAAAAACTTTTCTGAATTTTCATCTGCTTTTGAATCGTTGAGAAACTCATACCCTGAACTGGTTGAGAAATTCGTTTCTGATAAAGAATTTGCCGAATCTATGTTTGATGAGTTCTCATCTACGAATAAGATTCCGGTAATAAACATAGAAGGGGATGATGTGGTAGAAGGCAAGAGAAGATCCTTGTCTAAGCTACAAGATCTGTCTTATTACAATCCTGGCAAAATAGAGTTCCTAAGAGCTCGTATATCGGCTTATTTACATAGGGCTAATGCCGACACCGAATCCGATTTAAGAAGCATGATATGGGATATAGAAGAGGCTTGTACGTGGTTTGGCATAGATATAATAGGGACATCGGAAACTTATGATGGCACAGAAGAATCTTTGAATAAGATAGATAATTTGATGCTGGATCTTGATATTTATGTGGCCAGGCATAATGATGTAAATTATGCTCCAACGCTGGCATCTTCTATAGATGATGTTCTTGGTGATAGCACAGATTATTATTCTGAATTATTGCCGGAGTATATGGATAATTTGAATATCGTTTATTCTGAATCCGATATAGACCCAGTAGAGGCATTTGAGAAACATTCATTGCTTAAGGTAGGAGATAATCTATATCAAAGGATCAGCAAAGATGATATTAACGAGATGTATCAAATATCAACAGTGTTAGCCAAGCACAACCTAACTCATTTTTCTACTAAAATATATCCTGAATCTTGTTTTAAGAACGGCGTTTTGGATAAAGAGAAAGTACGGAACGTAGATAATAATACGCTCATGGATTCCATTAAAAAATACGTCAGATCGTTCATGGATTCTCAGAACACGGAGGACATGATAATGACCAGGATGGCGTTTGGTCACCCGGCGGTACTTGACGTTCCTTACGTGGATGTGGATCGGGAGTATAGTCGATACATGAACAAAAAACAAGATAGCGAAAACCCATTATCCTTATTCGATTTATACCAATCTTACCTTGACAACAAACTCCATAAAACAAAATTATATGATAATGCCTATAAGTATCTTGACTTCAAACCTGGTCCATCTTTGGGCCTTATTTCTGATGATCCTGATATTTTGAAATCAATAGAATTATCTTTATCTGGAAAAGACAGGTTGATGTTGTTTGATTATAGCATGACCAGTACCGACCCTTCTTTATCAGAATTGTTTTATTTGGAGAAGTATGACCCTTCGTATGCCGGGAATGATTTTGAACACTATTTTTACACCAGGCACCCGTATTTGTTAAAAGAAAAATCGGGCCCTAATATCGTAGAGCAAGATGGTGTTATAACAGCCGAAGGTATTTATGATAATTTTATAAGAGTAGGTAATAAGATATGGTCTAAAGTAAGCGAGAGTAGTTCCGGCTCTATCTACCAAAATCTGACAGGAACCGAATCAGAGGTGAAATACGATTCTACTCAGAAGGCTAAGACGGTAGAAACCGATTACGCTCCATACCAAAACAGATCTGGCTTGACGCAAGACATGACCGTAAGCAAGCCTGAATTGGATGATCTTAATAAATTGGAATGTAGGTAATTTTTGTGTACATATATATAGTTTTTTCATAGTTATAATTTGGGAAGTGAGGCTTGTGAAAGTCTCACTTTTCTCATATATGCACGTATATCAATAACATACAAGAAAAGTTAGATTTTCATTGTTTATGAATTATTTTTATTAAGTTTGCAATATTAGTTTCAGGAAGGGATTATAGAAATAGGAAAAAGTAAGAACCGGACGTAACTAATAACAGTAGGAAATGAGAATCAGTACCATCAAACGTAATAACAGCATTCATCTTATGTATAAAAACATTATGAATGATTTAGGTCAATTAAGAACTGTAGTTTCAAAATCCTATATTTATAATCTGATACAAAATCAAACCGGATTAAGTATCAGAACTATATCCCATGTCTTGAATCATACAAAAGAACAGGATACAGATTCTTTGTGAAAGGCATACATTTTCATATATTTGTGTGTTCTTTAGTTTTTAGATTTAAGTTTTTCATGGTATTAGTTTAGATTAGTGTAGATCAGGGTTCGCAGTGATGCGGGCCCTGGTTTGATTTAAAAAGTATTAAAATATTTGCTATTTAAAATCCTGTTCCTATCTTTGCTCCAGAAACAATGAACAACGAGATCCCACCTCTGGTTGTTTGATGTTGAAAGATATTTTTGGCTCATTAGGGTTTGTCATAGTGGGATCTGACATTCTCTTTTGGGCCTATTTTTTTTATCATGGATAAAGTTTCTGTTTTTGAAAGTTCGGATTTTGGAGAGCTTAGAATTATTGTAGATCCAAAAGGAGATGTTTGGTTTGTGGCGTCAGATGTGGCTAAATCTCTTGGATATATAAATGCTAAAGATGCGGTAAAAAGACATGTAGATGATGATGATTCTATGCTTTTGCAAGTATCTGATAATCAATGGGGCGTAAAACGATCTATATTGAAAACCAGATATATAGATAGTATAAGAATAATTAATGAATCTGGTTTATATTCTCTTATATTATCTTCAAAATTAGAGTCTGCTAAGAGATTTAAGAAATGGGTAACATCTGAGGTTCTTCCTTCTATTCGTAAAACAGGAGAATATAAAACAAGTTCCGGTGGAAAGGGAATTTTGGTCCCTGACTTTTCTAATCCGGCAGATGCAGCAAGAGCCTGGGCTGATCAGTATGAAGCTGCTCAGAGAGCTATAGCCGAAAAGTCGCAGGCAGAGGCAGAGAAGCAACAAGCTTTGAAAACAATAGAAGAACACAAGCCCGATGTAGAATTTGCCGAGTCTTTTAGGAAAGTAGACCATAACAATATGTGGCTGATTCGTGATATTGCAAAGAAGTTAGAGCAAAATGGTGTTATTATTGCTGAAAAGAATCTTCGCTCATTCCTTGAAGAAGCTAAATTCATGTTTAGGAACGGTCTTGGCAAATGGGAGCTATATAGTAATGTTGTAGTTAAAGGGTATGGAGTGTATAGGTCTTATTTCATAGACAAGTATTCTGGTGATAGAATCAATCAACAAACCATATACATGACAGGCTCCGGATATGAAGTGACCTTAAATGGTATAAAAGGAAAACTCAAAAATGTGTTTCTAAAATATGGCAAGTTTGCTTAAGTTTATTTACAGGTGGTGTTTTGAAAGAATAAAAAACACTACCTTTTTTTTGTTTCTGTTTTTGCTGAAAATATTTCTCTTCTATAAGAAATAAACACACCTATATTCCACCTTACAATCATGAACTTTGTTACGTGCTTCATGCACGTATGTTTAACAATTAAATACTATAAAATTATGGGTGGTGATAAAATCGTCCTTTTAGATGGAGCCGGGGCTAACGGTGGTGGTGCAGCCACTAACGGTCTTCTTTCAATGATTCCCGGCATGTTTGCTAATTTGATAGGTGGTAATAAAATGGATCCGAATCTGGTGGCGGCTTTGATGAACGGTCGTAACAACCAGGACGGTTTCGGTGGGGCTAACGGTTGGTGGCTCTGGATAATTGTTTTGTTCTGGCTGTGGGGTGGACGCGGCTTCGGTAACGGTTTTGGAAATGGCGGTGATTGTTGTGCCAATGGTTTGCCGGCTCAGTTGAATAACGATTACGGTCGTGAACTTTTGATGCAGGCAATTCAAGGTAATCGTAGCGCCATAGATCAGATTGCTTCTGCTTTGAACTGTTCTACTACTCAACTTCAGAACGCTATCTGCAACGTACAGGGTGCTATTGATAAAGTAGCTGGTCAGGTAGGTATGACTTCTCAGGCTGTTATCAACGCAGTTCAACAACAAGGTTGTGAAATAGGAAATCAAATCAGCTCTTGCTGCTGCAATCTGAGTTCGTTGATCAATCAAAGCACTTGCCAGACTCAGGGAATGATTACTCAGCAAGGTTTTGATAACCAGCTTCGCACGTTGGAACAAACCAATATCTTGCAGAACGGTCTCAACCAAGGTCTGGCTAACAATCGTGAGCAAGCTACAAGCCAATTCAATATCTTGTCTGCGAAACTTGACGCCCAAACCGTTATGATCAACGACAAATTCTGTCAGTTGGAAATGAGGGAGATGCAGAACACTATTGCTCAACTTCGTGAAGAAAAAGCGGCTTTGACAGCTTCGGCATTATCTCAGCAACAAACCCAGAATATCGTTGGTCAATTACGCCCGACGGCCGTCCCGGCCTACCCCTCTTGTTCTCCTTACCAGGCTTATACTTGGGGACAGGTATTCGGAGGAGGTTGCTGCAATAACGGATGTGGATGTAACAACGGATGTTGCAATAACAACGCTGCTGTCTGATTTTATTAAGAGAGGAGGCTAATATGGCTTGTGTTTCTAAAATAGGATCGTTGTATGAGATGGTTACGAAGAATGTTATTGTCAGTACGACAAATACAATCTTCGGTATTAACCCACGGGCTTGGATCGCCCTTCCGTGTGAGGGTCTTATCCTTCTTAAGATAAGGCAAGTAGTCCCCACAGCCGGAAGTGCTCTACCGGTACAGATTGCGGTCCCGGCAAACAGCACAGTTTCAACAGTAGGAGCCGACACCTGTTGCTCGGTTACGGGAGTGAATGTCGTGAACCCTATTAACGTAGCTGTAACGGGTGCTGCTATGGTAAATGGCACAGAACGCCTTCTGTACTTCAATAAAGTTCGTGGCGTGTTAAGATTAATGGATTGCTGTGTTCCAGTAGCGGCAGCCCAGGCGTCTGAAGTTAAAGCAGGTAAATGATTTCAGTAGGGTGATGGAGATCATCACCCTATTTTCACCTAAATAATATTTTGATCATGTTTTCAGATTTGAAGAAAGGGTTTCAGGTACATACCCTTGATACTAATACAGTACCTAAATACGAATTGGGAAAGGTAGTAGCCGTATCCGAACCCAGGTATCTTCCTCCTCAGCCGGGTCAGTATCAGGCGATGCAGACCCGCGTGGTGGATCTGACGGTAGAGCTCACTGGCGAAACCAAGACCTATACGGTTCCGGAATCCCAGAATGTGGCTAAGGCTATGGGTATAACATTATCTACCAGCATAGATCCGATTATGAACGAACTGAATGCTATAAAAAACACCAGTCAAGACATAATAAACAGCGTAGATGCCCATCGTGCCAAGATAGAGGCTTGTGAATCTATATTAGAAGACATCAATCCGGCATTCAAACAAACGAGAGAGCAGGATCGTAAAATAGCTGGTATAGAAAATAAGGTGAATGACCTTACTGATTCATTCGAAGATTTAAAGAAGTTGATTGTAGAACGTTTGAAATAAGTATAATATGATAGTATATGATTTAAATTCAGGGCAAAGAGAATATCCTGGATATGATGAGATAGAAGATAGACGAGGCAGAGGCCGTAGTCGTCGTTCTGATGGGACGTACATGGGTTACGGACATGGATTCCTTCCTCCTTATGACCATTATGGTATGCATGAAAAAATGAAAGAGATGGAAGAACGCGAAAACGAGTTGGAAGAAAGAGAAAGAAGACTCGAAGAACGCGAACGTCGTCATGAAATGGAGGACCGGGAATACCGGAGGATGGGTTACGAATCTTACCCGACCGATTATTATGGAGACGACAGATACTACGGTGACGGACCTCAGATGCGTAGAGGTCGCGGACGTGGCAGAGGTCGTTCTTATTGAGGAGCAGACGCAGAGGATCCAGCTTATCAGAAATATGTAGATACTTACGGCTACCATTTTTCTAATGCTCTCGCTGATGAGGCGGTAAAGAAGATGGTCAACGTCGATGGATCCAAGAGGATCTGGAAGCAGCCGGAAATAAAAGATATTTTTGAAAAGTGCGGAGCGAAGAAGCCGGATAAAGCGACATGGGGCGATGTCCAATATGTCTTTGCAATGTACTATTCGGATGGTTTTCCGAAGGTCTTCAAATGTGAGAACGAGTTGGTGAAAGCTACGTTAATGTATTTGGATGATCCGGATGCTCCCGAAGGAGTAGCCTTTATAAGATGGCTTGCCGTGCAAGATTACCTCGGCGAAAAAATAAACTGGAAGGATCTGACCTGAGATCCAGATCCAGGTCCTTCCGGTGGTGCGGGAGCCATAGTGAAAAATATGATTCCCGCATTCCCGTTTTTCCCGTTTGGAAAAAAAGAATAAAAATGTTATACCGGTCGGCGGGCAATAGAATACCCGTGGCCGGTTTGTTTCACATAACTTTTTTTGGATATGAATATAGCACACGAATCTAAATCGAATAAAACCCCATTGTATTTAATAGGAGAGTTGATTGGCGTACCGAATACGGTTATGGACTCAGCATTGCATGAACTGAAAGATAGAATAGACAAAGACCCTAAATGGGTGATTATATACCACTTTACACCAAAAGCGTAAAGTAATACACATTTATACGGAAATTCGTACCGGGTTACACCAAAACCCTCTACCTTCTGGTAACATCGTTACATCAAAGGATTCTTTTTCCGATTTACGGATGATGTTAAAAGCACCATTGATATCAGCATTAATTGTCTTACCAGAAGAGGTTTTAAACAATCCTCGTTTGATCCTTCTTCCTTTGTAGGATTCATGTTTGCAAATCCGTTCATTATCTAAAAAGCTACATTTTGAAGTATAAGATTCTTCAACGATCTTAACATTAATACCTTCTAATGTAGCTTTATACGATATCATACTGATAAACGAATTAAAAGGAATAGATACAAAGTTCTGATTATTACGCTTTCCAATATTGATCTCTTGTTTCCAGTATTTGTTATGACCGATTATGATCGTATTAATACCATTGGAAACTACATGATTAACCAATATTCTACTTGCTTTATGCAGATAGTCTTTGATCTTGTTATTCCTTTTGTCGGTTAATGACCTTATTTGTTTTGAAATCTGTTTATTGTCTTTTAACTTAGATTTTAAGAATGCTAACCTTTTGTTATAATATTGGTTAATAGACTTTAGTGGCCTACCATTGATGATAAAACAAGAACCGGTGTTTGAAACACAAGATGCTAAATTATCCAATCCTATGTCGATGCCAAGATAGTTCCCATTATCGGACATAAGATTCTTTTCCTTCTTATTGTAAACTATTTCAAGAACAATATACCCATTCTTAGGAATGAATCTAAGTTGTTGAATATTTTGCTTGTTAGTTCTTGTTGTAAAGGAAAACTGTTTTGGTAACTTAACAATGCCTTGTTTTATCCATTTTTGAGAAAAAGCATTTGTTGCAAAAACAGCAGGAAACAAACCACCCTTGTTGAGATACCTTGGCATTCTTACTTCCTCAGAATACTCACCTCTATTCTTTTTATTAAAGAGATTGAAGAAAGATTTAAAGTTTCTATCAACCATCATCAACACTTGTTGAGCAACCGGTGCTGGTAAAGCACGATAGTCAACATCATTTTCTGTTCTTAACTTCTTTTCAAGAGAATAGTAGTTTAGGTACTTATACTTTACAGTATTATCATCCTTGTATTGAAAATAATACTGTCTAACAACATATAACCCTTTATTGTATAAGTTTTTACACTTATGCAATAGATCATAAAGTTCATTGTAATAAACAGAACTTGGTTTGATCGTATGTTGTTCGACTAATCTCATGACACAAATATAGAAATTATTATTTATATATGAAAACAAATTGGCGTATTTGTGGTGTAAAGTTGTATATAATTACCTAAAGATGTTAAAAATTGGCTCGAATCTTTACCCAAGATCTGAACCTATTTTTTTTCAATACCGGGCCCGATGCGATTTTAACGTATCGGGTTTTTATTTTAATTCATATTGTTTTATTTTAAATCTAATTAATTCATGAATGTCGTACTTTTGTTGAAAAAGTATTCTATATGGAAAATAAGGAAGATTACGTTGGTTACGAAGATCAAGAACTGTGTAACCGGTATTACAAAGAGGCTGAAGCCATGAGGCAAAAGCAGGACTGGTCTCGTCTTAGGGCTGTCCCTGCTCCGGCCAAGGGAACGCCATCGCCCGGCTGGGGACAGCTTGGACGTGGAAATGATGTCCGTGTTAAGTACGTTAGCATCAATTCAGGATTAGGAGGGGACAGATTATGACCGTAGAAGAATTAGCTAATAAAAGATACGGTGGCGAATTTGTTTTCATAATTGTGAATAATACATAACTCATACAAATCATAACCAATTTGTATTGTATTATGTATAATAGCCAAAAGCTATTCCGATTATTAGCCTAAGTGTTGAAACAAACACTACGTTATTTAAGAATAGATAGTTACCTACGGATGTTTGCCCAAGTTCGTAGCTCTAAGGTAAGTGATTAAACAATGGTTGTATTCGAGCTATAGTGTTGCTTACTAAAAACCTTAAATAACATTGGCGATGGGTACTAACAGAGTTTTACTCTGACTTATGTTGAATAAACATTAAAAACGTTTGTAGATATGGTGTACGTACAAGACATAAATGGTAAACCTATGATGCCTACAACAAGGCATGGTAAGGTTAGGAGACTGCTCAAATCAAACAAAGCAGTCGTTGTAAACCTATGTCCGTTTACCATCCGATTGACGTACATATCCGATAGTTACAAACAAGAAATCGTGTTAGGCGTTGATGCTGGGACTAAACATGTTGGTTTATCAGCTACGACGAAAAGCAAAGAACTTTACAGCAGTGAAGTGATCCTTAGAAATGATATCGTAGATCTTTTGTCTACCAGAAGAGAGCTACGGAAAGCAAGACGGAACAGGTTAAGATATAGAAAACCTCGTTTTAATAATAGAGTAAAAAACAAGCGTCCAGGATGGATAGCACCTTCGGTGCGGTACAAAGTAGACGCCCATATTCGTGTTATTGACAATGTATGTTCTATATTACCAATATCTCGTATTGTTATTGAAGTAGCTCAATTTGATACTCAAAAGATTAACAATCCTAATATATCAGGTAAGGAATATCAGGAAGGAAACAAACTTGGTTTTTGGAACGTAAGGGAGTATGTTTTAGCAAGGGATGGGCATAAATGTCAGTATTGTAAAGGAAAATCGAAATCCAAAATCCTTAATGTCCATCACATCGAATCCCGAAAAACGGGAGGTGATTCCCCTTCTAATCTTATTACCTTATGTGAAACTTGTCATAAAGAATACCATAAAGGTAATATAGATTTAAAGATCAAACGGGGATCGTCGCTTCGCGACGCAGCCGTAATGGGAATTATGAAATGGAGGTTGTATGAAGAGTTAAAATCCAGATACGACAGAGTTTTTATGACGTTTGGTTACATTACGAAACATAATCGGATTAAATACGGTATTGAAAAATCCCATACATCCGACGCGTTTGTCATTTCTATGAACATTAATGCGAAACGGATCGAACGTCAATATTTAAAACGTTTAATTCGTAGACATAACAGGCAAATACATAAAATGAAAATTTTAAAAGGAGGAAAGAAGAAAAACAATCAAGCTCCTTTTGAGGTTTTCGGTTTTAGATTGTTTGATAAAGTGTTGTATAACAATGAAATATTCTTTGTTTATGGAAGGAGAAAATCGGGGAGTTTCAACATCAGGGATTTCAACGGAGAAAATTCAAAAGATGTTTCACGCAAAAAGTTTAAACTCATTAGAGGGAAGAGGCATCCGATTATATTAAAGTAAATGAATAGATTTAATAAATTTAATAGAAAAACGTATCATGTATAATAAAGAAATAGTAATATGCGCGGCTATATGGGTACAGGACAACAAGAAGCGTCCCCATCAGCCCACCAACATACCATCCGGTACCGTGTTCTGTGGACTAAGACATTGTTCTATCATTTCTCAGTTTGTAGCTTATGGTATTGCTCATAAGAACCGTAGTGTGCAAGGATTTTTAACAAGCAAGAATCGGTTTTTAACAAGAGAGGAGGCATCTGAACTTGTTAAGAACAATAATCAGGAGATGATAGTAGATAGGAATGCTATTAGAGAACAATTGTATTCAGAAGATTTATATTGACTAAAAACAAAATAATATGGGATTTATAATCAAGAAGTCAATCACTTATAATATGATGGACGGCAATCAGTTAGAGTATGTATTTGACAACATTAATTTAGATCATATCACATTTAAAGGTAATGGTAAAGAATCTTTTTCATTTAACAGAGCCCTTGTTGAAAATTTAATTGAGACATTTGATACTATGCAGGATATATACTCTGATAATTACGGAATTAAGGTTTATACCGGTAATTGCATAATTCAACTGAATGTAAATCCAAAGAACTTAAGTGAATCCTTTTTTGACGTATATGATAGAGATGGGATGAAATTGATATATAGCATACAAAATAGTGTCTTGAAAGAAATGTTTATAATATGATTACCAGGCAGGACATGTCATAAAAAATGGCGTAATTGAACTATTTAAACAAATAATGAAGTCGGGTACGTGAGTTATCCGACTTTTTCGTATATTTGTGGCATGGCAAAAGGTTATTATTGGATACCACAAACAGATGAAACGTTAAATGGCATAAGCTATTACGTGACTAAGGTAGTAGGAGATATAGTGTTTGATACTAAACGAAAAAGAATAGTGTTTCAAACTACCAGGTATTTCCCAGTAGGCTCCGTATTCCATTTTACTCACAACTGCTTTAAATACGTCATAACCTGCCGGCTCCGTAAGCCGGGGCTGTGGTATGAGGCAAGGAGGGAAGACTGCGGACCTATTGGACCGGATGATGTGGAAAGGTTCGAATCAGGAAGGTTTATTCATAGAAATGGGTACAAATATAATGCGTAAGCGTAACTTGACGATTTACGTCAGATTATAATTATTTTTTCATATGTATATTAAGCCGTCAGACTGGGAAGTTAGACGGCTTTGTTTTTATCATGTGCCTGATTTTTAATTACCTTTGTGTCAAAACAAAATAAATTCTTATGGCGTCAACGTGTATTATTAAAAGAGATAATAAAAAGAAAGTTGTTTCTGTCTCTACCAGATCAGGGGACAGGTCTATGTTGTTTGATAAAATAGCATCTATTCCTCTTATGGAAAATAGGGAGCGGGCTACTACTGTTTTTAAAACCGTATTTTCTAATAAGTTCTTAAAGGCTTTTGGCGACTGGAGAAAGAGAGTGCCTATCAACAAACCGGCTTATAATAAGGTAAAATCCAACATCGATCTTATTCCGGAAGCCTATAGAGAAAGGGTGCTGGATAAGGCTTCTAAGATGAGTAATCCTGTTCTTGTGTCAAAATCAGATGCACCTTATGAAATCCGAGAATCGGGCTTTGGATTCTACAGCCAAGATCTGGGTGATAATATTATGTTGGTGGATGCTATGGTTCCGTCAAGGATCTCCGTGCCGGAAGAACCAGGAATAGACTCAGGGCAGTATCTACAAGATGCTATATCTTCGGACTTCACTCCCGTATCTATGGTACAGGATAATGATGTTAATTATATGGTTATAAAAGACGGTCTTAAGATATTTAGTCCAGAAGAGCTACCAGAAACAGATTCTAATCCTGTGGGTGTAACGTATCAGACTGGAGAACCTCGTTTGTTTTTTATGAATGATCGTAATCAATTATTTGAAGATTACGGAGAAGCTCTTCGCTCTGGCGGGAATGATATCAGAATAGGATTCTTATCTGGCACCGTTCAAGAATCTGCCTGGGATGGCGTGGCAGACATTACTTACAAGGCTGGAAAGTATGTCCTTAACAACCCCAAATCTTTTATACCTGTTATGACCGCCTCTGCTTCCACTTCTTTATCAACAAAAGGTGGGATAATAAACTACCTTATAAAGAAAGGTCTTTTGTCAGGATCCAAGATATTCGATCCGGAAACAAGAAGCTATTATCTTACAGGAGAAGGACATGCAGGACAAATTAGACTTTTCAATTCAGCCTTAGCTTATACCGAACTTCGTAATCATTTCAGTTCTGATGTTTCCATGAATGATCAAGGCATGATAACCATAAATTCATTGGATAATAGTAAGGTGACTATGAGACTCGCCACCGGAGGAACAGAAAGAGTTAGCAAGGAGCAGATAAAGAGCGATCTTAAGTCTGGAAGATACAATGAATTGGATGCTAAATACGATCACTTTGATGCGCTTGTAGTTTCATTTATATTAGAAGACAATGATCTTTATGCTGATACTAAAGCTAAGATAGTATCGGATTATAGCCAAGAGGAACGTAATCAACGAAATTCTATTGTTGAGATACTGAAAACGCTGGGCGTTAGTGTCGTTGGCATGACCGATTATATAGAGAAGTACCAAACTAAATACGGACACGAACCTTCTGCTAAAGCATTGGCGGATATTGCCAATAACGTAATAGCAGTCGGTGAAGATGCTACTTTGTCTGACTTAGTAGAAGAAACAGCCCACTTCCTTGTAGAGGCGTACAGAGATCAGAATGCTGTTGAATCTGTTTTGCAAGACGTAGAAGGCACTGAAGAATGGAATCAGTATGCAAATCAGTATTATAATACATACGGTAAGGTATATGAAGGAACTGAACTTGACAATGTAGTTAGGAAAGAAATTCTTGGAAAGATCCTTGCCAGGGAGATGCAGGACAGAACGGCGCCCATAGAGCCCACCTCCTTCCTGGGACGCGTCCGGCAGCTTCTCTCTGGAATCGTAAACTGGCTTAAATCAGCTTTATCTACCCAAAGACAAGATTTGAATAACGTTATTAAAAACATTCGTGATCTTGCTATTACCGACATAGATAAAGGATTTGATACTTCTCTTTTAAAGGATAATGATTTTACATTATACTCTCTTTCCTCTATGAACAAGAACAAGTTTCTTGAGTCTAAGATCCGGGCATTGAGAAAAACATTGAGAGACTTACGTCAGATAAGCTCTGATAGGGCTGTAACTACATCTATGACCCTTGCTCAACTTAAGACCATAGAAGATAAGATAAATAAGGTAGAGACCGAAATAGACAAAAATGAGATGGCGGCTGCCATGAATAGCATGATCTCCACAGCCGAAGCTCAGGTCAGATACTTAAGCAATGTAGTAAATACTATCCTTCATGGTGATACCAAAGACGGTAAACTTCATTTCAATACCAATGATCGAAAGAACGTAGATATTATCAACAATCAGGTTCTTCCGATCATGAACGATCTTCGAGGATATATCCGTAATAGAAGTACCGAATTTGACGAACGTGAAAAGCAAGATTATACAAATAGGATCAATACCGTCATTGCCGACATCAATGGTATTCAGTCTGATATTAAATCAGTACAAGATCTTGATGAAAGTACGTTGCTTGACAAGTTAATGAACGAACTTCATGTGCCGGTAGATAAGGTAAAGAAAGTAAAAGAGTTCTTTGATAAAGTCCAACACGATGTGTCCTGGATAAGTAGGTGGTTTGGTATATTAGAACATTCTTCCAGCCCGTTTAATAACGCTCTTGGAGCTATGATTGCCAAAGACAATTATAATGCGATGGTGAATGCCCAGCCAGCCATATCCGACTTCCTGGCATATGCGAAAAAACATGGTTTCAATAAATCTGAATTTGAAAAACTGCTTCAGAAAGTAGACGGCAAGACTTCTAATTATCTTCGTAGTGTTCTTGATATGGCTAAATACGATCGTAATAAGAAGCTGGCGCAGATGCGAGCGTTTGCAACTGCCATGAACATAGAGATATCAGAAGAAGAAATCAATGATGTGGTTGACAATAACCGTAATTATGTGTTTAAAAGAGAAGTAGTTGACAAGGACGGAAATACGGTTACTGAGAACGCTAAATTCAAACCTTCTTCTGATAGGGTTAATACCGACATCTTTACCATCGAGCAGGAAAGGATTTATACAGAACAGATGGAGAAGTGGGATGCTGAAAATTCAGAACTGGAATTTAGTGAAAGTTATGCCACAAGAATGGAATCCATATACAAAAAGGCTGAAGAAGAATTGGGGTATCCGGTTTCTCAAACAACTAAAGAATATCTTAATGCTCTTTCCCGGCAAAAACGGATATTGAGGCAACCTTTTATTGATAGCAATGGTAATTTTGATGAAGTTGCTTACTTCAAGAGCAGTAATTATGAAGAAGAAGGACTGCTTCGTAAACAACGTAAGGAAGCAGCTTCAGAATACATATATGTAGGAACCAGAAGAGTCGATAAAACCGGTGATCAACTCAAGATGGCTAAAGAAATACAAGCTATAAATGAAGTATGGAGAAAAGAATCAAATAATGTTACTAATGCCGTATCAGAATCATTTTTGGAAAGATTGAGAACGATTCAGCGTGAGTCTGGAGGGGAGGCTGCACTGAGAACGCTTATGTTAGGAGGACACCTGGCTTTTAATGATCAGTTTTGGAATGATATAGAGTCAGATCAGTCGGCACGCACCGAATCAAACAACAAGGCTTCGTATCTTAAAATGGCGCATGATATCATTAATTCTACGACAAGTGATAGAGATGCGACAGACGTAGAAGCTATTGTGAAAGATATAGAAAAAAACAGAGCTATCATCAAGGAAATAATTGGGAATAACCGCGATGTGGCTGACATCGGAGAAATCAATGAAGCGACATTTACCTCATCTGAAAGAGATGCTTTTAGGGCTGCATCTGAAGCTATTGAAACCGATTACGCTATTTTAATAGATTATGCTAAGATGGTGGGTCTTGAAGATATTGATAAATACCTTACTAAAAGCAGTAAGGCTGAAAACGAAGTCAATCAATCTTATTTAAATGCTCTTGCTGACTCCAAGGAAGTGGAATGGAAGTTTGTGCAACGTCATACTACGGCAAAGAAAGCAAAAAGGATTCAAGCCTTAAGGGATAAACTATTTAAGGCTGCTGATAACCGATATTTGTTTACTGTATCTGAAACCAACTACTTGTCAGAAAAGCTTGGAATAAGCAAAGAATTAGACGGTAGAGATTTTAGGAATGCTGTCAATACTAAGATGGCCAGCTTGTTTTTAAATAACACAAGAGAATCAGGTATAGAAGAGGCTAATGCTATTGTTAATGAATTTGCCAGAAGTCAAGTCTTTTCATATTACAAACGCATGACTCCTACCGGATATGCGGCTATGCTTGGTAAAATAGGTCGAGGTGAGATAGACGTGGCACAGATGGTTAAAGACGTACAGAACGGGACATCCACACAAGATTATGGTATGAATATATCGTACCTGTCTTTCGACCCTGCAAGAGCGTGGGTGGCTGAATCTGAAGCTGAAAATAGCGGTCGTAACCCAGATTATGTAAAAGATCATGGGTATGGTTATCGTATGCCCAAGAAGAGCCTGTATCGTGATGAATCGTATTTCAATGACTTCGGCATTAGATATGATGCTGATGGTAATGAGATTGCTACTAAAAACGTAGAGCAATGGAATATGATTCAAAAACTTAAGGAAATAAAAAGACAATCCCTTTCCTTATACAAAGAGCAGAGCCCCAATTTGTATGCTATTCCACAGATATCCAAACAAGATATAGAACGTATGGAGGGATTGGGTATCAACTTCAAAAATACGGTTCGTAATTTTGTATCAGATCTCTGTCTGGACAGAGTAGACGATTCTCTATACGGTAAAACCAGACAAGGGGAAGTATATGATCCAGAAGATAGGATTAGGTCTATACCTAAATACTACATATATGAATTAGAGAACCAAGATGACGTATCTCATGATTTTGGTTATTCTTATTCGATGCTTATGATGCAATCATCGTTATACAACGAAAAGCAGAAGTCTATAGAGCTTGCCCAAGGACTGGAGCAGATGTTACTGAATAAGCAATTTGAAGGCGGTAAGAAAGCTGAGGCAACTCAAGCATACCAGATGTTTAGAGACTTCTTTAATGACCATTATTATGGCATTAGGATGAACACCAAGAAACTTACGGTTAACATCGGTGGATACACGATAGATCTTACAAGAATTATGATGGCCGTTGAAAGATTTATGTCGGTCATGAACTTAGCGCTGTCCCCGTTTGTGGCAGCTACCGGCGCTCTGACAGGTCATATTAACCTCATCATGGAATCTGCCGTAGGACAATATATAAGCAAAGATTCCCTTAAATACGCATCGGCTGAGTTTTCACGTCTTGCGCCATCTTGTATAGCAGAAACCGGAGACATAGATAGAAAAAGCAAATTATATGTCATAGGTGAGAGAATGGGGATATTCAATATCCGAAATCGTATGTATGGTGCCGGATATAATAGAGTGGCCAGGACCTTAATGCGTTCACCTATGTATGCTTTTATGGAAATCCTGAACTACCCTCTTGATCCGCAGGTTATGATTGCTACTATGGACAATGTTCGTTATTACAAAGGTCGGTTCTACACGTTCCAAGATTTCAAGATGGAAAAAGAACGCAATAAAGAACAGAGTACCATAAAAAGAGAATGGAACGCATTAAAAGATCGTACTTTATGGAGTATGGTAGACGTCGTGGATGGAAAGGTGGTTGTAAAGCCGGGATCGGGTGTTACTGTTGAGGAAGTTGAAACCCAGATGGCTATAACCAGGAATCAAGTCCGTAGCTTGTCGCAGATATGTAACGGATCTTTGAATGAAGAAAACCGGACCGCCGCATCACGTAACTGGATAGCCAGGTTCATGACTGCCCACCGAGGATGGCTGGTGCTGGCGGCTCAACGTCTGTGGAAAAGAAGGGGGTTCAATTTCCAGACAATGCAAGAAGAAGAAGGGCTGTCAATTACGTTAAAGAATATGATAGCCAAAACATTTAGCTTAGCTTCCGAGCCTGGTATGAAAAATATCATAGATGCCTGGAACGAAAATAAAGATAAGATGGGTGAGGTGGAAAAGACTAATCTTAAACGCCTCAGTGTTTATGCCGGCACGTTCCTCATCATGCAGGCCGTGTCTATGCTTCTTGCCGGATGGCGTGATGATGATGAAAACGAGGAAAGCTGGCTTACTCAATTCGGATCCTATGTAGGATTCAGAACCATAAATGAAATAGCATCTCAGATGCCGTTTATTATGGAGCTTAATGTGGTGGATATCATTAATGACCCTTTTGTTATGGGACGGAAACTGAAGGATCTCACCGATCTCAGGAACTACTCACTTGATAAAGTAACATCTGGTACATACAAAGGTGAGTCTAAGTTATTTAGACAACTCGCTAAACAGACGTTTATCAAACAATGGTATAACATTAAGACGCCGGAAGACGTAGCACGCGCCTATAACTGGTGGCAGCAGACGAACAATAAGTCAATGATGTTCTTCATCGGCGCCACTCCTGATTCGGAAGGAGACGATGATGTGAGCTACAAGTAGACGAAGAATATTGGGCTTATATTACTACAATATGGCCCTAATATGCTATCTTAGCATTGTCAAAGAGTAGACTATACGTTTTTTGTTCTTACTTTAAAGGTTATGTAGGTTTAATTTTTTCTGAAATTGTTTTCTTACCAGTTCTCAGTCAGCGATGATAGAGAACTGGTTTCTTTTGTTATGAAAAAAATGCTATCTTGCAAAAAAAATAAAATAATGAGAAGAAGGTTTTTGTCATATGATTTATTTCAGACGATAATTCCCGTTTTCGCCGTTAGTATATCTGCACCTCTTTCCACTTGGAAAAATGCCGTTCATATACTTACCACGAGATCGAGGGAAAGTGGTGGTATAAATGTTGGAAAATATGCGGTTGATATTGCCAGTTCCAATTACGTGTGTACTATGGGAGATACCCAAAGTATAGATTGCCATATGACTCCATCTGGGTCCGGCATCAATTGCTATTTCAATAATGGAAATGTCACAGAGGATATTTATCTTACATTTTATCTGGAGGATGTTCTGTACTATTTCTATATAACAGATAAGACAAACGATTCAGATCTTCGTCCTCAACTTTCTATGGATGTTGATAAATATTTTATAGATACTATACATATAATAAAGACAATAAGTGATTTTGTTGCACCTGATACTTACTTAAAAGGAATATGAGAAGAAGATTTGAAACATCATTAAAAATATATGAATATCAAATAGTTAGCAACTGTATAGGGGGGGGGGTAATCATTGATGATGAAATAGTCGGTACCGTTCCACAAAGTGGTGTATTTACCTTTCTTTCTATAAAACAACGTCTGGGTTCTATAAGTATCCAAGGAGGAGTCCCATCTAATACAAAAGAGACTATCAGCGAACAAACAGAATCTACGAAAGAGCTTGTAGAGAAGGATGACATTAAACTTATTATAGGTAGAGTAGAATCTCCTTCTTTAGGTTTTTTGATACGTCTTTATTTGCCTGACCAGTTTACAGTGAGAGAACAAGAAAAGAAATATGTAACATATCGTGAAATACTATATACTGCTCCTGGTAAAAAATACAATGTAAACAATGATAATCCTATTGTAATGAATTACACCAGTGAGCAACATGAGTACCCAGATACGATAATAGGAGATCCTGTAGATAAGATCTACGAAACCGGCTCAGATACATCATGGAGTTGCGAACTTGTTGAAACTAATATTGAACCAGAGCCTTCTCCTACATCTTTTCAAAATTTGACCCTAACATCAATAGTCAGACCTATTATAACCAGGTTGGGTCAAGGCACTTTATATGCCACCTATTCCGCTCATATAAAACTTGAATTATATTCTAAAGCGTATGGAAGTATAGGTGAATATGTGGTAACATCGGAGACAGTTACGTTCGACAATTAAAACAATTCTGCATATAGAATCTATACTATCATCTATATGCAGAATTGTATATATAACTGCCTTAATCATTTGGAATAACTCCCACTACTTCTTCTGTTGCAGCTTTTTGTTTAACAAAATCTTCTGCCTCATCCCAAGAAGTAGCCCATATTTCACCAGCGTATTTTCGCCCGTTGATTTCAAATTCTGTCAAAAATTTCTTTTGTTTTTCTTCTTTTGTTTTCATAACTATAATTTTTAAAAGTGAATAATTAATTGAGATATATAATTATCTTAATTGATTTATAAAAAATGTACCCTATCTGTGAAAACTAAACCAATACCTTCTATAATATATCCTACTACAGGAGCTTTGTCAAATTCCTCCTTCGTAGCCCAAGTAGCATTATCAGGCATCAGTTCCTTAAATGCGTCCGAAACATCACCTTGGCACCAGCAGTTATTTGATACAACAACGCCTTTCCCTTCGATATTGACATACATTTTTCTTCCACCACATCCAAGGCCATTCCATCCTCTTGGCACGTTTTCCACCATAGGCTTAAGCACCCAGCTTTCACCGTCTATCCTAACCCATCCCGGATCGTCTTTGTGTTTGTCGTACATATTTTGCCAAAAAGAGCATTCGTAGCACCATCCCTTGTCTTCCATGATAGTTCTTATCTCACACCTTTCAAATCCATCTGCATCCATCGTGTGCGGAGAATGAGGCTGGTGAGGGGTGCCACATTTCGGACATACGAGTTTTAAATTCTTTTCCATATTATTTAATTTTTACGATCTTAATGGAATCTCCTATATTGTATTCCCCTTGGTGCCCAACGAATTTTATTAACCTATTACTGTGAGCTATTGAAACTCTTTCGTCTTCACCATAATACATTATACATCCACCACGTAAAGGTTTTAAATCGTATATAACCCATCCGTCATTAACTTGATTATCATATTTGCATGATGATAATACAAGTGTCATCAATAAAACAAAATATTTCATATTATTTTCAACATAAAAATTTATAACCTGGTTTTACCGCTTCCGCTTCTTCTTTTGTATCAAACATTAAGGTAGTAACGGCTCCCATGCCATAACAATCGTAAGACACTTTCACCCACCACCTGAAAATTCCCGATCCGTAATCATCATAATACGGCTCGGAAAGAACCTCTTCTACGTACCCATCTAAGTAATTCATGATCGTTCCTCCTTATTTTTAGATTCTGCTTCTTCGAGTATGCTAATTACTTTGTCAACAATATCTGAATCGGACATTTTCTCAATAAAAATATCCATTGCCTTAGTTATGTCATTGGCTTCTTTTTCCTCAAGAGCTATTTCTCCACCGGTAATAGCATCAGATAATGATGTAGATAAGTGTCTTATCTTATCAATGCTCATAAACGTAAATGGATTACCACCTTGACCCCCACCCATTTCTTTCATGATCTGATATCCACCTGAGATAAGTCTGCCTGATGTCGTGGCCAAGGAGGATACGATTAGGGACAGTACCGCCGCTTCCGTCCGCTCCTCGGACACACCCCTCGACCACACGGCTGCCCTTATAGCGCCGGCCAGGTTGTCTATGTATGGCATGAGGCAATCTTCCATCGCTTGTGTTATATCAGCTATAACCTCACTACGCTCTTTATTTATGTAGTAGATAGAAGCATTGTACTTCTTTATCTCTTTGTCCATGTCATTTAAAAGACGCTTGATATTGTGCTTATACATAGGACTGGTTTTAATTACTTCCTTTAGCTTAAGAATGTAATTATAAGCCTGGTCGTTTACGAACAACGTCATGGTCTCAACCGTTGAATGAAGCGTGTTAAGACTGTTAAGAATCTTATCGAAATTATTTATCAAATAAGCTTTTCTGGCTTTTGCTGCGTAATTAATCATCGCATTCAAATTTTAGATTTTCAAGTTCATTCAATTTTTTCTTAATAGATTCGATCAGGTGCGCTCTCCGTTCCTCTGCATGTTTTAAAGCTTCTTCTTTGCTCTCAAAAGCATCCATTCCTATTTCATAAGGAGTGAACCTATCAGGGATGTCGGCTAACAAAAGACCACCATACTCTTCTATTTTAGCTTTTACTTTTCTTATTATACCGTCTCTCAGGCACGCATCCGTAACCCATATAAATCTATCACATTCTTCTAATTCCCTTTCGTACAATTCATACCATTCCGGCTTAGGGAATCTTAATGTGAATCTAATTTCGGTATCTTTCTCTAAGACATTAATATCATACGCCTCCGGCCACAGTTCTTTTATGCTGTCTTCATCTTCAGCATACGCTACCAATACAAATGAATTACTGGATTCTGCACTACACCAATATGGATATTTTATAGGCCATTTGACTGGACGGTAATTATTGTTACAGTCATCCTTTCTAATGTAAAATCTTGCTCTAATCATGTTATTCTACTTTTTTGATTTCGCTTAAATCGCCTTCATACACCAAATAAGATCCTCTTCCAGGTCTTCCTTCTTTATTAACTTCCTGGATTGTAAATATAACTGTTCCAGTACTCATGATTTGAACGCTCTTGAAGAAACCAACAAGAGGTTCTTTCGAACGTTTGTAAAGAACGCTTACCTTATCTCCCTTCTTGAATCCATAAACAGAATCGAAATATTCCTTTTTAATTCTTTCAATATTATTTCTATGTTTGTTCATTGCATCAAGCTCTGTGTCTAACAGTTGAATCATTTGTTCTTTTGTCATTTCTTTTCCTCCTTATCTAATGGTATTAATCCTTTCCCGTGCTTATCATACCACAGCATAGCAATACAATTCCATGCGCATTGTGCAAGATGAAAAGCTCCTGTATCTGAGTCTATTCTTTTTCCTTTCATGTATTCCATTAGGTGTCTGGCAGCCGCAGCACGATACCGTTCAAACCCATTGTCAAGGTTCTGCCATTTATTGGGTCCGTACTTCTTGGCGCCAGCATGATAGACTCTTACAATGTCTTCAATCTCCTCCATTGGAAGCAAGTCCCATCGTAGTTTGTCGTCTATGATGTCATTCTTCACCGATTTATTTTCTACGGGGTCTTTGGAAAGAATAATATCCATAATATCCGTTTCTATGACGAACGTCTCCCCATTACAACAAACCTCAGCATATTTATCATTTACTTCTATGTCTGATACTGCCTCCGCTATAGCTCCTTTGGCTATTTTAAATTCTGCACTGATTATATCATCTTTCAATATGCGAAAAATAGATCCTTTTGGATAAAGGATATTTTTAGTGTTATCATCCATCTTTTCCATTGTTTTATCGTTGTTTTACCTCATTTCTATAGTAATATAATCCATCTTCGTCTTACACTCTATCATTCCTGTTATTCTCAAAATATTGTCTTACGGCTTCAATCGCCTTATCGTCATCAAAAACCTCTACAAATTCCTCATAGAATCTATTTCGTTCCATAGAGAACGTGTTGCTTCCTTCCGGAATGGTCCTGAATACAACTACCTTCTCTCCATCTACGTTCGTTCCTATGATGTTATTGTGAAGAATAATAGAATACCGCCCAGAGTTTTTGTTCTGGACGACACTATGTTCGAGATTGTAGAGTCTAAGTAGTTCTCTTATTTCTTTTACTCCCATATTATTTTACGTTTTTAGAAGTTACAGCCTCTTCTCCCCATTTCTTTACATATATAGATCTCATCATGTTCATTAAATTAGAGAAAGAAGAGATGGTTCCCATCTCTATGCAGAATGCAAGATTAGACTGTAGGGTTTCAAGTTCTTTCAACTGCTCCTGTGTAGCCCTATTTCTTATCATGCTTTCATGCTCATTAAATACAATCCAATTTAAGCCTTTAGCCATCTTGGAGTAATCGGCATCCGGAAATCTTGATATAGCTCTTGACAAGACATTGTATTTATCACCTGCCTCTATTCGGTTTAAGATAAGCTTATCTGTTAACCACGTAACAACCTCAGCATACAACATAGGGTTTAGTTCCATAGCTACAAGCACCCATATATATGGATTACACATAGTTCTCCTATTCTCTCCTCTACCCATTGTCTTATAAGCTCCCATTTTTTTCATCACTTTTATAAGTGACTCTTTTTCAACAGATTGTATAAAACCAGGAAATCCTGATTCTATCTTATATCCTTGTTTTTCAAGGATATAGTAAACACGTTCCGCACTCTCCTTATTAGATAGGATATTCTCTATTCTCTTTTCATTCCACCCCATCTCAACCCTCTTCTTCGTATAGGCTTCCTGAAGGTCTGTTAAGGACATAAACGAAGTTTTAGTGTCCTGCTTAATTATTACGCCAAATAATTCTCGGTCTTTTGATACCATTGTAACATTTGTTTTCATAAAATATAACACATAAAAAATAATACGATACAAAAATATGTATCGTATTATATCTATACAAATATATTGTGTTAAATTTTATGGTTGTATTTTTATATTATGCGCCTATGGCTGCCTCTAAATTTCCTATAATATCAGTTTCTATCTCATCGATTTTATCATCAATGGTTGAAACCGCATTCTCTAAATCCCCTACAATACTTTCCATATCATCAACAACCGCCTCCATATTAGCTACAGCCTCATCTGATTGATAATATCTTTCTGTATCTTGTAACGACTCCGGCATATTGTCTCTTGATTCTGTCTCTTCATCTAAAATCATATCAACATCATCCTTGGCTGAATCCAAATTATGCCTAACCTCTGACAGCTTTGATTTGATAAACTCAAGATCTGTTTTATGCTTTTCCAAATTGGAAATAATATCCTCTATTTTCTTACGTCTTTTGCTGTTCATGCTTTTATTCTATTATAATATTCGATAATCTTTTCTTTTCTATCTCCTGGTTTTACTGCCATATTCTCAGCCAAGAACCTAAAATACGACACCGGTATGTCCTTGAATCTAATTCCTTCATATTTTCCAAACCACATTATTATACTGTCAAGATCGTCTTCTCTCCTACCATCTCCATTTACGGATTTAAGCGAGGCTGCCCGGCGAAGGATCTCGTCTTTGGTAATAATATCACCCATCCTTATATTGGACAGAAGTTGATCGCCGGCAAACATACACCATCCCTTAGAAGGAAATTGTTCGATCGTTAAATCTTCTATCCGGCCGAAACGCCTCATGTTGTCGCAGCAATCAACTATCAGTGCCTCTTTCTTGTCAGGATGGATGCGGACGGCTCGGCCTACAATTTGATAGAATACTGAATATGAGAACGTTGGTCGTCCAAACATCACACAATCAAGTTCAGGAAAATCAAATCCGGTAGCAAGCGTTGAATAATTAAACACGACCTTTAACTTACCTTCTTTGAAATCGGATATGATTTGCTCTCTTTTCTTTTTGGTTGTTAGCGATGTTACGACACCTGTTATGGCTCCCATCCTGGCATTCATGAACTCGGATATTCTATTACATGATTCGATAGAATCCATGCAAACCAAAATGGCTTTACGCTCGTTCATAAGTTGAAGAAGGCGCTTGTAGATAGAGTTGTTTAAGCCGTTTCGTACAATGCTTTCTTTAATAGATTCGTTGGTGTATTCGGCTCCGGTACTGTTTAACATCAGAGCCGATTCATCAAACGACCATCGTTCGTACTTAAGTGGACACCAAAACCCTTGAGAAGTTAGTTCTTGTATTTGAGTCACATGAACTATTTTCTTGAAGAAGTTATGCTCGTCTTTCGTCAGCATATTGAGCTTGCTGTAGTTTCCTTCCAGCATGGAACTGTAGGTTCGGAGGCGGCAGGGAGTGGCGGTGAAGCCCAGCACCTTCGCCTCTGGGAACCTGTTCATAAACTCCATAAATTCAGAACCTTCTTCAGGAGAATACCCGCTATGCACCTCATCTATCAATAATGTGTCTATCCCTATATCTTTCAACCTTGCTACGTCTTTCTTTATGCTTTTAAGTGTAGCATAAGTCATAGCCGATAACTCTTTTTTTTTACATGAAGCAGAATATATGGTAGGTTTAGAACCGAATGATACAGCCTTCGCATAATTCTGCTCCAGAATCTCTTTAGATGGCTGTAATACAAGGATAGGTCTTTTTAATTCATGAGCTATCTTGCTAATTATCAAAGACTTCCCCGCTGCACACGGCAAGACTTCTATGCCAGGCTTCTTAGATCTTCCTGTAAGGAACTTAAGCCCGGCATCTACTGCCTCTTTTTGGTAAGGTCTAAGTTCAAAGCCCATCGCAATCTATTTTACTGTTTTTTGAAAGTTCTATTATCGCCTCTTTCAACATCTCCCTTGCTTTATCTTCGTTATCTTCAAGCAAGCATACACTGCACGATATGCCCATACGATCCCCATAAGCCTCGGCATTACCTAATGTGAATGCGCAGCAGTAATCATAATCCATGTTTTTTGCTACGGCAATAAACTGATTATCTTCTATCAGTACAGCATATTCAGCATCAGTTTCACACATGATAATGGCTTTATCTTTTTTTATAGACAACACCTTGTTTCTGAAAAGTCCGTTATAAATCCATAGTTCTTTTCCTGTATTTTTATAAAACACAGCCATATCTTCCTTGATTGTGACTTCTTTTTTCATGACTTACTTGTGTTTAACATCAGTAATTAAAATGTATTTTTTAACAATATCTTCAAGACTCACAGAAGAACGTATATATGGTTTTTCTTCGTACTCATATAGAACGTACCCTTCTTTTATGTCTAATATCTTAATCACATGCTTGCCTCTTTCAAATGGATCCTCAAAGTAGTTCTTATGTTCGTATCTTTGACCTACTTTGATTTTGTCAGTTTTCTTCTTCATCTTATAACGATCTACTGCTCTACCTGTTTTTATGAAAGCTGTCGTGAGCAAGTATAATAAAACTAAATACAAAAGGATCGCTACTCCACATATTAGATCTTCTTTCATTGGACTCCCTTTAAGTAGTTAAACCATATATCCTCCAGCTTCTCCTGAAGTTCAAATGCTTTCTTGAAATTCCCACATCTTACAGCAACGTCTCTCATGTATTCTACGTTTATAACTTCCGGATCTTGCCGGTATTTTGTTCTTAACTTTTGAACGTCCTCGTATTTCATCGTTTTATCTTTTTAGACGGATCCCAATCCGAAGAGAAAGGGCATTCGTTTTTGTTATGTAATCCAAAGTCACAATAGTAACACAGTGCTGACGGGCAGGGTAGCTTGTTTTGCGGAACAGGCTGGCTTAGGGTGGCACGCCGCTTGCTATACCTGGCTCCTTCTGCTCCCTGGATGTATGCCTGAAATGTTTTTACACTATTATCTTCAAAATCATACATTTTAGACAAAGTGTCATTTAGCATCTCTATAGATTTTGTTTTACGTTCCTCATCCACCTTAACCTTTTGGTATTGTCTGGTCCTGGTAAAGAAATAGATGTTCATATCTGGAAGAACTCCACCATATTTTCTATAGATGTAAAATGAATATATAGGATGCTGTAAATTCGTTTCCAACTTCTTAGAATCAAAAACCTTATTACCTGATTTCCAATCTATGACATAATGGTGAACTACGTTCTTGCTTTTTATAGCCAGATGAAGGTCTACCGATCCTACTATGTACACATGAGTATGAATTACTCCATTTATGTTAACAGGCTTAGGAAGACGGTACGGCAGCACAAAATCTTCTTCGACTCCAACTATAGCGCCGTGTCTGATAAGTTTCTCGCAGGGATTAAGATCACTATCAGCTATCATAAACCTATTGCCGTCTTTTTTGAACAGATCCACAATCCAAGCAAGAAGCTCTCCAGATTGCTTCATGGCTATCATCATATTTTCCGGTGATTGCCAAGGTATGTCTTCTTGGTAAGCATAGTAACTTATAGCTTCCCCCAGGTCTTTGCCAGAAGGCTGTCTTCCGTTCTTGAAGAAGTATTCCAGTGTCTTATGAATAACCGTACCATAAGACGTAGCTTCTTGTTTTTCCGTAGACCTTTTGCCCTCCACGTAAGTTTTATACCATTTCATTGGACAAGTAAGAAACGTATCTATCTGGGAATAAGATATGGCAAGACGTTTCACACCATTAAACTCCTTATATAGCAAATGCGTTTCCGGGACCATCATAAGTCATTGTCTTTAAATCCTTCCGGGTAATATACGACATACTTCTTACCGTCTTCTGGTGTCATGGCAAACTGCATGTAGTTATTACGATTACGATGCTTGCCATCCAATCCTCGTTTCCAATACAGGATACCGTCTATATCCACATAAGATCGGCCGCGGTCGGCTCTAACCACGTCCGTGTGTAGCAGATACCCGTCGGAAGACACAATCCATGCTTTATCCCCTTTGTTTAAATAAGATATTCTTTTTCTTACAACAACCTTTTTCTTATTATCCAATACAAATTCCTCATCCGTCATATTCTTCATCCTCCTCTTCTTCTGTTTCAAAATCAATTCCATAACACTGATCATAATGTCCGGTCAGTTCTTCTGGTTCTAAATCTTGTCCAAAATCCATATTAAAAATATATTAATACATATTAAAAATATATTAATCAATAAAGCACTAAAAATCACTATTCCTGCTGGCATGAAATCTATAAATGCAGCTTTTGCTTCTTCAATTAGGCCCAAGTGTAACCTTGGGCCATTGTATTTATTTTTTGTCATCTCCTTTTAACTTCTTTAAAGTATCTGCAATCGGAAGCTGATCAATGACTCCCAATGCCGGAGCGACGGTCTTAACAACATTGTTAAGGAAATTACCGGTACTGTTCTGACCGCCGTCAAATACCGTGATGTTTCCGAGGTTAATGTGCTCGAACGCCTTAACCTGTTCTCCAGCAATTTCTTTCCACTGATTAACCATCTTGTACTGGATGGCTATCTGAGGATTGGATTCTGCTGCTTCCACCATAGCCTTAAATCCGTCGGCTTCTGCCATCAACGACTTTTTCTTACCTTCGGCTTCTGCCTCCAGCTTCATCTGAATAGCTTTTGCTTCCGCTTCTGCTTTTGCCAAATGTGCTGCTGCTTCGGCATCAGCCCGGCGTTTGATCTTCTCAGCTTCAGCATCAGCTTGCAACATAGCCTCCTGCTTCTGAATTTCAGCCGGCACAATCTTTTCAGCTTTAAGCGCAGCTTGAACCTTCTTAGCTTTAGCTTCTTCCACTTCTTTATCAGCAAGCTCTTTTGCCGTTTTTACAGCCGCTTCCGACTTAACCCTCTCTTCTCCAGCCTTCTTTTCTGATTGAGCTTTGATAACCTGTAATTCTGATTCTGATACAGCAACCTCTTTCTGGGCATTGTTATAACCCACAGATGCGTTTTTCTCAGCTTCAGCTTTCTTGATCTGAGCTTCGGAGTCTTGGATTGCTATAGCTGCTTGTTTATCAGCCTCAGCCTTATTCTTTCCGACTTCTTCCATTCTTTCAGCCTCAGCTTTGTTTACCTCAAGTTCTGCCTTAGATCTTGCGATCGCTGATTCCTTATCAGCCAAAGTCTTTGCAATAACCGCAGCCCTATCTCTATCGGCTTGAGCTACACCGATCTGTTTTTCTTTATCGGTTAAAGCCAAAGCTACTTCTTTTTCTTTCTTTGTTTCAGCTACTACCGTTTCCTTTTCTTTTTCAGTATAGGCAATTTGAATCTCTTGCTCTTTTTGGGTATTAGCTACAGCCGTTTCTTTTTCCTTTTGCTGTACAGCAATCTTAATAGCACCCAGCTTTTCCTGTTCTTCGATATTAGCCTGTGCTTCGTTCAGGGCCTTACTTTCAGCTTCTTTGCCAAGATTCATGATATAGCCGGCTTCGTCTCTGATGTCACTGATGTTGATATTTAGGAGGTAAAGGCCTAACTTATTAAGTTCGTTATCAATGTTTTTTCTTGCCTTATCCAAAAACTCATCCCTGTCAGAATTAAGTTTTTCAATCGTCATTTCAGCAATGATCAAACGCATTTGGCCATAAACGATATCCGTAATAAGATTTTCAGTAGATTCAGTATCCATCCCCAAAAGCCTTTCTGCTGCATTCTGCATAATTTCAGGATTTGTGCTGATTGCTACTGTAATAGTAGTAGGTACATCCACTCTGATATTTTGAGACGACAAAGCACCGGTGAGCCTACAATCTATTTGCATAGGCTCCATAGACAAAATATCATAGCTTTGAATAATAGGCAAGACGAATGCCGCTCCACCATGATATAATTTCGCCGATTTCTTTTCCCCACCTGTCTTACCATAAACGACCAAGACTTGATTAGGCTTACATCTACGATACCTTGATAAGACTCCGATGATTGTCAAAATAATCACTACAGCTAAAATAGCTGACACGTACATGATTGTTGTCATAACTTTTAAAATTTAATTGTTGATAAAAAAATTAGATACTTAATTCTCCTTCTTCGTATTTTATATTCACCTTGTCACCGTTTTTGTAATTTTTCCCAGACAAGCATCTTACTCTTATTTGTTCCTGTCTTCCATTTCTGGTAATATTTACCATATAATGATCTTTCCCTGATCTAAATATTATTTCCACTTCTCTACCATTTAAATCTTCTGGACATTCGTATATTGTTTCTTGTTTTAGCTTAAGAAGTAACTTATATACATAAAACAAAACGATAAAGAAAAATAACCCTATTACGGCCCCTACTAAATGGGAACCTGAAAAGTAGGTAGTCCAGCTATATCCAAGAATAAAATGCGTTATACCTTTGAATGATATGATGTCCGACAAAGACATACTTAAATCAGAAGCGCCATCAATGTCAATATCCGTATCCAGATCAGATCCTAATATCGACAATAAAAACTGTATAACAAAAGCAAATGATGCTATTAAAGCCATGCATAAAATTATATCATTTCCCATGTCCTTCTGTTTTTATTTTGTAAACAAGATCAGTCATATCTTTGATGGATTTAATATTGTCATCATTAACAACAATATTGAATTTTTGTTCCACCATCATCTCGAGTTCAATTTGATCAAGAGAATCTAATCCAAGTTCTTCAAACGACACATCTTCTTCATGAACTATATCCATTTCCGAATTAAGAAACTGAGTAATAATTATATCCTCTATTATCTTTCTGATTTCTACTTTTTCCATTGCTTTCTAATTTTATTAAATAAATACGTTTTTATGTTTTTCAACCTCTCTTTGTCTGTTTCCGAACTTCCGGTAAACAAATAATCCGGATTTCCTTTAGCCGGCGGCGTAGGCAATTTAGATACGGCAAACAACCAATCCATTTCCTTATTCTTCTTAGACTCCAAATAAGGCTCGGTAGCGATCTTAAATTTTTCAGCTATTAAGTCAAAGAGCTTTGAGTTTTTAAGGTTCATATGGACTGAAAAAGCCTGAGAAGGCGGTTTCCATATGAAGTTACATAAGCTCATTGTGTAATCTCCTGACTCTGCTATATAAGATTCTGTTACCTGAAGTATGACCTCTTTCTTAAATGAGGTGTTACCCATAAACCAACACAATCTGGATTCCGCTTCTTTTCTGCTGACACCTATGTCTTTTGAATATGATTCGTACATTCCTATCATAATCTTCAACGTTTCCAGAATCTCGTCCGTCATTTCCGGTGTCTCTATATAATTCACAAAAGACGTTCCTTTGTTGGTTAATCTCATCACGCCTGATTTTAATTTCTCAACCAGGCCAAGTTCTATATATCTACCAGTATCTTCTTCCGGCATGGCTTCGATCATAACCGTATCCTTCTGTCTTATGGCAAGAAGATTGGCAAGATCATTAGGAGTCATATCTGATGCTGCAAGTTGTCTGAAATTGATGTACATACCTAATCAGCTTTAATGAAAATAACATCCTTGTCATCCTCCCTCTCTGCGTGATTACACGGACCTGCAATCACATCCACTGCCCCGCATGTAAAGTAATTAAATATACATCCTTCACATCCTGAATCTGGTGCCGGAGCTTCCACACATTTTAATCTTACAAGTCCGGCAGTAAACGTTTCTCCTACTTTAAATTCCTTCTTTTCCATATATCCTCCTTGTTTTTTAACTGTTGTACCCTTCTTTGATAATCGAATTTCTACCGGTAGATACCGACTGTCGAAGATCGTCATGTACAGAATCTACCGTAGAATACTTGTTTCTGGTTGTAAAAATCACTTCCAGCATCTCCTTGTAATCACCTAAAGCTACTTCGTATCTCGGATCTACTTTGGCTTTCCTTTCGGCCTCGGCATTACTTTTAGCCAGCTCTCGGTCAAGAAGATCTTCTTTGATTCGGTCAGCAATCATATCAAGTTCTTTTTTAATAACTTCTCCTGCTGCCCGAAGTTGACCTTCTACGTCACCAAGCTGGTCTTGAACGGTGCCTATTTCTTTCTTTAGACGATCGTATTCGTTAATCATACCCATATCACCTGCATAGCCAGAAAAGTCCTTGATTATTCTGGTTCCTTCTTTAAGGAGCTCAATAACTCGTCTTTTACGTTCTCTGCTTATTAAAGACGGAAGACGATAATTCATATCCGCCACCGCCTTATCATGTATGGAGTTGATTAAAAACATCTCTCTTTCATCTCCTTCAAACTCAGTAAGAACCAAAAGGAACTTACTTATCAGGTATTCGTTTTCTTCTACGGTAAGTCTCATACGTTTCTTTTTTTTTTAATATACTGACTGTTCTTCCTTTACCTCTTGTTCTTGATCTTGATTGTCCGTAACATCTTCCACAGTATAGAGCTTAGGCGGCGTCGGCGGCTGGTTGGGGTTCACGAACTTCGTCCCGCCCTCCCCGTACATCCATCCATGCCCCGGCAGAATCTCTGGGTGGATTGTGTTAGTAAGCTCTTCCATACTAACCTGCCTTACTTTCAGTATATGATGAAATACCAGTCCGGCTGTTCTGAATGATGTTTTGTTTTCAGTTTTGAACCTATCAAGAGTCTGATACCAGTCTTTCCCAAATATCATATACTTATCCAGCCCGTACCTACGAGGATTGTGCAAACCTATCATTAACGTACATAACTGACCCAGCGTATCAGACTGATAAAAATCAGAAAGACGCGGAGGCTGCTCTTGTGGGCTTTTTATCCTTCCTTCTATCTCTCTGTTGAATTGGGATATGATGAGGAAAAATATGTTTTTATATACTAATTTAGCCTCGTTCATAACCGCCACCAAATCATCTATAGCCGACTTAGGATCTAATCCCATTCTTTTTATTAAAGCAATATGATCGACTTTAAATATTATAAGACGTTTGTCTTTGTGTTTGTTGGCTATATGATACACAGCCGCCTCAAACTCTTTTACCGTACATGGAGCATCTATGTATATTATATTATTTCTGATTTCACCTTGAAGGATTTCAAACATCCTCATCTCTTCTACTGTATTAGAATCTTGCCTTCTTAATATTTCAGGAGCCCGCTTTTTCATATCCTGGCTCATTCTACGAAGAAGAAGATCTTGAGGATTCATTTCGAACTCGCAATTAACAAGAAAATAATCTTCTGCTTGCGGGTTGATCATCGGATTCATCACATTTTCCAATATCTTTTGGGCCACATACGATTTACCTACAGATGGCCGGGCTCCTATGGCAATAGCATGTTGAGGGAAAATACCTCCAAGCAGAGCCTCATCAATATAATCGTATCCGGTTTTAGCGGGGATAAGCTCTCCCCGCCTGTATTTCAAGATATTCTCATACGCCTCTTCCATGACCTGTTTAGAGGTCTTGAATATCCTTCTTATATCTATTTTATTTTTCAGATCCTCTTGCATTTTTGTCACCTTTTGTATCCGATTTGGATCCCCTATTAGCTTTTACTGATTTATACCTAAGACCGTTCTTGGTATGAGAACAATCCTTGCCTTTCCTCCAGCCCTTGCCCTTTTTCTTGTCCGTTTCGTAGTTTTTACGACCAAGTTCCCGGCGTTTTGCTTTCTGTTCCGGTCTGGCATTTATTTCCTTGTCCTTTTTAGCCTTTTTCTTCCTGGCTTCGGGATGAGTCCTGTAGTACTCTGTTGATCTGCCCATCTTCTTACATTTTTTTTTGATTGATAATAGCACAAAGATAGGCAATTCGCGCCCTATTTCAACCTGCCGTAGCTCATATCAGGATCACACCAGACATACCCGTCTTTCTCATCATGAAGATACTCAGGACATCCTCTGCATGCGCTACTGCCTGACACTATTTGATTGTTTTTATTAGGGCACTTATCTCCAGGCTTATGCCATTCTATTCTCGAACCTGATCGCTCTTTGTTTACATGACAGAACTGAAAGACTTTTCCCATCGTCTTCTCGCCAAACATACCTATATGTGTGTACTCTTCCGGTATAGCGAGAAATTCAGATAAATCTTTATACATCCTTTCCCGTTCCTCCGGCGTAGACCATAGTCTGTCAAGTTCGGCATGGACTCTTATCTTAAGAGATCTCAGTGATGGCCCTGCAAGCCGGCCTTTAGCTTTTCCCTTATTCGGCCCTGATTCATGAACACCGACATAAGCGTTGCATGGTTTGCACATCATAACCATCCCTAAGCCTTTTCTGTTATATACTTTATCGGCATTGATCAACTCGGTTTCTCTTCCGCAATAAGGACAAATTTCGCCTCTTAAAACCCGTTGTTGGCGCTCATTAAGTTCCATACCCTATTCTTTTGTTTTTCTTTAAACTTTTCATACAAACTGCTCTCAGTTTCCATTTCCGAAATCTCTACCTCTACGTCCTCTCTTTTGAAAATTACTTTCTTGGCTGTCGGATACGCACATTTAGAGATACGAATAGCATTACGAATAGCGTAAACAAAATACGTTTCTGGTGATGATTCGATCACCACTACCTCATTTAAAGTGTTTTTATAATTTTCCATATTATCTACTTGCTTCAATTATATAACCCGGATGATCTTCACACGCCTCTTTATATTCGATAAGAAACTTAAGAAATGAATCATAAGACCCCCATCCGTTTTTCGGCTCGTATCTCAAAAGACTTTTTCTCTTGGAGACCATAATACATATACCTTTTGTAAGTACATTCTTCATCTCATTGGTATATATTTCTCTATACAATTCTTCTGGTCTCCAAACATAATCGTATAGTGTTTCTTTATTTTCTGATACGAATATTTTTTGTGCCATCTTGTTCATGTTGTGGGTGATGTTTGCAACCCATTTACGATCCTCTTCTTTCTTCTTGCTCTTAATATAAACGTCCAGGCTCATAATATTTCTCTTTTACTTTGTTATTAATTATCAAATCTGCCACGTCATCTCCGTCCCCTACATTCTCAACACTCTGAAGATAGTCCGATACTTTTATCCTTGACTTCATCATCATCCCATCTATCTTTTTACTCCATGTGTCAAATGCTTGTCCTTTGTCCGGAAAAACTACAGTCTTTCTATCTTTTAAAACATCTATCACTTCCGGTCTTAAGTTCTGCAACCCACCGGTAGCGACAAATAACTCATCTGGTTTATTCACGGCGCATATAATAGCCGTCTTTTCTGACTCCACCAAATTAACTACCTTATCCGGATACTGGCTTAGAAGATGTTCTCCAAACAGGCATTGTCTAAACAAGAAGTCTCTTGCATGCAACGAGTGATAAAACATAACATGAGGCCGCTCATTGTCACCGTCTTTTTCCTTCACTCTTTTCACATCAATCTCATTCCCCTGGCTGTCGGTCTTTATGTAAAAATCCATAATCTTGCCGGTTCTACATACAAAGTCCTTATCTATCTGCCAGAATATACAACACCCTTTCCATCCCCATAAGTCCATTGTTCCGACATGATACCTTCTGAACACATCAGATACCCTTTCTTTTCCCCATAGAGACGATAAAAACCTAAATACGGTGTTTCTATCGTCCGGAACCACAGTCCTCTCAAACTCGCTAAAAGGTATGTAATTTACAACGTCAGGATTTACAGGAGGGCGATAAGCCCTTATGCACTTATTTCCCGAAATCCAAAGATCTTTGTCACCTACATCCTTACCAGTAGGTCGTTTATCGTAACCGCAAGTCCGTTCATGATCGCATCTTCCGAACTCGTTGCCAACAACCTGACCTGTTGCCACATCAATATAAGGAGTGAGGCACCGGCTTTTCCCGCAAGCCGGGCAGGTCAGCTTCAGTCGACTCCTGCCGGGTCTGCGGTCAAGTTGAAACCTGGGTACGTTTTCGTATCTTCTAAAATCAAGCATAATGCTTATTTATATTACAAATCTTTTAGACATTTCCTCAGCAATATCATATACGACAATATGATCCTCTTCATTGTAAGGCTTATTGATATTCAGCACTCCCTTTCTCACTTTGAACCTCTTGTCTTTTCTGATATGATTCAACATCCCTTGTTGGAATACACAGTCTGCCTTCTCCATAGCAGCATTTTTATCAGACCATTCTTTTAGCGTATAACCTTTACTGTTCGTGCTTTTTGGAGAAAAATTCATAATACGTGCATCAATTCCGTACCAGTTTTTAACCATTCTCCTTTCAGCCTCCAATTGAAAAGCATGTTCATTTCGTATGTCACCTGATTTAAAATCTAAGATAACAATCTCTTCTTTCTCCACTTCTCTCACTTCCTTCTTCGGATCTCCTTTTTTGAACTGCCCCGTAGCCCTTTGATACACGGCTCCAAAATAACCTTCTTCTTTGTATTTGAATGTCATTTTAACCATCGCATCTATCGGCGTAGCTACCAAATAATCTTCTAATGACAATATTCTTTCAATCATCATCGGCTTAACCTTATACTCCGAACAAAACTTAGCAAACTTCATAACTCTGACAATCATATCGTCAAGATCATCTATGCTACCAAAGAATTTGTCAAGATTCTTTTTTGATATTTTAAGCTTGCCTTCTTGCACTGTCTTAACTATAAAACTTCGATTTAAGACCATATCTCTACCCGTCAAGTACAATCCGTATAGGTAGTGCATGATCGTTCCTTTATCTGCATCATATTCTGATACTTCTTCCGGATTGCGACCAATCATCCTCATCTCCTGTCTCCATTCTTGAAGAGCCGTCTTGTCATCTACGAATCCGTCTCTAATCATGGTTGTTACCGAGGCGTATATCTTGGCTGTCCCATCGTCCATCTTTCTTACATAAAAACGATTACCGTCTAATGTCAATCTTACGAATTTGGGAGTCTCGATCTTCTTTAACTCATCACAGATATAAAACGGCTCTAACGTTTCCTGATTTTCTGTAAACAGATTCGAATCCTCTTCTCCAGGGTTAGGAGCGGCTTCCTCCGCCGGAGCTTTCGGTTCCTCCTTCTGGGCCTGCTCTGGCTCAGGCGCCGGCTCTTCAATTACTGGAACCTGTCCGCCTCTTTCTGCTATGTCTCTGTTCTTTATTAAAGACATAACCTCCTTCTTCAACTGCTCTGGTGTTTGGTTAGGATCTGACACCGACATCACAACATCGTTCATTCTAAACAACGTATTTCCTTCTCCTTCCACCATAGGGACAAATCCTAAATCTGTCAATATTTTTATTTTCTCTTTCATGATCTTCCTCTAATCAATTCTTCTTTAATACAATGTAACACTGTTTCCACTTCATCTTTATCTCTATCTTTCACTGCGATAGCTATATCCTTACCATAACTCTCTCTCTGTATGTGAGCATAAAAGATAGTTTCATCGTCAGCTTCTATTCTTATTTTATAAAGTTTTCTCATATCTGTCAATTATTTCAATAATTAATCTACCTCTTTCTTTAATCATTCCCCTGCTTTCCATATCCAGCACCTTCTTTACCGCATACTTCCACACGAAAGGAAATTCTGTTTCAAGTTTATCAAATTCCATCCGGTCAAGATACATGTCGAATACCGTATGCTCTGATTCATGAAGGAAAACTATATTATCCCTGCAAGTAGCAACCGACTTATATATCCTTTTCGGAAGTATGTGACATACGTTACATACTGTAGGAAAATGAATAGCCTTACCAGTCATAGACATTCGAATAGTACTCAACTCCTCCAACATAAGACGAAAAAACCCGGATAAATCCGGGTTCTCTAACTTTTTCTTCTTGCTGCTGTTTTTAATGGATGTAATTCTGTCTTTTTTCTTCGGAGTCAACTCTTTGCTCCTACAAGCCTGGCATAAGCCATGACTTCTTATCATCACTTTTCGTCCGCATCGTTCGCAGACGTATAGCTTCTTTTCCTTGCTTTCCATTCGAATAATAATGATATTATTGAAAAGAATAATCCCGCTGAAGCCAGTAGATAAGGTACGTTCATTAATAATTTAGATACCTCGTCTGTCTTAATCACTATCAGAAGGAAAGCGCCTGCTGAAAGCAATGATATTATCGCCACAACAAGCGCTATGTTGGAAACTACATCAGCCTTACTCTTCACTCTTCTTCTCGCCTAATTTTTCAGCTCCCTTCTGAAGATCGTATTTGAATACGTCAATGATCTTCGTTTCAGCAATAGCTTCGCAATTCCAGTCGCCCAACGTACCCTGCATGCCTTTAGTCAACACAGCTTCGGCATCCTTGGGATTGCCGGCCTGGACATACATATAGCATGGTGTTTTCTTTTCTTTACCTTTCTTTTCATCCAGTGTAATGTAATTCACCTTACACTTATACCAGTACTCAGCCTCTCCGTTGAAGAAGATTTCCGACACTTTAATAGGATTAATTTTTACAACCTCGAAAGAATTGTACAAATCCTTGAAGATCTCCAACGATCTTGATTCTGCCTCTGTGTAAGACAAGGCATCCACTAAATACTTTTCAGTTACCTTCTTTTTTTTGCCGTTCTCGATATTGTCAATCTCGGCTTTTACCGTAATTTCAAACCAGCGATTCATGTTATTAATATTTAATTAGTTGACTTCTTTTTATCTATATTATTTTTAAGTCTGGCAGAGCACCACTGCAAAACATCCATCATCATCATCTCATTATTAGATAAGATGCCTTTTATAACTAAGGCCAATTGATGCTGTGACATTCGTTGGCTCATATCAAACCTTCTTTCCTCTTCATTTACTATCGTAGCCACGAAATACTTACACCCCTCCAAATGCGTCAGGGCTTCAGTCATAGCTTCTTTTATTTCCTTTTCTTCCATCTTGTTTGTTTTTTGGACAAAGATATATCTTTTAATAATAAAAAAGATTTTAAATAACTTAATTTAGCTTATTTTTTTTTACTCTTCTGGCTCAACTGGTATGGACATGTTGAACTTTTTCCTGATAAATACCTCTGTTTCTTCATTGAATGGATAGGCCTCCTTAATGAAATTCATAGCCACCTCCATGTCGCCATCTGCTATATCCTTATACCTCTCAAAGATGCCAACCATGTCGTTGTTATATGAACGCTCTTGTTTTATATTGTACACGTATTTCAATACCCTATCTTTGATTTCATTGGCTTTTTTCACGGTGTCATTGAAGGTATTTATACTTGTCAATTCAGGGTTTTTATTTTTCTCATCTATCTTATCAAACTCTTTCTCGCTATATCCTGTTTCTCCTTTAACAGCCGGGCAAACACCCTCCTTTATGATCCAAAACCGTTCATACGATCCTGTTAGATACTTTGATTCTGTTTTAAATGCATTATACTTGACAAGCAAATTAGCCACCTCAGTTGCACCTTCTATGGTTCTAAAACCGATGCCGATATCTTTTAACATAAATACTGGAACTCCCGTTCTTGGATACGCGACTTCTTTTTCGTCCTTTATATTCCAGTTTTTAGCTTCAATTGGAATACCTTTATTAGCAAGCTCTTTGTCTATATACAGACTTATGTCTTCGTCTGTCAATGCCGTAATCTCATCTCTGCTTAAATCAAAAATTGTTTTCATTTTTCTTTATTTATTAAATTAAACAACTTACTTCTTTGTTCAGGCTCCGTATATTCCACCCATATATCGGCCGCCACATTTCTAAGAAATTCCATAAAGTCTTGATGATCCCTGTATTCAGTAGAATCGACTTTTCTCACAAAACTTAGAATTTCCTTTAACATCTTATTGTTTTCTTCAAGAAGTTCTCTGTCAGTCATAACCTTTCAAATTTTCTTCTTAAGGTGTTGACGCTTCACAGCTCCGACTACCGCCGACAACTCCACGTCCCCTTCCATTGTTACCCGAAAGATCTTCTTCTGTTAAAGAAAAAGACATAGTTAACGTAGGAGTATCCTTAAAATACCAATCACATAATTCTTTTAACTCTTTACGTTCATCCTCGTTTTTACATTTATGGATGGTAAGGTAATTCATTCTTTCCTCTTTTTCTTTGTCTGTTAAATCTTTTTTCATAACTCTAACTTTTAAAAATGAATATTATTACCAATCTCCGCCATCATTTGGTATTCCATCAATGATGGTTATACTATTTTCAATGTTACTGCCTCCATATTGCGTAAATTCCGGTGTGGGATTATAGTTTGTATCTCCATGCATCATTACATGTAATGTTCCGCTTGCTGAATATATCCATAATCGTTTCCCATCTTTCTTCCATTTTTTGGCAAGCCTCTTAAATGAATCAATTAGCTTGCATTCTTCTTCCGTGCATTCTATTCCGGCTTCTGTTCTGTATTTGCTCATATCTCTTTATATTATTTTAGGTATATAATTACCTTACTAATTCATTCTACGTCAAAAAGTTGATCTAGCACCAACAATTCCGCATCCATATCTTCATCTTTCGGAAAACGAACTTTTATATTTCCGAACTTAGATGTTTTGAATAAGATGTAGGGGTTCATGTCTTCGGCAGTCACCGGCTTATATTCCTTAACTTCCGACATCTTGAGATACCAGTCACCTATTTTTACAAACCCAGAAAAGATAGAACACAGATGCGCTTTTACAGACTGTATCTCCTTTTTATCTTTGAAAGGTATAATTTCGTCCTTTCCCCTTATCCTGATTGACAGAAAAGGACGAATGTTATCTGTTTCATTTTGAAATTTGAAGCCTGTTATAGCTTGTTTGGGAATCCTTCTCCCCATTAATATGAAATAAGCCATTGCGATAAGTGATTTTATTTATGTTATATTGATTTCTTTCCAATCTTCTTAATCTTTGTTGGTCTTGACAATCGATAATCCTTTTCTATCGGTCTATCAAATACGTCATTCCTGTATCCTTTATATCCTTTCTCGTAAACACTAACCCTTGCGCAGAACTCAACCACATCGCCTGGTGACAAATCGGCGCTTTTGAATCCTTTTGTCAAATCAAACCACAAATGGTCTGTTACCACTTTACCATTGAGTAACACGTCTTGCAAAAGTATTGTCTCTACGGATCCTTTATACCCATCCCTAAATCCAAAACGAATGAATATCGCTGTGAATATGTGTCGATCTTTTGATCCTATCATTTTCAGTTCTTTTCTCATGATCTTTCATTTATTTGTTTCGTTTATAAAATTGGTAATATCCTTTAGATACCCTTCTGTCATCTCTATGAAATTCACACAATCTAATTTACTTAATTTGTAAATCAATGCCGGATTGTGTATTATGGCTATAATTTGTGTTTGTGGTTTATGGAATGACAATACATTATAAATTTGCATTATGTTGTCAATGTCAAGATTCCTATCTGGCTCATCCATGAGAACCGTGTATTCAAAACTGCTTTCTGTTAATGTTATGCGGTTTCTTTCATAATACTTCAACAGGTTATCAATTCTTTTAATCCAAAACGCATTTGATTTTTTCTTGTATTCTACAAGATCTTGTATTGGAAATGTATAATCCTTTTGACCGAACATTAAATTGAAAAGTGATTCCAATGATAACACCACTTTCTCTCCATAAGATCTTCGAATATTATTCACATACAAATCTAAGTTGCTGATGTTTTTCAATACGCTATCTCGATTCATCTCCGCCGATGGCAATAAACGGAATACTTTCCCTGCATAATCGGATGATATGTCAATCCCATCAAGAACCTTGTCATCATCATCAAATATAGGTGGAAAATCCAGTGCCTCGATCGGTATTTCAGAGCACATGGATTTCTCGCATAACGCATACATTGATATGATGTTAAGTAAAGTTGATTTTCCACTACCGTTTTTCCCTATAATCACATTCACTCCTGGCTTGAAAATAAATTCTCTGCCATTTTCAAACGCCTCTATGTCAAAAACATATTCAAATGGAGTTTTTGTGTTGTCTTTTATTTTTACTGATGTTATCATTGTAATCCTTTTTAAAAATCAATTACCGTCCGAACCCTGTAATTGTAGCACTTGTTGTCGCTGAGCGTGCCGCCACTGGAGAAGTACACGTACCACGCGTAGTTCTGGCTGTTCTCAGTACTGGACCAATACCCAGCCAAGGAGAGAAGAGATGCCGAAACATAAGCGAATGCTTTGTTTAGTTCGTCCATATAATGGTTCATTAAATTTAATTGGCTAAGAGATGGTATATACTCGCCATCTTTCAGCATATTTTTCAACTTTGGATTTCTGGCTACAAGGCGTTCCGTATTGCCGCGTCCGTCAATGTCAAACAGCGCATCACATTCACGTTCGTAATATGTCCCACCTCCGGATTCTTCACGGCTATCATCGTCAAGCAATTGTACGCTATCATGCTCCGTCAGTGAGATAGCAAATGACATGTATCCGTGCTTCAACCCGATGTATCGTACACAATCTTTGGAGTTATCGCCGGTAAACAGCTCAGCGTGTCCGTCTCTGTAGATTAAATACAAGCCATTTTCTCTTGATGGCACTCTATTTTCACATACGCATCTTTCATTTTTGGGTCTTACAATTATGTTCAACTCATTCAACACATAATCTTTTATGACTTCCTTACTTATTCTTTCTACAAAATCATAATCCCTTTGTTTAAGCTCATCATTTACCATACATCTGATCCAATTTTCTATCTGATTGTTTCCTCCGTATGTATTATGCATGCACCTTTTTACAAGCTTTTCCAATAATGGTTCTATGTCTTTGATTATGTCTTCTTTGGTAAGGTGAAGTTCATTTAGTATGCAGTTCCTTACCGCCTTATATTCTTTACTCGCACTCATAATATTCTGTTATTTTTTTTAATTAATCCCATCCTCCATCAGCATACAAAGAAACATCTTCATCTTCTACATTTACACCCTTAAGAGCCTGTAGAAGTTTTTTCTTTGTCTCCCGGCACATATTATAACCATATCCCTTATACCGATATGAGCGCTCCCATGTACTTACCGGAAAAGGAATATTTTCGTCAATGACCAGCCTCTTCATATGAAGATGTTCAAAGAATTTCTCATGATAGAGTAGTTTGTACTCGTATGCCACTATACTTGCAGATGAGAATGGAAAATAATCATCTTCCTTTTCTTCGTATTTAGGCTCCTTATAGTAAGCCATTTTTGCCACAGTAAAGTCGAAGCTCCTGAGAATCTCTTCTGGCTTTCCGAACTCTGACTCTATGAACTCTACCCATACCTTTTCTCCCTCTTTCTGGAACGCACATACCTTCTCATTTCTATATTTAAATTTCCATCCTTCTTTCTGATGTTTTTCATCATTGAACAAATCAATAGCTTCCTGAAAATCGCTTTCGCTTTCAAAGAAAATATCAATATCTTTTACTTTTTCTCCGGAAAGGATATTCTTAAAACATCCACCAGCTATGAACCCTTTGTGACCTTCCATATACTTGTCAAGCCATCTTATTTGCCAGAAATTGTCTGGAGTATCTATTATAAAATTGTTCATATCATTCATATTTTACTTTTACCATGCGAGATAAAAATTCCGCTTTACGATAATACAGTGAGTGTAATTGCCCAGGTCAATGCCATTGTCCGTAAATGTATCCAGGACCCGTTTTTCAACATATTTCAGTTTTACTATTATTCCTTTCCGGAACTCTTCTAACATCTTTTCATTACACTCAATAGGTCCAATAAGACAGTATCTATTCGAAGGACTGTCTGATATACAATATGTCTGACATCCTAACATGTTGCTTAAAATATTCTCATACATATTTTCTATATTTTACAATTCTTAGCTATGTTACTTAATTCAGCGGTCATTATCAAATCTGATAGTGACCGCCCCGCATGCACATTTTTGAATAAATTTTACTTTTAATAATTTTCTCATTAGAGTTATCCTCTATTTACTTTTTTCTTTATTTCTTCCGCGATCTTTTCTAATGTTGTTGGAGATAAATAATCATCTACCCTCAACTCTCTTCCATAATCTAAGCAAACCAGACCCTTAGCATCTATTTCCTGCCTCTCTTCGTCGACCCATCTTAAAGTGCCATTTTCTCCACATTCCGGGCATTTATCTGCCCCACATGGAAGAAGCATTTGCGCCCCACATAAGACACATCTCACCCAGTCTCCATGCTGCACCCCTTCGTATGTTATTGTTTTCATATTTGTTATCCATTTTTATTAGTTCCTAAAAGATGTTCGTTCCCTTCGTATGGGATACACTGACCAAATCCTACCCCTCCTAAGCATTCGTATTTATTATCTCCTACTGATTCTCTGGAAAATAGATGCAATTTCCATCTCTCTTGATTAGTTCTTCTTACCAATACTCGTTCAAATGGTTTGAAGTCATGTTTCGGCATCTCATCTAATAGATACTCATATTCACTTAAATATCGTTTTATTATATCTATTTTTCTACTGTCTTCGACTTTTATAATCTTTTCTGCTAAAAATTTCTTCTCTTCTTCTATAGCCTTTCTTACATACCGTTTTTTATCTTCGTCATACACATGAGTCCATAATTTGTAATCAAACCTAATATCTCCAGATGTTGCCATTCCGCATATACATCCCATTATCCCTTTGGTAATAATTCCATCATATATGAATTGATATCCATTAGTTCTTGTTAATACATCTCCTTTCTTGAAATACGCTCCAGCCTCTACCCTCAATTCCAGAGTGGTGCCGCCAATAGTACAACCTTCCGTGTTGGCATATATAGCACTTATCCCATATCCATCTTTTCTTACAAAAAGTAAATTATAAGGACCGGCGCAGTCTTTCGACTCATATACAAATTCTATCTCAATATTATCAATTAATACCGAACCTTCTATTTCTCCGCTTTTAATTTTTCTCGCCGTATTTAAATCAAACGGAACAATAATTGGATTTTCCATATTTTTTTTATTTTTAATTATGTAATCAATAAAACAAGATGGACTACTTACACCCATCCCAGTTGTTTTGCTATTCTCTCCATTTCGTTATATGCTATCCTATGACATCCAGCGGTTAGCAAATCGTTTTCGTACCGATTTAGACTCCACTAGTGACCGGTGACGTCCTCCACCAGACCGTGCCGAAACTCGGCGCCCCGGTGCATTGCCGACACAGCCCGCCACAGTTTTCTGGCTTCTGCTATTCCAATCTTTATCTGTTTACTTGTCTCAATAATATTTCCTTTTATACGAATCCAGGCGTTAGGTTTTTCACCAGGAATATAGAAAGGTGTATTCAAGAAATTGATTTCTCCTGACTTCCACTCTTCCAGTTTTTCATCAAAATCCTTGTAACGGGCTTCTTCTTCCTTTCTTAATCTCTCTAATTTTATTCTTTCTCTTTCTTCCTCACCCTTTCTCCATCTTTCAGATCTTTCTGAATACTTAATCCATGTACCTTCCCCGCAAACTTCATCAACAATCACATTTACGGTCCCTAACACTTTTAATCCTTGATGATCCAATAAAATTTGAAAGATGCGTTTTAATTCATGTACGTGCTTACGCTTGATACTATCTCCGCTCTTGGATAATTCATGATTGGTTCCAAGCCAATCATTAGCACTCTTTTTAAGGATACTCTTAGCAGTCCCCATGTTAAAGAACTGAATGTAATCCATCATATTCCCAAAAGCGCCCCAAATATCTGTATAAGATAATTCTGTTTTAGCTCTTTTGTATTTTTCAATAGACTTCTTAATTGATTCCAGTTTGCTGGCAACAAACCTCATATTACCAGTATCCGATATATTATCCCCTACACTGAAAACCATTGCCCAAGTTGGTATCGCATTACGAACATAGCATTGATGTTTGCTCGTGGTAGCAGAATAATAATCTTCATTTATCAGGTATGCTTTCTTCCCTTGTTTGTTTTTTACTATTCTCCCGACTTCAAAGTGATGCCCATAAGAATAAATACTTGTACCTTCAAAGAAGAAATTGCTCCCTGATGCTGATTCTTCTTGTTCATGAGCCCACAAGTGAGCGACCATTGAATTGTTCATATAAATATCTTTTTAATTGTTTAACTTACCTTTATCATATGACATTCTCTTTTCGTATTTTTCAATACGTTCGGTTATCATATCGCAGAAGATTTGCCCTTCTTTTTCGGAACCTCTGAAGTAACCAATCATCTTCAGGATATTCCCGTCAAATTCATGGATAAACTTGTTATAATAATGTTCACCCATAACTTTCCCGTATTTTCCCATAAACAAATCCTTGTCTAACGACTCATCCTTGAAACAACGGTTGTAATCCCATCTTACGATACGAAACAATGTTTCAAAATTCAATCTTTCCATATCTAATATTTTATTTAAGTTCAAACTTGATTCCCTCCGGCAACTTGGAGCGGTCTACGTTCTTTACGAAGTCGTCAAACTCTTCCTGTGTGATTTTCTTTTCGTAACTACCCCAGTTGAAAGACAAAGTGTTCGTGTGAGAATAATATATAACATTATCAGTAGACAGCCCATAATCAAACACACAGAGTATTATCTTCTTTTCCGCTTCTGCTTGTCTGATTTTCTTATCGTATCGCTCACAAATTTCAGCACGCTTTTTCAACATCTTTGCCTTATGAGCCTCTTCCCTACGTTTTTCGATACTTTCTGCGGAATAATACCCAGCTTTAATGCGCTCTTCAACAAGCAAACGTTCCTCGTCCGTTAATGTCAAAGTAAACCTTTCCTTTTCCGGCATATACGGATTTACCCATTTCTTGCCACACAATTTTTCAAGTTCCGCAATAAGTTCTTCTGATTCTCTTTTCCATCTATCTACGATTCCAAGACTGAAAAGTAGATACTTGAAATACAGCTCATCCTCAGAAGCTATATATAATTCTGCGCATTCTTGTTCTGATATACGCAAATACTTCATTGCGATAGACATACCACTTTTTCTAATATGATATATGCCATTTCTAACCGGATACATAGGAGCACCATAATGATTACAACAATGCAATGGTATAAATTTCGCTAATTCCGGAAAATGTTTTGCAACTTCATCGTGACAGCAGCCTCCCATATACTCCTCGTATTGTCCACGTTGATTTTTCCATCTAACATCGGCTGTTACGCTCCAGTCACACATATTGTTATGACAATCATCATCTAAAGATATTGTGACTGTTATTCTGTATTTTTCTTTGTTTTCTGTAAAGAATTTTGTACTTAAATAAGTTAGTTTGTTTGTAGTTTCCATATTATTTCAATTTAATCATTACACTTATGAAAAATAAAATCTGCACACTCTCCGGGAAGTGTTCCCGCGTCATTACAACCGTAAAACCCCTGCGTTCCCCAGTCTACATCTACCGGATAACCTTCTGCTGCTTCCAAGAAGCGTTGGATTTCCTCACATTCTTCATCCGTTAATCCAGTGTAATCATCATTGATTAACGGACAAGCCCAATAAGATGGCAACCTGTATCTTATTACTTTTATGCTCATAGTTTTATGATTATTTAACCAACAAAACCACCATACTTTAGTAGGTAGATGAATTGGTTTGATTAATTTTGAATCAAAATTACAGATAAAAAAATGATTTCATACAAATACAACATATACCATTCCAGGAAAACGAAGTATCTGGAAAAGATGCTTCGTGAATGTTGTTTTGTATGGAATCATGCGTTAGCTCTACAACGTAGATACTATAAACTATTTGGAAAATATATCTCAGTTGGTAAGATGAAGAAGTATTTTGCCAAAAGAATTAAAAGAAATCTTCTTCATTCTCAAACAACACAAGAAATACTTGAACGTCTTGATGAATCTTATAATCGTTTCTTTAAGAAGTTAGCTAAACGACCTCCTAAGTTTAAATCACCGGAGAAATTCAACTCTTTTGTTTTCAAACAAGGTGGGTTTACCCTAAATGGGAATTGTCTAACAATTAACAAAGGAAACAAACGATTTAGATTCTCATACAGTAGAGGCTACGAAGGTAATGTTAAACAAATTAGAATAGTTAGAGAAACCTGTTCACGTTTTAGTTTGATTGTAGTTACAGATCATAATCCTATAAGCTCTTATAGAAAGACACATGATGGTGCATCTATAGGATTGGATTTTGGGCTGAAAACTTATCTAACTAAAAGTGATGGTAGCAAAATCGATTCTCCTCTATTCTTCAAACAATATCAAAACAAGATTAGAAAACTAAACAAACGGTTTTCTAATGCAAAGAAAGGATCCAACAATAGAAGAAGGAGACTGTTTGAACTCCAACAAGCGTATCGTAAAATAAACGATCTTCGATCGGATTTTCAATGGGGATTAGCACACCAGTTATGCAAACAGTATGATTATATTTTTATTGAAGATCTAAACATTGAAGGAATGAAACGTTTGTGGGGAAAGAAGGTTTCTGATCTTAGTCATTCTTCTTTTATTGATAAACTTACGTATGTTGCTTCAAAATATGGAGTAACGATACACAAGATTGACAAATGGTATCCTTCTTCCAAAACTTGTGAATGCGGCTGCATTAATAAAGGACTGTCGTTACGCGACCGCACGTGGGTGTGCCCGTCGTGCGGCGCCATTAACGACCGTGATATTCTTGCAGCCCGTAATATACTTCGGAAGGGCATTTCCGAATTGGAGAGCAAGAGTAATTCCAACGATAGCAACATCGGGGTTTCTTGCGCTTGTATCCAAGAATCCCATTTGCTTTAGCTATGGGAGTATGTCAATAATCTACAGTTACTATCTTCAAATACCGGAACCTTCCCTTGTTCTCTAAAATAAGCAGTGGCCACCTTGAAAGCATAAAGCGGATTTACTTTCTGGATTTCTTGTTGTGATTTATAGAAAGATACTGGCTGGCATACATAGAAGTTTTCATTGCCAAGGCAACCGAAAAGCCAATCCATATTGGATCCACTGCAATTAGTACCTCCAAGTACGATCATATCGCACCCGGTCTTTCTTGTTCCCAAAATAAATGCCTTGTTCTTATTCTCTGGCTGCATAAATATCTCCTTGTCGATTATAAACCAGTCACTCTGGCAGCTCTCTACATCCCGGCGAACGATTTCGTCAATTTCATGGGCATATTCTTCTTGTGTTTTCATAAGATATGTTATTAAAAATGATAACTACATATGTTTCTTAAAAGAAATTCCAACAACCTGTTACGATAAATTCTCCCATCCCGTATTCAGCAAGTTGCTTAAACGATTCTATCCCATTGCAATAATAAAAAACATCATCATTATCATCATCGTTGATGCTCAATGATAGTTTTATTGTCTTTCTTTGTTCATTTCCTGTCTCTTTCCACACAATCTGACATTCTACATATTCAGGCTCCTTACCTGTTCTTTCTAAAAATTCATGAAATCTTAAATCAATTTCATGTTTGACTTCTTCAACGTTAGATATTATTACCTCGTTTTCACAATCCCTGCAAATAGCATGCACGAAAGATCCATCAAAATAATCTATTATTTCTCTGGTATTCGGATTTACTATGGCTTCACAAGCAACCTTTGTTCCACCACATCTTGTACATATATATCCCATAATTATCTTCTTTTAAAATGTTCAATAATTTCATCTACTGTAGCCTTACGCCATGTGATGCAGGCCGCGTCTCCCCCCGAACCGGAGCTCTTCGCACTTTACCCACCTGTCTCCTGTGGCGTCCGTCACTATCAGCCATTGACCTGAATCAGTATTATTTGTAATTCTTTGGTGTTCTTTCTGATAATACACCCTCATGATCTCCCCATCTCCTTATTCTTTCAGATTATGTTCTTTCATTATTTCTTCTATCAATTCGTCTGTTTCCATATAATAATCCCAACGGGAATCAACCTCTTCCCATTCTTCTCCCTCTTCATCCTCCCTGGATTCATCTTTGTATTTCTTGACAAATTTCACTTTCTTTTCAAGCACATACCCCTTTACATCTCCCCACATCCACATACCTATGGATTTCACTTCATCATCAATCAATTTGTCAATTTGGGTTTTCCAATCGGAAGTATTATTACTAACCATTTTTGTGTACCTCTCCTTTGTACAGAAAGCTATACCTTTAACATAATCCCGTTGACTGTATCCTGTTGTGGACCATTCTTTGACAAATATATCTTTGCCTAAGTCTGAAAGAATCTGAATCAATTCTTTACATCCTAAGTCTTCTATAAATTCATACGTATAATCATACGTGTAAAGATCTGATGGAGAAATGCTAAAAATTTCTTTATAATACCACATTTTATCATGGTTATCATATCTCAGTTGATAACCGTCAATCTTGCCTTTCTTAAAATAATTCATCAAGTCTTTCCATTTAACATATTTACTAATAAGTTTATGTAGTGCATCTATAAGCGAGTGTCGACGATCTCCGTATTTACCAAATACTTCTCTCCAATCGCACACATCTTGCAGTTGGTATGAATCGCTATATTCCCATAAGAAATATGCTGCCATATCCCAACTTTCACAAGGACATATACTGTCAGTATCATAGTATATTTTTATACGATAATTCCCTACTTCTTTTGTTGTAATAAGTCTGTCTTCCATGTCTTTATATTTTACACAAAGTGAATACTATATATCTAACACCATAACTGTTATGTTTATATGATACCGAGAAACCCTCAGAACGAGCAAAATCAATTGCTACCTGTTCATGTTCCATACGAATCGTGTTACCGTTAGGCGATACATCGGTTTCTCTAATATGCTTGTCGCAAATAAAACTTGCATATCCATACGCCTTAATTAGACGAGAGATTTTACTAATAAATTCGTCCTTACTAAATGGTATTTCTTGCGCTATTTCCATACGCAATTTTTCTGCTGCTGTCATAATATTAATTTGTTATTCTATATCAATTATTCCATACTCTGCCACTTCCAACACATCCTGCACTATTTCCGGATAGTCAGTCGTATCTAACGAAGCATCTTGAACGTATGCTTCCGCTAATTTCTTGGCTTCTTCAAACGATTCGGCTTGTATATATAAGTCAAGCGTCAATGAAAACGGGTATAACATAGCTAATCGGTTATTCTGTAATAATAATCAAGTTCTTCTCCCTTAAAATTGTTCATGGCATACTCGTCGGCTTCTCGCCATAACCGGTCATACAATGCAGCCAGTTTGCGATTGCTTTCATAATGTTGCCAGATTTTATGATTCAATACGAGCGTTAATTCCGTGAAAAACTTATAATTACCTTTCCATTCACTGAATGCACGTTTGTAGGTATCTTTGACACCTGCTATACCATACTTGTCGGCTATGCTGAAATCTTCCCAAAAGGTAGTTATCAGGTCATAGCCGTTCTCCTGCATAAATTCTCGAAATGTCATAAGCTATTACTTTAATCTTCTTTTTACATTATGCTTACTTTTCCCAGCACCAAAAATTCACAGCATATTTTCCAGTAGTTATAAATATCTTACCTCCTCCTATCTCCGCAAGTATGTTCTTTCCAAATATCCTTGTAAGAAGCGGTATGTGCTTTGCATCTATAGGTAAATCCTGGATTTCTTTTATAGGTCTATATGGTACAAACGCTTTGTTCTCATATACCATCTCAATATACAATCCATCCGGTGATTCAAACACGTCTTTCCCTTTCTGTCTCATCCCAGATCGTATTATCCGTTCTTTCCAAGATTGAATATATGATTTTCTAAGGGTCTCATTTATCTTATTAATGACCTCTTCCTTAAATTCGTAATACTCATATATACGACCTTTGTAGTCAGCTATCATTTCTTCAATCTTACTTTCGGATGCCCATAACCCATAATACACATAGCAATCCAATAATCTATCTACTGAAGAAACACCAATCAGTACCATTTTAGAAAGTGGATTTCCCTCTTTTTCCAATTCTTCTCTTGCTCTGTCTGTCACCGCATCCCACCATTGCCCTTCACACTTCTCTATCTCCCCGTTGTCAAGTACTATATCGAACTTTCTACCTCTGAAAGCTTCTCTTCTCTCATTTCTCTTTGCAAGGAAATCATAGAATATACCTCCTATCCTTCCAATAATGGTATCATCTCCGTACTTTGTACTGATTTTATCCGGCATCTCATCGAAGACAAGAAACTTTGATTCTCCTGATTCTACTATATATAATAGCTTCATGATTTACGTTTTTAGATGTAAGCTATACTTCCGACATCAATTCTCATTATGTCGTTTTCCAGCGTAATGAAATTATTTTCCTTTATACCACTAAACAATAACCCGTATATGGTTATCGCATCAAATAACCTGACAGTATGAAAGTTCTTGTTTAATTCTACCCTGTTTTTATCCCAATATCCTAAATCATTGATGACAGCCGGGAATCCACCTACGTCGTTATACCGGTAATAATCGTTTTCATTGAAAACAATTTGCTTTATCAACAGGTTTCCTGTTCTTTTCATGTTGAATCCGGACAATTCAATCTGCTCTGAAATATAATCAATCAGATTATTATGATACGTGTTTGGTTTATCTTCTTTTTCATCAATGATTCTCTTCCATTTCTTTGTTAAAGGAACTCGTATATCCATATATGTACCAAATACTACTATGGTAGGACATTCTCCTTCGAACTTAGTTAAGTCTTCTACTCTCATATCTACTAAACTTTTGAATTATCATACAATTCCCCGGAATATGGGCTGTATATCGTTCCAGATTCTACCGCTCCAGGTTCTACCGCCATCAGTCCTACGCCTACTTCGTAATACAGTTCAAGATCTATTGGCTCCATCGCCATCTTCTCGGCTTCTTTCTCACTAAGCCCTGAAAGCATTAAACATTTCACCTTGTTCGCGTATGCAATAGGGAACTTTTCCGGAGTCAATCTTACCATGATTATTTCAGCGTCTTCTACGCTATTAAGTATCAATTTATCTTCCATTTTCTACATTGTTTTCGTTGTTCACTATCTGACTAACTAATGTCGTGGAACCAGCCACGAACAACCCAACTGCCCTCGTCGCAGGGCCGGCTCCACCGTCTTACTGTGGCTGCTCAACCCACTCTCTGTATCCAACATTAAAACCTATAGGATCATATCTCTTTAACATGGTCCCATAATTCTCTCTACCACAATACCGGTTCTTTCCACCGATGATCCATTCTTCTGAATCTCTATCTGGGGACATACTATTTAGATACGCCTCGTATTCTTTTCTACTATTTTTCATTTTCTATTTGCTTTAAACAATGATCAATAAAATCACATATTCTCGTTAGATCGTAATATCCTACACAATCTTCATCTTCATCACCATATACAGTATCTATTCCCTTGTACAGTATAGTGTCTCTTCCCTCTGCCATAAATACAGAAGTTACATACAGATCAATATATCCATACCTTCTCCATACCGTAATACATGTAGGAAACTGTTCTTCATACTCTCCGTAATCTCCGCTTTCGCATTCATCCCAACTTTTGTATTTTAGGGTTATTTCCCCTCCGTTTTCTTCTAATGCCTTTTTGATGTATTCTTTTATCATGGCATTCAGGTCGGAATGTTTGTCTTGTATCTCTTGATACAACCCACTTAGTTCCATAAATTTTCTCCTTTACATTGTTCTTATTCTTTCTTTAGATGCACACCATATCAATATCATCAAATCTTTCTTTAATAATATTGATAATTTCATGCGCATACTCATTTGTTATCATTGCCTTCTTATTAGGCAGCATCCTCCACAGATTAAAATGTTGTGTCACATTCTGATCCTTTTTAAAGAAGTACACTGCATTCTTCTTGTTCCCGTTTATATCCATTCCTTTGCTCTCAATAATACACAAGGTCGGCCTATATTTGAAATAGTAGACTAACCTGTACCATCCCTTTCTCCCATATGTTTTTCTATTCCATAGCCCGACAAGATTACGATATCCTCTCACTGGGATCTTTTCTATCTCCTTTGGAATGATCTCTATAGATTCTCCTACTCTGGTTGATATAATCATATTGCCGGCTTCTTCTGTGCAAAAATATTCTATCTCTGAAGCCATGTCTTTATACATATAGAACCGGTACAGGTTCCCATCTGGATCTACCCGATCCATGTAGTATAGTGTTATTTTGTCTACTTCTACCGTTTTCATCCTTTTATCCTCCTTTCTTAAATAAAAACGGCACCTATCTTCTCAGACCGGTGCCGGTAACTAATAAACTACTATGAAAAACTACTGAACTTCAACTAATTCCACAAAATTGTAGAATTTAGTGAAGCTACGAACAAATTCCCTTATATTACTATATTCTTCTGGTCGTTTCTTATTACCATCCTCCAGATACGTCACCCATAACCGATCCTCAATGTTCTTAATCGCATTCTCTACCGTAAACTCGTCGCTGATGCTCATCAAACACGATGATCCGGTTTTATTATGCGGCTTGTGCATTCTTGAAAAGGACCACATTTTAATCCTGTCATATATGTATCCGTTATTGGGATAAACAAACCCTATTCGGCTGTCACCTTCTTTGGCGTAAAATACACCTGGCTCCTTCCCTCCCTTTCTATATACCACAAATCCTTTTTCTTTTAGGATCTTAACTACTTTATCTAATTTGTTTTCTACGTTCATTTTCATGCAAAAATTTAAAAACGACCCTCATTATATCTCCAAAGTTCTCCACCTTAACCCACTCATGAGCTACTGCTCTAAGCACAGACGTTTCGTATGTTGGAACATTGTCTTCTTCAACCATCTTACAGGAAGCCAGAACTCCCTCGGTCGGCTTTAGTCCGCGGTCATGCAGCTCGCAGAGGCCGTCTGTCCGGCGGAATGCGCACCACCCGTCCTTTACTGTTGGATGGATCATCTCTATTGGTTTTTCTCTCGCAAACCTAAATCCTACCATCCACGTTGTCTCTTTTAACCTGTCGGCGTATCCGGCATCTATGATAGCCTCTATGTCTTTTGGCGTACCAATACAAGGAACTTTACACATGTTTTTACATTTATCACATGTACAAGGTTGCTCCCATCTGTTATGATCTATGCCTACCAACTTCTTTATCCGTTCTACTTCTTCTTTCATATTATACTATCTCTGTTAGTTTTTCATAATACAACTTCATTTCCGGTGAAGCATATTCCATGAATGCTTCGAATAAGTAGGGTACCTCTATTATCATATTCACATTACAACCTTCTGCCTGTGAAAGAGATTCAAGATCATTGCTGTATGAACACGTTACATGAGCTCCTACATTAAACACATGTAAATCTAATCTTACATATTCCATACATAAATCTAACGCTTTAAACAAGTTTTCTACCTCAATCTCCTGAAATAGGTCTATAAACATCCTTAAATCCATTATTTTACTACCCTTTCTATGTGTTTAATTAATACTACTGCCATCCCCTTACCTGTTTTTATCGCACATTCCGATCCTTTTATCCATTCTACACACCCTACATACTTTTCCGTAGCATGAAATCCGGGATTGTATTTTCCAGATGTACTGAACTCTACCGTATCCCCTACCTTCAGATCATCAAAAGCAATAGACCATGTGGTCCAAATTCTATCATGTCTCCCAGGCTGAATAGCTCCGATTACGCCTTTTTTACGACCGTTTTTTATCGCCCTTAGTATTATCTTCCTATCACCTTCGATAAGGCTGCAAAAGCGCCCGTAAAAGGTCAAATCAACCTGTTTTCCTCCTATTTCTTCTCTTATTTTTGTTATTCTGTTCATTTTCTGATTTTGTTTTATTTTTTTCTTTGTTTTTTCTATCTTCTATAGAAGATGATAATAACATTATCTTTTCTATGTTATTTTTTGACTGTAAAAAAGAGTCGCATTTCATTACCACTACCACCTTCTTAAGTTCCCCATTATCGTATAGCGATACACGCATCATGTTTTGCGCCTCGTCCACTATCAGACCTGGAGTAGTCTTAGCCATTTTGCGTAGCTTATTATACTCCGGTCTTTCCATTTCCTCTGTTTATTACTCTATAGTATTTATCCTTATCCCCTTCTTCTAACTTCTCCAGATAGAAAATTCCATCATGCAAATGAGACAAACAAAACCTGTATCCGTATTTCTGCGTTCTTCTTACATGATCCCGCAATCTTATCTCTTCACTTTTGTCTTGTACTTTGATCTTAATACTGTCTCCTTCTTTGATTGTGTATAAAATAGTTTGAATCTCTTCTTTTTTCATCTTATAAAATATTTTAACGGCAGCACCTATACTCACGCACCAATACTGCCTTATGTTTAACAATTAAATACTTAACTCTTCAATGGTCAAGCCTTTTTCTTTTACCCACTTTAGCATCGCGCATAATTCTGTTTCTGACTTATATTTCGGATCACGCCACGCCCATCCGAATTTATCCAGGACATGATGATATAATTCGTCGGCCTTTGCCGTGTAAATGTCTTTGAATAAATGCTCCGAACCTTCCGGTATAAGCATCTCTGTTGTTGCAAAATCAGAATACGACAAACATCCGTAAGCATATTCTGTTATTTCACTCCATGCTTCTCCGGCTTTAAATCCAAATTCTTTTACAAAAGCCAAAGTTAGATACATATTTAACAATATTGTTACATCATATCCCGAATCTGACTTTCTTTCTATTATTTCCTTTTCAAATTCCTCTAAATCTTCAGGTCCTAAAAAGATGTATCCTGATACCGACCGGTAATTAGCCTCCGCATACTTCTTGCATTTATCATCATTAACAATCTTACCAATGTTAGATAACATCTTTTGCCTCCATTCATCACAAAACTCTACCCTTACATCCATCCAATCAGTACCATAATTGCGATCTTTTGGATGTCCGACCGATATTACCTTTATGTTATTCACACCATATTCATAAAGGCGTTCGCCCACCTTATTCGCCCATTCCTGTACAAAAGGAATAAACTTATTGCAATAAGAATCAAAATCAAAATCTAATTCCTCCTCATATTCCGGCATCTCTTCATAATCTTGTTCAAAGAAATAGCGAGGATCTGCTATTGTTTCATAGAAACTTACGTTAATGAAACAAAACTCGTTGGTTGTCGTTTTTAATATCATAGCTTTTTGTATTTACGTACATTTTTCTTGCCATAGAATCTACACATGGCACGAATCTGACTATAAAATACTTTTGTCCTCCTGGCCTCAAAGTATTTAAACATTTCTTCATTCTTTGTTTCCCACACGTAATCCGTTTGAGAACTCATGTGATTTTTGTCCTTGCGTGAATAATGGTAATATGATACCACAACACGTTTCGCACCATTCTTTACAGGTACGATATTCACATCTATGTTATTATCTGTCATATTATTATCGTTTTATATATTATACAAATACAAAGAGCGCATACCTTCACAGGCCGGCGCTCTTTTCAATAAAAATGAAAAAACTAACATTACATAAACATATTGTTTTCTGCTCTTTATTACAATACTTTTGTCCCACAATTGTTATATCGTCCGTACTCTTTTTTCGTATCATTCAAGATTTCAAACACCATCTTCTTATGATCTTTGTTTGGTAGCTTGTCTTTAACAGCCGATATCACGCTCGCTATAGACGTAAAGCCTGAATCTGTTATTGAACACAACAACAAACCTCTGTCGTCGTCTGTGCTTATCGCTGACGCCTTTATAATATCATTCCTATATATTCTCATAATCTTTCGTTTTATTGTCTACAAACTTATCTATATCGTCTCTTATTCTTTTTAGCATTCCAGCTATAATTTCCGGCATCTCTCCTTCGGTACGGTTCAGAGTTTCTATCACCCCATCAATCCTACCAATTTGACGCCATAAGAAATTGGCGTCTTTAGCATTAAATTCCCCATCATGTCTTATTTTACAGTAAACAACTTCTTTTTCAATGCACCAGTCTTGCGATTCTGAGAGTAAACAGCTTCCGTCGTTGTTATAAAATATACAATCTTTACATGACATGACAGGCTTTTCGTCGTCACCAACTACTTTGACATCATACTCTATGCCATACAATTTTAATCTAAATACATCTCCTGCTTCTTTAGAAGATAAATCCATGTCTGGACTGAATGTTATTACTTCCATATGATTATGATTTATTGTTTGTGAGATGCCCAGAATCGAACCAGGACCGGCACATACATACCGGCACGCCGCGCCATCCCTCTATGATACAGAAATAGACATGCCTATTCTCACGAACCGACATGCCAAAACCCAAAACTTAATTTGATGAATAAAATAGATTAACAAAAATACTATTCTAATTCTTTTATAATGTCTTTTACGATATTTAGCCTCACCTCCTTCGTTTCTGGACTAAGACAACCAAACCACCCATAAAACGTTCTTGTTTCCTCTGGTTCTGTGGCCATACTTATCTTCTCCTCCAATTCCGGGAAATATATTCTCACCATTTCGTCTGAACAAAACTCATATATATTTTCATGTGTTTTGAGATACATAAACACTACATTTCTTAACGCAACACATATGTATTCCCCATCCTCTAACCTATCAATCATCTCATATACCTTTTTCCATATGAATAATCGCTCTTCTTTTGTAAACATATCCTTCTTTATTTTTATGGTATTATTTGACTGTATGCAGACTTTTCCATGTACACAACACTATGTTCCTGTCCAAGTATTTTCTTTGCTGCTTCTTTCTTTATCGCGCAATATCTCCCTGTACGATACGGATTCTTTTGATCTGATCCATCCTCGACTTCGATAATAAAACAACCTCCGTCATCTATTATCTTTTTGCAATTGTCACATATTTCTCCCGTGCATATATGATGCGGCGCCTGCCCTTTGATGTTATTCCCTAATAAAGCAATCCCCATCTCTTCGCCACATATCATGCAGACTTCTATAGACGGATTCAATCCGTGTTCTGGATGTAATGTAATACCATCTTTCATTTTCTTTCCTCCTTCATTAATTCTATTATAAACTTTTTATCTTGTTCCCACAATGGCAGCCCTTCTTTTACTGTGTATGCCACTGTTTCCCTCTCTCCTATTAATCGCACGGCAATCTCTCTTGCTTTCAAGTCATCCTCCTCATGCGATTTATTTATTAAATCATAGGCACATGATTCCACCTTTTGCCTTTCGATTATTATCGAACCCATTAACTCGCTTATATACGATCCTAAAAACGATAAGACATTAATAGCTTTCCCAATATCATTTGAAATAGCACTTGCTAAATACATCTTATCCATATACTCCGGCAAAGCCTCGTATGCCGTTTCTATGTTTTTATACTGATTTTCGTTTACCTCCCTTTTAATCAGTTCTTCAAATTCTTCTTTTAACATGTTCTTCCCTATTTTAATGTTGTGTGAGATCGCCGGAATCGAACCAGCCTACCGCACCATGAATCCCATAAAGCAAATGCTCCGATCTTCGCAGACGGGAGCATTCTGTCTAAAGCATAAGAAAATTAATGAAGAAATTTTTCTCACTTACGCCATAGCATCTAAAATAGCTATCAGCACTATTTCTATGACAAACATAATAGAAAATATCTTAAATGCCTTTTTCATATTATTTCCTCCTTCTTCTTTATGTTTATAGTTCTTCTATACAGGATCTCTCCGGTCGTAATATCCTGTGCGCTTACACTAATACGAACACAGTCCTTTAACCAACTCGGTCTGTGTTTAAGCAATTCTTTAGCACTCGTTCTTAATATCATCTCTTTGGCATCTGATACCGGCATAGACCTGTTGCTTATTAGTCTACTACTTTTCGAACCTGTAGAAGATACCCAATTTATCCAAATATAATGTATTGTTCTTTCCATCTTTTTTCTTTTTACGTTCCACAATAAACTGTCCTGGCTCTGCTCCGACCTCCGTTCCACCTACAACCGCAGGCCTTAGCCCAAGGCGCCGCCTACTCCCCCTCTATGGCAGCCTGTTCGTACCTACAAAGCCAGTCTCCATCTACACAACTAACACTACGCGATAATAAACATTTATTCTTATAACAATCATTAAAAATACACCCCTCACAACTGTAATCCTTAACTTCTACACAGCTAACTACCTTAGCATATACTATACCATCACCGTCTTCTATTCCTTTCACCCCAAAAATAGAACCTTCTCCCTCCTTACTCAAATCTAAGTCAGGCGCAAAGTCATATACGTTCATGTTGTTTATGTTTTAATTGTTATACATTCCGATTGAAAAAAATATTCACATAATGCAGTCCTTAACTCTTACCTACAGAATACTGTTTTAAAAACGCTGTAAGTCTTAATTTTGTTGGAAAATCCTACATTATGCTGTTTTAAAGCACTGCAATCCTTAATTTTGTTTGAAGAACCTACAGAATGCTGTTTTAAAACGCTGATCTGTTGAATTTTGCGGGAAGACAGTGCCCTCCCTCTCCCCCTCTCCAACCCCGGCTGATCCTCCGACTTTCCGCATAGAACCCACGCCCTACCGCCTCACTACCGGCATACGGAGAGCGCTACAAGCTTATACTCTGGCATGAAGTGTGGGGTGTTTGGAGATAATATCATTCCATAGAGAGAATAGAGAGCCTTCAGCCCACGCCCTACCGTCTACTTCTCCTATCAAGATAGATATTTAAACCTATAATCAAAGCCAATAAAGAAAAGCAAAAGACCATTACAATATTATACTGATCCGGTCCGTACTCCAACATAGAACGAATACCAACAGACAGAAAATACAAGTCAGCGACTAATAAAAACCACCACATAGAATAAAAAAAATACAATAAGTATGTCCGAAAATACGGGGATTATAAAACCTAACTAATTGATAATCAAGCATACATAATTTTTAAGAAAAATACAATAAGCCTAATTTTCAATCTATAGAGACGAAAAAGGCGGAATCCGGAACCCTATTTTGGGACAGAAAACCGCATAAAGTTTCGTTTTAGACCAATTTTAACGACATGATATAGACAAAATACCGGCATTATATCCAAACTCTCATATTTTAGTTTCGTTTTAGACCAATATTGTCCGCATCCGCCGTTCACTCTCAGAATATCCTACCCGTAAATAGAAAGAGTAGGATACGAAAATAGGGCTGTTCCGATATTCAGAACAACCCTATTCCTATTTAAATACTGTTTATGTTTTCTTTCACGTATGTTCGTGATGTATGTGTTTTACGCTTGCATTTATCTTTTCCTATTTCGGAATGATATGCTTCGTGAATATCACGATACAACATAAATTCACGATACGCTGCATTCCGTTTCTTTGCGGCTTCTTTCCTGGACAATCCGCGTACATCTACCAAGTGATTTTTAAATTTCCTTTCCATGTTGTTATATTATTTTTGATTCAGTGGTTGTTCCGGAATCGAACCGAACGCGCATTCCTATCCTATACGAATTTTATGCTACAACCAACAGCCCGCAATTAGTACGTAGTTCTTGAGTGTGGGCCCGTACTATGTTGTTATTATATTTTCCGTCTGCTACACAACTTAGCCACAAATAAAGGCGATTGTGTCCTTGCGTTTTGACGCTCCATGTTCCTACATGGTAGGCTACATGTTTGCGCCCTACGATTCTCCGTAGCCCTATCCTATTTTGCGTGTGGACAAGTAAGACACGTTTCGATATGGAGACAAACCACGTACAACGGTATGTTTTCCAAACTGTACCAACATACCTAACATAACTACATTTATTCAATGCAGTACATGCAGTAATACCGATTCTTTAAAATACCAACGGCTTCGATAACGGTATATTTATCCCCAATATGTAAAATAACTCTCTGTTTTGTCAGCTTTAGTCTAAAGCATACGCGGGACGTGCACCCACTGACAACGGCGTACAGACGCGTTTAAAGGTACGCGCCTAACCTTTTTTACTGCTGGTTGCTTTCGTGCGCCAAATATTCACTCACACACTTTGCAACGGTACGAATTGAATAAGATTTGATCTTAACGGCTACATAAGTAGCTTTATACTCGTCCGTTTCTTTAACGATCCACTTTGCACTACTTTTCGTTTCCAACGTTTCCGCGGTTGCAAATCCGAAAGGTTTATACTCACTTCCATAAACCACATTATCAGCGCACCAATCAGCTGCTTTTGCCTCAATTCCTTTCTCTTTGTCTACTTTGTTATCCTTATATACTTTAGAGTAAAGCGTAAACTTAATAAAGGTGTCACCAACTTTAGGTAACATTTGACTACATACAGCAACCAACCGTTTTTTATCCTTTGCGAGTGCTGCAACTTTTGTTGCATACTCTAAAGGTATTTCCAACGATTTGCAAATAACCTTAAGATCACTACCATTTGCAAATAAAGCGTTATACAACTTTACAGCACCTACCAAATTTGAGGCATTTTCTTTGATAACAGCATTTTGCAGCTTGTTTACATTCTTTTTTGTAATCATAATTCCAATATATTTTAATTGTTAAACAAATGATATTTAATTTAATAGCCCACAACGCAAGCGATTAACAGATACAGATATAGTTAGCCCAACGGGTACACTATATAGGCTCATCATGTCAACTATGTGCTATCGCTTTAACACATTGCAAATATACTACATTTATCAATACTACATATATATATGCTATCTTTTTTTTGTTAACTTGTATTAATTTCGATTCTATTATCTGATTGTCAATAAGTTACAAAATATACAATCACGGTATTATACGCGTACATTAATATGTAGGATATATGTTTATTTAAATTGCTTATAATCAATAAGTTATAGTAATGCACTGATTCACAATAATTTAAATAAACTGTTGATAATCAGCGGGTTTGCAGGTTTGAGGTAAAAACGCGTTTTCGGTTTTCCGGAGAAGGGGGTGCGGGGAAGAAAACGCGTTTCGGGGGCGGGAGGTTCGTGATAGGTATCCCCTCTCTCCCATCACATAAACATCTTTCATATCCCTCATCACATAAACCTCTTTCTCATATCTCTCTCACGTTACATAAACATCTTTTACCCTCTCTACCATCACATACCCACCCACCTCTCACACAACACCAAAAAAAATAGGATTGATATTAACCAATCCTATTTAAAATATAACCTTATTTATCTATTGAATTGAAGTAAGTTTGTGTTTTTCAAGGAAGTCCTTAAATTGGTCGCTTGATACATCTATAACGAATCCAGCAGCACCAGCATGTCCTCCACCACCGAATCTCTTACTTACCTCACAGCAATCTGCACTATCTTCTACGCATTCATAAAGATAGAACCTAACTTTACCACCTGGCATGATACAGAATGGCATCAGGGCTTTAATTTTCCTACCATCTAACCAGTCTCGTGTAAGAGAATCAAATACTTTAGAACTAAATTCCGTGGTATTTATCGCCACGACCTTCACCTCATCAACATACGCTTCGAACGAGTACGCACTTACCTCTTGTTCATTTTTACCAGCCATGTAGTTAATTATAGCACGTCCTTCTTTAGCGAGATCATAGAAAATTAAATCCACCTCATTGTCCTTCATATTTTCTTTAAAATGATCATACAAATACGACAATGCTATTAACACATTGAGTCTTATTTTTGATCTCAAGGCATACTGGACGGCTACTACCGTATCCCAGCCTAAACCGGATTCTTTATTCCACACATCGTAGTCTGACAGGCACCGGACGATCGCCGGCACCTTCCCCATCAGCAGGTCCGAGGCCAGTGCGCACGCACCGGTACCGACTCTCCTCAACCCTGGAACTACGAACCCCCATGTCTTACTATCTTCGATAATTCCCTTGTGATGATCTATCCACATCAGGCTCTTTCCTTCATCAAGCCACTCTTTGAAAATAGTTTTAGAATCGGCTCCGAAAGACACGTCAAGAACATAAACAACATCTAAATCACGCACTTTGTCAACAACTTTCTTAACATCATCCTCATACGAATACGGGATATAAATAACATCCTTGTTTTTACTGTTTTCGTACATAGTTGCGATGGCTGCCGACACAACGCCATCTAAATCCGATTTATGATAAACTATCGCCGTTTTCTTTACTTTCATAATATAAACTCGTAAATGTAATATTATTTTCTTCTTTATCCAGTCTTATAATATCGCTATATCCTCTATAATCCTGATCTTTTTTAATACGGACCTTCAAGGTAACTAAAATAGGTTTACAAAGAGGAGGAGGGACCAACTCCTCACTATAAATATCCTTTAATTCAATTTTTATATTAAGATCAACCCCATAAGGATTTTCAAGGATATATATATGATCGTTGTTTAGAATAACTATTCCTTCACTTGTATGTTCTTTGGACAACACATAATTTAAATCAAGATCTTTACCAAGAAACTGAATAACGTCCATATAATCAACGCCTGCCTTCTCAGCGCATACTTTATCCGAATTAGAGAACTGCTCTGGCAGACCACTGGCGTTTCCTACCATCAGCGTCATTTTCATAATATCTTCATATGTTACGCTATCCATCATCAACCTGCAAGCACCAAGTGCCTTATATACCATACCGGGATTAGGCTTCATCATCGGATCATGTTCATCAATTGAAAAACACTCATAATGACCATACACTACGTCTCTTATACCTCTTTTCACTGCAAGATCATGAACGCATCTAAGGACATAATTTATCTTCGCATCAATATCTTCATCGGAAACAAACCCGACACCCACATCGCATTGGTTGCTTATTATACCAAAGTACTTAACGCCATTTTGCTCCATAAGATCAAGTGCCCTATTCACGACATCTTGCTTAATCTTCATATCAGTAAGATCTTTTGCATAAAGACCTCCAGATATGGTTTCAACCAACGTCCCGTCAAAATCAAATAGTAGTATTCTTTTGTTTTTAATATACAAATCTTTCATCATTTTTCACTCCTACTCTTTTTTATTACCCTAAACTGAAGACGGAATAGATTACTGTCTTCTTTTATAATATCATAGTTACATATTTCAATGAAATTCAAAGAAATATGCTTTTCTTTAAGAAAGTCCTATTCGGAGTTTCTTTGGTGAACTACAAACCTCTATCGGATTATAATTAAATTCTCCGACTTCTTTTCTTAGAATATTGAGAGCTCCGTTTAAATCAGCATTTATGAATGTTCCATTTTCTGATCTAAACAACCCTCTTTTAACTCTTCTACCTGCGTAGGAATCATGCTTTTTGATCGGTTCGTTGTCAATAAAGCTACATTTTGAAGTGTAACTTTCTTCTCTTAAAACAACTTCAATCCCATTTAGCTTACATTTATAACAAACCATTTCAATGAAAACAGCATGAGGGATGTTTACAAAGTTCTGATTATTTCGTTTTCCTATGTTAATTTCTTTCTTCCACCCATCGTTTTTGCCTATTACTACTTTGCAAACATTGTTGGAAATTAATTGATTAACTAACATCGTACTCGCTTTATGAAGATAATCCTTCACTTTGTTATTTCTCTTTGTTGTGAGTCTGTTAAGTCTTTTGCTATTTTTGCTTTTATTCCTCCTTTCAAGTTCTGAAGAAAGTTCGCTTTTCTTCTTATTGTAATATTGATTGATTGATTTCAAAGGTCTTCCGTTTATAATCAATCCTTTTCCGTTATTAAATCCGATTGTTGCAAGATTGTTCAATCCTATGTCAATTCCTGCATAAATCCCATTGTCTTCTTTCGCTTTGCATTCATTTGCTTTGTAAACGATTTCGACTACGATATGATCACCTTTCGGAATCACTCTAACTTGGATGGCTTTCCTATCCGTTTTTATGTAAACGCTGGTACCGGATAACTTTAAGTATCTTTCTCTGCTTTTATAAGAAACAGCTTGATATGTAAAATAAACCGGAAATCTACCGTTCTTTTTCAAGTACTTTGGGATTTCTGCGTCTTTTTCACCTTTCTTTTTGAGAGCAAAGAACGACTTGTAGTTATTCTCGACTATTTTCATCGTAGCTTGTGAAACCTTTGAAGGAAGTGCCCTATAGTCAGGATTATCGGATAAGACAAACTCTTTATTTAAAGAAAGATATCCCAAGAACTCTTCCGTATTGAAATAATGTTGTCTGAAAGCATATAAAGTAGCATTGTACAAGTTTTTGGATAAAAAGCATATATTATCCAATTCCTTGTATCTCGTGTCGCTCTTCTTAATTATATGTCTTTCAACAAGATTCATTTTTCAACACTATCCTTTTTAGAAAGTTCTTCTATTATTTTCCCTGTTCTCCTTTTCGACCTACGAAGTCCGTACACTTTACTGCAAAACGAGGTTATGATAGAGATAAGATCGGACATTATATCTTCTTTATCATCTTCCGCTTGGTTGATAACCTCTATTGATCTTCCGTTTATGTTAAGAAGAGTTTGTATGAAATTAAATCCAAATCTCGAAAACCTGTCTTTATGCTCAACAACTATGATGTCTATCGAATTGTCCTTCAAAAGGTCTTCTAATTTAGGACGTTTGTCATTCAATCCGCTTCCTACTTCCATTACAACCTTACTTATCTTGTATCCTTTCGCCATGCAGTAGGAGACAACTCTGTCTTTTTGAGCTATCAAATTGGACTTATTTTCAGAAGATGAAACTCTTGCATATACAGCGATTGTCTTTTCTTTATTTTCATCAACTACGATGCGTACTCTTCCTGTAGAAGTTCTTTCAATTTCAAGTTCTCCTTTATTTATCCAATTCCATACGGTACGCATTGTAACCCCATGAATCTTTGCATATGTACTCACTTTGTATTTCATATCTCAAATATAAAATAAAAATAAATGCAATGAACAAATTCGTTGAATATTCATTGCATTTATTTATTTTTAACTATCTGTTACAATACCATTTATACCAAAATTCAAGGAAAACGACCATCACATCACCTTCTTGTCCGGTAAGGACAGCCGGACTACAATCAAGATACAAGTTACTGTCGCTATCTTTTAATCTACATACAAAAACCTCTCCTCCTCCCATAGCGCTCTTGCAAAGAACTCTATAAAAGCCACTGGTAATCAACCTATTTAAAAAATCACTGTCTTCGCTTATTGTTATATTAGCCGGATCTGATACAGATTTATCAAAAACTATAAAATTATCAGTAGGTAAATACCCCCCCCCCTATTTTGTTAAAAAATCTTCTTCTCATAATTGTCTTATTTTGGGATAAAGATAGTTTTAATTTATGAAGATCAATAATAAGATTTCCGTATAATAAAACTATATTTGTCAAGATATTAATTAACTAAAAAAAATCATTCATGTCATGGCAGAAATGAAAATAGGTTTTGTAACCTTCAATCCGGGATCAGGTGACGGTGATCAGGCAGTCACCGTATCAGGCGAAAAATACGAAGGTCGTGTACAGCGTACACTACAAGTAGAATTTGGTGCCGAATCCGGGGGTGTTAAGAAAAGTGCTACCATAAACCAATCTCCGGTAACTGAGTTTGTAAAAATAGATCCTACTGCATCTGTAGGGAAAGAAGGTGGTACTGTAACAATCAACGGTACAAGTAACTCAACTAAATTAACATTCTCCTTAACTCCGGACGAGTCTCATCCTCTGACGTTGGAAATACCTTCCTCCTATCAGGCAGCAGGCAAGGCTACCAACAACGGCGCTGTTATTGCTGACGACCCTGGTGCGACGGGAGCATTTTCTTTCAGTATCGTATTTTCCGGTATTGCAGAAAACACTGATGTAAACGATCTGGTAAATACTCTTAAGGTAACGGCCGAAGGTGGTCAGACGGCCAATACGGTTATTACCCAGACAGCAGGTGATCCGTTCTTGGAAATAGACAAGGAGGTAATTAACTTGGATGCAAACGGTACTCCTCAGACTATCAACGTTAATGCAAACATCAGGTGGACTATCACTCAAGCTGTTTCTAAGTTGGTAAGGAAAGTAATGAAATAACAATTACTTACAGAAAAAGAAAAGGGGCGTCTATTTGGCGTCCCTTTTTTCTATGCATTGTATGTAGTATTTATCTTTTTTCCTACTTACAAAAATCTTTTTAAAAATCATCTGTCTTCTGATATGGACTCTTTTCCCGTCATCTAATTCTCTCCAAATTTCATTAAAAATCAAATCTATTAATTCCATGACCTTCTTATCAGAGACAAGATTCTTTCTACCGGGGCTGACCCATCCATCATCAGTCATCTTCGTGGCTATTTTATTAGCTATCCTGCTTAATTCACGTGGGGTGCTCATTTTAATACGTTTTTAAATATTCTACCTTTTTCACACTGAAGTATGCAGTCTCTCATGGGATGATCTTGTTCATGATCGTCACACATCGGAAATTCTTTTCCATAGGGAAAAGCGATGTGCGGGCACTGCGCCCTGAACGCATCCCAGGCCGACTTCCTCACAGCCTCAGCTCCGGCACGCACGCCCTTATCTCTTTCCTTGGCCGGGTCAGCATACACGTTTGAAATAGCTCTTTTCTTCCAAGTAAGCATATTGTAGTAAAACTTATCCACCAGTTTCCTGCCCACTACATCAAACTTCTGTCTATGAATTAAAGGTGCGGTCTTAACGACGTTCATCCTATTTTTACTAACATCGACATAAATCAGTCCAGCATAAGACGGAACTTCACTTACGTCAATCATGTTAGGCGGACAGGCGTAGTAGAAATAGTTTGGAGGATAACTTATGACACCACCTACCTTAATAATGCCATCCTTAAGAACCTTATGTTTTTTATCTTTTTTGAAGTCGTTAAAGAAATCCTGTTTAGACATCTTGACCTCTACTTCATAAGCATACAATGATCTTGTTATGGCCAGGAAGTCAGATTCCCAATCATATATATGGAGATTGTTAATAACATACATCGGATTACTTAACAGATCCCTATTAAGGATCTTAAGCATTTGTTGCTCTGGGTAGTTCATTGTCTTACTTTTTTAGAGGCTTGTGGCAGAATCGAACCGCCCTACGAGGTTTTGCGGACCCCTGACTAAACCACTCATCCAACAAGCCATGTAGCCCATGCCTGAATCGAACAGGCAACTTTTGATTAGGACTCAAAGGTTTTATCCATTAAACTAATGGGCCATTTAATGTTTGCTATGTTCACACACCGCAAACATTCAGATAATTAACATTTCCACAAAAACTTAATCGTTATCCAAGGAAGGATCGAACTTCCGCTAACAGAACCAAAATCTGTTGTGCTACCATTACACCATTGGACAGTGGTCCCGGAGGGATTTGAACCCACGATCTTGCGGTTATGAGCCGCCTGCTTTCACCACTAAGCTACAGGACCTTAAGATATGCAGGAATCTTCACAGACGCCTGCATATAACAGCTAAATTTTTAACCAATAATTATCCTAAAAACTCTCTCAACGCAAAGTTAAGCACTAACCAACAATATGGCAAACATTAAAACTTGACATACTCCCACGCCTAAAGCGCGTGGGATTCTTGGATACAAACGCAAGAAACCCTGATATTTCTATCATTGGAATCACTCTTGCTCTCCAATTCGGAAATGCCCTTCCGAAGTTTTTTTTTTATTTGAAACTTTGACTCAAAGTTAATCAAATCAATTCATCCACTTGCTAAAGCATAGTGTATTTATTGGTTAAAATATTATAAAACCATTAAAATAACTCATTTCTTTTTTTTCTTCTTCTTTTTAGTGTCTTTTACTTGTTCAGCTACGTTTTCTGGATCCACAATATCACCAACTTCTTCCTGAATCACATCTGTATCAAGAAGCGTATTATATTTCACTTCTTTATTTTCATCAAATTTCTCTGGTTCTGCTACATCTTTATCTGATTCTTCATCTTTATCTAATTCAGGCTCAGCAACATTGTTTTTATCTTTCCCGATTATACCTATTTGGTAGCCTCTTAATTCTACTTGCGTCAATTTCAGCTTCGATTCTAAATCTTGTATTGTTTTGGATCCAACCAAAACCTCGTTTTCTAAATTACCTATTTTGATTTTAGCTTCAATCAACTCATTGGATTTCTTTTTTAAGTCGGATGATATTTTACTTCTCTTCTCTTCTAAGTCGCTAATTCTATAATTAGCATTACTAAGTTTAGAATTAGCTTCTTCAAGCTTTTCTGTTTTATCCTTGATACTTTTTATTAATTTTTTCTGATTATTATTCAGTCTTTCTATTTCCTCTTTAGCTACGGAAAGATCTTTACCAACAGATAAAATCTCTTTGTCTTTTGAAGCTATATCCGATTTAAGATTGGAAATTTCTTTATTCTTCTCTTCTATTCTTTTTTCGTAAATAAAAGCCATATCTTGCATTTCCTCAACCTCTTTTGCGAGCGTTTCGGATTTTATAGCCTTTTCACGATACATCGATAGTTTGCTATCGGTAATGAATGTAAAACCTAACATACTCATTGTAAAAATATTTAAAAATTATTTAACTCCTGAACTACCAAGACCTTTTTCTCCACGATCATTGTCATCTTCAATCTCTATGTCTTCTACTTCCTCTAATAACATCTTATACTGAGGAACGATTTCCATTTGAGCAATACGATCGTTTTTATGAATTACAGTCGGTTTTTTATTGACCTTAATAAGATTAATCATATACTCTCCTTTGTAAGTATATTCACACTTACCAGGTGCATTAGAAACAACAATACCTTCATCAAAAGAAAAACCGGACCGTCCTTCAACATTCACACACCATCCACTTGGAATATTTAATTTAAATCCGGTACCGATTCTAACAGAATACCCTTGATATAAGGTAATTGATTCAAAATCGGAAGGAACTTCTATTTCAATCCCCATATCGTTAATCATCTTCACCACCCTATATGCACGAATATCGCAACAGGCATCTCCTTCATGTTTGTACTCCGGTATCTCAACATCAGGATACAACTTCTTAATTCCTACCTGACACTCCTTATGATATCCGTTTAAAATACAATCATTATTAACGCTCTTCTTTACAGACTTATTTTCTGATTTCAATTTATTCTTATCTGAAACAGATCCATTTATTTTATCACTGTTATCAGAAAGAAGCTTTTCTATATTCTTTAAATCCTCCATTTGTTTAAATTTTTACCGTACAATAAACAATACCATATTTTTGTAGATCCTTAGTTGCCTCATAGCATTCACATAATGTATTTATGTCTGCCGCATTAGGATCATCGATCCACTCATCTCCTTGTTTGTATTTACCTATGGTTTCTGAGTAGATCATACATAATTTATCCCCATGTTTAGCCATAATTCTTTCTTTAGTAATCTTCTTGCGAAGTTTTACAAGGGGGAATTTTGTAACTATTTCTACCATTGTTGTTTCGTAATATTATACACTATTTATTATTTATCTTCAAAAGCCCAAGAGTAATTAACTTACTAATGGGCTGATTATTCACATTTTTAAAAAGGAAGATCATCTTCTTCCATAGGTGGGAAATTAGGCGCCTGGGCTTGAGGCTGGTGCTTAGGCTTGGCGCTCCTTGTAGTAGGTGCCGGCGCAGGAGCAGCAGGCTGAGCTGTCGGCTGTGGCGTATAAGCTGGTGCCTGATATTGTGCCGGCTGATGCACAGGTTGTTGGTAATTCTGATACGGAATAGCACTCGGAACAGACTGAGGTTGCTGAACCTGCTGAGGTGCTACCGGTTGCTGGGTATAAGTCTGAGGAGTCGTAGGTTCCTGCTGAACATTTCCTCCTAACCCTAATTTAGCTATTATACCAGCTCTGATATCTTTAATAGAAGCATTGAATCTATTTGAATATTCATTAATCTTCTGATAAGTGAAGTTGTTTTGAGCTGAATAATCAAGGCTTTTCTTACCATCAAATCCTATAACTTCAACAGGATCGGGCCAGCCATTTACACCTTTTTTGTAAAAACGTTCAATAAGCTGATCTTTTTCTCCGTTTACTCCAGCATATGCAATAATAAGTTCTGAAGAACCAAATTCATCATCTTTCTTCTTCTTAAATATATTGAAATAAATCTCACGACTGAAATCGATGTTTTCGTAGTATTTTACGAAGCTCTTAACAAAACCCTTGATGTTTCCTTTTTGATTTACGAGAGGTATGGAAACACAATAGTTTTCATTAAGCTCGTAATCTTTCAATACGATAAGGAAATTAGTAACAGTATTTCCATTAGGGAGAGTGCTTGTTTTTAACCCGATGTAGTTGATGTACCCAACTACTCCATTATAATACTCTTTCCAGTATCCTGCCGGCTGACCGTTATTAGGATTTATGTGTTGAACGAAACCTTCTTTCGGTTCGCTACTTTTTTCATACAAGTTACCATCTGAACTAATGTACAAATAATAAGTTGTACCAAAACTTCTATTTTCTCTAAAAGCCATATTACTAATTGTTTATAGATTATACAATGTTTGATTTAAGACGTATGTTGATTCGTATTTAGGATTGAACATCTTTATCATCTTATACTGATCAGACCAATCCATGATAACATCTCCTTTTATAAGAGCCTTAACAGAAGATAAGATATTATCCTTGCTAATAGAAAAATTAAATCCAGGACCTTCTATTATTTCACATGAAGTAGATTCCATAATCATCTTCCTGTTTCCAAGATCTTCAGACATTACTGTTATACTACCATTTTCATCTACTCTTACACAAACGCTATTTTTTATCAACGTCATAGAATTAAGAATAGAAATAATTGAATCTCTATCAAACTTAACACGAGACGATTTTTCAAATTTGTTACATACGTATTCATAATTTGGATAATTTTGTTCAACATTCATATCTGATATTATAACGCTATCAAAGCATAAGAATGTTCGCACTCCATCTGTAGAGATTACTATCTCAACTTCCCTATCAGAAAGAAATTGATATAAAATAGAAGCAGCAACCTCGCTAAGCATAATAGCCTTATCTTTCAAAACCGAATTAATTGATTCTACTTCTTTTCTATTTATAAAAAGACGAAACATGTCAGTAGAAACAATATCAATATAATTCTTCTTGACATTAATAAGAACCGTACAGATAGCAGGTCTAAACTCATCTGTCCCAACAAAAGTGAAAGATCTCTTCATCGACTGTATAAAAGACGAACTCAAAACACGAATCGAATCACCAACAGGATAAAAGAAATCAGGGAATGATTTATCTTCAATCCATGTTGAAGAAAACGATCCATTTTTGTACCTAAAAACGATACTGTAATCATTTTTAATTTCTATTTCTATATCCTGATTATGATTTTTGAAAAATGAAATAAGGGTTCCGGCATCTACTAAAAATGAAAATATCTGGTCACAAGAAATATCAGTATTTATGTCAAAGATATCCTCCGTATATGTTATACGTTCGTTCATGGCTTGTATCCGGATGTGATCAAAATATAAAGTTAATTTTATATTCGACGTAACTGAATCCTTTACCGTCCTTTCAAACATCTTAGAGATATTTGAAAGTCTATCATTCATTAATATGCCGGAAACCCTTACCTTCATTTCAAAATTACGATTATGATTTATCTAACACTGCAAATATACAATTTAAAAGTCTAATTTTGATTTAATCTGTTTTAAAATGATATAAATAATATTAAACAACTCTCCTTGCTGCCTCTGCTATCAGCATAGCGTCTACTATTCCATCATGAGCTGTCTTACATCTTTCGTTTTTAACGAACGTATCATTTGGCCATAGTCTTTTAGCGCAAGCTAATGATGTTCTCTTAGTATTTACCTTACTAGCTTCCATAACCTTATCAGAATGTGTCCAAACTAATTTCTGCCATGTTTTAGGAGCTATGAAATGAACGGAGCAATTTATGTCTGGTAATGCCATGCAGAGGGACAGGAACAGCCCATGCAGTTGGCCTTTGTTCTCCATGAGGGAGGCTGTTGAGGACGTGCTGACCCCGTATAGGGCGTGGACGTCCTCTATGACGAACACTACCCTATCAGGATTGTTTTCTACGATCGTATCTCGGCAAAAAACATATTCTTTAGTCAAGTCTACCGGTCCTGAAATTGCTATTCTTGGAGTAGCTATTCTCGATATTAGTTTGCTATCTTGATCTATGCAAGCTATGGCTCCGTCTTTTCCTGGATCTGCTGCTATATATAGTATCATATCCCACATTCTATTAAATATATTTAAAGTTATTTATCCGTTTTAATACATCCCCTCGGAGACCCTTCGGCCTCCCTGGTAGATGTAAATCCCGTTAGGGATAAGTCAGGATTTCTCCTGTAAGTACCCATCGCCAATGTTATAAGAGGTTTTATATAATGGCAACACTGTTTCGTCAAATACACTACTCCTGTTTAATCACCATCCTTAGAGCAAGAAACTTGGATAAACATTCCTTGGTAACTATCTATTCTCAAATAACGTAGCCTTTGTTTCAAGGCTTAGGCTAATAACCCGATCTCTGAAAGAGATGTATTAAACTTTTATAATATAATTATATTGGTTTAATACTATTTGGTGTTATAATACACTAATTTAGATTCATATCGATTTTACCAATGCTGTCATCATTGTCAAAACCTCCATTGTCTGTAAGTTCGTAATCAATAGCTACAGCGCCGTTACCAAGAATGTAAAATCCTTTAAACATCTTTCCTATCTCAATAGGATACACGACATTTACGTCCCTTCCAATATCCTCAAACGGCATAGCAATATCTTCTGTTTCAGCTTCTTTTTGTTTTGCTAATACTCCAACGGGTATATTTTCGCCTTTTATGGATGCGTATGTAACCATATACAGAACATCATTATTGACAAACGCCCTATCACTGCTTACCTTATCCAAGCTAACATATATAATATGTTTTATAAAACTATTGATATCTCCACATATGTTAATAGCTTCTACTTCTTTAGGAATAACTACTTCCACTTCTTCTGGTTTTATATTTTTCTTTTTCATTGCATTAACCTTTTTGTATTTTGTTTTACTTCTTCAACAAGATCCTGATCTTTCATCATTTCCTGCTTAAGTTTCTCATTCTCCTTAATTCTTTTCACCCTATCGGCAAGAATCTTCTTATATTTCTTATCCGATATTTTAATAAACCAAGGACAGTTTCTTGAGGGAATCCTTTTACATGGATAATCAGTAAGACCGTTGGGACCAAACTGCTCACATCTATTGCATTTTTCTGCTCCTGTCATTGTCTTTATATTTTAACAAAATAACTATTTAACTCTCTTTTAGAACACTCTAATATTAAAGCATCTCCCCCAGGCATAAACATGAGAATAGAGTTTCGTTTGAATATACCGTCAATCATTCTGGTAAGTTTATTACCCTTATACGAAAAGATAGTAAACACGATTCCACTTACTCTACTACTTTCATCAAACCTAAACGGAGAAGCGCATGCAACAACATATCTATAACCACCAATTTTAAATTCATCCCCTGGCTTTATTTTAGCAAGGGGAATCATCTTAACTCTCCTGTCTATGCTTACGTTCATTATTTTGCTACCTCGAATTTTATCTGTTCTTTAGGTTCATAATTCCAAACTTCGAAATCATTCGGAGTAAAATCATAGAACCCTTTCCCGTCCATACGGGATGATATAGTTACTTGCGGTACTGGACCGAAAAGAGAACGACGAAGAAGTTCGTTAGCCTGTTCTTCGTGCCGGTCATACACATGCATATCTTGGATGAAATGAGTGAAAACAGCAGGTTTTAACCCGGCGTCATGAGCAAACATCATCATCAACGCCGCGTACTGGGCTACATTCCATAGACCAGCAACAACAGCATCCTGGCTACGCTGATAAAGAGTCATATATAACTCATCTTCTTTAACAGATAAATTGATCTGGAACGCGCATTCTTGAAGAGGTTTAACAGAATTAGTAACAGGATTGAACATAGATGCTATGATACGTCTTGATGACTTATCATTTTTCAACGACCATAAAATAAAATCTGTTTGATTTTCAAATCCATACCCTTCATAAGCACGACCTACTATTTCATTCCTGTTGATAAAATAATTGCTTGAATGAATTATATAAGTATCGTTTTTAGCATCATTCAATATAACGGGAGTGTTGATCATATCGCCGTAACATCCTTCAATCTTTCCATTTTTATCAGCCCACTGATCCCAGATATGAAGACCAAGATCTTTAATATCTACCGATCTTTTTTGAAAAATCCATAAAATTTCCTTTATGGCATTTTTTAGATTAGTGGGTCTAAGTGAACCAAGAGGAAATTCCCGACGAAGATTGTACTGGTTGCATACTTGCAGGATACGCTTCACCTTGACGACTGTCCCATCACAGTAGACCGGTCGCTTTACCTCTTCCCATGGCTGGCTCATTATAAGAGCCAAATTGTCTTGAAATATTTTATCTACTCTTGACATGTTTATATTTTTTTTAACCAACTACCATCCAGTCATCAGCCAACATATCTGATTGAGAAGCTAACCATCCATTTACAATATTATCGTTAGCATCTTTCATGCACAGATAAGAACAAAATTTAATCATGTTGGTTTCTGTTATGTCATAATAATCGTTTACGTATTTTTTAAACGAATCCGGCAATGACTTTACTTTATTAACTATCATATCAGTAGACAACCAATCTTCCGGTCGCTGGAATACGAACATTCCTTTACCATTCCATCCTGAACGAGCAATTAACTTACCTTCTTTTACTGCCTCTAAAGCTTCTCCAAATTTCATAACTATATTTTTTTTTATAAATTAAACTCTGAAAAATCTATTTCAGATCCGGTTGACAAATTAATCATTGACTTCTCAAGCTCTTCCATTGGAACCGGTTTCACAATACCTCCGCTACCAAGAGTTCTTTTATAGAAGTCTATCACCACCTGATCACTGGTTTTTATCGTTTTAGGGATAGGTTGACGAAGATACACTCCATCAAGAGACTTTACTCTTGAAAGAGCCGTATATAGCTGTCCTGTTTCAAAAGAATTTGATACATCCATCATTGCTGCATCTAAGGTAAGGCCCTGGCATTTATGGATTGTGATAGAATAACCTATTTTTATAGGATACTGAATAATAGCTCCTACTACTTCAGATTCTATCTTATATCCGTTTCTTACGTATTTTACTTTCTCAAACGAACATGGTGTTATAACAACCTTAGTATGCTCATCATCTTTCGGTTTATCAAGGACTACTTCAATCTCCCCCTTTTTTATAGATAATACAGTACCAAGAGAGCCATTGAAGTACTCTCCTCCGTTTCTTGTTATCATAACTCTTGATCCTTCTTTCAAGAAAAGAGTTTTTTCAACCGGAGCATCTTTAGGATAATCACCGTTTATAACAGCTTCTAATTTTCTTAAAGAGCCTGGTAACGATGATATTCTCATTTCGTTAATAGCCGTAGCTTTTGAGTTGGTAGTTACAATCTCAACATATCCTTGATTATTATCAGACTGAATACATCTGCTGTTTATTGTATCAAATACATCATCGTCCATCTGCCCTTCACGCACCTTATTAAGAATACTGATAAACTTCTCATCTTTCTGACGATATATTTTTTCAAAAGAAACCATTTCCATTCCTGAAGCCATAAGAGACTTAGAGCTGAAGAAGTAAGATGTATCGTATATTTCTCTAAAAAAATCCTCCTTAATTACTGGCGGAAGTTGAAATAAATCACCTACCATAATAAGCTTCACTCCGCCAAACGGATCCTTGTCTCCTCTTGCATGACGAAGGATGTCGGCTACATTATCAAGTAGATCAGGGCGAACCATAGAAATCTCGTCTATGATAAGATACTTTATATTCTGTAAAATCTTTTCCGAGCCTCCGTTGAATTTATATTCGCAGTTATCCATAAACGCACCTTTCCGTATTTCAGGTATATATGGCTGCATTCCGATTCTGAAAAATGAATGAATGGTTTGACCTCCTGCATTAACAGCAGCAATGCCCGTAGGAGCGACAACAACCGCATTTTTTAATGCCGGTATGATACGTTTAAGGAACGTTGTTTTCCCACTACCTCCTTTCCCGGTAATAAACAACGGTTTAGGTGACTTACAAATAGACTTAATAGCCTTTCCTTGTGCGACATTACCTTCGGACATAACTGAACGAAGAACACACTCCATGATTTTTTTGTCGTAACTAATCGCCATATTTTTTTTCTGATTTTGTTTTACAAAACAAAAGTATTAAAATAAAATAAAATCAAAAACATAAAATACATTAATCATAATTAAAAATAAATAATAAGCCAAATAAGTGGCTTTATAGCAGATCGTAATAGTGTTTCACGCGAATACAATTAGGGCATAATAGTGGCTAACGGTCATTTCCGTCAATACTCTACGAGATTATCGTTTTTCGGCTCTGTCTGCGACCACTAATAACAGCCCCTCTCTCAAGCATCAATCATTGAAATGATGAATAATGAGATATAGGATAAAGATAGGTATCATTACAGAATGATAATTCTTCAAATGGTATATCCTTGAATATAGATTCTCCATCTAATTCTGTATCATTATCTGTTGTGCTATTGTTCGATAATGATCGGATCGTTATATCCATGTTTTCTATCTTCTCCTTAAACTGTTCTGCCTTAACATACGTATAAATGTCTTCGTTTACCGAACCAACCGCTTTAGCCATCTCGCCGGCGAACTCAGCATACATATCCCGTACCTCATTAAAATCTGCCTTTTTGTCAGCTACGGCATTATTATATGATTTCATTCTCCTACTTATCCTACCGCAGACCCCAGCGACGGACGTCCCCACCTCAGCACAGCAGGCTTCAGCCTCAGCCATGCCGGATTTTACGGTGGCTATCTTCTCCTGGCTCCATCCACTAACCTTGTCGTATGATTGTTTAAGACAGTTTAAGAACATGTCCATTCTACGCTTCTTATCTTCTGCTATGATAGCGCGATAGTATTTTCTTACAATCTGGTTTTGTGTACTTTGCTCGTATCCGTCCCAGAAGTCTTTGTGCGCTTCTTTAGCCATAATAGAAGCTAATGACCTTGCTTCTTCTTCTTTTGTCTTTTTACGATCTATGCCAAGAATTTCGCCATCTTCGGAAACAACTTCTTCGGCGTTCAAGAAATTAAGGATATGAGTGTTGTCTTTTAAGAAGAAATTGAAATCGTTTTTCTTACTCACTTTTTCTTTTTCCTCTTTCTCTATATCCTTTTCTCCAAAATACCATCTGTTTGTTGCTCCTTTCTTATATAAGGTCCAGGTATTTGCTATTTGCCAGAAAACGGCCCCGTGTCTATATACCGGAATCAGCTTACCTATTGGGTAGTTATGTTCATTCGCTTCAATATAAGCACGAGGATTATCTACGTATGTTATAAATTGTATGTTTTCGAACCTTTTTACAAGCTTGTCTTGTATCGCCATACTGACAATCTCTTTCTCTTTTGTTAGTCCTACATTCAAATACAATGCAATTGTTTTGTTACTTATCGTCGAATCAATTAATCCATAATACGAGTGGCTTCCGTCTACGACCTCAGCCTGAGAGTTTGGCTCTCCACTGTTCAGTACAGATTCGTTGTTTCTGACTAAATTAACAAACATCGCTTCTCTTATCCTGTCAAGGACTTTTTCATGGTTTGTTATTTCATTTTTCTTTATCTTAATTAAAATCCTATTCTTTGGAATATTCACTTTCCCACATCCGAGAGTAAGTTGTACACCATTAACCCTATATCTTCTTGCAACGAACGTACTATCCGTCATACGGAACAGCTCATCGAACATCGGATGTCCTGTCATGTTCTTGAACTTCGAATACCCGATTCCAAGTTTGTGAAGAAGATCTTTCTGGTTTTTGAATCTTATTCTCGAATCCCGGCGGGATATTTTTATCATACAGTATAAAGCATACAGTTCCATGAATAGCGGATCATCTGACCACTGCTCCAAAAGTCTAAGACTTATGTTTATATTTCTATTTAACTGTAACTTCATAATCTGTAACAAAAAAAAAATCGGATGGATTTTTGGGGATATCCATCCGATTTGTGTCTTTTTGCAGATAATCTCCAAAACCCCGTCACAGATGATGAAGAACAAGAATCAACAAAGACAAACACTTAATATTTTATATCTTTATTTTATCTTGTTTCTACATCTGTGACGTGCTACAAATGTAGAAACAAAATTCAATAATCAAACAATAAGAACTTATTTTTTTAATGCTACAGTGCAAATATCGGGATAAATCCTGAATCTGTTGTCATAAAATACGTTAATTTTATATTTATAAATTCTTAATCCTTATCTTTGTATCAAAACTATAATCGGATGAAAGAGTGTGATAATAAAGATGTTAGTAATAGAGCATATAGGCTTTTAGTGCCTTATTCCGACACAGTGGATATGGCTAAGAAGATACTTCTGTTTTATAACGGGTATCTTATGGCTTCAGGCAATGAGAAGAATGTTATAGACGCAAGACATTTAAATCTTCTTGCTTATTATTTTGTGTTTGGGTATTCTTATGATACCAAGAAGAAGTTTTCTCATTGTTTCAGTACCGATCTTCAATATGTATCGGTTTTGGATACGGAGATGAAGAAAAGAGGTATATTGATTGACAGGGAGGGGAATTACAGGACCAGGTGTTTGTGTCCGGATATAGAGAACATGCGCCGTCTTTTTGTATTGGAAGGTTCCAGGGATCAATGTGCGTTGGTTTCTTTATTTTACAGAAAGAAAACTTTTGATGCTGATGCCGAAGAATAATTTCCCTATATCATTTGAGTCACATATTATAGATGATGTGATGAAGAAAACTGGAGGCGTTTACGATCGAAATCAAATACGGGACGTTTTCAGGGCCAGTATCTCTTATGCCAATAACTTATGTACGTACACTGATAACGTGTCTGTGTCTGTCCCGTATGTAGGTGATATGGTTTGTAATCTTCATGAGATGGAGAGGCGCAAACATAATCTTGAGCGTCTTAAATCCAAGGTAGAAAAATTATCCAAGTATCAGGAAAAGGAGCTTCAGTGCCTTGATATTAAGATAAGGATGATAAAGGATGCTTATGACTCAGGTGAGATAAAAGGTGGGGATATGTTGATAAAACACAACAAATTATCTATCTTTAAATCTCGTAAGGGTCATAGTTTTAGTGAAATACAAAATATTCAAGAACAGGAATTTAATAGATAATGAAATGAAAAAGATTTTGCAAGCGGAAGTTATATACGATGCTTTTATGGATACGATATTAAAAAAACTTCCAAGAAGAAAAGAGGATTATCCTGATTGGTACAAAGAACGTCTTGAAAAGTGTGAAGGATGTAAATTCAACACCAAGAACGTTCCTAACTCTATGTTGCCTCTTTCTTTGTATGTAAGCAAGAAAATAGGTAAAAATCGTTGTTCGGTATGTACGTGCTTCATCAAGCAAAAGGCCTGGAGCAAGACAGAGGAGTGTGCGCTTGGGGAGGGGCTTCCTCGTCCTTCGTGGATGGACCGGCAGTATTCTATTGATTTTTATGATGAGAAGTCAAGATGGAACAGGTTAGAACTTATTACAATGGATTCTGATGAATTTAATGTTATTTCTACAGATGACAAGCAATATAACATTGACCTATCTAAAGACGGTAAATCATTTGAAATTATTTTCGAACCGGTAGAAAAAGGGAACAGTATAAGGTTTTCATTCGTTCTTGAGTCGAAGCATGATATGAAGATAACAGCATCAGAGACATCTTGTGGATGTACGTCCTCTAATTTGAATATCATTGACTCCCGTCACTTCAAGTTCAATATAGAGATACATACAGCAGGATTTGGAATAGGAAGATTCGTAAAGCACATGACTGTTCACTATCAAAAAGATGGGTCTCAAAAAGAGGAAAAGATTCCGTTTAATTTTGAAGGTACTATAATTCAAAAAAGTTAAGTTATGGGCGGATGTGGTAAAGCAAGGCATTTACAATGCGAGGATAAAAGGAAGTCCTTATTTTCTATGTTGCAGGCATCTTGTGACGATCTCCCTGATTATTCTGCCGGGGACATTCTCTATGCCGTACTTAGATCTTTTGCAAAGAAAAGAGGATTGTCTGTTTCTTTTTTAAGGACGTTGACAGACAGCGAGCTTTTTGAAGTGGCTGATTATAATTTATCAATGGAGTTGATGGACGTTATTATTTACGATAAAAAGGTTCTTGATAATGAAGAAGATTGATTTTGATTCAGATATAAAGCATCTTATTTCTTATTACAACCATCTACTGTCTGAGCAGGATAAGGTGGGAGAGGATATGGAAGAGCTAACTAAGGATATTATTAGGAAGAAGGAAGAGGAAAACAACATAGAGTTAGAAGACTTTATTGACTTAGAAGAAAAGTCGTTTATGACCAACTTGTATCAACAAGAGATAATGAAAGTATCTTCTTCTGTCAAGACCGTCTACAGGTTGTCTATTAACGCCGGTCATGATCTTAATATAGATGATGACAGCAAGAAGGTTCTTGACATGATAGTAAACGACGGAGAATCGGATTTTATTATGTACGTTGATAATAATACTGATTCTGTTGCGTTCAAGGATGAATTTGTTGAGGAAGGAATAAAAAACATGTGTAAGTATCGTGTTGATCCATCTTCTCTTGAAGATAGGTTTAATATGCTTAAGTCTCAGTATGAGGCTTTTTTAAAAATCGTGAACAATGAAAGCAAGAAAGCCGACTAACGATGATGTTTCTTACGTAGATAGGAAACTTATTGTATTAAGGGATCAGATAGATAAGGCTGAACGTTATCTATCTGAAAACCCTTGGGATAAAATAGAAGATTCCGATAAGAGGGAGAAAGAATTTAGGTTTCAAAAAAGCTTGTCTGATAGCTTAATGCAATGGACTGAATCTTATATTAAGATGTGTGGGATAATGGATGTCTATAATCAGCTTGAGGCTGCCAAAAACAAGAAAAGCCTAAAAGGAGGACAAACAGTATCAGGTATTCAGTCTTTTGTTAAGAATGAAGCTAAGAGCAAGCTCGATAAGTAGTTTTGTCATGAATTTTAACAGTAAAGAACTTTATATAAATATGGGTAACGATATTCCGTTATGGAATGACCTTTATTCTTATGAAGAGCAAGACGATGATGTCAAGCAATTCTGGGAGAATGAGGCTATGAAACTCCTTAACGGTGTTACCATAAATGGGGTATTTATCCATCCTTGGCTATACTGGCATATCAATTTCTGGAAGATGATGATTGACGTAGGAGATGATCGTATTCCTGGAAATTCGCAGCTTCGTGATAATGAATGGATGTTTGCCGAATTTCTAAAGCAGGCTGAAGAAGAGAATAAAGGAATATTCATGTTCGGGTGCCGTCGTTTTGGAAAAGCCCTTCTTGATTCTGAGATACTTTATCTTGAGGACCTGGAAAAGATGATAGGAAATATCGTTGTAGGGGATAAGATATATGACGATAAAGGGAATTTGGTAGAGGTCGTAGGTGTTTATCCCCAAGGAAAAGTAACTACCTACAGAGTCGTATTCGAAGACGGTCGTAACGTTATTTGCTGCGGTAATCATCAATGGCGCGTCAATCATGGCGGAAAATGGCATGTTAGGAGTCTTAGAGCCATAGCTGGATTAGATTATAAGAGTATGTCTATTCCAGTAGGTGAGGCCCTGAACTACCCTACGGCAAAGCTGCCGGTTCCGCCGTCGGCCTACGCCTCGATGCTGGCGGCTTATCTCGGTGGCTATGGTGGGGATATGTTTTTCGATAAATACATTTGTAAGAAATTTTTAAGATCGTCTATAGATCAAAAAAAAGATTTTATAGAAAACTTCATTCGTTCTTTCAGAAACGTAGTAACCGGAGAAGAAGAGCTTACGTTGTCTCATATTGACATGGATGTCATAAATTTTGTACAACGTATGTTTTGGGCTTCAGGTTGGTATGCTAAATTGGAGGGGAACAAACTTATACTATCAAGGAATCGTAAGGAATTAAAAATAAGATCCATATCGATATACGGAAAGGAGCATGCCACTTGTATAACCGTTGATAATGACTCTCATTTATTTTTGACCACCAATTACATCGTTACTCATAATACGGCCATAATGAGTTCGTTTTTGGCTCGTAATGCTACAATGACATACAATTTGACACATAATGTTATTGGGTCAAGTAAGGAGGACCTTATGAGTCTTGGTGAGTATCTTGAGTTTGGTCTTGATAATATACATCCTTATCTAAGAATAAATAGAACAGGTAATGATTGGTTTAAAGAGGTTATTATGGGTACTAAGACGGTGAACAATATTCGTGACGTTCACGCTCGTATTCGTATTACCAATATTGATAGCGGTAAAGCCGGTGCCTCTCTTAAGACCGCATCTGGAACACCATATACATCTATTTATGATGAGGTAGGTAAATTTCCATTTTTAGCAGCATACTTACAAGGTCGTCCTGCCCATATGATGCACGGTAGAATGAGGGGGATGATGATATGCTCCGGTACGGGCGGCAACGTTGAAAAGTCTCAAGATGCTCAAAAAGTGATGAATAACCCTGCTGAATACGGGTTTATTGTCATGAATTATGATCTGCTTAATAAACGTTGTTTAAAACCAACTTGGCGTATTAGTCAATCCGGTTGTTTTGTTCCTGCTCAGATGTCTCATGCTTATGATAAGGAAACAACAACCTTAGATAAGTACCTTGGAATAGAGAAAGCTACAGGTCTTAAGAAAATAGATATTCAGGTATCAAAATTTGATGATAATACTAAGAAGATAAAATCTCGTCTTGATGAACTTGTCAAAAAGGATAGAGCTTTATACGTTCAGGAACGAATGGCATTTCCTTTGTCTATAGATGATTGTTTTCTTAATACGAATGTAAATAGGTTTCCTGTAGAAGATGCTTTGAAGCACAAAAGCCGTCTTCTTGAAGAAGGAAGACCAGGGAAAACAGTAGACATATATCAGACTGATGGAATGAAAATGGGCTATCATTTTAGTGATAAACAGCTCGCTGATTATCCGTTCCAAGGTGGAAATATAGATGCTCCTATTGTTATATACGAAAATCCGCCTGAAGATGGAGGTATTTTTGATTTCACATACGTGAGTGGATGTTTACTTCCAGGTGAGAGAGTATTAACAGATAAAGGGTGGAAATACGTTGAAGATGTAAAATATGAAGATAAGCTTGTAAATAAAGATGGAGAATATGTTTTTATTAACAAAAGACTGTTATATAATAAAATAGATGAAGATGTGTATGATGTTAAAATGTATAATGGAGTTTCAATAACACGTTTTACGAAAGAGCATCCATTGTATGTTAGTGACAATAAACTTAAAAATGGTAAAATAATATGTGAAGATTTATTTAGCTTTGATTTTGTTAAAGTATCTGATGTAAAGAGTGGAATGTGGATTAAATATCCAAATATTTACAGAAAGGAGATATATCCTTGTAAAGAATTATTCCCTTATGTAATGTCTGATGATTTATGGTATTTAATAGGAGCTTGGATAGGTAATGGGTATTCAAGGATAGACAAACATCATGTAGGCATATATATAAGTACACATAAAAACAATGATAAGTTTATAAAGAAAATAGATGATATATGTAAATCATGTTTTGGTAAATATACTAATAAAAGATTCAGGGATAATAGTTGCGAGATATTTTGCAGTGTAAAGGAGTTTGCAATATGGATGGACTCCACATTTGGTAAATATGCCAATGGAAAATTTATACCAGAATGGGTTAAGTATATACCTCATGAGTATAAGGTTTCTTTTTTGTGTGGATATCTTGATACGGATGGTTGTTGTTATGCCGTTAATGGTAAGAAATTATATACTATTGAATATACAAGCTGTAATTTAAAATTATTAGAGAGTGTACAAGATATTTTGTTTTCAATAGGAATAGTTTCTAATATAAAAATTAATAAAAACGATAGATCTGATGTTATTCAAGGTCATTTTAAGAAAAGTAATTGTTTATATTATTTATCTTTTGGTACAAATGGTATATTAAAATTACTATCATTTGGTATAAGCAGTGTTAAGCTTGATGGTATTATTATTTCAGATAAAATAATCAAGGCTAAGAAAAAGGGGTGTTTTATAAGTAGTGATGGTAATTATATTTATATAAGGATTAAAAGTATAGAGAAGGAATTGTATTCTGGTCCTGTGTATAATTTTGATTGTGATACGCATACCTATTTATGTCATCACATAACTACCCATAATTGCGACCCCTATAAATCAGACAAGGCTGATACTGATTCTGTTGGTACGTTTTATGTACTTAAAAGGTATGTAAAAATCAACGATCCATTTGCTTATTGCATAGTAGCATCATACGCATCACGTCCTCCATCTTCCGATGATTTTTGTAGGAATTGTGAAATACTTCAAGAAGCGTATGGGGCTAAGTGTCTTATGGAGAATGCCGATCGAATGTATGAACTGTATCTTACGAGACGAAATAAGCAGCTCATGTTACTGGAAGACGGTGAACGTCTTGCCGGTAAGATTATCCGTGCTGGCGCCCGTCAGAACAACAAGCTCGGTTTGGCTCCTACGGTTCCCAATCAGCGCATGCTTTTCAATACCGTTATTCAATATTGTTGGGAGGATGTTGTTGTCGGGTATGATGATGATGGTAATGAAATAACACAGAAAGGTATTTACCGTATCCCTGATATAGAACTTCTTGATGAGATCATAGCCTTCGGCCCTGGGGTCAACACCGACCGTATCATAGCCTTCGGCCACGCTCTTCTTCTGGCTAAGTATTATGATGATATGGGTTACATGCCTGAAAGTACGACTCAGAAGGAGAATCAAAAGAAGAGGGAACGTAAGAAGATGGAACAGGTTAAAGGATTTACGGTAAGAAGACATAACCCGTATAAAATGAGGTGACGAGAACAAATTCCTTATCTTTGTGAAAAATAGGATAATAGGATGGAATATTTCAATAGAGATCAGGCTTTTCCGGCCAGAGGAGTATTTTCAGGTTTGCCGGTGCAGGCTATACCTACCAAGAGAAAAACCAAGGAGTGGTTTAAAGCCACTATGGATTCTCTTGAATTGATTGGTTTGAAGCAGCTTGATGAGAACCAAAAGTTCAAAGATTTTTACAGGATGATGGAAGGGAAGCTGTCATTTATGGAGCTGAAAGATGTAATTCCTTATCTTAAGGATGTTCAGTCTATAAGGGACAATGTAAATATTCCATCATTCTTACGTCATTATGATATAATAGGTACGATCGTAAACGCTTTTGTAGGATGGTTGGGCAACCTTTCTGACAAGTATAATGTAGTTGGATTGGACGAATCTGAAGTGAATCAGTATTCTGCCACGAAGGAAAATCTTCTTCATAATTACATTAAGGAGGAATTGGACAGAAGGGTTAGGCAAGAGTTATTGAATAGAGGATTGGATCCGGATTATAATAATTTTGACAGCGAAGAAGAAAAGCAGGCTTATGCTCAACAGATACAAGAGGTGAAAGCATCTATGACCCCTCCTGAGATAGAGAACTTCATGAATACAAAATGGAAGACTGCCGAGGTCATATGGGGTTCTCATACGCTTGAGGCGGACAGGGGGCGTTTTTACATGGATGAGATAGACACTGAGAATTTCATCGACTATCTTCTTACCGGTCGTTGTTTTAGAAACTATCATGTAGGATACGACTATTATAAGCCGGAGAGATGGTCTCCGTTGAATACGTTTTATTCTAAGACATTAGATAGCAAGTATCCGCAGTACGGTGATTATATTGGTCGTGTTCATTATTATACTGCCAATGATATTATAGTAAGGTGGGGGCATCTTCTTACGGCAAAAGACAAGCAAAAGCTTATAGGAGGTGCTGATAATTTCAATGGTACTTATAACAATGGTGATAATGGAAGCTATGTAAGTTTATCCAAATCGGCGAGTGTAGGGATGTTATATCAGAATAAGGTAATACCTTGGAAAGGATATAATGATTATGCTTCTATAAAAGCTTATGAGGATTATTACGGTATTCCAGCCGGCACATATACCGGATACGATAGTAATGGCAACGAATATCACAGAACCAGATTCATGCCAAATTTAGAGCATGGTAATTATTATAACCGTGCCCAGAGTTTAAGCGACGAGCATGTTCGTAGTGATTTGTATCAGGTAACTGAATCATATTGGGTATCCCCGGCTCAGGTGTATGTAATTACCTACCAAACTGAAACCGGATTAGTAACTACCGAAATGGTAACCGACGAGCTTCTTCAGGACTTTTTACAGGAAAATGGTATTAAGAAAATTACCAGAACCATGAGTAAGGGAATGGAGAACCCGGAGATTAATACCTATTTCGTAGATTACGTTCCACAGGTAAGGTACGGGGTTAAAATAAGTGGAGGTGCCCTCGCTCAGGACAACCTGTATCTGGATGGAGAACCTATCGATCACCAGATAAAAGGGGATAGCAACATCTATGACTTTGTTTTACCTGTTGCCGGATATATCGGTACTTCTATGGCTAACAGGATTCAGCCATATCAAATATTCTATAATTTCTCCATAAACCAGATAAACAATATTCTTGAAAAGGAGATCGGTAAATTCTTCTTAGGAGATATAAATCTGGTTCCGAGTGAATACAAGGATTTGGGTGAAGATGTGGCTGATATATGGGCAAACCTTCTTGATGTAGCTAAGTCTGTAGGTGCTCTTACATTAGATACCTCATCTCAAAACACGAAAGGTGGTGTCCCTTTCAACCAGTTTGCTGTCTATGATTTGTCCCAGACAGAGCAACTTAAAACAAGAATGGAACTTGCTGAATGGTCGAGGATGAAATGTTTTGAAATGGTTGGTATCACGCCTCAAGTAATTAACGGCCCCAACAGGTATGAGACCGCCACCGGGGTCCAGCAGGGCGTTACAGCATCTATGTTACAAACACAGATATACTTTGATAACTTCGGTTACTTCAAGAAACGCGCTTTGGATCTTCATCTGGCTGTTGCTCAACAATGTCAGGAAGAAGGAAAGGATATTTCTGTAATGTACACAAAAAGTGATCTTACCAGAGCGTTTTTATCTATAGGAACCGACGGTCTTAGTCTAAGGCATCTTGGTGTTCAGGCATTATCTAATTCCAAGAAAAGGGATGAGCTTGAGAAATTTAAAACTTTCATGTTGCAGCTAAATACAGCCGGAGGCGATATTTACGATCTTGCATCTATCTTCACATCAGATTCTATGGTGGAACTTATACAGAATGCAAGGAATACTCGCGCATACAACGAGCGTCAGATGCAGCAGCAACAACAGAATCAGATGCAGCTTAACCAGCAACAGATACAAGCTGAAGCTGCTGAGAAGGATAAGCAACGTCAGCATGAACTTGCTTTGGAAGACAAGAAAGGTCAATACAGGATACTTCAAGAGAAGATTCAGGCGGCAGGCAGGGCGGCAGACGCCAAGAGCGACGCCACCTCCCTCAACTTCCTGGCTTCTGTTTCAGATCAGACCGTAAGGCAAGCTGATATAGAAAGCAATGAAAGGATAGAGGATAAGAAAATTGAAAACGATTCCAAACTTCATGATGATGAAATGAGAATGAAAATGGAAGAGTTAAAATTAAAATCCAAAGAGCTTGCTCAACGAGCGAGGGAAGATGCCACCAAAAGGTATGTAGCCGGAATCAATAAGAATTAAGGATTAAACATCCCCAAATTTCATTAGAAAATATCTAATAAAATTTGGGGATGTTTAATTTTTAGTGAAGATTAAACACTTATAAGTTTTTTGTCTGAAATATAGGTATTTAAATATTTTTGCAGTATGGGAAAATTAGAAAAAAATGGAATAGTAGAATTGGACGATATTTTTAGTATCGGTCCAGTTGATGATGTTTATAATAGGGAAGAAGATATTCTGCCTATTAATGGTAATGAACCGGCTAAAAAAGATGAGAAGCCTGTAGAAGAAGGTTCTCAAATTAAAGAAGAGCCGGTTGTCGATCCTACTCCTGACCCTAAAGAGGATAAAAAAGGAGAAGAGAATGTGGTTGACGTTAAACAGGATCCGGTAGAGACCCCGGTTGTCAATTACAGAAAAGTATTGGATGCCCTTTCTTCAAGAGGGATCATTCCCGATTTGAAAGATGTGGTATTTAGCGGTGAAAACGGCGAAGAGATTACTATCAATGATCTTGATTTTAGTAAAGAAGATTCGTTGTGTGACATACTATCTACAGTCCTTGAAAGCCAGAAAGAGGATATTGTTAAGGATAAGATAGATGTTACTTCTGTTTCTGATATTACCAAGAAGCTTATTCAGGCTGATAAGGCTGGCGCTAATATCGTTGATATTCTTAAGCAATATGATACGAATGTCGCTCCGATAGAAAAGCTTGACATTGAAAACAAAGCAGATCAGATAAAGATCGTTCGCCATTATGTTGATCTTCTTGGGTTGCCTAAAGATGAAGCTGATGAGTTTTTCAAAGGCATTATCAATAAAGGAGAAGAGTATGTTGAAGCAAAGGCTATAAAGTATAAGGCTGAGCTTGATAAGAGAATGGATGATATTATCCAGCAACGTACTAAAGAGGCTGCCGAAAAGAAGGCGAAGGATGCAGAAGATTTTAGAAGGTATAAGAAAGACCTTAAGTCTTCTATCCAGGCAAAGTATCAGCTAAATGACACTATGGTATCTAAAGCTCTTGATTTTGCCCTAAAACCTTCTGAATCGAATCCCGGAATTACCAAAGCATTTAATAGGGTAAGGGAGATGATGATGAATCCGGAAGAAGCGCCAGATTTGATTATGTTTCTTATGAACCCAGGAGAGTTCATAAAACAGAAGTCGAATCAAGCTGTAGTTGATGAGAAGAAGAAAATTTATAAGCTCATCAGCCACACAAATAAAGACAAGAGGGTAGCTCCGGTAGATGATAAAGGTGATCAAGTTCAAGGTGTGAAGTTCGATGAAATCAGTATAGATTAAAAATTAAAACATTTTTTCGTTCATGGCTAATGTACTTTTAACAAAAAATTTCCCGGCCACCATGAATGGTGACACGGTGATTGGATATACCGACGCTAAAGTCGTTAAGCAAAGTATCGTAGAGCACGATCTTAGCTCTTTAGAAGATTGGTACTACGAAAATCCGGATAAGAACCATCTGGGTATGCTTGAGTTGTTTTCTAACATTACAAACTATCCTCTGCCTATGTATATGGGTATGATTAAACAGGATGCTACTATTACCGTAAATGGTATCAATGGTTCATTCCGTTATGATCTTCCGGTATCAGAAACGTATGAGGTGGTTACAGTAGAAGACACGTCTTTGAAATATGCAAAACCCGGTATTGATGAAAGCTTCTTCGAAATTGTGTTGAATGCACAATTTAAACAAGGAGATGTTATTACTTACGATGTGATTAACGGTTGCCAGGCTCTTATCTCTACAGAGCGCCCTCCGAAACAAGAAGGTGAAAACTGGAGATATTGGTGTAAGCTGTGGGGTCGTTCTCGTGCTAAATACTTCCCGAAAGACATGCTTCGCGCCGGTATTAAATACTGGAAGGTAACAAACGTTCTTGGTGAGTTCTCTACTCAGTTCTCTGGTGTAGGAGGTGCTTCTAAGGCCGGTTCTATGACTTGTGAATTTACGCTTGGTGGACACCGTGGTGTTGAAGGTGAAACGACTATGTACGCTGGTATTAAGTCTTTGGCTTATGCGGACGAACGTACACAGAATTTCATCGACAAGGCTTACCAGAAAGTTCGTCAGCTTTCTGAAATCAGAGGAGGTGATGCAAGTTATGCCATTATCGGTTCTCGTCTTGGTGACGGAAGCATTGATATGCGTACGGCACGTGTAGCCAATACAGTGTCTTTGTTCTGTTTGGCTGAGTTGGCTAAGATGGAAGCATACGAACTTATGTTCATGCGTGGAGGTAGAGTTAAGGGTCATAATGGTGTTTTGATGAAAAACGAAGGTTTGTACCATCAACTTCGCCGTGGTTTCGTTATCTCATATGCACGTCCGGGCGGTATCAAGCGCGAACACTTCCTGGCTGCTGCTGACTATATTTTCCGTGGTCGTAGCGATATGCCGATTGAAAATCGTGTAATGAAATTCAAGGTAGGTGCTATGGCTTACAAGAACATCGTTGAAATCTTCCGTGATGAGTTCTTCTCTCAATTGGGTGCCTTGGCTCCGCTTATGGGTACAGAACGTATTATCAATAATCCGGTAACAGGATCAAACGATGCTCTTGAATTAGGAACTGTAAAGATCAAGGGTGTTACTATTCCGGGTATTGGTAAGGTTATTGTAGAACACGAACCTTCTTTGGATTACGTTGATATGGTAGATAGAAGCCAGTTGGTAGACGGTATGACTCCTATCACATCATATTCATGTATTATGGAAGACTTGACCGCTCCTGAATATTCCAATGCATTCGCCGGCATCCCTGCTTCAGCCGAAGCTCGTATTGGTAATATCAACAGCAACGTATTCTACGTTAAGCCTGATATCGGTTCTATGTGGTGGGGTTACGAACAAGGTAGATGGTCATCCAGAGTATCGGCTCAAGAAATTGTATCCAGCCATCCTCGTATGTCAGAACAATTCTGGTGCCATTCTGTATCGGCTTGTTGGGTAAAAGATACCAGCCGGTTCGTAACAATTGAATTGTTACCAAGCTCTTTGTAATCATAACTTTTAATATTAACTTGCGGTCGGCTTTAAAACCGGCCGCAAATTTTGTTTCTAACATAGTCTTTTCATATATGAAAAGACGTAGGGTATATAAAAAAATGGGAAAAAAGATTTTTGAAGAAAGCCATGAGTCTAAGAAACTGCTGGCTACCGTAGGAGGAATGAAGATATATTCCGACTCTATTTATGTTATAACAGGTAAGATGGATGAAGAAGCTCCTTCCGGATATCAGGAAAGAGGCATTTCCAAGACTCCTTTCCCTGGGAACAAGACAGTATCTTGTTGTGGATGGGACAAGGATCTTAGGGTGTATGATACAGGTTTCTTTATCAATTCAGCATGTTATAAAGGTTACTCACTTGAAGACAAGAAGAATGAAATGGATATGCGTATTAAGAATATTCGGTATCCGTTTGAAGAAACTGTCAATGAGGACCTGGACCAAAAGAACTTCGATTTCTGGGATTCTTACAGAATTGACTTATATGATGGTCGTTTGTTCTACACTAATGACGTTCGTGATTTATTTGAGCTGTATATAGCTATTTTATCCAAGTCTCTTACTCCTAAAGAGGAAGACGGTAATCCGATGTACGTTGAATCTTATTATTGTGTAGAAGACAAGACTACGGCCGTAGATATCAGGAAACAACGTCAGATTGACAAGGCTGATATTTTATACGAGTTCATGAACAAACTGAAAGGATCCGAGGCTGAAAGGAAAAGCATCTACGATCTGCTTTTGTATCTTGATATCATATATAGCGTAGAGCTTGATCAGAGCATGGTTCAATACATATTCACTAATTGGATTGATGCTAAGAATACGAACGTTGACATGTATAAAGAAGCAAGCTCAAGGTTCTTGTCTGATGATGAATCTTCTGAGGGAATGCAGGTGATCAAATTCCATCGTATGATTAGGGAAATGATCGAGGGACTGGCTGTCACCGTCAACACCGACGGACTGTATCTGAATGGCGAGCTCCTGGGCGCCGACGCTATCTCTGCGTCTATGGCTCTTGCTTCCAATAAGTCGATGTTAGAAACCAAGTCACGTGTTCTGGAAGCGTATAATGCTTTAAAGAACAAGCATAAAAAAATAGAAGGAGATAAGTCTGACAAGAAGAAAAAGGAAGACGAAAAAGGTTTTGATATTGATCAATACGCTGATAAAAAAGAATAATTTATGAAGATTGTTGATTGTTATCTTCGGGCCTTACAGAAGGCTGAAGAAAACATGACCAACGGTGGTATAAAACTTGACAAGGCACGTTTTGTTCAGCTTTTTAATGACGAACAAAACCGCCTTGTTCGTTATATCCTTGATAAGAAAAACGAAGAGGATATACGTTATATCCAAAAGTTAGTTGTGTATTCAAAAGAACTTGACGAGAAAGGAGATAAAGATAATCCGGAAAGCACTTTGTTTTCATTGCCTTCTGATTTCTTTTCTTTTTCAAACATATCAGGCGTATTTACCAAAGGTGAATGCACGGTCACTGATTTTACCATGTGGGAGGCTAAGAACGAAAACCCGCATGAGCTTCTTGCCGACTTTTTTAACAAACCTGATTTTGATTTTAGGGAAACGTTCTACACTATAGGCGAAGATTCGGTAAGGGTGTACAAGTCTGGTTTTGAAGTAGACACCGTTTACCTTACGTATTACCGCTATCCTAAGGAAGTTGACATCGAAGGATATGTTAAATCCGATGGTTCTAATTCAACCGATATAGATCCTGAATTAGATGATAAATTAATTGGTATTATCCTTAACATGATTGAAAAGCAATTTGCTTTGAATGAAAGCGAATATGGACGTTATCAAATAGACTCAAACAACGTCCAATCTCCTTTATAGCAGAATAAAGACGTGTCCTAAATTAAAGACTATCAAAAAGCATTAAGAATTAATTAATTCCTAATGCTTTTTGTTGCTTATATGACTATCGCTATTTTTGAGACAGATAACAGAATATTAATTTTTAAAATATTATAAGGCTATGGCTATCCATAAACCGTATGACAGACACATTATCTGTCCTCCGCACGCTAAGTTGGCGGACGTAGATTCTTTGTTGCTTCAAGAAGGTCAGATCGCTATCTATGATTTGGATGGTGAGCAGACTAAAGATGGTTTGAAAGCGTTGAAAGACTTGAAAGGATATCGTAAGGACGAACAACGTTTCCAGATCAGAATCGGACGTAATGAGATGGTGAACGACCGTGTATCTGATGATAAATCATTCTCTACACCTACGTTTGCTATTGATGAAATTATAGAAGTGTATGCTTCTGCTCCGAAGAGCAAAGAAATTAAAGTAGATGAAGTTATTTTCGGTTACAACGGAATTGACGACAATACCGCTATTACAGCAAGAAAAGGCGATCGTATCCCTATTCATATTAAGCTGACAGGACGTTTGTTCGAGCTTCGTGGTTATCCGATGGGTGAGGTGAATATCGATGATTACATCATTTTCGAAAACTGTCCTGGTCGTGAGGATATGTGTTCAGAATGTGATCCTTGCGAAGATGTTGATATTTTGGCTGCTATCTTGAAAACAATCGAACGTATCAAGAATCAGCCGATTGCAGGTGGTGGAAAGGTAGGTGATTTTGTAGAAATCCATCCTATCCATTCTTGTGACGAGTTGGAAAAAACTCCGGTGGAAACCGACATGAATTTCTATTGTATGGAAATGTGTGATACCGGTGATGCTTATGCCCTGGCTCAGCTTAAGGCTGCTTATCCTGGTTTGGATATCAAGAGAGTCGGACGTCATCTTTCTACTTCCAAATATCAGGTGATGAAAGAAGGTGGTAAGCCTGCTGATTATACTCAAAAGCTGTCTTCTATAATGAAAGGCTGCGAAGAGTGTCCTGAAGGATATACTAAGGTAGACGGCGGTTTGATTTATGCCGTAACGTTAGAGGATGATGGCGTTGATCAGTCTACTGTAGTAGAAAGCATTAAGAATGCCGTTAGTAGCACTGCCGAGAAAACAGCAGCCCAAGATGGCGGCGTAGGTATGTACACTGTGGCCGTAAGCAAGAAACTGACGAAGGCTGATATCGATGCATTTGTAGAAACCAATCCGACTGCCACAGTAACGTTCGTTGCTAAAACAGCAGATATGTGTAGCAATCCTACTGTTACTACCGTTAGCTGGGAAGCATGTGGTTCTTGTAAGATTTCGAAAGAAGCTTATGAAATTACGTTGCCAGATGATGAATGTGGTAACAGTGCTAAAGAAGAATTACAGGCAGCATTCCCGTATCTGACAATCGAAGATTACGGTACACCTGGTGGATGTCAACACAAATTCAAAACAACGGTCGTTACTAACATGGTTTGCGACGAATGCGATAAAATTTTCAAAGACTTCTTCGTATCAAAAGCTCCCGAATCTTATCGTGGACGTAACTGGAAACGTTTGGGTGCCGTAGCAGGAGATCAGTCCATTATCGCCGATCCGCTTCCTAAGAACTGCAAATGCGGTATCTTGTTCCGTGGTATTGACTACATGATTTCTCCGTCTGACTGTTTGATTGACCGTCTGACATTCCAAGAAGGATCTGTTCGTATTGCTGTAAATGGCGGTTATCCGGATGAACAGCGCGAGACTATCAGCACGTACTTCAACCCGATCCATACCGAATATAAACAGCACTGGGCTCCGCGTACTCACCTCGGCGCTGAATTGCTGGATAAGGAACGCGAACAACGTATGTTCTTCGATTTCCGTAAGACTCACCAAGAACTTATGGAACGGATGTTTACCAACGAAGAAACCCGCTTAGATCTGTTGGCTCCGTATGCTGATTATTCAGTAACGTTGAAGCCGGCACGTTACTCTAACGGCTTCGGTAGGGTAATTGATGATCATATTACAGTACACTTCCATGTACCGTATGGCGCTCACGAAGGTATTCAAGACCTTATGGACTTGTTAGCTGCTTCGGCAAATATCAAGCCCTGCAAGATTTGATTTTCCTTTTTTCTATATATCCCAAGGGGGAGGAGGCTGGTCCTCCACCCCCTTTTTTGTAATAAAATAATTTGAAATAGATCAATTTCATATGAACGGCGTGGATTTTTTATCCGGTGCCTTTGGTAGGGGCATTGATAAAATAACCAACATAGTTGGAAAATGGGGTTCCTCCCAACCGGTAGATGACAGCAAATCCGGTATAAAAATAGGGGACAAAATCTACCAAGTGGTTGTGTCCTTAAATGGCTGTTATTGGTATCTTGACGAAGAAGGTAAGAAGCATCCTGTTTCTGGTATTCCGGCCACAACCGAATGGGAGTGGATTAACATAGCTGAGAAAGTTATCAAAGATTTCAAAACCTGTTACCGTACACCTGGTGGAAAGGTTGAAGTATGGAGTTGGTATCTTCTTAACGATCAGATGGATGTTCTTAAAGAAACCCATAGAATTACCGACAGTACCGACATGGATAATCCGGTAGGTAAGGTTCTTACTAAAATACCGGACGAGTGGGTTATGATCGACTGCGATCTTCCTGATATGACAGAACGCGATATTACATTCGTTAACAGATGTTATAAGACTCCGGATGGTAAGGTTGAAATAGAAGGATTGGAAGCCATAGATGATAAGATAAATATCAGGGAGTCTATTTATACCGTTATTCAGTCGACGGACGATAATTTCCCTGCCGGCCATGTTTTTAAACTAATTCCAGAGAATTGGGTTCGAATGGTTTGTGACTTTCCTGACATGACAGAACGAGACGTAACTTACGTTCTTGAATGTTACACTACTAAAAAAGGAAAAGTTCAAGTAGAAGGTTTGGTAGCCATAGATAACATCCTTGGAGCCAGGGAAGAGGTTTATACCGTTCTTCAGTCAACTGATCCTGATATTAAGGTAGGAACCGTGCTGGATTCCATTCCCGAAGATTGGGTGAGGATGGTCTGCGATTTTCCTGACATGACGGACAGGGAAATTGTTGAAGTGGACGAATGTTATAAGACTGATGGTGGCAAGGTCAATATAAAAGGTTATCAAGCTATTGATGCCGTTCTTGGTGTAAGGGAACAGTATTATTATATTGTTAAGACAACGGACGACGCCTATCCTCAGTGGACGAGAATAGATAAGATACCTAACGAATGGACGAAAACCGAATGCGATTTTCCTGATCTTACGGAAAGACATATTATGTCCGTAGATGAATGTTATACTACTCCTGGTGGTAAAATACATCTTGGTGGATATAGGTCGGTAGATAGCATAATAGGTGTCCGGGACGAGTATCTTATTGTCTTAGAAACTACCGACCCTGATATACAAAGAGGCGCCACATTCAGCAAAATACAAGAAGGATGGCAGCGTATTGTTTGTGATTTCCCTGATGCTACTACATCCGACACGGAAATAGTAGAAAACTGCTATAAGACGGAAAAGGGCAAGGTTCAGATCCGGACATACATAACAATGGACGGATACGGGAATACAAGGGAATTGAGACATATGGTTCTTAAAACAACCGATCCTGATTACAATATCGGATCCAATATTGATCATATACCGGTAGGGTGGTTAAGTATTGAGTGTGATTTTGCGTCTGCTACACAGCGCCATATAAGACAGGTCAAAAACTGCTACGTTTCTGATGCAGGGAGCATTTACGTTGAGGGAGAAATCGTTTACGATAATGACCTTGACGTGGACAAGATGGCGCTGACGGTCATGGAAAGCACTGACCCGGCGATAGCCGTAGGGACGGAGCTGGCTGCCATTCCCTCTGGCTACGTGAGAACAGTTTGTAGATGTAATTGTTGCAACCACTAAATCTTATTGTCATGAGCTGTAACGAATATTTTTTAGTAACACTGGAGTCTAAACCGACTCCAGTCCGTCATAAATACACGAATTTAACAGACGAATGGTATGGTCCTGATGGTGTTAAGTACGAAGATCCTGATACGATAGCCAAAATCGAAGAACAAGCTACAGATAAGAATCGTATAGGGTATAACACTTTATATCAGAAACTTATTGAAATACATTCTCAAGGAGAGTCAATAAAATCAGACATCGGAGACATAGGTCAGGTATTAGATTACATAAATGGGGAGGAAGTGTAATGGGAACCATATCAGATAAGTTAATGAGGATCATAAATACCAAAGAGGATATAAGGCAAGCCCTTATATCCAAAGGGTATGATGTACCTACTTCAATACCTTTTAAGGAGTATGCGAAAATGATATTAGACCTGCCATGCAATGCAGATTCCTTCCCGGATATAGAAGGTATCGTAGCCAGATATTCCGCTTCTGGTCTCACTAATGAACAGATGGCTGCCAATCCCGTATGGGTTGATAAGACGGGCAATGGACACGATCTACAGTTGAAAAACTTCTCTTGGAAGGGGATGTCCGGAATTGGCGGGTATGTTGTAGACATAGATGAGTGGGGCACAAATTCAACGGCGGCTTATTTTGAAAGAAACAGCATTAAAATAACAGCAACATTTAAAGAAAATGCCTCATTGGGTTTATTGTACCATAATATAAAATTACGTCAATCTTGCGTTTTAAAAGTAACAGGCATACCAGAAGGTTGCGATGCTTTTTTGGATGATCGATTGGGCAATCGTTTTTACATGTCAGAAGATGGTGTGTATGAAATAATTCCGTCTAACTTTTTGGCAGAAGCTCTCTATTTATCTATAGAAAAATATCCTGAAAGATGGTATGGATCTAAACTTACCGTTGAACAACTTCCCCTCTACCCCGGTGCACTCGTCTTTGACGGAGTAGACGATTACGGTGTCTGTGATAACTTCCCTATTCTGACTAAGGAAAAGGGATATACGGTTGTGGCGTTGAGACAGTGGATTACAAGGGGAGAAGGAGCATTAGGATTAGTATCTAATGTAAAGAATTGGATCAATAATGGTGCCTTCTTGTTAGAATATAGAAATATACAAGCCGATCATTTTAATAAGCCTATATCTTTTGGAGCAATAGGGAGTGAAAATGATTTACCACACATCTTTACTTATCAGACATCTAAAAGTTATAATGGTGTTTCGATTACAACTGGTAATTTTGAAGGAACAGATGTGCTACATGTTGGGAAATTAGCTCCAACTAATGTAGGAACTTGTATTAACGCTGCTATCTGGGAACTTGTATTTCTCGATCACGACGCCACCGAAGAAGAACTGACCAAGATCAAAGACTATTTCGTCAAAACCTATCCCTGGCTCTTCCCCGACCAGGCATGGACAGTCACCGGCAAGACCAACGAGGACGAAGATCGTGCTACTATTGCCAACATTACGGGCAATGGTAAGGATCTTGTACTGTCGAACTTTGGGTTTGCAGAAGGGAGTGGGTATGGGTTGTATGCTGAGAATTATAATGGTGGTAGATGGGTTAAATCTACTAATAGAGCGGATTTAACTTGGACGAGTTAT
>ENA-ORRL01000027-ORRL01000027.1-human-gut-metagenome-genome-assembly--contig:-NODE-27-length-162588-cov-22.408237_pt1 | contig 162588 bp, 122 predicted proteins | sample MGYA00242175_ERZ509134 | MGnify/ENA primary metagenome ERZ509134 (study PRJEB26280, sample SAMEA2338660) | human gut metagenome | biome: human gut; feature: human-associated habitat; material... | reverse complement strand
AACTTGAGCGATATTTTTTTTGACGCATAGATACTAGCATCGCGGACACGCTTACGGTTGAGCAGAAGCGGTTATCGTTCCGTTGATTTCTCCAAACGCAAAACGTCTAAAAAATTTAGGTGCATGATACTTCTTTGGATTGTCTGCGATGTTACGAAATCTTTGTGTCAAATTTTCGTAAGGTATATCCTTCCAAGACCTTCCGACAAAGCAACTCGGAGTAAGTTCCGATACGTTGTAACCATCATGGAACTGTTCCATTGCTTCCATACCATGTTCGCAGCCACCAATCAAATTTACAGTTTGTTGTGTACCTGGACTATATTCCCAAACATCGTGGTCAGGAGCATTGTCAACCCCTTGAAGTATTCTTCCGAGCAACAATTCTTCAATACGGCCAAAGTGTTCTGAAGGAATATGGCCTTCCTCAACTATATGACGCATAGACTCGAAATCAAATCCAGGTATATTCAATTGCTCATCTATTCCAACCATCAAAACCCTATAGCGTTTTTGTGGCACACCATAGTCTGAAGCACACACTAGCTGCATCGATACATGATACCCAAGAGTATGCATTCTGTTTATTATTTCTTGAGGAACACTTGTCTCACCATCGGGCATTTTCGAAGACAAAATTCCTCTAACATTCTCAAAAACAAATGCTTGTGGCCGATGTCCAGTCTCGATTTTTGCACGTATGATTCTTTCGCATTCAGCAAACAAGGTACCTCTTCCATTGTTATCATTAACACCCATACGTTTTCCTGCATTAGAAAAAGGCTGGCAAGGGAATCCTGCTAAAAGTATATCAAAATCAGGAATGATATTAGCATCAACATTTCTAATGTCTGCCAACAAACACTCATGTCCATTACCAGTCAGTAACGGATTGGCATTGTAGCAACTTTGGGCATCTTGGTCGAAATCGTTTGCAAATACGATATTTGTATCGAGTCTGTTATAGTTATGTCCTCTGAAGTTAAAGCCGCCAGTAAACCCCAGGTCAAGGCCACCACATCCAGAAAATAATGACGCTATTCTTTTAGGCATTTTATTAAACTGTTTTCTTTTTAATTTTTAATAGACCACAATAAATCTTTTGTATCAACCTCTAAACACTTGGCTATCTCCACCAATGTTTCTAAATTTGGTTGTAGTGTGTTGGTACACCATTTTGAAACAGTCCCGGGGTCTTTGCCGAGTTGTTCCGCTAGCCATTTATTGGTGCGTTTCTTTTCTGCTAGCACCACTTTTAGCCGATTTATATCTTTGCTCATACATTATGATGATTTGAATTTAGCTGCAAAGGTAATATATTATCTCCAAAAGCAAGTCATTTTTGGTGGGTATTTATGATTATTTATGTATTTACACACCATTTAATTGTAATATTTGTCAATTCGTTCAGACATCAACAAACGCCTCCTTTAGCCTCTGTACCGAGCTCACACCCTTACCACTCAACTTCGCCACATCCCTAATGGAACACCCATTGTGGGGTAAGGGGATGTTGTAGGCAGAAGTGGGTATTTCAGCCTCAATTTATCTGCTAATTCAGCAATGAGAGGACATGTACACGCAAGAAGGACGTTGAAGGGCTTAGTTGCGGATTTGAGGTAGTATAAAAACTCATTTTAATCTATTCTTTTCTCTTCACCCAAACCTTGTGGCTGCCGCTGCCCTTCGAATCTATCGGCGAGGTTCGGTCGGCGGTGATTTCCTTCAGCTCCAGAGAGGCGGCGGTGCGGCTCAGATTATTGATGCAGGCATAATCAGAGAGGGTAATGAGACCATTGGTTTCTATCACCTCCAGGGCACGGGCGATGCGTTCTTCCCTGGAATAGAGCTGCTTGCGAATCACCTTCACGCCACCCATGTCTCGCTCCAGGTCGCGATCGGTTTTATGCTTCACATTCTTGAGAAATTCAGGAGAAGCCTTGAAGTTGATGTCCTTCACGCCCACCTTGCGATACGTCATCTTATCATCTTCACTCTGCATTTCCGTAGGCTTATCGTCCTCGAAACCGAGGGAGAGCGAGAAGGTGCCGATGCCTTCTATATTTACATTGTAGCCCATGGAGAGCATTTCTACCAGCATATCAGCCACATCCAGCAATACTGCCTCCGTGGTACTTTCCGAAATACCACGATGGTAGCTCTGCATCCTCTTGATGAACTCTTTCCTGGATAGTGTCCGATTGGTCACTATCTTGGGATAAACTCTGCGCTTGCCTTCATTACGCATGTCAGTTAACTCTTGCAACTTGTACTTTGCCATACCGATTCCTTTCTTATTAAGATTGTTATCACTCCATATTGAGACAGCCATTACGGTCAAGAGTAATGATGATTGCTCCTCATCATAATAGTACTCATACCTAAGGATAAAAGTATTTCTCCCTCGATAAAAGTTTCGTTCAACGTCATTGAACGGACATTCGAAGACGTTGAATGCAGATTCAGTGACGCTGAACGCACGTTCAACATCGCCGAACAGAACTTTCTGATAGGCAAAAGTACATTTTTTCCTAATAATAACCAAGACTTTTCCTAAGATAATCTATCTCGAAGGGCGCGACCTTCGCGACAAGGTGTGGCACGACCTTCAGCCAAACGGTTTCACGGAGCCCCGCTTGTTCAAGCTCATGCCGAGCATACACGCAACAGGCAGACCGCCGATGAGAGCAGTCTGCCTGTCTAATTCTATTAATCTAAATGATTGATTGTCTAAAAAAAGTCGCTTGGATTATAGCGGCGAAGTGAGGATGAACTCGCGCAGGACATAGTAGCAGAGGATACCAGCGATGTAGCCGACGAAGGCTATCCAGGTGATCTTCTTCATGTACCACACGAAGGTGATCTTCTCCAGTCCCATGACAACCACACCGGCAGCAGAACCAATGATGAGCATGGAGCCACCGACACCAGCGCAGTAGGCAAGCAACTGCCAGAAGATGCCATCGACGGCAAAGTCGCCAGCCTCAGCCACGGGATACATACCCATACAGCCGGCCACGAGAGGCACATTATCGACGATAGAGGAGAGCACACCGATGACACCCGTGACGAGGAAGTGGTCGCCATTGAAGGCCACGTTGAGTCCCTCGCCGAGCTGGGTCAGCACACCAATCGTCTCCAGGCAAGCCACGGCCATGAGGATGCCGAGGAAGAAGAGGATCGTACTCATATCGACACGGGAGAGCAGGCGCGTCACACGCTTCTGCAGCCCCTCGCGGTTCTTGGCGCGATGGAGATTGCGGTAGAAGACCTCCGTCACCGTCCACAACGTGCCGAGCACCAAGAGGATACCGACAAACGGCGGAAGATGGGTGATGCTCTTGAAGACGGGAACGAAAAGCAGACCGCCTACACCAACCCAGAACACGACCTTGCGCTGAGCCTCAGAGAAGTCGCTCTCATTCTCCTCGCCCTCGCCATTGTCTTTGACGGGCATCAGCTCGCCCTTGAGCTGATACTGGAGGATGAATGCAGGGATAATCATGGAGACAAGGCTGGGGAGGAGGATCTCGCTGATCACGCCAGCAGCAGTGATAAGACCCTTGTTCCACAACATGATGGTCGTCACGTCGCCAATCGGCGAGAACGCGCCACCAGAGTTGGCGGCAATGATGACCAACGAGGCGTAGATGATGCGGTCGTTCTTGTCGGCGACAAGCTTGCGGAGGATCATGACCATGACAATACTGGTGGTCAGGTTGTCAAGAACCGCAGAGAGGACGAACGTCAGGAAAGCAATACGCCACAGGAGCTTACGCTTGCTGCGCGTGTTCATGACGCCCTTCACCCAGTCGAAGCCGCCGTTCTGATCGACCACCTCGACGATAGTCATGGCTCCCATCAGGAAGAACAGAGTCGTAGAGGTACTACCGAGGTGGCGCTCGATGATACTGCTGATGAAGTTGGCGATACCTTCATGGCTCACCGTGCCGTTCGAAAGCACCTCCGCCACCTCATGGGAGATGGTGGGGTCGAACATAAACAGTGTCCAACAGGCCACAAACATCAGCAAAGCCACAGCGGCCTTGTTCACTTTCGTCACGCTCTCAAGAGCTATGCACGCATAACCCAGGACGAAGACGATGATAATCGCAATAGTTAGTGTTGACATGATTATTTTTGATAATTGATTTTCTGCTGCTTCACGGTCATTGATTGATGGGTGCAAATTTACTAAGATATTTCTCACTTACCAAATTTTATACGAAGTTTATTCAGAAAAAATTAGGTACTTAGCCGACTTTGTCGTACATTTGCAGTATGAATGAATCACGGGATATGGAAAAGAAGCATTATGACGTGGTCTGTGCCGTGGTGCGCAGGGGCAACGATTACCTTTGTATGCAGCGACTCAGAAAGGGTCCTGACTATGTGTCGGAGCATTGGGAGTTTCCTGGGGGCAAGGTGAAAACGGGTGAGAGCCGTGAGCAGGCCCTCCTCCGGGAGATCCGCGAGGAGATGGACTGGGAGATCTATGTCGGCCGGCAGATAGGACAGGTGGAACAGGAGTATCCCGACTTCACCATCACCCTGACGGCATTCGACTGCATGGCCCGCGACTTCGACTTCAAACTACTCGCACATATCGACTGCCGATGGCTTCGTCGCGAGCAACTGACCACACTAGAGTGGACCGAGGCCGACCGCCTGCTCATCCAGCAGCTGCCATAAGAACCGTGAATCCGATCGACTCTTCATCCATCAAACATCATCAACAACTCATGATTACTGTCAAGGTATCAAAAGAAATAGAATCCGTTTGTCCTCACTTTGTGGGGGCTTGCGTCGAGGCCCAGGTCCTGAACACGTCTTTCTGTCAACCGCTATGGGACGAAATCAACGCCTTGGGCGAACAGTTTCGCAAGGATCTGACCACAGAGAGCCTGAAGCATCTGCCCAGCATCGAAGCCACGCGCCACATCTATCGTCTTTGTGGCAAGGACCCATCGCGCTATCGCCCTGCCTCAGAAGCGCTGATCCGGCGCATGCTACAAGGAAAGCAACTGTATCAGATAGACACGCTGGTGGATTTGATCAATCTTGCGTCTATCGCATACGGCTATTCCATCGGCGGATTCGACGCGGACAAGTTCCAGGGCGACACGCTCACACTGGGCATTGGGCGCGAGGGTGAACCGTATGAGGGAATCGGACGCGGCATCATCAACATCCACGGACTACCGGTCTATCGTGACGAAGTGGGCGGCGTGGGTACTCCGACAAGCGACAACGAGCGCACAAAAATAGATCTCCATACCACCCACCTGGTCGTCCTCATCAATGGCTATGACGGCAACGAGCAGCGGGTGAGCGACAATGCGACGTTCATCCAGGGGCTCCTGCGCAAATACTGCGAAAGCGACGGAGGTAGCTTTTACCTGTATCGGTGACAATAGAATCGCTCAAGAAGAAAGAGGACGGGGAAAGAAAGTTGTTTTTTCATTATTATATATAACATACTGAAGTTTCGCAAGTGGTTCAAGAACGGGCTGAAGGCCCAAAAGCTCCTAGCCCAGGGCATCGCCCTGGGTATAATAGCAATCAGCAAGGCGCCCTGTAAGGGCAAAAGCCTTATATATTGCCTGGATTTTTAAAGCTTTTGCCCTTACAGGGCGACAGGTTTGCGTCCGTAATAACCCAGGGCGATGCCCTGGGCTAGGAGCTACTGCCCTTTTAGGGCGTGTGGAGCTTACATGCGAAAGTTGAGTAACATAGACTAAGGAGGAATTTTAGAGATATGAATCCAACGAAACTCAAAGAGATTTCGGAACTGGTCTCGCAGCTTAACGAGGCTTCCGACGCATACTACAACGGTCGGGGAGAGAAAATGACCGACTACGAATGGGACGCAGCCTTCGACCGACTGAAGCAGTTGGAGGCGGAGACTGGCGTAATCCTGCCACAATCGCCTACCCATCGGGTCAGTGCAGACAACCTTGTAGGACAGAAGGAGGACCACGAGTTTCCTGCCTTGTCTCTCGCCAAGACGAAGAAGGTGGAGGACTTGGTCAAGTGGAGTGAAGGGAGACCCGTGTGGCTTTCATGGAAACTCGACGGACTGACGCTGGTCGTGACCTACGATGGTGGTCGTCTGACAAAGGTGGTGACACGCGGCAACGGCCACACGGGCACGAATATCACCCATTTGGCCAAGGCTATTGGCGGAATCCTGCCTTCCATCCCGTATCAAGGTCACCTCGTCGTGCGTGGAGAGGCCGTCATCAGCTACAAGGACTTTGAGCAATTCAACCTCGAAAGCGACGAGGAGTATGCCAACCCGCGCAACCTGGCGAGTGGCTCCATGACACTCAAGGATGTCGAGGAGGTGAAGCTACGTCATATACGCTGGATTCCTTTCACCCTGGTCTATACAGAGGTGGAACTGCGCTCATGGGGTGCGCGTATGGATTGGCTCGAATCGCAGGGCTTCACAACGGTTGAGCGAGAACTGATAGTCGGTCCCAACCTCATCAACTTCCAAGAGGTCATCGACAGATGGACAGAACGTGTGACGGCAGGAGTGCAGCCACGAAAGGGCGTGACGCCTTTCCCCTACCCCGTCGATGGTCTGGTCATCGGCTATGATGACACCGACTATGCGGCTACAGGATCGGTGACGGGACACCACGCCACGCGTGCAGGCTACGCCTTCAAATGGCAGGACGAGAGCGCGGAGACAGAACTGGACCATATCGAGTGGTCGTGTGCCGCCAGCACCATCTCGCCAGTGGCGGTCTTCCGACCTGTACTGCTTGAAGGGACGACGGTGAAGCGTGCCTCGCTGTGCAACATATCTGAATGTGAGCGACTCGGCATCGGCGACAAGGGATCACGATTGTCCGTCATCAAGGCCAACAAGATTATACCCAAAGTCATTCAGGTGGTGGAGGCCGTGGGGACTTTCGAGATTCCGAAGACTTGCCCTGTCTGCGATGCGCCCACCGTGGTGAGGGAAAGTGAGGTGAGCGGCACGCGCACGCTACATTGTACGAATCCCGACTGCCCTGCCAAGCAACTCAAAAAGTTTGCGCGCTTCGTCTCAAAAGAGGGAGTGAATATCGATGGTCTGAGCGAGCAAACGCTTCAGAAGTTTATCAATCTTGGATGGGTGCGCGAGTATTCCGACCTGTTTCATATCAGCCAACACGCCATCGTCTTGCGCGACATGGAAGGCTTTGGCACAAAGAGTGTCACCAACCTGCTTGCAGCCACAGAAAAGGCGCGTCAGGTAGAGGCACGCCGACTCCTCTTTGCCCTCAACATCCCGTTGGTAGGCCAGGATGTCTGCACCCGTCTGCTCTCTGCCTATCCTCTGGAGGAACTCATCCAGACGGCACGCAACACGCAGGACGACACCGTCTTTGCTTCTATCTCGGGCATAGGACCGGAAAAGAGCACATCGTTCGTCCGCTGGATGAAGGACTGCCGCCATGCGGAAATGCTTGACCACCTGCTTCCCGAATTGGAGATAACCCAGCCTGACAGCACACCATCGGGAGCAAGGTGTCAGGGACTAACCTTCGTTATCACGGGCGACGTGCATCATTACAAAAACCGCAACGAACTCAAGGCGTACATCCAAAGTCAAGGGGGCAAGGTGACGGGATCTGTTTCCAAATCTACTTCCTTCCTCATCAACAATGACGTGACAAGCACGTCGAGCAAGAATATCAAGGCGCAACAACTCGGCATCCCCATCATTTCGGAAGATGAGTTCATCGAGAGATTTTCTGACCAGGAGTCATAGAAGATAATATACAGAAGGCTTCAAATCATTACATTTGAAGCCTTCGTCATATACCATAGTCGGCCAAGACTGTCGATATCACAAGCAGTCTTGACCGCTTTTATTACTGCTGCGACTGGAAGATAAGCAACTGGTCGAGCACCACCATGGCAGCCATAGCCTCGACGATAGGGACGGCACGGGGCAAGACACAAGGGTCGTGTCGGCCTTTTCCTTGCATGGTGACAGGCTTTCCAGCGATGTCAACAGTCTGCTGGTCGCGCAAGAGCGTAGGGGCAGGCTTGAAAGCAACGCGGAAATAGATGTCCTCTCCATTGCTGATGCCTCCCTGGATGCCACCACTATGATTGGTAAGCGGCTTGATGCGGCCGTCGTCTGTCGTGGTCCACGAATCGTTGAGCTGACTTCCCAAAAGGGGAAGCGCATCAAATCCCGAACCATAGTCGAAGCCTTTCGCGGCATTGATACTCATCATGGCCGAGGCGAGGCAAGCCTGCAACTTGGAGAACTCTGGCTCGCCCAAGCCCGCAGGACAACCTTTGATGACACAAGTGACAGTGCCTCCCACCGTGTCGCCAAGAGCACGAACACGGCGGATAAGGGCTGCCATCTCCTCGGCATAGGCCGGAGAGGGACAGCGGACGGCGTTCGCTTCTATCAAAGATGGATCAAAAACATCGTGAGCAAGGTCCAAGGGAAGTCGGACGTCGCCCACCTGCGAGGTGAAAGCCGCGACGGAAATGCCGTGGCGTCGCAATGCCAATTTGGCGAAAGCACCGCCTACGACCCGCGAGAGTGTGATGCGGGCCGAAGAGCGTCCGCCTCCGCGATAGTCGCGGAGGCCGTACTTCTTCTGATAGGTATAGTCGGCATGGGACGGACGATAGAGTGTGCGATAAGTAGCATAGTCCTCGGGGCGAGCATCCGTATTGGGAACAACAAAGCCAATGGGTGTTCCCGTGGTCTTGCCCTCAAAGATGCCACTCAGCAGACGCACCTTGTCGGGCTCTTTGCGCCCCGTGGTGAGCGGGCTCTGACCTGGGCGGCGACGGTCCAGTTCTCGCTGAATAAAGGCCTCATCGACCGCTACGCCCGAAGGCATGCCGTCGATGACGCCACCGACTCCCTCGCCATGGCTCTCACCAAACGTAGTGAGCGTGTAGAGTGTACCAAACGTGTTGCGCATCGCCGGCCCAATGACTGATCATTAGTGGCAGCCACCACCTTCACCATCACCACAATGGCAGCCACCATCGCCGTCGCCGTCACAATGGCAATCGCCACCGTCGCCACAACCGCCACCGCAGTCACCGCAATGGCCACTGCAATGATGCTGCTTGCTCTTCTCGACGAAGTCGTTGACTTCCTCCTCGGTAGCGGGGCGGTTCTCGATGATGCGTCCCTTGAAATGGAGATCCTTGCCTGCGAGCGGATGGTTCATATCCACTGTCACCGTGTCGTCGTCCACCGAGACGACATAGCCAAGATAGCGCTGACCGTTCTCGTCGGCCAAGGGGATAACTGCGCCAGCAAAGACATTGGCCTCGTCGAAGACGCCATCGGGCGAGAACATCTTCTTGGAGAGCGTGGCACGTCCTTTGGGGTCGTACTCGCCATAGGCATCGGCATGGGGAAGGACAAAATCGTAATCGACCCCCGTCACAAACTCTGCCAAACGGGTCTCGAACGAGGGAAGGAGCATACCTATCTCTGTATAAATAGAGAGGGGCTGGTCCTCGGTGATTTGCTCTTTGAGCACTTCCTGACCATTCTCCTCAATGTACAACTGATAGGTTGCGGATATAAAACGATGTGACATTTTTATTTTCTATTAGTTTGTTATTCAAAATTGCACCGCATCAGCCCAACAGCGTCAGCGAATAAAGATAGACTACCGCGGCGGGAAGGGCCATGAGGGACGAGTCGAAGCGATCGAGCATGCCTCCATGACCAGGGATTACATTGCCACTGTCCTTGACGCCGATGGTGCGCTTGAGGAGACTCTCCACAAGGTCGCCCCACGTGCCGAAGACGCAGACTACCAGACCGAGCCCCATCCACTGCCACTCATTGAGGACATGGGGTTCTGCTCCTTGATTGACATACCACCCTATCAGGTAGGAGACAACCAGCACGAGCACGCCGCCACCAATGCTTCCCTCCCAGGATTTGCCTGGGCTGACGCGTGGAAAGAGCTTGTGCTTTCCCAGCAAGGATCCAGCACAATAGGCTCCCGTATCATTGGTCCAAAGGAGCACGAAGACGCTCAGGGGCAAAAGCATATCGACCGTGAGCATTCCCTCGGGAGTGGTCTGGAAGGCCAGCACATTGACCATCGAGAACGGGAGGGCAATATACATCTGTCCGAGCATCGTGTAAGCCCAACAATGGAGCGGATTTTCATTCTTCAGATAGAGTTCGGCGATGAACAAATAGATAATCGAAAGAATGTAGGGGATGTACGCACTGAAACCTTCGACGAAGCCCATACGCTGCCCTGCCACTGCCACGAAGAAATAGACTCCCGCCGCCGTGGAAATAAAACGGTTGACACTGATGCCTTTTTGGTCATTGACCAGTCCGCTAAACTCCCATAGCGTCATGCCGGTGATGACGGCAAAGAGGACGACCATATAATGGGGGCGCGTGAAGCCAAGCACCATGATGGCTACAAAGAGCGCACCAAAGATAGATCGCGTGATCAGATTTTTCTGTTTTTCGCTCATCATTCCTTCTCCTTATCCTCTGTGTCGTCTTCAGCGTGGTCGTCTTTCTCGGCCTCCGCCTTCTCATGCTCCTCCTGGGCCTTTCTGACCGCCTCGGGCATGTTCTCCAGTCGCAACTCGTTCTTCTCTTCCTCGGCCATCAACTCCTGCGTGCGGCTCGACCAAGGACGCTTGCCGAAGATGCGCTCCACATCCTCCGCCATAACGACCTCCTTATCCACGAGCAACTGGGCCAGCTGGGCGTGTCCCTCCTTGTGTTCGTCGAGGATCTGCTTGGCGCGATCATACAGCTGGTTGACTATCTTCAGCACTTCTTCATCTATCAGACATGCGGTCTTTTCGCTGTAAGGCTTTTGGAAACCATACTCGCTGTTGTCGTAGTAGCATATATTGGGGAGCTTGTCGCTCATACCGTAATAAGTCACCATGCTAAAGGCAGCCTTCGTAGCACGCTCCAAATCATTCATGGCTCCCGTCGAGATATGACCCGTGAAGAGTTGTTCGGCGGCACGTCCTCCTAAGAGCGAGCACATCTCGTCGAGCATCTGCTCCTTGGTGGAAATAGGACGCTCCTCGGGCATGTACCAAGCTGCACCGAGGGCTTGTCCACGCGGCACGATGGTCACCTTGATCAGCGGGTTGGCAAACTCGCAGAACCAGCTCACCGTGGCATGGCCAGCCTCATGGATGGCGATAGTACGCTTTTCGTCCGCTGTCATCACTTTGGTTTTTTTCTCCAGTCCGCCAACGATGCGATCGACGGCATCGAGGAAGTCCTGATAGCCCACTTCCTTCTTATCATGGCGGGCCGCTATCAAGGCAGCCTCATTGCAGACATTGGCAATATCGGCACCCGAGAATCCAGGCGTCTGACGCGCCAAGAGGTCCAAGTCGATATTCTTGTCGAGCTTCAGCGGCTTCATGTGTACCTGGAAGATAGCCTTGCGCTCAGGCAGATCGGGCAGATCAACACGTATCTGACGGTCGAAGCGTCCCGCACGAAGCAACGCCTTGTCAAGCATATCCACACGGTTGGTAGCCGCAAGGACGATCACGCCCGAATTGCTGCCGAAGCCATCCATCTCGGTAAGCAGCGCATTGAGCGTATTCTCGCGCTCGTCGTTGCCGCCCATAGCAGGATTTTTGGAGCGTGCTCGTCCCACGGCATCGATCTCGTCGATAAAGATAATACAGGGAGCCTTCTCCTTGGCCTGCTTGAAGACATCGCGGACACGACTGGCACCCACACCGACAAACATCTCGACAAAGTCGGAGCCACTCATAGAGAAGAAAGGCACTGCCGCTTCGCCTGCCACGGCCTTGGCCAGCAAGGTCTTACCGGTTCCCGGAGGACCAATGAGGAGGGCTCCCTTGGGAATCTTGCCACCCACATCGGTATACTTCTTCGGATTCTTGAGAAACTCTACGATTTCCTGCACCTCCTGTTTGGCTCCTTCCTGACCTGCCACGTCCTTGAAGGTGATATTCAGTTCGTCAGCCTTCTCATAGAGCTTGGCTTTCGACTTACCGACGTTAAAGATGCCACCAGCACCTCCTCCGCCGCCACTCATCCTGCGCATCATCCACATCCAGAAGGCGATGAGCAGCACCCAGGGCAGAAGGCTCAACAGAATGTCGGTGAAGACATTGCCCTTCTCGTTATTGTAGCTGAAACCAGTGATTTTTTTGGTCTTGATGGCTTGGCCGAGAAACGTCTCCAAGTTGTCAACAGAACCGATCTCCACTACCACGTAGGGCTTGGGGCCCGTCTGCTTCACATGGGCCTTGAAAATATCGTTGATATGCTCGGGCCGGACATACATCTTGAGCGTGCTCTCATTCTTATTGATGACCACACGAGAGGCCCATCCCTTATTGACATATTCGACAAACTGGGTATAGTCCTTCTTCACGCTCACCGAAGTGTTGCCCAAACCTCCGTCCTTACCAGTCGCGAAGAAGGCCACGGCGAGCGATATGATGACCAGCGCGTAGATCCAGTTCATATTGAACTTGGGCATACGCGGTCCACCCCCATTGTCTGTATTCATTGGTTTTTGATTATCCATTAGCTCTTGGAAAAGATAAAGTTGTCAGTTTTCAATCCAGATCCGGGATTCTCGTCAGCTTTGCATCCTCCCATAGATGCTCCAGGTCGTAGAACTCCCTCGCCTCGGGAAGGAAGATATGAACCATCACATCCACGAAGTCGATGGCGACCCACTGCGCCAGGCCCAAACCAATGCAGCTGACAGGCTTCTCACCCTCTGCCTCCCTGACGTAGTCGCCCACGCTTCCAGCAATGGCCTCTACCTGTGTCGGCGAGTTGCCTTGGCAGATGATAAAGTAACTACATACGGCTCCATCGGTTTGTGTCAGGTCAGCAACGACAATGCCGCTGCCTTTCTTATCCTGGATTCCCTTAATAATCGAATCTACTAGTTTTTGAGATTTATTCATTCAATGTCATTCTATTTAAAATAGATTGCAAAGGTAAGCCTATTTGGGTAAACGGCAAAGGAAATAACTATTTTTAGTACTATCACACGCTCCGCCCACCATTAGCCAATGGCCACGGCGAACAGTCCTGCGAAAAGACTGACACAAAAGGTATCATCACTCCCGAACACATTCACAACCTTCGCTGAAGTCACGCTAAGATATGGTAGCACCGTTTTGGTGCTACACCAAAGAAGAAAAAGGGCAGGTTGCAGAAGAACTATTTCTCCTTCAACCTACCCAGTTAATAGCGACGGCATTCACTTCGTGCCGTCCTTGTTCAACAAGGAATGATACTATTTATCTCAATACCTTCACCGTGTGGCTCGTACCGTCAGCAAAGATGGTTTTGACAAGATAGAGTCCCTGTTGCGGCTCTGCGACACGTTGACCGTTGAGCGTGTAATACTCCGTGCGAACGACCTCGCCGTTGGCCTTTTCCACTCCCTTTACCGCGTCGGTATAGGTCACGGAGAGACTGGAAATATCCACGCGGTCATCATAATTTGGCTTTAAGTCTTTCTTCAGATAGAAGAAGCGAACGGTATGCCGGCCAGGGCCAAACTTCAAGTCTTTGGGAGCAAACTGTGTGGAGCTGGCATCTACATCGGGACCAGCAAACTCTATGCTTATACTACCGTCGAGCGTGATGCGCGTGCCCGTGGTCAACGTTCTTGAACCCATGAACTCGAAGAAATCCTTCGAGCTGTTATGCCCCGTCCATGAGAGCACACCAATCTTGTTCTCAGGCACTTCGAAAGAGGCTTCCAAAAAAGAATTCAAATTTTCACTTCCGTCACTGCTCTTTTTTGCGGTAGAGTTGAATGTCTTATTGCCCTCTACAGTGAAAGGCCATTCTGCTGAAGTGTTGAACGAGAAATCACCATTGGTGACAATAGGATGATAGTCTACAGGGATGGCAGTGTTGGATGCCTTGCACGTTAGTCTGTACGAGCCAGTATTGGTATGGAGCACCACCAATCCGCTTTGCTCACCGAGTTCCTTGGAGTCAAAAGCAATCTGCACTGGCAGTTCCTCTGAAAACGCCGCCGTAGCACCGCTCATCACACCAGAGAAGCTTCCATCGCCGTCAATGCTCGTCAGGCTCAGCGACTCCGTACCAAGGTTTATCAACTGGGCGGTCAGCGTATCTCGCACAGAGAATTGATCGAAGAAATGGTTGCCAAAGTCCAAAGCGTCCTGCTTCAAAACCGCGAGATGCTCCTGCTGGTCATAGAGGCGAAACACCATGTCGTAGATATAAGCGCGATAGCGCACGTCGGCATCTTTAGCCCAATCGTTGTTCGTGATATTTTGGAACTGGAGTACATAGGTGCCTGGTTTGAGTGCAAGCGCATTTTCGACATTATCCGTAAACTCACCACCATCCATACCATGGGAAGTGACATCATTGAACACCTGATCGTCATTGTTCTGGATAGTAAAGCCATTGCCATAGCTACCCTTCTTGAAACCTTTCCAGCTGACAAGACCCACCTTGCCCTCAGGCACGACGAGGTTGGCAAACAACGTCGCAGTAGTATTATTACCCTTATTGGTGGCAACTGCTACGGGATAACCCGTGATTGTGTCGGTAATGACAAACGGGAAGTCTGTGCCCATGCTGAACGCAATATCACCTTCCTTTACAATTTTGCTATAATCGGGAGCTTCGCCCACTGTAGCGGTCACGTTGAGCACTGCTTTCTCGCCATGAGAATTCTTAACTTGCACGGTGCCAGAATACGCTCCTGTCTTAGAAGGAGAGAACTCCACATAGACATTCTGAACGGTGCCCGCATCAATACTTTGGTAAGCTAAAAGCCGCAAACCCTTACCGTCAACCAAGCCCGTATAATTGGTACTTTTCAAACCCTTATTGACAAGACGGACTGACTGTTTCAGAATTGAGCCCACGGTGACATTGGGACCCTCGAAATGGACGTTAGAGGGAATAAAGGTTAGTTTGGCCTCGTCAGGCATCTTCTCTATGCCGACCGTACCGCCCTGATAGAAGCGGATAGCACCATAAGGCGTAGCATTTTTTTTGACAAGCACCCACAAGCCAAAACCCGTCCGCGGGGTAATAGTAGAAAGATCATCACTCACGTCGAAGACCAACTTGTCTGTTGTCTCCAGGCCGTACTGGCCGTTTTTATCGGGCTCCGTCGAGAAATCGCCCGCAAAAAGCACGATGGAGCAATCATTGCCAAAATAGGTACAATCGCCATAGTGGGCATAATCGGCCACGGCACGCTCAGAATCATACCCAGGCGTGTTGATGGTGATAGTTTTAGCGGCAGAATCGTAGGTTCCCTCTATGGGACTCGTTGAGGTCGTTTGGAATTCGCCCAAGTTCACCAAATTAGTTATCGTCACCTTATCACCGTTGAAAGTCAAGTCAGCACGGTAACTGTCCAAACATCCATCCTCGCGGGAATAGCTCCTGTTGGCATCATAATAACTTTTGGCATCTACCCAATATGGGGTTGCAGCGGCATCGGCTTTGACAAGCGCCGTCTTTGGCGGCATCTTTGGAAAGGATTCCTTCTGTTTGAGCTGTTCGCCCGAATTGAGCGACTGTGCCATCGCAGCCTGTCCAAGTGTGAACAATGCGATAAGTAAACGGATTTTTTTTCTCATAACTCTGTGTCGTTAAATTGTTTTGAACTAATGTTTACGCCGGCAAAAGTATGCAATAGTCCTATAATACACAAGAATTTACGACCTGTACATGTATCAAAACGGGTTTCTAAACGTTCAAAGACAAGTTTCTATACTTCGCACCATATGTCTTGCCATCGCACCACGTCTGAAACTAACCTTCCCGGTCAGCTATCTTGAGGAACTGAGAGGGCGTAAGACCCGTGAACTTCTTAAACGCACTGATGAACGAGGCACGCGACTTGAATCCCACTCCCTGCGAGATGGCCTCAATGGTAAGGTTGCCATAATGCTCGCGGTCGGACATTTGACGGCAGGCTTCTTTGACTCTGTACTCGTTAAGAAACGTGGAAAAGTTCATCTGACAAGTTTCATTGATGACCTGCGAGACCAGCTTATAGCGTGATCCTACCAACTCGCTCAATCGCTCTAAGCTGAACTCAGGCGAATAGATTTCCCCACAGGTCTCCATCACGCGGAGAATGCGGGATGCCAGTATCTGTTTGTCATCATTGCTAAGGTTGTTGTAAGTGTATTTTTCCTTCCTTTGCGGTATACTCTCTTTGATTTTGCTCAGTTCCTGCTCCAGAGTCTCACACCGTTTACGTTCCTTCTCTTCATTACGAAGGGTGGAAAGAGTCTTCGTATACAGGTTTTTGTTCTGCTCACGTAGCCGTTTGTTCTTTCGCCAAAGAACCAACAGAAAACAAAGAATGAGTAGCGCCGCACCAATCACTACGCCAAGGATAAGCAGTTGACGCTGACGGCGCAGCTCCATCTGCGCCATTTGCTCATCGACACGCTTCATGCTATTGACAAAGCGCATCTCACTGACGCTCATCAGCTGTCGATAGTTGAGCAAGGTATCCTTCAACGCAAGGTAATTGTTGCGAAACCGATTCTCTCCAAGTATATCTCCTTGCAGCGCATAAAGCTCCGCCAAATGGTCGTACAGTTCAAGCTCGGCATCTTTCATGTTGGAATGGGCGGCGAGGGAGAGGGCTTCGTGTAGCAGTTGACCTGCGCCAGCCATGTCACCTTGCAGCCTCCGCGTTTTAGCACAATTAATTTTAGCAAAGATAAGATATCGCAAGCGGGAGGGATCATCCTTTACAAGCATCTCTTGTTGGCGATAGCACGTTTCGGCCTTGGCATACTGCCGCTTGGCCAAGTAGCTATTGCCATCATAGAGCAACAAAGCATAGCGACGAACTACACTGGAATGTTGCTTCTCAAGTTGGGCGTACTGATTGCGGATGGTCGCAATACGGGACAATTCTCCCAAGTCACTGCTCACTGACACAATATTGGCAAAAGCCATATCGAAATCCTCACTCTTCGCCTTAATACTGACTGCAAAGCATTTTTTGTAATAAGAAAGGGCTTTACGCAAGGTTTTCTGGTCTTTTCCCTGCTCGGCCATCGTCTGATACATAGCACCAAAATTGAGATAAATGCGGGAAATAGCCTCGGGCATATCCGTGGAGAGTTCCTCGGCCTTGGAAAGGCTCTCGTAAGATTTGGCATAATCGAAGAAGCAGAAAAAATAAACATACCACTTTCCTATATTAGCACGGACACAATCGCGGCGTTGCTGTTTGCTCATATACTTGCTATAACGGTTGGACACAATGGTATAGCAAGCCAAGGCACTGTCGGGAGCTTGAGTATTGAAGCAGTATTGATTTCCCATCTTAAGCAACTGCTCTGAAGAAAGCGACATCCACTGATAGTAATACTCTGGTTGAAGCGACGCCTTACAACAGATAGACATTCCCAATAAAATCAGGAAAAAGAACGCAAAACGTATGACTTGTCTGTATCTCCTCATATATTTTTTTGCTTTAAAGGTACAAAATTACGCATTTTTCTTAGAAATCAAGCAAAACTCAGAACAGAAAAGCATCATAGTACCACATTTCTCATCCGCCATGTGGCTTTGTGAGGCTCCACTGACGGCACACAAAATAGAAAAGGACAGTCCTCAAAATGAGAACTGCCCCCTATGTGACGCGGCTTTAGCCATAGCAGAAATCACCCTACCCTGCTATTCATTCAGGCAGGATAATTTCTACTAGGTCCAAAAGCCAGTGAGATTAGCGCACGATCGTGGTACGGCCATTGATTACATAGACGCCTGGACGGAGACCACGGAGCGACTCCGCCTGGAGAAGCACCTGTCGGCCATCCGTGGTGAAGACGTTGTAACGACGGGCGTCAGTTTTGTTATCGACAATCGAGATGCCGTCGGCGAGGCTTCCGATGGTGAAGTTGTCAATGATGATCTGCTGTTCCTCCTCCATCGCCTCATCGGCCACAATCTTGAGTTGCGGGATGAAGTAGCGAGACTGGAAGAGCGAGTCGGGCAGGTCAAACTGCACCTCCTGCCATCCCTCACGGAAGTTCTCTGAAAGGTCGGCCTCCCAGACCACGTCTGTCTCCGTGCCGTTAGGCTGCTTGAAGTTGACAGAAAGGCGTGCGGGGACATCAGTCGGCGCCTTGTAGTAGAACTTCATCACGGGCGAGGTGGTGCTGGTGGCAGCTACCTTTCCAAACACGACGAGCGTTTGCGACGGCGTAGTGGCGTTGAAGCTGACCGCGCCATTGTCGTTGTCAAAGGTGTCAAACGTAGTGAAACCAGCATTCATGCCAGCACCGACATACATAATAAGGATGTGACCACCCTGATTCTGATTGGCGAAACTCTGACGGTAGGGAAGCGCATAGGGCTCACCCACGAGCATCGACACCTTGCCGAAACCGCTCGATCCGAGGGTGTTGAAGGCACGGACGGCCCACCACTTAAACTGCTGTACGCCCTCGTCGGTGTTCAAGTCTTTGACGGTAAACTCCGTGGCTCCTCCACCGATCACTCCGATCTGGTCGTTGACGGTATTCTCGTCCTCCAGGTCATAAATGCGGCAAGCAACATCCTTCTGGTTGATCACTCCGCCATAGAGACCCGTGACAGGCTCCCAATAGAGGCGCACCTGCGTCTGCTGGTCGTCGGCGTGGACGACGGGAGGAGCGGGATAGTCGAGGCCAGCATAGGTCGTGGCGTCCGTACGCGCGCCCTGCCCTGCCTCGTTGTAGCAATAGATGCGATAGGTGTTCACGCCCTTAGAGGCATTCTCGTCCACGACACTCACAGCATCGCCAGGACGAAGGCCACCCTCTTGCTGGGCAAGCACGGCGTCGCCTTTCAGCACCTCGTAGCGGGTAATGGCCGTCAGCTCAGCGCCGTTGTACGTCTTCGTCGGAAGATTGAAGTCCAGCGTCACCTTCAGCTCACCCGTCTGGTCTGGCGTGACCTTCAGGTTCTCCACCTGTGCGGGCGAAGCAGGATCACAACCCGGGCTCACACTGACCGAGTCGATGAAGATATTGATGGAAGCCGGATTGGAGGTGGCGTGGAAACCGATATAATAGGTACCATCCTCGGGCGCCGTGATTACCTTCTCGAAGAGACGGTTCTCCGTATTGTCCAGTTCGGTATCTTCGGTGATCACCTGGTCCAGTTCTGCCACCGTCGTACCCTTGCCCCAATACACTTCCAGGTGCTCGGGGAAATAGGAGCGGGCTACACAAGCCTTGTAGCTGACCACATAGTTGCGGCCCTTCTCCAGATGGATGGGAGGCGTGATGAGCCAATCGTCGCCACTATTCTCGGGGTCAGCATTGTAGCGTGCGGCCTTGTAGTAGCTATCCCACGACCAAGTGGAGCCATCATGATTGGCATCCACGACGGTGTAGTTGTCTATGCCCTCGGGGAAGTCGTCGAAGAACGGCACCTCCAGCGGATCGCCCACGACCAGATTGTTGCTCAGCGTGCGCGCACTGGTCTGCGTCGTGTTGACGGCCTCGACCGAGTACTGGTAGCTGGTGAGGGCAGAGCCGCTCGCCAGGTCTATCTGCAGGCTGTTGACAGTCACGCCCTGGCGGAAGGCCGTATGTTCCCCGCCTTTCACGCGATAAATATTATAGGTAAGGTTGCCCATGTAGCCCTCGTGGAGTCCCGTCGTGGGAGCGACCCACGAGAGTGTGGCCTTGTTGCCCTGGCCCTGCTTGAGCGTGACCTCCGTGGGAGCCAGCGGCTGATCGTAGCCGACATAGATCTCGGCAGAAGCCTTCGGGCTCGGTCCCACACTGTTCTTGACCACCAAGACAAACTCCGTCTCTCCCTCTGGCAGATTGGTCAATGTGGCATTGACCTTTGCACCTGGCGCAGCCTGAGCCGTGGCCACAACGCTGCCGTTGGCCTTGATCTCGTAGGTAAGCTGGCCTGTCAGGTTGTCATCGCCATCAAAGGTCTTCGTGGGGAGCGTGAACGTGGCCGTGCCGGAAGTGGCGGGAGCATCAAAATGGACCGCAAAGTCATGGATGACAGCAGGAGCCTTGTCTTCGGCCAACGGCGGCAGCACATTGAGCGCGAGCTGCTGATAAGGAGAGGCACACACGCGCGTGACGGAAGCATCGTCGAGGTCCACCGTGTAGAGCGTACACTCACCGTTGGCGTCGGTGGCAGCCCAATAGAACACATCGGTCTTGGGATCGACGATGGCACCCTGGGAATAGGCCATTCCGCTGGCATCCGTGACACGGACTCCCGTCGAGCCGATACGGGTCTCCTCGCCCGTGGTGCGATCGATGCGGTAGAGGTCGCCATCGTCGGTGATACCGTAGCAGTCGCCCTGGCTGGTGATTCCCATCGCCAAGTAGAGATTGTCGGTCTCTGCGATCGTGGTGCGGGTCTTGGTGTCGTAATCGACCACACCAAACTCCCAGCTCTGCATCGTCTGATCAGTAAACTCACCAAACACCTCGCCCGTCTTGGGGTCGGTGGCGGTGGCATAAGCGATCAGGCTCCGGTTGGAGACATTGGTCACTTCTCCATCATACTCACCCGTTTCCAGGTCGAACCACCCGTACCACAGGAAGATGATGCCATACTCGATCATGGACTGGTCGAGATAAAGTCCGCAAAGCTTGCCGTCCTTGATGGTGGATCCAGCATTGAAGAGCGACTTGTCAAACGGCGCGTAAGTGGTCACGTCGGTGGGCGTGGCCGGATCATAGGACATCAGTCCCATGTAGTCGCCCAGTGCATTGGCGTAAAATACGGAATGCTGCGGTGCCTTCAGCACCTGACTTGCCTGGCGGGCCTTGCGACCCTTGGTCCCTGTGGCTACAGGGGGCACGCCCCCCTTACCGTGGTTGACCAACTTGCTGAACTTGAAGTTCTTGGGTACATGGATGGCTCCCGCACCCCAACCGTCGCCCTCGCCAACGGCCTGCGCGCAGATCGGCAGAGCCAGCGTCAGGGCAACGAGCAACAATGCAAAACGATGAATACGTTTCCTCATGATGTGTTGTCTAAAAAGTATTCTATGTGCCCTGGAGTCGCCAACGATAGTCTTTAATTACGTCTCTCCAAAGGCGTTAACGGCTTCAAAATTACACAAAAGAATCGAAACAAGCAAAAGATATGGGTGTTTTTTCTAAAACAAAGCCAGAACTAGCTCGAAACAAAGCCGAAACTAGCCCGAAACAAAGGCTAACGTTTTACCCACAACTAACAAACAGAGGGAATGGGCCCCTACGGAGGAGAACATTCCCTCTGCCTTGTTGCGTTTCAATTTGCGAAAACGCAATACGGACAGTCAGGTCTCAGATGCTATCCATCATGACATCTTCGTCGTCCTGCGCAGGCTCATCCTGATGGCCTTGGCGTCCGAACAACTCTCCCGCCAACTCGTCCATCAGTCCGCCCATAGCTTCGTCAAGCATGCGGCCAATGGGCAGGGTGATGCTCTCGCGCACTTTCTGCTTGACATTTTCCTCCAAGCGCCGCTTGGTCTCCTCCGCATAGCGATGAGCCAATTGCTTGAGCGACGACTTGTCGATGGTGAACACATGGCCCAGCACACCCACAGAGACCACGGGAGCCTTGTCGGCGTAGTGGATGCGCCCCAGCGAACAGACCCAGTAGTTGTCCACCGTGAGCGCGTTGCCGACCACCATCGCCACCACCTGGCGGGTGGCACCTCCGGCCAAGGACTTCATGGCCGTCGAGAAGGGGTCGTCGGAGTCTATGGAGTCGATCTGCAGGGCCTCGCCCATCGTTTCCGCCACCACACCCGAGATGGCCTCGGCGTGCTGCTCGGGTTTCGGACAAGTGGCCACCAGCAGTCCTGCCAACAAGAGCAACATCGCCAGCACCACCCACAAGCAACCTCCCCGATGCTTACGGGATCCACGGTCAACGGATGGAGGAACGGTGCGCTCGCTCTCAGGCTGCGCGGAAGGCTGCGGAGCGTAGCCTTGGACCACATCGGGGCCCTCCCCTATCCTTTCGCCGACGATAACTTGCTCCCCACCCGAAGCATTGCTTACCCCCGGGCCCGAAGGACTGCTTACGCCAGGACCTGAGGAAATATTAACCCCTGAGTCCATGATCGGTTGAGACTGCTGCGCAGCCGTCTGCTGACGAAGAATCGGTCGAAGCGCTTCCACCTGCCAGGCGGGTTGCCATGATCCGCCATCAGCAGCCATCACCAACGACTCCGCACCGATGCCACGAGCTGCCAACTCGGCCACGCTGTAAGGACCACGCTTCTCGCTGCCCACACTAAGATAGTATTCCATTTTTCTATTTCCTTATCTGTTTTTTGAGACCAATAAGACGCGATTTGCCACCTCTACCGGACAATACGGACTCCTCAAGACGGCAAGTTATCTTTTTGGCGTGCGAATGTAAGTAGAAATAATGAATACACCAAAAATCGCTGGTTATATTTTGCTTTTTTAAGCATAAGGACTCTTTTCACCCTGCCAAAAACCAGATTTCTCATGCAATCTGGGAGGCCAATGGATGGAAAGGAAATAAAAAAACGCTTGAAAATACCAAAAAATGGGTATCGCTTGTTTGTGGTATGAGATTTTTTCATTACCTTTGCGAAACAAATAATACAGTATAGAAAACAACCATACCAAACAGCTGAAGAATGTTTGAGAATCTAAGCGACCGACTTGAACGGTCATTTAAGATACTGAAAGGTGAGGGAAAAATCACCGAGATCAATGTCGCCGAGACGCTGAAGGACGTGCGCCGCGCGCTGCTCGATGCGGATGTCAACTACAAAGTGGCCAAGAGTTTCACGGACGACGTGAAGCGCAAAGCATTGGGCATGAACGTGCTGACCGCCGTCAAGCCAGGCCAGCTCATGGTGAAGATTGTCCACGACGAGCTGGCTGAGCTCATGGGTGGCGAGACTGTCGGCATCAAACTGACCAACAAGCCCGCCATCATCCTGATGAGCGGTCTGCAAGGTTCGGGTAAGACCACGTTCAGCGGCAAGCTCGCCAACATGCTCAAGCAGAAAGACCACCGCAAGCCCCTGCTGGTGGGTTGCGACGTGTATCGTCCTGCCGCCATCGAGCAGTTGCGCGTGGTGGGAAGCCAGATAGACGTGCCCGTCTATGCTGAGGACGACAACAAGAACGTCAACGAGATAGCAGACCACGCCCTTCAGGAGGCCAAGGCGAAAGGCTACGACACGGTGATCATCGATACCGCCGGACGCTTGGCAGTGGACGAGCAGATGATGGCCGAGATAGAAAGCCTGAAGAATCATGTTCGTCCCGACGAGACCTTGTTTGTCGTCGACTCCATGACGGGACAGGATGCCGTCAACACGGCCAAGACCTTCAACGACCGCCTGGACTTCGACGGTGTGGTGCTGACCAAGCTCGACGGCGATACCCGCGGCGGTGCCGCGCTGAGTATCCGCACGGTGGTGACCAAGCCCATCAAGTTTATTGGTACGGGCGAGAAGATGGAAGCCATCGACCTGTTCCACCCAGCCCGTATGGCCGACCGTATCCTCGGCATGGGCGACGTGGTCTCGCTGGTAGAGCGCGCCCAGGAGCAATTTGATGAGGAAGAAGCCAAGCGACTGGAGAAGAAGATTCGCAAGAACCAGTTCGACTTCAACGACTTCTACAATCAGATCCAGCAGATCAAGAAGATGGGCAACATCAAGGAGTTGGCCAGCATGATCCCGGGTGTGGGCAAAGCCATCCGCGACGTCGATATCGACGACAACGCCTTCAAGGGCATCGAAGCCATCATCCAGAGCATGACTCCGCAGGAGCGCACACATCCCGAGGTGCTCAACACCTCACGCCGCCGCCGTATCGCGTCGGGATCGGGCACGAGCATCCAGGAGGTGAACAAGCTCATCAAGCAGTTTGACCAGACCCGCAAAATGATGAAGATGGTCACGGGTGCCAACATGAAGGGCATGATGGGACGAATGAAAAACATGAAGGGCACAGGTATGCCCCCCATGAATTAGTCCTCGTGCATTATTATATGGTTCGCGCGCGTTCATTATATATAGTATAAACGTACATACGGCAGCATCGTATTGCGGACATACTGTGATGGCGCGCCAACCATTCAACTAAAAACCAAACAGAAAATTCCCCTGCCCCGCCCCTCACGGGAGGGACAGAACGAAAGAAATAGATTATAAACGCGGGGACGCGAGACCATCCGTAGCCCACACCTTAGGAAGGGCTGGACGAGCCACCGTGTTCCCATAACAACACCTAACCATATGGAACTGATTGACGGTAAAGCTACTGCAACGGCCATCAAGGCCGAAATTGCCGACGAAGTGAGCAAGATTGTCGCCGCTGGTGGCAAACGTCCTCATCTGGCCGCTGTCCTTGTAGGACACGACGGCGGCTCTGAGACGTACGTGAAAAACAAGGTTATCTCCTGCGAGCAGTGCGGTTTTACCTCGACGCTCATCCGCTATGAGGATGACGTGACGGAGGAAGAGCTGCTGGCTTGTGTTGACCGCCTCAACAAAGAAGAGGATGTCGATGGCTTCATCGTTCAGCTGCCGCTGCCGAAGCATATCGACGAGCAAAAGGTCATCATGGCTATCGACTACCGCAAGGACGTGGACGGTTTCCACCCCATCAACGTCGGTCGCATGGACATCGGTCTGCCTTGCTTCATCTCTGCCACTCCGCTGGGCATCATGACCCTTCTGGACCGTTACAATATCAAGACTTCTGGCAAGAAGTGTGTCATTCTCGGACGCAGCAACATCGTCGGCAAGCCGATGGCCTCACTGATGATGCAGAAGTGCTATGGCGACGCCACGGTCACGGTTTGCCACTCCCGCTCGGCCACGCTGAAAGAAGAGTGCCGTGAAGCCGACATCGTCATCGCCGCCATTGGCCGTCCCGAGTTTGTCACGGCCGACATGGTGAAAGAAGGCGCAGTCGTCATCGATGTCGGCACGACGCGCGTGCCCGATGCGACCCGCAAGAGCGGTTTCCGCCTCTGCGGCGACGTGAAGTTTGACGAGGTAGCACCGAAGTGTTCCTACATCACGCCCGTACCGGGCGGCGTTGGTCCCATGACCATCTGCTCGCTGATGAAGAACACCTTGGCAGCAGGCAAGAAGGAGTACTATAAGTAATGGAGCCCATGACTGCCGAGGAATGGTATCAGAAAGGTAACGAATATCGCAAGCAGGGCGACTGGAAACACGCCATCGACTGCTACTTGGAAGCCATCGAGCTCGACGCCGAGTCGCCAGCCGTGGAAGCCAAGAAGATGATCGACGACATTCTGAACTTCTATCATAAAGACGCATATAATCCCTAATCAAGGCCGCTCGGGGCGGACGCAGCTCTGTCCCAACGACTTAACTAAAAAATTCAAATCAATATGAGCAAGATTAAAGGTGCGATTGTGGTCGACACCGAGCGTTGCAAGGGATGCCAACTGTGCATCGTTGCATGCCCGAAGGATGTGATCCAACTGGCACAGAAGAAAGTCAACGTTCACGGCTATCCGTACGCGGAGCCTGTTTTCGCCGACAAATGTATTGGCTGCGCTTCATGCGCCATTGTTTGCCCGGACGGATGTATTACTGTTTATAAGAAAAAAGTGGAGGAATAAGGTATGGCTGAGAAAGAAGTAAAATTGATGAAGGGTAATGAGGCTATCGCACACGCGCTGATTCGCTGCGGTGCCGACGCCTTCTTCGGATACCCTATTACCCCGCAGACAGAGATTATCGAGACCCTCTCCGCCCTGAAGCCTTGGGAGACCACCGGCATGGTAGTAGTCCAGGCTGAGAGCGAGGTGGCCTCTATCAATATGGTCTATGGTGGCGCTGGTGCTGGTAAGCGTTGCGTCACGACCTCTTCCTCACCGGGTGTGTCCCTGATGCAGGAGGGTATTTCCTACATGGCTGGTGCCGAGATTCCTGGTGTCATCGTCAACGTGCAGCGTGGCGGTCCTGGTCTGGGTACGATCCAGCCTTCACAGTCCGACTATTTCCAGTCCACTCGTGGTGGTGGCAACGGCGACTACTATGTCATCGTGCTTGCCCCGAACTCTGTCCAGGAGATGGCAGACTTCGTAGACCTTTCCTTCGAGCTGGCGTTCAAGTATCGCTGCCCGGCCATGATTCTCTCCGATGGTGTCATCGGTCAGATGATGGAGAAGGTCGTTCTCCCCGACGCGAAGCCCCGCCTCTCTGACGAGGAGGTGAAGAAGCGCTACCCGTGGGCCACCTTCGGCCGCACGCCGGATCGCGATCCGAACATCATGACTTCCTTGGAGCTGAAACCCGAGGTGATGGAGGAGCGCAACCTCGCCCTCCAGGCCAAGTATGAGGAGATCCGCAACAATGAGGTTCGCTACGAGACTCAGCAGTGTGAGGACGCCGACTACATCATCGTCAGCTTCGGTTCTGCAGCCCGTATCGGCGAGAAGGCCATGGAGTTGGCCCGCGAGGAAGGCCTGAAGGTAGGTCTCTTCCGTCCGATCACCTTGTGGCCGTTCCCGACCAAGCAGATCGAGGAGCTTGCCAAGAACAAGAAGGGTATCCTCGTGAGCGAGTTCAACGCCGGCCAGATGGTCGAGGATGTCCGCTTGGCAGTCAATGGTGCCATCCCCGTGGAGCACTTCGGCCGCCTGGGTGGTATCGTTCCTTCACCCGAGGAGATTGTTGACGCACTGAAAACGAAGTTGGTAAAATAGTCGAATCAAATGGATAACCGGCTATCAACCGGCTTTCCCTTAAAAAGAAGAATCAAATGGCAAACGACATTATTGCACCAGAGAATCTGGTATATAAGAAACCAAAACTGATGAACAACGTCCCGATGCACTACTGTCCGGGATGTTCTCACGGTGTAGTCCATAAGCTCGTGGCCGAGGTCATCGAGGAGATGGGCATGGAGGACAAGACCGTCGGTGTATGCCCGGTAGGTTGCTCCGTGTTCGCATACCGCTACCTCGACATCGACTGGTCTGAGGCAGCCCACGGACGCGCTCCCGCTGTGGCTACGGCTATCAAGCGCGTATGGCCCGACCGCCTGGTGTTCACCTACCAGGGCGACGGCGATATGGCTTGTATCGGTAGTGCTGAGACGCTCCACGCTCTCAACCGTGGCGAGCACATCACGATGATCTTCATCAACAACGCCATCTACGGTATGACGGGTGGTCAGATGGCTCCCACCACGCTGATCGGCCAGAAGACCGTCACGTGCCCCTACGGCCGCGATCCGAAGATCCACGGCTGGAACCTCAACATCACGGAGCTGGCAAGCCACCTCAAGGGTACCCGCTACGTCACACGCCAGAGCGTTGACACCGTAGCCTCTATCCGCCAGGCCAAGAAGGCCATCCGCAAAGCCTTCGAGGCCAACATGGCTGGCAAGGGAAGCTGCCTCATCGAGATCGTGGCAACGTGCAACACGGGCTGGAAGCTCTCACCGGTCAAGGCCAACGAGTGGATGCGCGAGAATATGTTCAAGGAGTACATCAAGGGTGACATGAAGGACACCCTCGACCAGGAGATTCCCGAGCTCTAATCATCATTCCTTCTCTTAACACAAGAAACAGCAATTATGAAAACAGAAATCATTATCAGCGGTTTCGGAGGACAGGGTTGCCTCTCAATGGGAAAGATTCTGGCTTACTCCGGACTGATGGAAAATAAAGAGGTGACGTGGATGCCGGCCTACGGTCCTGAGCAGCGTGGTGGTACGGCCAGTGTGACCGTTATCGTCAGCGACGAGCGCATTTCCTCACCGATTCTCAGCAAGTACGATGTGGCTATCGTCCTCAACCAGCCTTCCCTCGACAAGTTCGAGTCAAAGGTGAAGCCGGGCGGTATCCTCATCTACGATGGCAACGGTATCATCAACCCGCCGACCCGCAAGGACATCACGGTCTATCAGATTGATGCTACGGACAAGGCTGCCGAGATGAAGAACTCCAAGGTGTTCAACATGATCGTTTTGGGCGGTCTGCTCAAGGTTTGCCCCGTTGTGAGCACCGAGGGCTTGAACAAGGCTCTCTTCAAGTCGCTCCCGGAGCGCCACCACAAGCTCATTCCTCTCAACATGGAGGCCGTGAGCGAGGGTATGAAGATCATCGAGAAGAAGGAGATCTAATTCAAGACAAGATAGACAGGGAAGGCTCTCAAGGTTTGGCATTCCAAGGTTTCATCCTTTGCCCTGCCCCGTAGAGCCCTACCCGATATGGACACAAGGGAGAAGAAACGCCGCATCCATCTTGGCGCTTCCTCTCCCTTGATCTATATTTATTACCCTTGATTTATAAAGATGTTTTCTCGCCCTTGTCCTATAAAAGGAGCTTCTGGGTGATATTGAGACAATATGTAAAGTTGACTCGTCCGGAAAGGGAGAAAGTGTTCGGTAATTCCCCTATTCTCATAGGTTTTTCCCTATTTATGATTACCAAACGTCTTTTTACCCCCTAAATATTTGTTCATATCGGTTTTTTTTCTTTACTTTGCACCCGAAATGATTGAGAGAATAAACTTTCATAACATAAAATTTTAAATTTAGAGAGACATGAAAAAGTTCGTTTTAATGATGGCCTCTGCGCTTTTCGCAGTTTCGGCATCAGCACAGACTGTGCAGGAAAGCAAGACTTTCGACAACTTCTACGTTGGTATCAATGGTGGTCTTTCAACCAAGACTACTGGCCACAAGTGGCTTAGCGGTCTGAACCCCAACGCCAGCCTCCGCATCGGCCGTTGGTTCACTCCGGTCTTCGGTTTGGCTGCTGAGGGAACAGCATACTTCAACTCAAAGGCATGGGTCCCCGAGCCTGTCCGCAAGCCGCACACGGTTGTCACCTATAGCAACGTGAGCCTGCTCGGTACCATCAACGTCAGCAACTGGGTTGCTGGCTACAAGGGCGAGCCGCGTCCCTTCGAGGTGATCGCAGTAGCTGGCCTCGGCTGGGGTCACGCCTACGGTCCTGGTGAGTCTTTCCTCGAGAAGAACGACCAGCTCACCTCTAAGTTGGGTCTCGACTTCACCTACAACTTCGGTTCCAACAAGGCTTGGCAGCTCTACCTTGAGCCGTCTATCAACTACGCTGTCGCTGGCACGCACGCCACCGGCTTCGATGATGACACCGAGTACAACCTCAACCGTAGCGCCTTCCAGCTCAACCTCGGTATCAACTACAAGTTCGGCAACAGCAACGGCACGCACAACTTCGTGATCGTTACTCCGCGCGACCAGGCCGAGATCGACGCTCTCAACGCTCAGATCAACGAGCTCCGCAACCGCAAGCCGGAGGTGATCGAGAAGGTTGTTGAGAAGCGCGTAGAGGTTCCTGCTCCCGCAGCTAAGACTGTCAGCGTTTCTGACCTCATCTTCGTCACCTTCGCTCAGGGCAAGTCTGCTCTCACCAACGACGCCAAGAAGGCTCTCGACGCTGTCAAGGAAGGTTCACACGTTCAGGTTGTCGGTACTGCTTCTCCTGAGGGTTCTAAGGAGATCAACGACCGTCTGTCTCAGGCTCGTGCCGACGTGGTCGCTAAGTACCTCAAGGGTCGTGGCGTGATCGTCGACGAGGCTACTGGTAAGGGCGTTCAGGGCACTACCTCTAACCGTCTGGCTATCGTTTACGTCAAGTAATCATAGACAATAGACAGAAGATTACACCAAGGGACCATTCTCCCTTCAAGTAATATCACATCGAATCCCCAGTACGGTCATCGTACTGGGGATTTTTGTATCAACACTCGCCTTAAGTCTTTCCCTTCCATCCTACTCCACTGGATAATAATCCTGTCAAGTACACAGTAAACCGAACAGGAATACACACCAAACCACCTATATACAACAAGCCCGTCACCACTCTATTCGGAGGGCGACGGGCTCGTTACTTGACGTACTCGTTGTTTTTATGTACTTGTAGTTTTATGTAGGAGTATAAGGATTATAAGCCGAAGAAGCCTTATGCTTCCTTCTTCTCCTCGGTGTCAGCCTTGCGGCGGGTACTGCGCTTGCGCTTCGGCTTTTCAGCCTTTCCGTTCTCCACCTTGACGCCAGCCAACTCCGGATCGACCAGGATGCGTCCACAATACTCACAGACGATGATCTTCTTGTGCATCTTGATGTCGAGCTGACGCTGGGGCGGAATCTTATTGAAGCAGCCACCACAGGCGTCACGCTGCACATAGACGATACCCAGTCCGTTGCGCGCACTCTTGCGGATGCGCTTGAAGGAACTGAGGAGGCGCGGCTCGATCTTGACTTCCAAGTCCTTGGCACGCTCCTTGAGCATGGTCTCCTCCTCGCGGGTCTCTGCCAGGATATCCTCCAGCTCGCTCTTTTTCTCGTCAAGATCCTTCTGACGCTCCTCGCGCTCGGTCTTGGCTATCTCCAGGTCGTTGGTACGGTAAGCCACCTGGTCCGTTGCCTCCTTGATTTTCTTGTTGCAAAGTTCCACCTCCAGACGCTCGTAATCGATCTGCTTGCTCAGCGAGTCATACTCGCGGTTGTTGCGCACCTCATTGAGCTGGTTGTTGTAACGCTCCAGGTTGGCCTGTGCCTCCTGCACCTCACCCTTCTTCATCGTGATAGCCGACTGAAACTCCTTGATTTCTGCGTCGATTTTCTCGATACGGGTGTCGAGACCAGCGATCTCGTCCTCCAGGTCCTGCACCTCCAGCGGCAACTCGCCACGCAACGCACGCTTCTCGTCGATAGCCGTAAGCGTCGTCTGCAGTTCATAGAGAGCCTGCAGCTTCTGCTCTACCGACATTTCTTTTGCTTCTTTCTTTGCCATAAGTATTCTTGTCCTTATTTGTTTCTTACTATATACCTTATTAAAGATAAAGGATTGGGTTGGTGTTGACCGACGTGATGTAGCAAGGCACGCCCGCACACTCACGCATGATGATCTCACGGAAGATCTCCGATGTATATTGCTCGCTCTGATAATGACCGATCACGCAGATCTGTATCTGCTGCTCCCGCCCAAAGAATTCGTGGTAGTGCATCTCTCCCGTGACAAACGCATCGGCACCCAACCGTACGGCCTCAGGCAGCAGAAAAGCTCCCGATCCGCCACAAAGGGCCACCTTCTCTATGGGGCGGCGCAACAACTGGTTGGCCTGGACACACTCCACACCAAACTCTTTCTTCAGCAGGAGCACCAGGTCGTCGGCAGCTACCGGCTTCGCAAAGCGACCAATCACGCCCTCGCCTCCCGAGACACCTTCCACCTCTTGCTGCTGCCCGATGAAAGAGAGGTCCTGGAGACCCAACTTCTCAGCGATCTTATAGTTGACGCCCCCCACGGCACTATCCATATTAGTATGCATCGACACGATGACGATGCCACGCTGGATGGCCTTGAAGACCGTCCGCTGCACATAGTCGCCGTCCGATATGCACGACAGTTTGCGGAAGATGAGTGGATGGTGGGAAACAATCAGATTACAACCGCGCGCGATGGCCTCGTCAACGATGGCCTCCGTCACGTCAAGACACAATAAAGCCCCTGACACCTCCGCCTCTGTCAGTCCAACCTGTAGGCCAGCATTGTCGAAGCCAGCCTGCAAGGGCAGAGGCGCGAATCGTTCAAGGGCAGCGATTACTTCCTTTATTTTCACGCTACAAACATGTTTTTGAACTGCAAAAGTACGATTTTTTCCTTTCTCCGCCAAGAAATCCTCTTTATATTTAATCTTTTTTGGGAAAAACGACAGAGCCCCTATTCGTTCACCGCTTCCTCACAACATGGTCCAAAAACACTTTTCCCCAGTCTTCCATCCCGCTCCACACACTATTTTTGAAGATATTCAAAAAACAGAATAAAAAAGTGATGAAAAAGAAATGGAATACCAATATTTTTCCATATCTTTGCATAAGATAAGCTGCACTCGGCAAAAATAACTAACACAACAATAACGACTATGATCGATTACTTTGCACAAAACCTTTGGTTGGCCTGGCTGCTCATCAGCCTCCTATGCCTGCTGCTCGAACTGACCAATGGCGACTTCTTTATTGTCTGCTTTGCAGTCGGCGGCCTCTTTGCGTCTATTTCATCAGTCTTTACCGACAGCCTGACGATTCAGATCATTGTCTTTGCGATCACCACCTTGCTGAGCATTTTCTTCCTCAGGCCGGTGGCCCTACGCTGGTTTCACAAAGGCGAGGACCGCCGCGTAAGCAATGTGGACGCCCTCATCGGGCGCATCGGACGCGTCACCGAACCGATCGAGGCCAACGGCTATGGTCGCGTGCAGATCGACGGCGACAGTTGGAAGGCAAAGACCCGCGACGGCCACCCCGTCGAAAACGGCATGAAGGCCCGCGTGCTCAGCATCGACTCCATCATCATCACCGTCGAGGAAGCATAAGATCCAAACAGAAACCAAGTATATTCAACCTTAACACTTTACGATTATGTCAATAGCATCCTATGTTCTTGGAGTCATCGTTCTTCTGGTCATCTTCTTCACCATGAAGGCCGTTGTGATCATTTCTCAGAGCGAGACCAAAGTCATCGAGCGTCTCGGTAAGTATTACGCCACGTTGCAGCCGGGTATCAACATCATCATGCCCTTCCTCGACCACGCCAAGGAGGTGGTGGCCGTCAAGGGCGGACGCTATGTCTATACCAGCACCATCGACCTGCGCGAACAAGTCTATGACTTCGCACGCCAAAACGTCATCACGAAGGACAACATCCAGATGCAGATCAACGCACTGCTCTATTTTCAGATTGTCGATCCCTTCAAGGCGGTCTATGAGATCAACAACCTGCCCAACGCCATAGAGAAACTGACCCAGACCACGCTCCGCAACATCATCGGAGAGATGGAGCTGGACCAGACCCTCACCTCGCGCGACACCATCAACACCAAGCTCCGCGCCGTGCTCGACGACGCCACCAACAAATGGGGCATCAAGGTCAACCGCGTCGAGCTGCAGGACATCACGCCGCCCGAGAGCGTCCTCCAGGCCATGGAGAAGCAGATGCAGGCTGAGCGCAACAAGCGCGCAACGATCCTGACCAGCGAGGGTGAGAAGCAAGCCGCCATCCTGCAGTCAGAGGGCGAGAAGGCCTCGACCATCAACCGGGCCGAAGCCGACAAGCAACAGGCCATCCTCATCGCCGAGGGTGAGGCCCAGGCACGCATCCGCAAGGCCGAAGCCGAGGCCATTGCCATCAACAAGATCACCGAGGCCGTAGGCAAGAGCACCAACCCCGCAAGCTACCTCATCGCCCAGAAGTACATCCAGATGCTCTCCGAGATGGCGCAGAACAACAACCAGAAGACCGTCTTTATGCCCTACGAGGCCACCAACCTCATGGGATCCATCGGCGGCATCAAAGAGATGTTCAAGTAAAAACGCTGGCGGCAGCCTACTCCGCCACGATGTTTCCATACTTGACACACGATGTTTTCATACTTGATAGAAGAGCCGAAAAGCCACCACTTTTTCGGCTCTTCTTTTTGTATTTTGCCACGGAATTGCTAATTTTGCAACCCAGCACCATCAGCTGACAAGATCTTAGAACAAAACAAAAGATCTTAGAAAACAAAATACAAGATCTCAGAAAACAAATTAGGAGATCTTAGAAACAAAATACAAGGTCTTAGAAACAAATAAGGAGAGAAAACGAATGAAGAAGATCCAACTGATTCTTTTGACGGCCATCACCCTACTGATGACCGCATGCGGTACCACCCAGACTGTCCCCCTGACAGGACGCAAGCATCGCATCAGCGTGAGCGACGAGCAACTGCTCTCCCTCTCGCAGCAGCAGTATTCCACCTATATGCAGAAGGCGAAGAAATCGACCAACGCAGCCAACACCCAGATGGTGGTACGCGTAGGGCGCAACCTCGCCAATGCCGTCGAGACCTACCTCCGAAACAACGGCTTCGCCAGTGAGGTGAACAACTTCCACTGGGAGTTCAACCTCATCCAGGACCCACAGGCCAACGCCTTCTGCATGCCCGGAGGCAAGATCGTCGTCTTCGAAGGCATCCTGCCCTACACGCAGAACGAGGCCTCCCTGGCCATCGTGCTGGGACACGAGATCGCCCACGCCGTGGCGAAACACAGTGCCGAGCAGATGACGAAGCAGCAGAACCAGGGCGTAGCGACCACTGTGCTCGGAAGCGTGCTCGGAGCAGTGGCAGGACAAGACGCTGCCAACGTGGCCGGACAGATAGCTGGCACGGGCTTTTCCCTGCTCAATCTGAAATACAGCCGCAAGGATGAGAGCGAAGCCGACTATATGGGCCTGATCTTTGCCGCCATGGCAGGCTACGACCCAGCCAATGCCATCACCTTCTGGCAGCGTATGTCCTCATCGGGCAGCCAGTCCACGCAAGAGTGGCTGAGCGACCACCCCTCCGACCAGACGCGCATCGCCAATATCAGAAAATGGTTGCCCGAGGCCCAAAAGTATTACCAGGCCGCCAAGCCCAAGACGCACACGACCACCAGGACAACGACCCGCACTGCGCCCAAGAGCAGCAAGCACAAGAGAAAGACGACTACGCGCAAGAGAAGGTAGCATACTAAGCAGCAGATGCTTACGCTTTTTGCCACACCCTCCCATGGCACATTTTCCCTGGCTATGCGGGTGGACTTCCTTGGCTATGCAGGTGGATTTCCCTCGCTATGGCGGGTGGAAAATCAGCGTGCCTATACGACATTTTGGCAAAAAGTACGGCAATCTGTCAGCGTTACCGATTATTTTGGTTATCTTTGCAGATTATTATGCAACCTACCGCCCAACGCGGTGAGACGCCGAAAGAAAAATGACAGAGGAAACAAAAGAACCGTTGATAGGAAAGACCCTTGAGGAGCTGCGCACGCTGGCCCGTGACTTGGGAATGCCCGCCTTCGTGGGCGGACAGATCGCGCGCTGGCTCTACGTGCAGCACGTCAAGAACATCAACGAGATGGCCAACATATCAAAGAAGCATCGCGAACTGCTTGCCCAGCGCTTCACGGTGGGCTGCCATGCGCCCATCGACGCCCAGTACTCCAAGGACGGAACGATCAAATACCTGTTCCCCGTCTATGCGGGTGCTTCCAAGGAGAAGCTCCGCCATGAGTTTGTCGAGACGGTCTATATCCCCGACGGCGACCGCGCCACGCTGTGTGTGTCGTCGCAGGTGGGCTGCAAGATGAACTGCCTGTTCTGTCAGACGGGCAAACAAGGTTTTGAGGGCAGCCTCACGGCAGCCGACATCCTCAACCAAGTCTATGCACTTCCCGATGTGGACAAGCTCACCAACATCGTCTTCATGGGACAAGGCGAGCCGATGGACAACCTCGACAACGTGCTCCGTGCCACGGAGATCCTCACCGCCGACTACGGTTGGGCCTGGTCTCCGAAGCGCATCACGGTCAGCAGCGTCGGCGTGCGCAAGAAGTTGCGCCGCTTCCTCGACGAGAGCGACTGCCACGTGGCCATCAGCCTCCACTCCCCCATCCCCGAGCAGCGTGCGCAGCTCATGCCAGCCGAACGAGGCATGGGCATCGAGGAGGTAGTGAAACTGCTACGCGAGTACGACTTCACCCACCAGCGCCGACTCTCCTTCGAGTACATCCTGTTTGGTGGACTCAACGACACCCCGACCCACGCCCGCGCCATCGTCCGTCTGCTGGAAGGACTGGAGTGTCGCGTGAATCTGATACGCTTCCACCAAATCCCCGACGTGCCCCTTCGCGAATCGGACGAGGAGCGGATGGAGGCCTTCCGCGACTACCTGACCCACCACGGCGTCTTCACGACGATCCGTGCGTCGCGAGGCCAGGACATCTTCGCGGCCTGCGGTCTCCTTTCGACGAGCAAGGAGATCGGCGAGGTGAGAGAGAAGCAGCGCCACGATGCGTAGTGTCCTCTTCGCCGGGATCATGATTGCCTGCACCCTCCTCGGATGCCGGCAAGCGTCCCGCCACCGACTGCCCTCCAGTTCGGCCCGCGCGGGCGAAGTGCTGGTCGTCGGCGACACCACGGGCCAACTCGCCAGTTACCTTTCCCGGCCAGAACCCGGACTGCCCCAGCCGGAGCCCCGCTTCGACGTGCGCCCTACGACGCAAGACCAACTCAAGGGCAACGCCCTCCTGGCCCGCGCCATCGTCATCCTGAGCGACAAGCCGTATGCTTCGGGACACGACCTCAACGCGCGTCCGCAACTCGTCATCGAAACCTCCGCTAAGGATTCGGCGCGGATCCTGCACGACCTTCTGGCCTTTGAGGAGCAAGAGAGCTATGCCTTCCTCCAGCACAACCACCATCCCAAGATGGAGGAGAAGATACGAAGGCAGTTTGGCGTCCAGATGAAAGTGCCCGAGGCCATGCGCGCCAGCAAGACGTCGAAAGACTTTCTGTGGATAGCCACCAACGGGGCAGAAAACCTCAGAAGCCTCTGCGTCCTGCGCCTGCCGGACAGTCCGAAAGCCGACTGGGCAAGAGCCATCGACCAGATGCTCTCCCAGCACATCCACGGCGATCAGGCCTCCAGCTCCATGCACCTGGCGCTGGCGACCGTCCAAATCCAGCAAGAGCGTGGGATCCACCTCCTGACGGGACAATGGATGATGGAGGGCGACGCGATGGGAGGACCCTTTGTGGCCTCCGTCAAAAAGACAAGGCAGGGCGCCCTCGTGCTCCTCGCCTTCGCCTACGCCCCCGAGAGAGAAAAAAGAAACATCATGCGGCAGCTTCGCACTGTCGTTTTCAATGAGTATATATCTTATGGAGAATAACAAGAAAATACGGGTGGCTATCACCCAAGGCGATACCAACGGTATCGGATACGAGCTGATATTCAAGGTCTTTGCCGACCCCGAGATGCTGGAGTTGTGCACGCCCATCATCTACGGTTCGCCCAAGGTGGCAGCCTACTACCGCAACCTGCTCGAGATAGAGGCCAACTTCACCATCATCTCGGACGCAAGCGAGGCCACCGACGGCGTGGTCAATCTGCTGACCACCTACGAAGAAGAGGTGAAAGTGGAGCCTGGCGTGGCCAGCGAGACCTCGGGAGACTACGCCCTCAAGGCCCTCGACTGCGCCTTGGCCGACTATCGCGAGGGCCGCTTCGACGTCCTCGTCACCAATCCCATCGACAACACCAGCGAGTTTCAGTTTAGCGGACAGAGCCGCTATATCGAAGACCACCTGGAGACCGACGGCCACGGCCAGACCCTGATGGTCGATGGCGGACTGCGCATTGCCCTGGCCACACGCAACCTGCCTTTGCGCCAGGTGGTGGAGTGCATCACCCAGGGCAGCATCGAGCAGACCTGCCGCAAACTCGCCCAGAGCCTGCGTCGCGACTTCCGCCTCTCCAATCCCCGCATCGCCCTCCTCTCCATCAATCCGAAGGCTGGCGACAACGGACTGCTCGGCACCGAGGAGCAGGAGATTATCCGCCCCGCCATCGAGACGCTGACCACCGAGGGCATCCAGGCCTTTGGCCCCTACGCCGCCGACGCCCTCTTCGCCGGCAACGACTACACCCATTTCGACGCTATCGTCGCGATGTACTACGAGCAGGGCACGATCCCCTTCCACGCGCTGTGCGATGGTCCTGGCGTCCACTACACCGTCGGCCTGCCGCTGGTCCGCACCTGCCCCGACCTGGCCAACACGCTCCCGCTGGGCGGAAAGGGCGTGGCCGACCCGCAGCCGCTGCGCCAAGCCATCTTCACGGCCATCGACATTTTCCGCAACCGCGCCGCCTACGACCAGGCGGGTGCCCATCCGCTCCCCAAACTCTACAAGGAGAAGAAAGACGAGAGCGAGAAGGTACGCTTCGCCATTCCCAAGAAGCGCGAACCCAAGGCAGAGTAAACGATCTCGTTGAGACATGAAAAAGAAGTACCAGAACATCTTCTTCATCTTTGGCCTGGTGGTCCTTGCCGTCATGGTAAGCCAGCTCCACTTTGCCGAAGTGTGGCAGGGCCTGCAACGCGCAGGCTACTGGTTCTTCGCCGTCGTGGTCCTTTGGGCCTTTCTCTACCTTTTCAATACGGCTGCCTGGTACACCATCATCCGCAGCGGAGAGCGACGCGGCGCCGCGAGCGAGGCGCAAGAAAATCGAGAGCATCGAGAAGCTCAAGAGAAACGAGAGAATCAAGAAACTCGAGAGATTCAAGGGTATCAAGAGAATCGAGGGACGCAAGAGACGTCCGGAACGCACGTGGGCTTCTGGTGGCTCTACAAGATCACCGTCTCAGGCTTTGCCCTCAACTACGCCACGCCAGGAGGCTTGATGGGCGGCGAGCCCTACCGCATCATGGTCCTCAAGCCCAAGATCGGCACGGAGCGCGCCACGGCCTCGGTACTGCTCTACGTGATGACCCACATCTTCAGCCACTTTTGGTTTTGGATGCTGAGTATCGTGCTCTATGTCTTGACGCAAGAGCTGAACACCTTCATGGCCATCATGCTCTCGCTGACAGGCGGCTTCTGCGCCCTCTGCATCTGGTTTTTCCTTGCCGGCTACCGACGCGGACTTGCCGTGAAGGGCATGAAACTTCTCGGCCACATTCCCGGCATCAAGCACTGGGCACGGCGGTTTATCGAGGGCCATCGCGAACAACTCGACAACATCGACCGCCAGGTGGCAGCCCTCCACAACCAAAATCCGCGCACGTTTCTCACGGTCGTGCTCCTGGAACTGGCCTGTCGCGTCTGCTCGGCCCTGGAGGTGATGTTCATCCTGCTCGTGCTCTACCCGAGCGTCAACTACATCGACTGCATCCTCATCATCGCCTTCACGACGCTCTTCGCCAACATGCTCTTCTTCATGCCGCTGCAGCTCGGCGGACGCGAGGGAGGCTTTCTGATGTCGGTCTCAGGACTGGGTCTGACTGCTACGGCGGGCATCTTTGTCGCCCTGCTGGTGCGCATCCGCGAACTGATCTGGACGGCCATCGGCCTTCTGCTCATCAAGCTCGACCGCACCAGCCTGCGGGAGAAGCCGACGGAGAAGCCGCCTTGCCCATAGCAGCCCGCAAGACTCCAAACTGCAGCTCATAGCGAACCACAAGACTCCAAGCTGCGGCCCTGGCGACCTGACTTCTCCCCACTCTGCCTATATATTATATAAGGAGAAAACGGGAGAAGGAGACAAGGAGAAGTAAGGCAAAGGCAAAGGAGGAGAAGCAACAAGGAGAAAGGGAGAAGCAGAAGAAGACAAGGGAGAAGGAGAAGAAGACGCAAAAGGAGAAAAGGGAGAAGAAGGAGTAGAAGCAAAAAACGAGAGAAAGAATCGGGCGACAAGCCTGCCGGCTTTATTTTAACCCCAACTATGGTAAGAAATGGATACGAGTAAACTGCAAATCATCAAGCAAAGATACAACGTCGTGGGCAACTGCGACGCGCTCAACCGTGCCCTCGACGTGGCCCTGCAAGTGGCCCCCACCGACCTCTCGGTGCTGATCATCGGCGAGAGCGGCGTGGGCAAAGAGATCATCCCGCGCGTCATCCACGACAACTCGCCCCGTAAGCGGGAGAAATACTTCGCCATCAACTGTGGTTCGATTCCCGAGGGAACGATAGACAGCGAACTCTTCGGCCACGAGAAGGGATCCTACACGGGTGCCATCGGCGAAAGCGAGGGCTATTTTGGCATTGCCAACAAGGGCACGCTCTTCCTCGACGAGGTCGGCGAACTGCCCATGGCCACCCAGGCCCGCCTGCTCCGCGTCCTGGAGACGGGCGAATACATCCGCGTCGGAGGCCAGGAGATCCGAAAGACCAACGTCCGCATCGTCGCTGCCACCAACGTCAACATGCGCAAGGCCATCAGCGAGGGGAAGTTTCGCGAGGACCTCTACTACCGTCTCAACACGATCCCCATCAACATGCCGCCCCTCCGCGAGCGTGGCAACGATATCCTGCTGCTCTTCCGCCTCTTCGCCATGCAGATGGCCGAGAAATACAAGTTGCCGAAGATCACGCTCGACGACGAGGCCAAGCAGGTGATGCTCAAGTACAAATGGCCCGGCAACGTCCGCCAACTGAAGAACATCACCGAGCAGATGTCGGTCATTGCCGAGAAGAGAGTGATCGACCGGGAGGAGATCCTGCGCTTCATCCCCCAGGACACGGAGAGCACCGAACTGGCCCTCGTCGATAAGGGGCAAGGATCGCATAGCTACGAGAGCGAGCGCGAGATCCTCTACAAGATCCTCTACGAGCTCCGTGGCAACGTCAGCGACCTGCGCCGCGACCTCAACAACGTGCGCAAGCAACTGGAGACCTACCGCGAGCTCGAAGAGACGGCCCACTACCGCCACCTGGCCACGGAGGGCGCCCAGACGCTTCCCGCCACGACCCAGGATGCCTTCCGCCCTGACGACAAGGAGGTGGAGGACGCCGTGGCCGAGGAGATACAGGAGACCCGCCCGCAGAGGGAGGAGGAAAGTCTCAACCTCAACGACAACCAGCGACAGATGGTGGTCAGGGCGCTGGAGCGCAACAACGGCAACCGCAAGAAAGCGGCCCAGGAACTCGGCATCAGCGACCGCACCCTCTACCGCCGCATCAAGGAGTACGGACTCGAAGACAAATAAAACGTCCAAGCGTACGGACTCGAAGACAAATAATAATATCAAGGAGTGTACGGACTTGAAGAAAAAGAAAAATATCAAGGAGTACGGACTTGAAGAAAAATAAAGCATGAGAAGCGATAAGAATCAAAGGACCCCACGCCTCGCCGCCCACCTCTGCGTATCGGCCGTGGTGGTATGGATGCTGCTGGCCTTGGCGACATCCTGCGTTCCGAAGTACACCTTCAACGGCGCGAGCATCGACTACACCAAGACCAAGACCATCCAGATAGCCGATTTCCCCATCCGCTCCGCCTATGTGTGGGGACCGATGGGCCCCATGTTCAACAATGCGCTCAAGGACCAGTTTGCCAACCACACGAAGTTGCAGCAGGTCCGTCGCGACGGCGACCTCCAGATCGAGGGCGAGATCACGCAGTATCAGCAGCGCAACAAGTCGGTGTCGAGCGAGGGCTACGCTGCCCAGACCGAACTCTCCATCACGGTCAACGTGCGGTTTACCAACAACGTGAACCATGCCGAAGACTTCGAGCGCCAGTTTACTGCCACCTCCTCCTACCCCACCACGCGCAACCTCAACGACGTGCAGCAAGAGCTGGTGGAGCAGATGGTCAAGGATCTGACCGACCAGATATTCAATGCCACCGTGGCCAACTGGTAGCCCTGCTTCCCACGCCACCCATGTACGGCAGCCACCACCATTTACGGATTCCTCCAATCAGCACCACATCATGAGTATAAACATAGCCACCCTCACGCGCCACCCCGAACGGCTGGGCAAGGACACCCTCTACGAGCTGCGCAGTCTGCTCGCACGCTATCCTTACTACCAGCCCGCACGGCTATTGCTGCTCAAGAACCTCTACCTGCTCCACGACCCCACCTTCGACGAGGAGCTGCGTAGGGCTGCCGTCTATATCACCGAGCGCCAGCGCCTTTTCGACCTGACAGAAGGTCCCCACTACCAGTTGCGGGACGATCAGGCCGCCGAGCACGAAGCCGCCAAACACGAAACTGCCAAACACGAAGTCGCCAAGCACGAATCCTCCGAGCAGGGCGCCCCCGAGGGCGACCGCACCGCCGCGCTCATCGACAGTTTCCTCGACCAGCTCCCCGGAGAGGAGGGCGAGGAGACGCAGCCGAAGCAGCAGGACCAGCCCGTCGTCAAGCGCAAGCCGACCCCCGCCGACGCCACCATCGACTACGTGGCCTACCTCATGGAGGCCGGAGACGAAGCCCCCCAGGAGACCCCCCAACTCAAGGGCCAGGAACTCATCGACGACTTCATCAACAAGGAGAAAGGTAAAATTTCTCTACAAGACGAAACCGAGTACGAGCCCGAGGAAGAAACCGTGGAGGACGAAGGATCGAGCTATTTCACCGAAACTTTGGCGCGTATCTACATCAAGCAGGGCAGATATTCCAAGGCGCTGGAAATTATTCAGCGATTATATTTGGAATATCCAAAAAAAAATCGTTACTTTGCAGACCAAATTCGGTTTCTACAGAAATTGATTTTGAACGAACAATAAAAATAAAAGACAAAAAGATAAAAAATGGGACTTTACACATTATTTGTGATTCTTATCGTGATCGCCGCACTCCTGATGATCGGAATCGTTATGATTCAAGAGTCAAAGGGTGGTGGCCTGGCGTCTAACTTCTCCTCGTCCAACAGCGTGCTCGGCGTGCGCAAGACGACGGACTTCATCGAAAAGGCCACATGGGGACTGGCTATTGCCATGGTCGTGTTCAGCGTTGTCTGCGCCTACGTAGCTCCTTCTGCCAACACCGATCAGAGCGTGATCGAGCGTGCAGCCGAGAGCAGCTCTTCCAACCCCAACAACCTGCCCAACTTCGGTGCCAGCCAGCAGAAGCAGGCTGCTCCCGCACAGAAGGGTGGCGCACAGGGTGCAGCTCAGGGCGCTCCTGCCCAGGGTGCTCCCGTCCAGGGCGAGAAGGCCGCACAGTAAGAAATCTTATCATAAGCTATCATATCCCCCTGTCTTCCAAGGCAGGGGGTTTATTGGTTTTGCCCCTACCGACCCTGCCCGCTCCATTGTTTTACACGTCCTATCCTTTGTTTTCACGCGGGCTCTCCATTGTTTTTTAGAAATTTCCACGCCCACTCCCTTGCCATATCATAGAAAAACCGTATCTTTGCAAAAAAGAATACCAAAATCATCCAGAACTTATGGAAATAGCAGAACGATTTATCAACTACACCAAGTTTGACACCCAGTCGGTCGATGAGTCCGAGACCGTACCCAGCAACCCGAAGCAGCTCATCTTCGCCCGCTACCTCAAGGAGGAGCTGGAGAAGGAGGGCCTGAAGGAAGTCGAGATGGACGAGAAAGGCTACATCTACGCCACCCTTCCCGCCAACACCGACAAGTCCGTGCCCACCATCGGCTTCATCGCCCACTACGATACCGCCCTCGACGCCAGTGGCGCCAACATCAAGGCCCGTATCGTCAAGAGCTACGACGGCGGCGACATCGAGCTTTCTCCGGGCATCGTCTCCTCGCCGAAGATGTTCCCCGAGCTGCTCGCCCACAAGGGTGAGGACCTCATCGTCACCGACGGCACCACGCTGCTGGGCGCCGACGACAAGGCCGGCATCGCCGAGATCGTCCAGGCCATGTGCTGGCTGCGCGACCATCCCGAGGTGAAGCACGGCAAGATCCGCGTGGGCTTCAACCCCGACGAGGAGATCGGCAAGGGCGCCCACCACTTCGACGTGGAGAAGTTTGGCTGCGAGTGGGCCTACACGATGGACGGTGGCGACATCGGCGAACTGGAGTATGAGTGCTTCAACGCCGCCGCTGCCAAGATCGTCATCCACGGCGTGAGCGTCCATACGGGCTACGCCAAGGGCAAGATGATCAACGCTGCCCGCCTGGCTGCAGAGTTCAACGCCCTGATCCCCACCACCGACATCCCCGAGACCACCGAGGGCTACGAGGGCTTCTACCACCTCCTGTCCATCGAGGGCCATTGCGAGGAGGGCAAGCTCTCCTACATCATCCGCGACCACGACCGTCAGAAGTTTGAGCAGCGCAAGAAGTTCCTCGCCGACTGCGTGGCCAAGATGAACGAGAAGTACGGCGAGGGCGTCTTCGAGATCACCCTCACCGACCAGTACTACAACATGAAGGAGAAGATCGAGCCCAACATGCACGTCATCGACTTCGTGCTCAAGGCCATGGAGGAGACGGGTGTGAAGCCGAAGGTAGAGCCGATCCGTGGCGGCACGGACGGCGCCCAGCTCAGCTACCGCGGCCTCCCCTGCCCCAACATCTTCGCTGGCGGCGTCAACTTCCACGGCCCCTATGAGTTTGTCTCCATCCAGGTGATGGAGAAGGCCATGCAGGTGGTCATCAAGATCAGCGAGCTGGCAGCCGGCTACAACGACTAGTCCGCTTCCTCTCTTCTCTGAGGATGCTTTGTGGCGTGGCGACGCGTCTCGCCGCAAAGCATCCTTACCCCCACCCCCCTGTCTGTGTATCATCACGGTCTGTGTATTATCACACTATTTTTGCCGGAGGCGAACCCCACTGCTGACCATCACGAGAACTATTTTTTTCTCTCCACCCCGCCCCCTCCTTGGGCCGTCCCTCCGACACAACATACCAACCTAAGAAAAGAAAGCGAGGCGCCTATCAATTTCCTTCCCCATCTCGTGAGCGACCTGGCCCTGATCCTGGTCGTGGCCGGAGCCGTCACCTTGCTGTTCAAGAAGCTCCGCCAGCCACTTGTGCTGGGCTATATCGTAGCCGGATTTCTGGTCTCTCCCCACATGCCCTACCCGATGAGCGTCGTCGATAAGGGCGACGTCGAGATGTGGGCCGAGATCGGCGTGATGTTTCTCCTGTTCTCCCTGGGCCTCGACTTCTCCGTCAAGAAGATCCTCAAGATGGGCACCAGTCCCGTCATCGCTGCCTGCACCATCGTCTTCAGCATGATCCTGCTGGGCATCACCGTGGGCAAGGGCTTCGGCTGGGGCCACATGGACTGCATCTTCCTGGGCGGCATGCTCGCCATGTCCTCCACCACCATCATCTACAAGGCCCTCTCCGACATGGGCCTGCTGCAGCAGGGCTTCGTGGCCACCGTCATGAGCGTCTGCATCCTCGAGGACATCCTCGCCATCGTGATGATGGTCATGCTCTCCGCCATCGCCAACGGTTCCTCGCCCGACGGCGGCCAGTTGCTCGGCAGCGTCTTCAAGATAGGCTTCTTCCTCGTCCTGTGGTTCGTCATCGGCATCTTCCTCATCCCCCTGCTGCTGCGCAAGGTGCGCAAGCTCATGAACGCCGAGACCCTCCTGATCGTCGCCCTCGGCCTCTGCTGCCTCATGGCCGTCATCTCCACCAAGGTGGGCTTCAGCAGCGCCTTCGGAGCCTTTGTGATGGGCAGCATCCTTGCCGAGACCGTCGAGGCCGACAAGATCATCCGCCTCGTCGAACCCGTCAAGAATCTCTTCGGCGCCATCTTCTTCGTCTCCGTCGGCATGCTCGTCGATCCGCTGATCATCGTCGATTACGCCCTCCCCATCCTCTGCCTCGTCCTCACCATCCTCGCCGGCCAGGCCCTCTTCGGCACGATGGGCTACCTCTTGGGCGGCCAAAGCCTGAAAAACGCCATGCGCTGTGGTTTCTCCATGGCCCAGGTGGGCGAGTTTGCCTTTATCATAGCGTCGCTGGGCCTCTCCCTGGGGGTCATCGGCGACTTCCTCTATCCGGTTGTAGTCGCGGTCTCCGTCATCACAACATTCCTCACACCTTACATGATCCGTGCTGCGGAGCCGTGCTACAACCTTCTCACACGCCACCTGCCGCGCCAGTGGAGCCGCCGCCTGGAACACATCGGCACGGGCGCCCCCGCCACTCCCTCCTCCGGCCATCTCTGGAAGCGCCTCCTGCGCGCCATGGTGGTCAACACGCTGATCTACGGCATCCTCTCCATCGCCGTCGTCGCGCTGATGTTCTCCTTCGCCCTGCCCTTCTGCCGCGAACTCTCCACCGAGCTGACGGGGTCTCACTGGGCCGGCAACGCCGTCTGCGGCGTCGCCACCGTGCTGATGATCGCCCCCTTCCTGCGCGCCTTCATGATGAAGAAGAACCACTCCGAGGAGTTCAAGACGCTCTGGACGGAGCGGCGCACCAACCGCCCCCCGCTCGTCTTCACCGTCCTGGTCCGACTGGCCATCGCCGCCGCCTACATCTTCTATATCGCCAACTACCTGACGCGCTTCGCCGACGCGCTGCTCATCACCATCGCCTTCGGCACGATCGTGCTGATGGTGCTCTCGCGCAGTCTGAAGAAACGGAGCATCCGCCTCGAGCGTCTCTTCGTCCAAAACCTCCGGAGCCGCGAGATCCAGGCCGAGGCCCTCGGGCGCAAACGGCCGCTCTACGAGGGCCGACTGCTCGACCGCGAGATCCACATGAGTCTCTGCGAGGTGCCCGAAGACTCGCTTTGGGCCGGCAAGCAACTGGCGGAGCTCGACTTCCGCAAGTATTTCGGCGTCAACGTGAGCAGCATCCTCCGCGGCCGCCAGCGCATCAATATCCCCAACGGCGAGGTGGCCCTCTTCCCCGGCGACCAGCTCCAGGTGATAGGCGACGACGACCAGCTCACGCGCTTCGCCCAAGCCATGCGGACGGAGGTCCACGACGAGGACGCCGAGATAGAGAAGCGGGAGATGCGCCTCCAGCAGATCATCGTCGGGCAAAAGAGCCCCTTCCTCGACCAGACGCTGCGCGAAAGCGGCATCAGGGACCGGTACAACTGCATGGTGGTGGGACTCGACGAGGGCGAGAAAAACCTCACCATCATCACGCCCAACTACCGCTTCGCCCTGGGCGACGTGCTGTGGATCGTGGGCGAGGAGCAGAACGTCAAGGGCCTCCTGGAGGCCAACGGCGAGGAGTAGCCACCGCCCCAGGGATGATGATGTAGCCCCACACACATTGATTTGATTTTAACCACCACACCTATGAGTAGAAGCATCCACCGCCGCGCCCTGCTGCGCGCCCTGTGTCTCCCCCTCCTCCTGGTCACGATCGTGGCCTGCCACCGCCAGGATCCGTCGGCCCTCAACGCCAACGAGCTGTTCTTCGACGAGACGCTGGCCTCCATCTCCCCCGACGCGACGCTGCCGGACCTTTTCTATATCGGCACGGAGGACGGCGTGGTCTATGCCTACGATGCCGACCAGGGGACGACGCGCCGCTGGCTCACCGCCTTCGACCGCATCTACAAGGTCTTGCGCGACCAGCCTGCCGACTCCGCCGTCCAGCCCCACGACGGTACGACCTTCTGGGTGGGCACGCGCAACATGGGCGTCGTCCGCTGCCAACTGCAGGGCGACTCGCTCGTCCTGCTCCGCCAGTATGCCCTTCCCCGCTCCGGCCGTGGCACCCACTACTCCGTCTATGACCTCCACCAAGACCCCTCGGGCCTCTACGTCGCCACCAGCAACGGTCTCTTCCTCCTCTCCCCCAACGACACGATGCAGGCGCTCCACGCCTCCTGGGAGATACAGTCGGGCGAGGGCGCCTTCCGCCCCTTGGTCGTCAGCGACATCCGCCCTTTGCACAATGGAAACCTGGTCTGCGCCAGTGCCTCGGGCGTACTCTCCATCGACACGCGGCGCCGCCAGTCCCACCTGCTGCTGCGGGCCAACTGCACCTCCCTCTCGCTCAGCGGCGACACGATCCTCGCCCTCTGCGGCGACAGTATCAAGGCCCTGCTGCCCGACGGGCGATTGGTGGGCAAGTCGCGCCTCTCCCATCCGGCCTACACCTGCTTCCACGAGCCCTCCACACGGATGAACTATCTCCTCGACGGCACGTCGGTGCAGTTTTTCTCCAACGACGAGATCGCCGACCGCCTCACGCCGCGGCGCGCGCCCCTCCCCCGGCCCGTGCGCACGTTCTGCCACAACGTGATCGCCAACGACCCCGCCCGCGGCCAGTCGCTGCTGGTCACGGAGCACGCCCTGCTGCGCGTCGGCCACCACCAGGACCTCTTCAGCGATATCGGCAACGTGAGCTACGCCTGCCACGACGGCCCCTTCATCTACTACCTCGTCGGTTTCCACCTGTTTCGCCAGCGCATCGGCGAGCAGACCGCCATCCAGGTCAAGGACCTCTCGCGCGGATCCTCCGACGTGCGCTTCATGACGATCGCCGACGGCACGCTCTACTATGCCGACAGTGGCCACCGCGTCTTCACCGCCCCCATCTACTCCTCCTACCTCCTCAACTCGCTCCTCTCCTGGGACCGCAAGGTCTCGCCGCAGCCCGGCCAGGACCTCACGGCGATTGGCCACGACGGCTCCGGGGTCTATGTTGGCATACGCGACGGCCTGCAGCAGTTGGGCCGGGAGAAGGGCCAGTTGCAACTCCACGACGCCTCGGCCTCCACCATCGCCGACCCGTTCATCACGGCCTTCTCGGCCCCCACGTCCTCGGGCCGCCTCTTCCTCGCCACGCTCAACGACGGCCTCTTCGTCGGGCGCCAGGGCAGTTTTCGCCACCTGGCCGCCTCCCGGGGCCTCTCCTTCGTCCGCGACATCGCCGTCCTCCCCACGGCCTCGGGCGCCGACAGCCTCTTCGTCCTCACCAACCACCGGCTGCTCTGCGGCACGGAGAAGCAGCTGCGCGTCTGCGACACGCTCACGGCCATGCGGCGACTGGCCGTGGCCGACGCCACGCATGCCTACGGCTTCCCCGACTATGGCCTGATCTCCCTCGCCGACCACGAGCGCTACTTCTCCGACATCCGCTTCAACCCCAAGGCCTGCATCGCCGTCAACGGGCGCGTCTATGCCGGATCCTCCTGCGGCGTCTATACCTTCGACACCAGCCTCCACAAGCAGGACAACCTGGAGCGGGGCTACACCACGGTGCAGTTTGAGCGCCGCGTGCTCTTCTCGCGCACCAACATCGCCTGCCTCGTGGCCCTCACGCTCGTCACCCTCTCCCTGCTATGGTTCTTCCTCGCTCTGACCGTGGCCAAACGCCGGATGCTCATGCGCATCGAAAAACTAAAGACCGCCATCCTGCCCAAAGTGGCATCGGAGCGGATGGGCGGCAACGCGCAGAAGGCCCTCGGCGCCGAGATGGGCCACCTACACAAGTATCTCCAGCGACTCGACCATCTGGAGCAACAGGTCACAAGTCTCAGCCTGGTGGGCAAGATCAGGCAGCGAGACATCATCGACCGCCTCAATAGCAACATCCAGGACCTCACCATCGACCTGCCGTCCATCCTCATCGGTTGCCTCAACCGCCAGGTGGCGCTCATGCGGCGCCGCCAATGGGAGGGCTACGAGGTCTATGTCGCAGCCACGGAGCGACTGATGCAGGGCAAGGACGAGGCCCGGGAGGGGATGGAGGAGACGACGGCCCTCAGCTTCTGCGAGCAGACGGCCAGCACCATCGGCGCCAACGCCCAATGGATGAGCAAGGCCGAAGGGATCGACCGGCGCTACGAGCAGTATCTGCTCCTTGCCGACCTGGAGGGGGCTGGACGCGAGATCTTCCTCGCCCTGCGCGATCTCTGCCTCGACGCGGAGGGCAAGGTTGCACCGATCAAAAAAGATCACCCCATGAGCCGGGAGAAGAAGGTAGCCGAGGCCGACCGTATCTTGCCCGCTATCAACCGGGAGGGCATCGCCCGCCACTGCCGCGACCTCCTCCTTGGCGAGCTCGCCCACGCCCGCGACCGCTACCACGCCGCTCTGTCCGAAGAGGCTCCCGAGCCGCCCTATCCGCAGCAGCTGCTCCGCGAGGCCGTCGCCAGGGCCGAAGCCCTCGTGGGCGAACTGGCCGAGATGGGAGACGCGCCGTTCCAGAACGCGCTGCCCATGCTCATCAGGGTCTCCAAGGCCTACCAGCGCCTGAAGATCGCCACGACGCTCCTCCAGACCAAGGAGGTCCTCGAGGACTTCGAGGCCAACGCCAAGGCGAGGGACAAGGAGAAGGTGAGGAAGCAGTTTGCCACCTGCGTCTCCTCCTTCTACGACGCCGTGGGCCAATGTGAGGACAAGTCGATCCTGCAGATTATCGGACTGGCACGGAAGAAGGGGGAGGGCAAGGAGAAATCGCGCTTCCTCAACGAAGACCTGCTGGTCCTGATGCTGGCCGGACGAAGGGCGGAAAGGGACGAAGGCGGATCCTGCGTACTGAGGTCCATCCTCTCCGACGACAACAGCGAGAAGCTCCTCAATGCCGACATGCAGAGCCTGCGCCGCGCGCGCCGTGCCTTCCGCAACCTCGCCACGACAAAGCTCAGCGAGCAGTCGAAGCGCACGGAGGTCCGCCACGACGAGGACGCCCCCGCCCCGTCGCCCCTGGCTCGCCTCAAGGCCTTTGGCCATGCCCACCCCGACAGCTTTGCCAGTTGGCTGGCCGAGATCGTCGAGGGCATTTAGCCGCCTGTGAAAATAGCCCCCGATTGCCTTGACTTTCGGACAAAAGTTGTATCTTTGCACTGTGAACCAGCCCCATACATAAAATGTGATAGTGTCAAAGTGCTACTGAGACACCTCATGTACTATCATAAAAAATAGACAATTATGGACATAGCAAAATATATAGGTGAGACTACCGAATACGACAAGAAGCAGGAAGTGGAACGCCGTAAAGTGAAAAGTTGGCTGAAGAGCGTCAGCGCCTTTGCCAATGGAGGTGGCGGCTGCCTGTTGTTTGGCATTGCCGATGACGATACTATCATAGGGTTGACTGATGCCAAGGCTGATGCAGAATTTATCAGTCAGAAAATAAAGGAGCGCATAGACCCTATGCCACAAATCGACTTGAAGATAGAGCGTGTGGAAGACAAGGAACTGCTCATTCTTCATGTGCATGGCGGCGAAGATACACCTTATTATTATATTGGCGACAGCGTGCTTGAAACCTTTGTCCGCATTGGCAACGAATCGGTTGTGGCTGATAGTACCGAACATAAACGCTTGGTACTAAGAGGTCGCAACTCTTCATTCGACGCACGCCCAAGCGATGAAATGTTTGAAGATTATGCATTTTCCAAGCTTCGCAGCCGTTACTATGCCTGGAACGGTCTGAGCTTCGACAAAAAACTTTACCGCTCGTTTGGCTTGGTTGATAATAAGGGAATACTTACCTATGCCGGTCTGCTGATGGCAGACGAATGTCCATTGCGCCAAAGCCGAGTATTCTGCACAAGATGGAACGGCAAGACAAAGGCTGGAGGAAGCATCGATGCTCTCGACAGCGCAGAGATTACAGGCGGACTTGTAACGCTTCTCGAAGACACCATGTCCTTCATCCGTCGTAACAACCGTACACTTTGGTACAAAGAACCCATGCAGCGCATCGAGATTCCTCAATATATGGAACGTTGTGTGATGGAAGTTGTAGTGAATGCCTTGGCTCATCGCGACTATCTGATCCAGGGTAGCGAGGTGCATGTGGATATATACGATGACCGTATGGTGGTTTACTCTCCAGGTTCCATGCCGGAAGGACGGCTTATCCAAACGATGAACTTAGAAGACATTCCTTCTGTCAGACGCAATCCGGTTATTGCCGACGTCTTTGCCCAGTTGGGTTATATGGAGCGTAAAGGTTCGGGTATGGGCAAAATCATCAATCCTATCAAAGCCCTTCCCTACTTTGAAGAAAAGATGCTTCCAAGCTTCTTCTCCGACCGTGCTCAGTTTACTGTCACGTTCCCCAATATGATATTAGCATGGCAGGAAACTCATCCTGATATTGAGGTAAACTTTGTGGAAAACGAAAGTGATACTCAAGGTGATACTCAAGGTGATACTCAAGGTGATACCCAAGATGTCCCTCAAGGTGGCACTCAAGGCGATGATTTAGATAAATGGATAGAATATCAAGTAGCTGTTTATCCTAAAATAACAACTGGTGAACTGGCTCAACAATCTGGGAAAAGCATTATTACTATTAAGCGTCGTATCGCCAAAATGCCTCATATTGTGTATATTGGAAGCGGCTATAGCGGTCATTGGGAAGTGAGGAAAAAAGAGAGGCTTTGACGCCGAGCATCCACCATTTGCCTTGGGACGATCACGAAAGCTGCTTGAGGGAGCAAAAAAATAGCCATCGGCGCGGATAAAAATCCACGGAAAATGTGTATCTTTGCAGCTATATATGAATTCGAGCGACAACAAGATACAGAAGGTTTCTATCCGTTTCTTCAACGACCGCGAAGTGCGTGCTGTATGGGACGAGACGCTATCCAAATGGTGGTATTCCGTTTAGGATGTCGTGGGCGTGCTCAACGACCAAGACGATTATACCAAGAACCGCAACTATTGGAAGTATCTGAAGACGAAGCTGAAGAAGGAAGGAAACGAACTGGTTAGTGTCACTAACCAGTTGAAACTTCTTGCTCCGGATGGCAAAAGACGTTTAACTGATATCCCATGGCGTTGCATAGGTCGCTTTCGTGGACACGGACCTGACTTTTAGCAAAAAATAGCCTCCGATTGCCCTGACTTTTAGCAAAAACCAGCCACTTATTGCCCTGAATTTTAGCAAAAAATCGTATCTTTGCACTGTGAATCAGCAAATTACACGAAAATGAAGTATTACAAGCGAAACATAGACAAAAAACTCTTGGAATGGAAGACATCTCAAAGAAGAAAGCCTTTGCTGATACGCGGGGCAAGACAGGTGGGGAAATCGTCTGCGGTACGCCAGTTGGGCAAAGAGTTTAAGTACTTTGTGGAGATCAATTTGGAGATTCAACCATCTATCCGAGGACTTTTTCCAAAGGATATTGACGTGCATAGGACTTGTGAGGGAATCAGTGCCACCACAGGCATTCCTATCATACCTGGGGAGACGCTGCTTTTCATAGACGAGATACAAGTGAGTCAGGAAGCTATCATGTCGCTTCGTTATTTCAAAGAGGATTATCCAGAGCTACATGTCATAGCCGCGGGATCTCTGCTGGAGTTCACCCTGGAGGAGCTGCCTTCTTTTGGAGTGGGGAGAATACGCTCACTATACATGTACCCATTCTCCTTTGACGAATTTCTTATGGCGCAAGGACTGGAAACGACGGTCAGCTACAAGCACCAGGCTTCGCCTTCTTCTCCGCTTCCCGATGCCGTCCACAACAAACTGGTGGAACAATTGAAGACGTTCTATCTCGTGGGCGGTATGCCAGCCGCGGTCACAGAATGGATAGCGTCCAAAAGCTACATCGAGTGCGCCCATGTTCACAATGACATTCTGGACACCTACCAAGATGACTTTGCCAAGTATAAGTCGCGCGTGTCTCCAGCTTTGCTGAGAAAGGTCTTGCGCTCCGTAGCTTTGCAGGCAGGCTGCAAGTTTGTCTATAGACAGGTGACCGACGATGTTCGCTCTTCGGTCATCAAAGACGCGCTTCATCTATTGACATTGGCGGGACTGATAAAGCCGGTGACGCATAGCGATGGAAATGGTGTTCCACTGGGAGCAGAAGAGAATGATAGCTACAAGAAATATCTTTTTTTAGACTTGGGACTGATGCAGACCATGCTGGGCACTCCTGCCGCCAATGTCCTTTTGGCTTCGGAAGTTGATTTTGTCAACAAAGGGGCTGCTTCGGAAATGTTCGCAGGCTTGGAACTCGTCAAGAACCATGACTGTTTCCAAAAGGCAGAAATGTATTATTGGCAGAACATGTCAAGGGGTTCCAAAGCGGAGATTGATTACCTGGAGGCCAAAGAGGGGGTGGTTGTACCAATAGAAGTGAAGGCTTCCACCAAAGGCAGTATGCAAAGCTTATGGCTATTTATGAGGAAGAAAGCCCTTCACCATGCTGTTCGTACTTCCTTGGAGAATTTTGGGACGTTTGAGTATATTGACAAAGAAGCACAAAATGCACTCCGCCACATAGACGTTGTGCCACTTTATGCCATGAGCAATTTGTAGCACCACTTCTTGGTTGGACCGACTGGATAGTCGCTGTCAGTACAGTACGGGCTGTGATCGGCGTATCGATTGCAGCCCGTACTGGCGTCTTGCGCCCCTCTGCGCCCGCCCGAAAGACACGTTTTTGGCGAACATTTCGCACACAATAGACGAACCAAATGAAAATGTGCGCGCATTTGATAGGGAAATGGGTACTTTTGTACACAAATCATCAAAACAAACCTACGTATGAACACCATCAGACTTTTCCTGTTTCCGACAGAGTGGTCCGCCACGCTCGTCCTGTTTTTTTTCGCACTCCGCCGTATGGCCAACTGCCAGAACCTATGGGAGGTTTTGATCCTCTTGGGCTTCTTCCTATCCATCTTTTTCATGGTGTGTCTAGCCTCACTGACCTATGCGCGCATGGACACGCACGTGAGGGATTGGGCCAAACTGATCGCCGTGCTCGCCACGCCAGTAGTCATGTACGCCGTGCCTGCATAGCGAGCAAAAACGAGAAAAATCGAGAAAAATCGCATGGGCCGCGATCTAAATGAAAATGTGCGCACCACGGCTTGCGAAACCCGTACCTTTGCAAACGAATTCTGGCGACATCAGCAGCGCAAGAAAGGCGCGACGGACTGTCATAAAGGATGAGCATAGAGCGAAGGCCGCCCAGCGGCACGAGGTCTATCAAGAGAGAACCAATAAACAAAATGATCAACTCAAAACTATCAAAGTCATGAAACGAAGAAACATTTACATCGCCAGCACACTCGTGCTCGCACTGGTCCTGATGGTGGGATTCCCTACCTCGGCAAGACCTCAAATTAGCAAAATTAAGGTGGGAAAATTCAAGTCGCCTGATATGTTTATTCCCCCTATCGTCAAAATCCCGCAAACAGTAAAGCGAGTGGAAAAGCTGATCAAGATCCCCAACTTTGCGGTTCCCCAACCCAAGATGAATTCCGTGGCTTCAAGAACACACATCCTGCAGCTGCCGGAAGCTCCCTGTCCGAAGCCCGCCAAGACTGCAAAGCCCGTCAAAGCCTCCCCACTCCTCAAGGTCGCGCCGGCTCCCGACCCCAAAGCAGCCAAAGCTGCCAAGGAGAAGAAACGCAAAAAGACGATTGAGACCATCATCAGGCGCTTCACGACCTACGCCACCATCAACAGCCAGTCGTGGGACGCCTATGACCCCACAGAGTTTCCTATCAGCGATGGACAGGAAGAGATCGCAGAGCTGATAGAGCAAGAACTGCGCACTATCGGATCAGACAAGGACTTGATCGTCAGCCGTAGCGACTATCAGTACGTCTATGCCACGATTCCGGCCAACTGCGAAGGCGTGCCGAGCATCATGTTCATGGCCCACATGGACTGCACGCCCGAGTGTGCCGGCGGCGAAATCACTCCTATCGTACACCGCAACTACGATGGCGGCGACATCCAACTGCCTGCTGGCATCACCCTCAGTCCCGAGACACCCCAGGGCAAGCACCTGGCCAACTGTGTGGGCAAGACCATCATCACGAGCGACGGATACACGCTGCTGGGCGCCGACGACAAAACGGGCTGCACGATCCTCGTCACGCTCATCGAGACCATCCTCAACGACAAGAAGCTGAAGCATGGCGACCTCCACTTCGTCTTCTCGCAAAACGAGGACATTGGCCGTGCCGCCGAACGCTTCGAGGAGGAATATGTGGACGGACAGCCTGATATCGTCATCGACGTGGACGGCGACGCCCCCACGGCCTTCTCGGTAGAGAACTTCACCGCGGTTGGACGCAACTACACCTTCCAAGGCAAGAACGCTCACCCCGGCAACGGCTTCTACAACCAGTATGGCGACGCGCTGACCGCCGCTTCCTACTTCATCGGACAACTGCCGCCCGAGACTCACCCCTCGGCCAGCAAGGGCAAGGAGGGCTACATCCACTGCTACTCGATCGAGCCCCTCATCGACGTGAACGGCGAAGAGACACCGCAGAACTATCTCGTGAAAGTGCGCCTGCGCTATTTCGACGCCCAGGAGGGCGACGCGTTCCGCCAGCTTCTGGACGAAGCCGCAGAGCTCACGGCCAAAGCTTTCCCCTATGTCGTGACCGAGGCCGAACCCGAGGTGATGCAGTATGAGAACGTGGCCTACACGATGTACCCCGGCCTGGGCGACCTGATCATCGAGGCAGCAGAGAAAGAGGGTGTGAAACTGACGCCCCGCAGCGAGCGTGGCGGCACGACAGCGGCCATGCTGGCGGCAAAGGGACAGAAAGGCGGTCCCTGCCTCTACAGTGGACAACAGGCTGAGCACAGCGTCTACGAGTGGACTTGCGCCGAGGACATGTATCAGATGGTCATGGTGGCAAGATCCATCATCGAGACTGTGGCCAACCAGTGAGACCGGCCTCCGCTATCAAGGAGGAAAACTGAACCGAACGCTCGGAAAGGAACCGAAGATTCGGAAAGGAATGAACCGGACATGCGGAAAGAAACGAACCGAAGTCTCGAAAAGATATGAACTGAACACGCGGGAAGAAACGAACTGAACGCGCGAAAGAACCGAAGGCAAACTCGCCCGCTTCACGGACGACCCGACCCAATAGCTGCTGCGCTTATCACAAGCAAACAGAGAGTAAAAACAACTTTGACTAAGACACTATATATATACCAACAAAAAAAGAAGGGCAAGCAGCGGGCAGACCTCTTACAGAAACCGCGCCAAACTCGTGTCGAGAGGACACCGGACGGCAGCAGGGGAGTATCTGCCCACACGGGGGAGGGAGCCGTGGAGCGAGGCGGGTGTTGCGTTTTGGCGGGACATCCGCCTCGCAAGGGCGTTTAACCTGAAAAAATTTTGGGCATCAGCGTTTTTTCCGTAACTTTGCAGAACAAGACATCAAGAAGCGTTATGGAAAGAGAAAGAATAGCGCGTGTGGACCTCCACTCGCCCCGCCCCTCGTCGGCGGCAGTGAGAAAGATGGCGGAAGCAGCGCGCACACAATACGTATTGATACAGTTGACCGACAACACCATCTCCTTGGGCTACGGCGCGGAGCAAAGGCTGCTCCAGGTGGCCGACAGCACGGGGGCCGTCATGGTCTATGCCGACTTCTACGAGACGGAGGAGGGCCAGCGGGCGAAACACCCCGTGATAGACTACCAGGAGGGTGCGCTGCGAGACGACTTCGACTTCGGGCCGCTGGTGCTCGTCAGGACGGATGCGATCCAGCGTTGCGACCTCGGCGCCAACTGGCTGTATGGTGGCTGGTACGACCTGCGTCTGCAACTGAGCCGACAGGGCGCGATCTTCCACCTCAACGAATACCTCTACACGGAGGAGAAGCAACCCGTGAGCGCAGAAGGCGAACGACAGTTTGACTATGTCGATCCGCGCAACCGCGACGTGCAGGTGGAGATGGAGCAGATCGTGTCGGAGCACCTGCGAGCAGTCGGTGGCCTCGTCCATACCGACCGCTACCAGAAGCCCGACGTGGAGGGCGACTTCCCCGTCACGGCCTCCGTCATCATCCCCGTGCTCAACCGCGCAAAGACCATCGGCGACGCGGTGGAGTCGGCCTTGGGACAGGAGACTGGCTTCGACTTCAACGTCCTCGTGGTGGACAACCATAGCACCGACGGCACCTCGGACCTGATAGAGCAACTGGCGGCCCGCGACCCGCGCGTCGTCCACATCATCCCCGAGCGTGAGGACCTCGGTATCGGTGGCTGCTGGAACTGGGCCATCAACGACCCGCGCTGCGGACGCTACGCCGTGCAGCTCGACAGCGACGACCTCTATCTCGACAGCCACACGCTGCAGCGGGTAGTCGATGCTTTCCAGAAGCAGGACTGCGCCATGGTGGTTGGCTCCTACCGCATGTGCGACTTCCAGTTGCAGACGCTTCCACCGGGCGTGATCGACCACAAGGAGTGGACGGACGACAACGGGGCCAACAACGCCCTGCGCATCAACGGACTGGGAGCGCCACGGGCCTTCCTCACCGCGATAGCAAGGGGCATCGGATTTCCCAACACCAGTTATGGCGAGGACTATGCCATGGGACTGGCCGTGAGCCGACAGTATCGCATCGGCCGCATCTACGATCCGATCTACCTCTGCCGACGCTGGACGGGCAATAGCGACCACGGACTGAGCATCGAGAAGACCAACGCCAACAACTTGTACAAAGACCGACTGCGCACCATCGAACTGCGGGCGCGCATCAGCCTCAACAACGACCTCAAAGCATGACGCTCTCCGAGTTTTTCCACAATCAGATGGCCACATGGCCGGAGACGGCCGCACGCTACGCCGACTTGGCACGCGTGGAGGTGAGAGACTTCGGTGCGGTCAGTGCCCAGTACAACCCCGCTCGCATGGTCAGTACGGGGGCCAAGGTCGATAAGAAGACGCTGGCCCAGCGTCCCTGCTTCCTCTGCAAGGACCATCGTCCTGAGATTCAACAGGAATGGGCCTTTGGCGAGGACTTCGACGTGCTCGTCAATCCCTTCCCCATCCTCCCGACCCATTTCACGATCGCCGCCAGGCGCCACCGCCCCCAGACGATCCTCGACACCTATGCCACGCTCTACGAACTGGCTGACCGCTTCGAGGGCACGCTGTTCTTCTACAACGGGCCGAAATGTGGGGCCAGTGCGCCCGACCATCTCCACTTCCAGGGGGGAGACGGCAGCGTAGTGCCGCTCTGCCGCGACTGGCGCGGATGGAGGGAGCGGCTACGGGAGGTGGCGCGGCTGGACGCCGACAACCGCCTCTGCACCATCGAGGACTACCCCTTCCCCACCCTGGTGCTGATCAGCAACGACAAATCCCTGGCGCAGACGCTTTTCCGCAGGACCTATGCCGCCCTGCCCTGCCATCCCGACGACACCGAGCCGATGCTCAACGTGCTGGCATGGCGACAGGAGGACAGCGTCGTCACCATCCTGCAGCCTCGGGAGAAGCACCGCCCCGCCTGCTACACGGCCTCGTGCGAAGCAGACCGCATGCTCATCTCGCCGGGTGCGCTCGACATGGCAGGACTGGTCATCACGCCGCGCAAGGAGGACTTCGACCGACTGACGCCCTCGCTGCTGGTGAAGACCGTCGGCGAGGTGGCGCTTGGGCAGGAGGCCTTCGCCAAGGTGTTGCGCCGTCTGCAGGAACCGAGGGTCGCCGTAGGCATCACGAGCGGGCCAGAGGTGGCCTTTGTCCTGGAGGGCTCCTTCATGGTCGATGGCACGCTACAGACGGGACCGCAGACCGTGAGGGCGAAGGACGGAAGACTCCTTTGGCAGGAAAACTCATACGACACGCTCACGTTCGCTCCCCATTCCCCTCAGTCTTCGTTCACGCTGCCCGAGGTCACGATTGGCATCGGATTCCACTGGGAGCGCCAGGAGGCACAGACCTTCGAGGGGATGCTGCGGCTGGAGGCCGACGGCGATCGGGTGTGGGTCATCAACGAACTGCCCGTGGAGCGCTATCTCGCCAGTGTCATCTCCAGCGAGATGCGGGCCACCTCGTCGCCATCGCTCCTGCGGGCCCATGCCATCATCTCCCGCAGTTGGCTCCTGACGCAGATGGCGCATCACATCAATGCGGACCATCCCTCGGAGGCGACCTGTGGAGGATGGGAGACGGAGGAGGAACTGGTGCGCTGGTACGACCGCGACGACCACCAGCGCTTCGACGTATGCGCCGACGATCATTGCCAGCGCTACCAGGGCATCACCCGCATGGTGTCGGATCATGTGGAGGAGGCGATACGCAGCACCTATGGACAAGTATTGTGGGACGGCAAGGGCATTTGCGACGCGCGCTTCAGCAAGTGTTGCGGCGGTGCCACGGAGGTCTTCTCCGCCTGTTGGCAGGATGAGGACAAACCTTATCTCGCCGCCTTCCTCGACCGCCCCGCGCAAGCAGGCCAGGCGGCAGACGCGCTGCCCGACCTGACCGACGAGGAGACGGCCCGCAAGTGGATTCTCTCCGCACCGCCCGCTTTCTGCAACACGCAGGACAAGCAGGTGTTGCGCCAGGTGCTCAACGGCTACGACCAGGAGACCGCCGACTTCTATCGCTGGCACATCGACTACACCCAGGAGGAGCTCGCCAGCCTCATCGCCCGCAAGACGGGACTGCGCTTTGGCAAGATCCTCGACCTCGTCCCCCTGGAGCGCGGCAAGAGCGGACGCATCGTGCGCCTGAAGATCGTGGGCACGGAAAGGGAGCGCGTCATCGGCAAGGAACTGGAGATACGCCGCACGCTGAGCGAGAGCCACCTGAAGAGTAGCGCCTTCGTCGTCACGACGCAGCAGGGCGCCGACGGCATCCCGCAGTCGTTCCACCTCTCGGGCGCAGGTTGGGGCCACGGCGTGGGACTGTGTCAGATCGGGGCGGCCATGATGGGCGAGAAGGGCTACGACCACGAGGCCATCCTCCGCCACTACTACCCTGGCGCCACGCTGAAAACGCTTTACAAACCTTCCATAGAACAATGATTATGACCGAGAATAGCAAGCGACATATCAACCCGTGGGCGTGGGTGCCCTCCCTCTATTTTGCCGAGGGACTGCCCTACGTCGCCGTGATGACGATAGCCGTCATCCTCTACAAGAAGATGGGCATCTCCAATACGGACATCGCCCTCTATACAGGCTGGCTCTACCTGCCGTGGGTCATCAAGCCCTTCTGGAGCCCGATGGTCGATCTCGTCCGCACCAAGCGGTGGTGGATCGTCACCATGCAGGCGGTCCTCGCCATCGCCTTCGCGGGCATCGCCTTCTTCATCCCCGCACAGTTTTTCTTCCGGCTCACGCTGGCGTTCTTCTGGCTGGTGGCCTTCACGTCGGCCACCCACGACATCGCGGCCGACGGCTTCTACATGCACGGCCTCGACAGCCACGAGCAGTCGTTCTTCGTCGGCATACGCAGCACGTTCTATCGCATCTCCACCATAGCGGGACAAGGACTGCTCGTCATCATCGCTGGACTGATAGAAGACCATACGGGCAAGATACCGCTCTCCTGGACGGTGGTCTTCGCCATCCTCTCCATCCTCTTCTTCCTCGCGAGCCTCTACCACGCCTGGGCGCTCCCCAGGCCTGCCTCCGACCGCCACGCCCCCGACCGCACGGTGGGTGGCATCCTGCGCGAGTCGCTGCTGACGTTCCGTTCTTTCTTCATGAAGAAGAACATCGTCCCCGCCCTGCTCTTCATGTTGCTCTTCCGACTGCCCGAGGCGCAGCTCGTCAAGATCATCAACCCCTTCCTCCTCGACCCGATAGCGAAGGGAGGACTCGGCCTCTCGACCAGCACGGTGGGCATCGTCTATGGCACGGTGGGCATCATCGGACTGACCTTGGGTGGCATCCTCGGTGGCATCGCTGCCTCGCAAGGGGGACTGAAACGCTGGCTCTGGCCGATGGTCTGCGCCATCACCCTCCCCGACCTCGTCTATGTCTATCTCGCCTACGCCCAGGACAGCGCGCTATGGATCGTCAACACCTGCGTCTTCATCGAGCAGTTTGGCTACGGATTTGGCTTCACGGCCTACATGCTCTACCTCATCTATTTCTCGGAGGGCGAGCACAGCACGTCCCACTACGCCATCAGCACGGGCTTCATGGCCCTGGGAATGATGCTGCCGGGCATGATGGCCGGATGGCTGCAGGAGCTCATCGGCTACCGCCACTTCTTCCTCTGGACGATTCTCTGCTGCGCGGCAACGTTTGTCGTCTGCCTCTTCATCAAGATCGACCCTGAGTTTGGCAAGAAGAAACAGCAGGGCTAAGGGAAAATAGTACAATGATGGAAAAGGGAAGCAATCTGGTAAGAGAAAGGGCTGCAAGGGCCTGGGAACGCCACCTCTCGTGGGTTCCCACGCTCTATCTGCTGCGCGGCATACCCTATGTCGCCATCCTCGCTCTCGTGCCCATCGTGCTCAACCGCATGGAGGTGAGCAATGCGGTCAACCTCTTCTGCTGCTCCTTGGCCCTCATCCCCTTCATCCTCCGCCCACTGTTGGGCCGCTTCTCCCGCCAACTGACCGACTGCCACCATCTCATCCTCTACGCCGAAGTGCTGATGGGACTGATCTTCCTGGCCATGGGGATCGTGCTGCGGCTGAAAGTATGGCTTCCCGCCTTCCTCCTCCTCTTCTACGCCGAGGCCTTGGCGGCGGCCTTCCACGACGTAGGAATCGGCCGCTACTTCATGATCTGCTCCGAGCGTCGCTTCTACCAGCAGGTGCCCGCCACACGGGCTGCCGCCACCTGCGCCGCCTTTGCCCTGGCGCTGGGCATTCCCGCGATGGTGGGAGGCAACCTGGAGGTGATCCATCGCCGCATACCGATGGCGTGGAGCACGGTCTGCGAACTGCTGGGGGGCTTTATCCTCCTGCTGGCGGTCTATCATGCCGTGGTCCTCGTGCCGCTCGGTGAGCAACTGGTGCGCAAGCGCAACGACTACAAGGCGCTGCTGATCGAAGACCTCCGCAAACTGACGGACCGTCGCTATTTCCGCTTCGAGATGCTCTTCCTGCTGCTCTTCCTCCTCCCCGAAGGCTTCTTCTACCGCGTAGGCATCCTGTTTCTTGTCGACCCCGGGAGCAATGGCGGACTGAGCCTCTCGCCACAAGAACTGGCCTTCACGCAGGGCACGGTGGGTGCCTTCGGCATGCTGCTCGGTTGCCTGCTCGGCGGACGCTGCATCCACCTCCACGGCTTCCGCTATTGGCTGTGGCCGATGACGCTCGCCATCACGCTGCCAAAAGTGTTCTACGTCCTGATGGCCTACACGCTGACGACCAGCTTCTCCCTGATCACCCTCAGCGTCTTCCTGGAGCAGTTTGGTTTCGGTTTCGGCATCATGGCCTTCGTCGCCTACCTCGCCCACCTCTCACGGGGCTACCATCCCGTCATGTTCTACTCCTACTGCTTTGCCCTCGCTGCCATCGGCATCACGGCCTCGGGCGCACTCTCCGGCATCCTCGCCGACTATCTCGGCTACCGCATCTACTTCGCCCTACTGATGCTCCTCTCCCTCACCTCCTATCTCGCTGCTGCCTTCGTGCGCACCGAACCGATAGAAGGTCTGAAACTGTGATCATGACGAGAAAGGATACCATAAATGACACGTTTTCGCCTTGGCAATTTCCTGCTGATTGTCCTGGCGAAGCGTTGTATATAGTTGTTTCGCTACAAGCAACCTTGGGTCTGCATGGACCTCGAAGAGGCAATGCCCCCGCGAAGCGTTGTAACTTGTTGTAAAAGTTGTTCAAGTTGTTTTCTATATGTCCACGTCGAATCACTCCATGTCCCGGACGAACCTGACAAAGGGTCTGAAACTGTGAGCGAGGACAGAGGGTCTGAACTTTTTCTCCCTGCTACTCGCTTTTTCCAGAAATTTTATGTAAGTTTGCATCCATGAAGCAATTATTGACCATCCTTGGGCCCACGGCAAGCGGCAAGACCACCCTTGCCACCCGCCTTGCCTATGAGCTGGACGGCGAAGTCATCTCCGCCGACAGTCGTCAGGTCTATAGAGGCATGACGATCGGCACGGGCAAAGACCTCGCCGACTATGTAGTGGAGGAGAAGCCGATCCCCTACCACCTGATAGACATCTGTGACCCAGGGACGAAATACAACCTCTTCGAATACCAGCGCGACTTCCTCCAAGCCTACGAAGACATCCGCCGTCGTGGACGCCAGCCCGTGCTCTGTGGCGGCACAGGACTTTATATCGAGGCCGTACTGCGAGGCTACCAGCTCTCGCCCGTGCCCCAGAATTCCACGCTGCGGGCAGAACTGGAGGGGAAGACGCTCGACGAGCTGACCGTCATCCTCCAGGACCTGAAGGCGCGCAACCACTCCACGATGCACAACCGCACGGATGTGGACTCCTGTCAGCGGGCCATCCGCGCGATAGAGATAGAGGAGTACAACCTCCATACGCCCACAGAGAACCGCCAGGTGCCACCCATCCCCTCCACCATCATCGGCACATGGGTTGATAGGGAGACACGCCGCGCACGCATCACCCGCCGCCTGCACCAACGACTGGAGGAAGGAATGGTAGAGGAGATAAAAAGTCTGCTCAAGACGGTCCCCGCCGAGGACCTGATCTACTACGGCCTGGAATATAAGTTTGTCACCGAATATGCCCTCGGCCGCACCTCCTACGACGAGATGTTCAGCCGCCTGGAAATCGCCATCCACCAGTTTGCCAAACGACAAATGACCTGGTTTCGGGGCATGGAGCGCCGCGGCCTCACCATCCACTGGATCGACACGCAGCGCCCCATGGCAGAACAAGTGGCGGAGGTATTGCGCCTCATGGCGTAACCTTTATGAACTGCGTCTTATGGCGTTTTGGAATACGTCTTATGGCGTAAGTTTTATGGAATACGCCTCATGGCGCAACTTTTATGGAATACGTCTCATGACGTGACTTTTATGAACAAAGGCATAAAAGTCACGCCATGCTTTTATTTTCTCAATAAGCCCACAACATTCTGCACCAGGTTCACGGCCTCCTGCTGCGTAGGCTTTTGTTTCCGCGCCAGCAGCACCTGCACCAAGTAGGTCTGCACCTTGCCGACCGTCACGACCTGAGCATAACTGATCGAATGGAGAGTAAACTCATTCGGCGTCACCACCGTGTCGCGGACCACCTCCCCCGCAGTCCTCGCTATCGAGTCGGTGGGGATAAACGGGACAGGATCGCAGTAGTAATAGACGGGTTCCATCTTCTTGGCCCTGACACAAGCGACGAGTTTGTTGGAAGCCTGTTCCGTGCAAGCATCGAGCTGGTTGTTGGAAACCTGTCCCGTGCAAGTATCGAGTTTGTTGGAAGCCAGCTCCGTCACTCTGATCTCCATGCAGTCGTAATTATCATAGTCATACACCTTGGCATGGCCTTCCACCACCTTGCAGATCCGATCCTGCAGCGAATGGTTAATACTGTCCGCCACCCAGCGCTTCTTTGACCAAAGGTCGTAGAGCGTATAATAACCATTGCGCCTCATCTCCAGCACACCAATCCGATTGTTGGCCGTGTGAAAGGCGAAGGAGTCAAACTCCGGTTTTACCAGCATTCCGTAACGATCGCGCAAGCCCACCTTCCCCGTCTCCTGGTCCTCGACGACGAGAATGCCCGGGTAAGCATCAAGGCGCTGACGGTACACCCTGGCAACATCCAGGCAACAGTAGGGATTGCTGCCAATAGCCATGCTGGGCAGCAATACGCCCAGATAGTCCACAGCGACTACATAGAAAGGCAGGTCCTTCACGCTCCTGAGGAGTCCGCCACAAGCATAGGCCATCGCACAAAGACTGAGACCGAGCATCGCCACACGCTCCACCCCCGCCTCAAACTGCGACAAGAACAACGTGACCATGGCAACGGCCACCACCCACAGTCTCCGCATCGCCACACCACGGAGCCTTTGCAGCAGATAAAGACTGACCATGGGCGCCACAACACAAGCCAAGGCGCAAGCACGGTCGTAGAGGGCCAGCCCGAAATACAAGGCAAAGAGCGCCACCAACAGCAGGGCGCAGTAGGTCTTGGCTCGTCGGTCCGTCCAAAGCAACAGTCCCATCGCTTCCTTCCACGTCAAGTTGTCCACCATACCGCCCTTGCGCATCGCATTGACGGCATAGGCAACGACAGGAAACAGTCCCAGCCATACTTTCAGCACCCACGGGAACACTTCCTCCCTTGGCTTGTCCGTCTCCATGCCCATCATAGCATACGCCTTCGAGGTAAGAATCCACATATGCACATCAGCATCCATCAACCATTTGAGTGCCATCAGTGCAAGAGCAACCAGCCCCGAGGCCCAAGCCTTTTTCTCACCCTTGTAAAGGGCGAACGAGCACACGATGCGAAACAGTACCATCAATGCCACTAGATTGACAGGGAAGTACGGGAACCAGCCATAGCCGACCACCACCACGCCTATTGCCCACAAGAAGCAGATAGTCCAATCCAAACCATAAAACGCCTTCTTCATACTACTGTTAATTTCTTTTTTCATCATAATGATTTCCTTTGTTTTGATTTATAGATTTTATTTGTCATCTTATTGATTCACTTTGTCATCGATTAAGCTCTATTCCCTCGCTACTCCACTTCTATCAGAATAGCCGTATAATTATCGTCGCCATACTTCCAGCAGCTAAGGTCGAAACCATGCAGTATCTCCTCCAGCGACTTCTCCTCCATCATCCTTGCCTCCAGGTCCTCGGGCTCCATACTCTTGTGGATGCCATCAGAACAAAGCAAAATCCGGTCGCCCGAACAAACAGGAAACTGCACCACGTCGGCAATCGCCTCCTCCGGATGACCACTAAAGAAGCTACGCGCCACGATCTCATACCCAAAGCTCAACCTCACATGGTCCTGCGTCTGATACACCACTCCCTGGCCTGGCCGCTGCAGATAGCACCTGCTGTCTCCCACATGAGCTATGGTCACAATGTCCCCCTCGATACTTGCCATCACCATCGTCGTTCCCATCTCCGCCAGTCCTACCTCTCTCGCCTTCTGCTCGATAGCACGCGTCGCCTCCTGGCAAGCCTCCACGACCTTAGCCTCGCTATCCCTTTCCTCCGCATGCTGCTCCCAGTATGCCGACATAGCATGGGCCACCGTCTCGCTCGCCACCTCCCCGCAAGCGTGACCACCCATCCCATCACACACGATACCCCAAAAGCGCCCCCTCTCCTGCTGGTCCATGACCACGAAGAAGTCCTCATTGTTAGAGCGCCTTCCCTCCTTACTGATTGTCGCATACCTGATCTTCATTGCTTGTCCTTTCTTTATATCCATATAGTTATTTCAACATCACTCGAAGCTATCACACTCCTTTATGACAAAGAGGGGATGAAAGTAACCCATCTATCACTGGAAAAACTTGCCAACTATAAAAATTCACATTTTTTAGCAATCGCTCAAAGCCAGCCTAATCACTCCTGTACAAAAAATGAAAAAGGTTGTTCGCAACTCCATCCAGCCAGAATCGGGAACAATCCTCCGTTTTCATCAGTTTCAGTCCTTCGTAATCTTAAAACCCAATTTCAATATGAGCTTTATCGTTTCTATTGATGTGTTGCGGTCGTACTCCTTTTCTTCTTCCGATAATTCTTCATAAGGCACAAGGCACGGATGCTGCCTCTTTGCATCATTCCGCTCCTCGCCATAGGTCCAGCCATCCTTCATACGTCCAGCCGACCACACCTCATGCACATTCTTTGCAATGTTTTCAGCCAAAGCCTCCAATTCCTTAGGCAGCACTACCTCCTTCGTATCTATAGGATGGGGCATATAAATGTTCTTACTCATCGCTCACGTCTTTATGTTGTTGCATACCTGTATAGAGGGCAGAGAGGCAGTATTTCTATCATTGCACGACAAAATATATGTTTTAATCTAAAGCGTCAAGTAAGATGAATGAGGCCCAATACTTTGCATCTGTATAGCCTTTTGCCCGAAGGGCCTTTTGTGCCTCTACCAAGGCTTTGCGTTTGCTCATCCCGCTCATCAGATTGCGGTAAAACTGCACCATCAGTTCAGCAGTGGCGGCATCATTTACTGTACGTAATGACATCAACAATGTATTTACTCCCGCGTTCTTAAAACCACGTTGCAAACCATAAACGCCATCTTGACCAAGTTTTCCCAGGCCGCTCTCGCAAGCAGAAAGGACCACCAAATCACAAGTACGAAGATTCATTTGAGCAATCTCAGAAGCACTCACCTCGCTATCCTCTTCTGTATTAGCTCCTGCAAAAGCAAGAATACTGTTGTTCATAGATTCAACATCGGTGATACCCTTATGGCTTCTGTACGCACCATGCGTTGCCAAATGAAGAATATTTGTTTTGGTATCTGACAGTTGAAGGAAGGAGCTTTTACTAGCATTGTCATTTTTCAGAATGACCACATTTTTTACCTTTCCTTGCTTAAGTACCATACTTATTTCATTGACCTCACGCAGAGTATTCCCTAAAGTTTCATATACCACTCCTCCCTCGCCACCACTACGCATGGCGGCTAAGGACTGTTTCACCACTTTTTCAGATGCATTGCTCATGTTGTAGTCAATGCCGCCATAGAGCATGGCACGTGATGGCACTGCATGCGGATGGTTGTAACAAAGCTCCTTGGTTGTGGAAAGACGGTACACTTCCATTTGCTCAGCCATAGGTTTTCCATTATACAGAAGATACTCAATGGCTAAGTGATTGAATGTGCCATCAGCAGAGAAAAAGATTCGTTTTTTACCTTCTAGATGATTGGCTATACCTCCCCAAATCAAATTGAGAGACTTGTCGAAAAGTGACGGATCTGCCTGCATCACTTTGGCATCAGCCAAAGTACATACAGGAATTGAGACAGGAGTCTTCATGTCAGAATCGAGAACTAACGCCACCATATAATTGTCTTGGTCCAAGGCTTCCGATTTTATAGCTACAAATTCTATGGCAACATCTGTTGGGGACAGTTTTTTTTGTACATCACGCCAATCATACATTACGTAATTAGTAAAGTCTGCCATTTCGGAGCAATCGCGTAATAGCTGAAGCAGGCGTTTTTTATTCTCCCGCTCCAGTGTCAATACATTGTTGGCATCTTCTTCCGTCTGCATGTTACTTCGAAGCACGCGTATCTGCTCGTCAGCAGACTTGATGTCGTCATACACCATCTTTAGCTTCTTGTTTTCCTTTTGAGCCAACAATTTTCCAAACTCTATGGAAGAATTGAGCAAAATACCCTTGGAAAGCAACTCTACGTCATAGGCCAATGCGGCAATGTCACCGTTCAACGACTCATAACCAACAGGTATTGTTGCCATCATGTCAAAAAAATCCCGTATTCGATTCTCCTCTTCATGCCATGTAAGCATGCGTTCTGCTTCACTTTGCATACGGAATTCCTCACTGATGGCTTCACGCAAAGCAGGAATGTATTGTTTGTAATATGAAACAGCTTGAACATAATCTTGTTTCAACTCGTAGCAGCCAGCTATTATGCCAAGAGAAGTGGCATAGGCTAATTTACCAAGGTATTCTTGCGTCATTTCAAGATTTTCAGTTTCCTCAGCTATAACCTTGTCCAATATCGCTTTCTTTTCCAAAGCACTCACATCACCTTTAAAGTCAACATTCTCATCTATCCCCATGTCCATATAGCATATCTTCAATGACGAGGCTGCCTCAGAATAATCCTGATACATACCATGTTCTTCAAAGAGTTTCATAGCCTGTTTGTGATGCGTCACAGACTCTTCGTAGTTCTTATTGCGTTCCTCGGCCTTGGCCAATCGAAGAAGAACTTTAGGGTATTCCGTATTTTGCGTATCCATGTGCTCATAGTAGTCCACGCATTTTTGATAAGCCACTATGGCGTGAGCAAAATCCCCTTGCGCAGAATAAGCATTACCAATACTTTTGTAACAAGCAGCCATTTTTAAAGAAGAACTGGCATCTGATTTTGTTTGATAAAAACCCACTGCTTCATTAAAACATCTAATAGCTTCCGATTGTTGCTCCGACAAAGAAAAGCATAAACCTGCATAATTATAATGGGCAGCACACTCAGCGTTCATTCCTTTGTTCTTTTTGATAATACTGGCTGACATCAGCTTGTAATTAGCAGCCGAAGCCCAATCATTAACCTGCGATAACAAAGAAGCGTAACCATCGTACACCTTTAGTCTCATATCATCATCCATTTTCATGCCCAACACTTCAAGATAACACTCCTTCGCCTTTACAGTATTGCCTTTGCTCGCATAGTATTGTGCACGTTCCAACATGCATTTAGGTTCATGGCAGTCCTTGCTTAGTTCATGAAGTTTATGCTCTTCTATGAGTTGAAGAATACGTTGTTGGTTCTTTGTATCCTGCTTCTCCATATAAATCAAGCCCAACCATTGCAAAGTATTTCCATAGGGTTCGCTATATTTCTCTATCAACGGCAAAGCCATCTCTAAGTATTTTTGCGCTCCGTCGTAGTTGTCGGCGATAAAGTAGAAACGTCCCATGTTGAAGGCATACATACCCAAATTTTTGTGCGGCCTGGGAAGTTTTTCACACAAAGCCATCACCTGCTCCTGGAGTTCTGTAGCTTTTACAAAATCCTTCTCCAAAGCAAAAGTATAGGCATAATTGTTGAGCGAAGTGATATAATCCTCGTTTTCTTCGCCACTCAACTTCTTGCGAATGTCCATCGCCCGTTTGGTAAGCTCGCGGCCTTGCACTATCTTTCCTTCGCTTAGACATTTCCGTCCCTCTTCGTGCAAGGCTTGTGCATCTTGCAAGGTTTGTGCATTGACGTTAATCGAAAGCACAAACAACAAAACAAACAGAATACCCTTTTTCATACGAATCAATTCATTGTTATTACAATACTGATATCTTTCTGCACACAGTTCTTGATCTTCATCAAAACTGTACTCAGACAGTCTTCTCTCAATGCCAAAGTACCCGTCCGGTGCGGCATTCCTTTCTTTACCTTTTCTGTATCGACATACTGAGTATAGGGTTTGTTTTTATACAATCCCTGCATTGTCATCGACACCCTGCCGCCACCCTCTGCCACTACTGCTATCTTCTTTACGCCTTTTGCAACAAACGTACACGAAGCCGTTTGGTTGGCTTTAATAATAATTGTTTTGGATTGAAGTCGCCCTCGTGGGGTTTGCATTCCCACGCTCCTTTCGCCCATTGCTCTGTTGAGAGAATCTGATTGCTGATAGATATCAACGCCCTTGGACAGACTATCTGCAAAGGCCTCATCAAACACTATATGTCCATTCAAAGACACTGTTTCGTCTTCTGCCAGATGAAATGTTTTGAAATCACTCGGATTGTATCGTCGCAATTGTTCGGCAACTTGCTTGAGAACAATAGTATCACTGATAGCTGCTGCATCGCGCAAGTTGATATAGGCCGCAACAACTTTATCAAAACCATCGTCTCCCACATCCTGTGCGGTTACAGACAAGGAAGTCATCAAAGCCAGAAGGAATAAAAAACTCTTCATACCGTCTATTCTTTACGAATAACCAACCTGAATCCTACCGCGTCATTTTTCTCGTCCACTCCTATAGGAGCAGTTGAGAACACGGTCACTTCAGAGGCTGCTGACCTATAGTTTCCACCGCATATAGTCCATTGTATGTTATCGGCATTTTGATGTGGATAGGGTGTATTGCACAACTCACTCACATTTCCACTCATTGCAAAAAGGTCGAGCGTGTTGGGTTCTTTCTCCACAATATCATTTATTGCATGTTTTCGATTGTTGGAATTGTTTTTATACCAAGCTACACGATTCACGTCATTACTTCCCACATACATTGTCGTTTCATTGTTAACACCTCCATGCGCTGCATATTGCCATTCGTCAACAGAGGGCAAGGTGAACTCTATACCCGTCATGTTACGCAAACTGTCCAAGAGCACGTAGTTGATTTCATCGTAAGCCACATTTGTAATAGGCATTTGGGAGTCGGTAGAATTGTATTTTCCTCCCAACAGTCCATGCCATTGACCTATGGTAAACTCAAATTGGCTCATCCACAACGTATCTTTTTTCACTTCACGCATCTGCATCAGCAGAGTATCAATAGTGTTCATTTGCTCGCGCGAAAGATGCGGACTGAGCTGCAGACAATAGACAGCGTGTTTCTTTTCCAATTCACTTCGCAACTCGTTCAGCGATGCAGCCTCAGCCTCAACAGCCTCTTTATCCTTGTGATGCTGCCAAAACATAAAGCAAGTAACCAGTGCCATTGCCACTATCATGGTAGATACAGCGACTGCCAATCTTCTTACGAATCTATTCCGTTTGTCTATTTTGCGTAGTGTTGCTTGTGCAGTATCATAATCTTCATCTTTGTACTTACTTACCTCGCGTTTGCCGATGCACGACGCCAAACGATCCCGTATCATCAGATCTACCGTAACGCCAAGAGCTTGTCCAAAGTCTATTTCAGAGTGTTGTATATCGCAAGCGATACCCTTTATCTCCTGCGGAACATCGGTATGAATACCGTCAAACGTTTTATCGGGATTAATAGGAATTATCTTCTTGCCTTCCTGCATAGCCAAGAGAATCTCCTCTCTCACCCAGTCGCCCTCTTGGCTGCATCGATCCAAAGCCCCCTTCGACAACATGAGTATAAACACTGGCGCTTCATTGATAGCCGCTTTTATGCGCTTTCCGAAAACTCCGTCTTTCAACTCGTCGTAATCCAAGAAAACTTTATATCCACGCTGCGTCAGCATCAACTGTATGATGCGGGCGTATTGTGCACCAGTTGTACGCCGGTAGCTTATAAAGATGTCGTAAGAGGTATGCACTACAGGCTAATAATTATAGTTCGCAGCTAGAAAATATCGACATAGATTGAATATCGTCTTTTATCATAAAAACACAACTATTGCCATGTGTTAAACATTTATACTGACAACCATGCTTACTTCGCTTTGCAAGCAAAAACGCTTCAGTCCTATTAGTTGCGGATTTGAGGATTATATGCATCTTCATTCATCTGATTCATAAGTTTTTTACTTTGATATATCAGAAATGCACAATTGCCATCTTCTATTTTATAACCTATGCTTAATACTACAATACCATCATCATAATAACATATTTTATGGTTTTGATTATCACTTATCATTTTGCCTTCAATTTTACCATACTTTGTTTTAACATTTTCAATATTTTGATTGTATACATCAATAACATCTTCCTTGTCGGACTGAAAACCAAAGCCAACTAAACACAATGTATCTTTGTAGAATTCAAATTGACAAGACTTCCATTGTTTTTCTACAAATGATACATTTTCAATGTAATAACATTCATTCTCCTTATCATACAGACATTTATATCCTAACTGCCTAAGATTTATCAAAACCTGCTTCTTTGTTGTCACTCCGACCTTGCATCCAAAGAACGAATCTCGAATTTGCGCATTAGCGCACAAAAACAAAGAGAAAGCAATAAACAACAACACTAAACGTTTCATAATTTTTCACCCTTTATTCGTGTCGGGCATAACTTCTATAATTTCTAATTTCCGCTCATTTATCACTCTTTTTAATCTCAAAGCCCAGCTTTTTCACCAACTTTAGTGTCTGCATCGCCATTTCCCTGTCGTAGAGCTTTTCACTTTCTGGGAGATTGCAATAAGGCACCATGTCGGGCGTCTCCTTCTTTTGATCGTTGCGCTCGGGCCCATAGCTCCAGCCCTGGTCTGTACGGGTTTTAGCCCAAATCTCGTGAGCGTTCTCCGCAATGGCTTCTTGCAGTTCTATGAGATCATCGTCGAGGGGCACGTCGTCAAGACGAATGGGATAAGGCTCATAAACAAACTGGTCGGTAGTATTGACCACTACCAAATAATGGTTTGACTGCTTCCAGGCCTTCAAGAACAAAGGCAACGGATAAGTAGTCAGTTCCTCTTCGGTATAAGGATTGAAGAGCGTTATTTCGTTTGACGCAACAGACACCGAGCAAATAGCCACTGCATGGTTAGGATACGTCTGAGAGTTAGTGAGAGTAGCAGATTCAAGCATTGCACTGTCAACTACTGCTATCAGTTGGTCGCCATGCTCCAACCAACGCACCACATCTTCGATAGAAGAATTATAACGGCGGCTGACAGCAAGATTGTTTTTCTCCAACAACCGACCGATATTATACAATGGCATTCCCTTGTCCCTCAACCAGCAATTACGGTAAGCCTCGTCAAGAAGGGTCTTGTGGGTTGTTTCAATACCGAGTTGATGCAGCACAAACTCCTCGCATTCTATGTCGCAGAGATAGCTTTCCTTTTTTCGTGCAGCCATTGCCGTCATGGGAAGTTCCTTAACCTTGGCAGGCTTCCGCCCCGCCATATCTTCATCGACCTCACTCACAATACGGATCAGCTCGCGCAACTCCTCGTCTTGCTCGGCAGCCTTCAGCACGCGCATCGTGTCTTCCGCATTCGTGTTTCCATCAAGGAATGCAGCCAACAACTCATCTGAAATTATCATATTATCGTTCATAAGATCTTTTATCTTTAAGTGCTACTTCTACGAGGGCTTTCATGGCCCGACACTTTATATTATAGAGGTTGGCTACCGTAATGGATAACTGCTTTGCCACCTCTTCCGGACTTTTCTCCTCTATCATCAGCAAATGGATGACAAGGACATAACGCTGATTATTCATTTGCCTAAGCAAACTCTCAACATCCATCTTGGCTTGCGAACTTTCAACATACGAAAGATTATTGCCACTATTAACAAGAGGCTCTTGGCTTTCATTATCTATCACTTTGCCACGACGCTTCAGTTCCAAACAATGCCGCACGGCTATTGTCTTCAGCCACTGAAACAATGTGCTCTCATTCTTAAACGTTCGCAATTTCCTTGCGTCATTCTCCATGAGTAGCACGTATAGCTCGCTGATTATCTCGTCGTAATCAACTATCTGATTCCCAAACACACGCCTGATGATACTAATAAACAACGGACGACAATCCTTAAAGAAGAACTGCGCCGTCACCTTAGGATCATGGGCTATGAGAGAGGATATTATTTCTTGATCTGTCATACGATAAAAGGGTACACAGAATAACTAAGAATTATTCTATTGCACGTCAATATTAAATCTGGGGACGATAGAAGCAAAGCTTCCTTGGCTCACGGTCCTTGGATAGAACACCAATTTGTGGTTCCCTGGCTCCGTCATTTTTCGAACATAAGTAGTTGGAAATGTTTTCAAAGTATCAACATTCACACCATCCCACTCTACCACCAAGTAAAAATCTTCGCAACGTTCCCTTGTCAGCTTCACTCTTAGCGTATCACCACGATTCGGCTTTACATTATTTACATCGTAATAAAATGAGCCATGTTCGCCTACACTTATATTTCCTTTAAGAGACACACGAACAGTTGTCGTTTCTTCGCCTTCAATTACATCCGGTCCATCACTACTGCATGCAAACAAGGAAGTCATTGCTATCATGAAAAGCAACGAACGAAAACATTTTTTCTTCATTTGAACTTTATTTTTACGTTTTACACTTTTTTTTCAATAATGGAATAGTCCTCACTTTTACATGTGTAGCCAAGGGCGGCATTCATCGCGACAGCAAAAGACTTTTCAACCTTACTGGTCAAAAAGTCTTTTACGAGCACCCTCCCCTCAATTTTCAAACATCGTGAGGGAAAGGGGTCATGTATAGCTCTCCACATTACCCACCATTGACAAGACTGGAAAGGAGACTTTTAGGGATAAAGCGTCGCTAGCTTTTAGTTGGGCGGCCAAATCTGTTTTTCCCCGATTCACCCTCCTTGCAAAGGTCCATGATGATGATGACAGGACCAATGATTGGCACTAATAGTAAAAAGATATTCTGACCACCCTTTCCGATGTCATGCAGTCGTCGAGTCAGTGCCGCAAGAGATGGGAGGAAAGTAATGAAGCCATAAAGCACCCATAAAATAAGGAAAAACGCACTTGCACTTTCTTCATCAACAATTACTGCAACTACGTTAAGCACATTAGCTATAATGAAGTTGAACAGATAGAAGTACCAATACTCACTTCTTGAGGCTCTTCCATTGAAGGTAGCATAGTTCTTAAAACATTTTTTGATAGCCCACAGCATACCTCCAGAACTGCTTGTCTGAGATTTTGACGCTGTGTACTCCCTATACTGTGGCTCATCATTTGGAGTAAGCCTATTGTAAGGCTTAGGCTTATGGAAATGCACATTGTGTTCATCCTTCTCCACACCAGCATTTCCAGCAGACGACATTCCTGCCAAGGGAATACCGCCCCTTGAGTGCCCTACCACCGCCACATCGTCGTCATCATAAGGATCAACAACGTTGTTGGGGGAAAAGACATGAGTATTCTCTTCATCGTTGGAAAGACTTACTTCAGGAGCTAACCTCGCGCCACATTTCTTGCAAAATTTTGCCCTCTCGTTTTCTATTACAGCGTTGCAAGCTGGACATTTTCTCATACTTACTAAATATTTATGGTTACTACTTTTTTAAGATCACCTTCATGGTTCATTTCTACTCGATAGGTTTTCGGGGGCCTGCCCTTGAGGAAGACTACCACCGTGCATATACCCGACGTTGGTACACTATTGTTTTTATTATTAAAATAGTGCAAAGCCACCTGGTAGGTTCCCCTTGGGGGATTGGGCCAAAAAATATTTTCCGCTGCCCCTTTTCCTCCCTGGCGGTTATCAACATCCAAAGCTCCCCCCGTGGCAGCATCTTGCGGATTTGAAAAGTTAATCACAATGCCATTGGGCTGCATAACATGAAGATCGATATCGCCATAGAAGTCCCAAAGCAATGTGACTTTTAGATTACCCGTTTGGCCAGTGTTTCGCGCCTCTCGTACCGCTTGCGCCGTATCTACTTGCGCCGTGTCCGTGTCCACTTGCTCTTCCTTCACTGTTCTCGCGTCCTCCTCAGTATTCTCCTGGCCTTCTCCAGCTTTGTCTCTATTACAGTTGGAAAGCAAGAGCAATATTATCAAAATAGGATAGATTATTCCAAGAATTATTTTCAAGCCTTTCATCTCACTTGTATTATACCTCCAAACGGGTCATTAGACAGTTATTACAAACTTCAATCATGTAGCGTTCACCGACAGCAAGGGATAGCTCTTGTAATATTGCCGCGATTTTATTCAAGCCGTACAGTTGAAAATAAAAGTTACCGCATCCTGAGTGCGCCCACAATGATTCTCAACCGTACTGCTCGATTTACCAAATTCTGCTTTTGTTTTTAAAGTTCTGATGGTTCAAACGTTATAACACAAGCGCTGCCGGAAATATCTCCCACATATCTGTATTTAAGACCCGTATTGGCATTCTTGCAAACCTTAATCATTTGCTTCATCATTGGATCTGGACTTGCTATCGCTTCTTGCAAAGTTGCTTTAACAGCCGCTTCGTTTTGCTCTACACTCTCGATAGGAACCATATTTTCATCTATGCTATAATTGAAAACAAAATAATTACCTTCGAGAGCAGCAGATGACAGCGTCGTGTATTCGTCAACTTGCATTGGGCATTGTGCATTGGTAGATGTTACATTGATTTCCAATATTTCACGAGGAGAGACCGGGTCGATTTTCCCTTCTGCCAAATCCTTTATTTCGTCTTTGGTCAGTCTAATCTTAAGGTTCTCGTTGCCTTCCTCCAGCTGCATGATTATTGTCAGTTTGGAGTCTGCCTTTGCGATTTCTTTCATCAATTGGCGGCCCGACGGTGAATTGGCCCAGTTTCCAAGCATTGCTCTTTTAAGCGTATTTTTTAGCTTGTTCAAGACATTTATTTTGATGGGCAATTCTTTACTGATTGTCATAGTAATGATGACTTCATCAGCATCCTCATCGAATTGGTAGCTTGAAATACTACCCACCAAGCCTAAATCTATAGGACATTCCTTATTGGCAGCCTCTATTTTCGCTTTCAGTTCTTTCTTTGACGAATCACATGAATAAAAGCCAAAGGACGTCAACAACAACAATGTAACTAAAAGGTAATGTTTCATACTCTTCAACCCTAATTCGTGTCGGGCACAACCTCTAAGTGATTTTATATTTACGAACGTAAAAACATCTTGACTTTTATAGGCCCCTCCTCATTTTACTATTACTTCTCATGCTTTCTAGTTCTTGGCAACTAAGCCTGATAAAAACTGTCTTTCCAGTTCTATCACCTATGAACTTATATCCCAAACCCTTATTCGCTTTTAGACACAGCTGCTTGAACATGACAGCATCTGCATCTGCATTTTTTAAATTCCTCTTGATATTTTGCTTTACTTCATATTTGTTCTGTTCCATAAGATCCATATCAAGAACATCTTCATCACACTCATAGTTATACATGACGTAATCTCCATCCAAATAACATTTTTTTACAACAATCCCCTCTTCGGCGGTCATGGGAAACTCACTATTCGCTTCCGCTATCCCCTCTTTTAAAAGGGTTAAATTCTCTTCTTCAGGACTAATTTGTTCTACTTCATCAACGTAGCTTACCGAACCATCCGCACACGAATCAATATCCGTCGTATCTACCACACACGTATCAACACACGTCGTATCAACGTACGCAGTATCATTATCAGCCTCAAGAGATTCTTCATGACCTGCTGTTTTAAATAATAGCAAACCTCCTACAAAAAATACTATGAAAAGGATGGCGGCCCATAATATGACTATGCTATTTGACTCAGGCTTCTCACCCGTAGGAACCACTGGCTCTGGGTTAGGACCAGTTGGGGGATTAACTTCCATTCCTCCACCAGTATTGCTACCGGGTGCCTCTTGTTTTCCTGTTAGCGGTATGCCCTCATGGACCAGCCTAGTAACATCCTCATTTTCTTCATTCGTCTGAGGTTCGAAAGGAGGCAACTTCGTTCCACACTTTTTGCAGTACTTTGCTTTATCATTGGTTATTTCCGCATTACATTTAGGACATCTTCTCATATCATCACATTTTTACGGCTTATATCAAAAAGTCAACAACCTAATATTTTTACAAAAATCCAAGTTCTGATCATCAGAATTCTCCTGCTGTCAACTATCACAAATAGACACGACAAACGATAATGATAGCCAGTTGCAAAAACAAGAAAACGGGCACACATATCGTAAACTTCTTATGAAGTGTTTTATGCCTAAAGAATATCATGGCACACAAAGCCCCGAACGCGCCTCCCAATAGTGAGAAGAGAAGCAGCAATAGCTCTGGAACCCTGTTTTTTTGGACACACGCCAAATGCTTGTCCCATGCGAACAAGACAAACGTCATGATGCTCATGACATATAATATAAACAGATCGGGATAACTCATAGTTTACTCTAACGCTAATAAATCACATGAAACATACGACTACAAAAGTCCTCAAAAAACGGCCACACTACGATAAGCAGCCAAAGCGTAGCAAGAGCCACCAAGACCTCAACGACAACTATCCACCAACCATAGCCAGCCTTTTCTGTTTTCTCCTGCAGGAGATATTCATACTCGTCTTGTTCCAAGGTAAAGGAGATGGGGGCATACTGTGTCTGATTCGGCCCATTGTTGATCGTCGCCACCACAGGAGTGTCCAGTTTGAACAATCCCTCTTCGAAAAAAGTGTCTCCGTTTTCGTCCAACTGGACCGTTTTCGCCTGCTGACCTTGTTGTTCAAACTTGACGCTTTGACAGACCAATGGTTTTCCCTTTGTATTTCGAACCATCACCTTGATCTGTTTGACCTCTTCTTCAGGAATGAAAAAGACATATTCTTGCTGGTCTTTGTCGAGAACATACTCGGCCTTGTTGTCGTGATGCACACCATCTTCCACCGTCATCGTCTCTCCAGCTTTCATTTCGGGAAGCGCAGCCACACCCTTGTCGTCGGTCTGGTAATGATTCTTAGCGTCATGATAGGTGACTTCTATAGGGTAGCTGCCAACGACTTCTCCACTTTTCTTTTTGACAACGACGTAGGGGGTGAGATGTTGATTGTCGGTGGCGGTAGTCTTCTCAAAGACATACTGGTTAATGGCATTGTTAACGAGTCGCTTCATTTGGGGCGCATACCCTTCCACGCTGACCGTACACGGCCTTTGAGGCACTTCCTCCATTTTCATAGAGAGCACTCCGTCAAGCCCCGTCGTCCTCTCCAAACGCTTGTCGCCATAGTTGATGACCACTGGCTGCGAGGGAAGCATCGCACCATCTTTCATCACAGAGACTTGTATTTCGACCTGCGGTTTCTCCTCAGGCTTTTCGCTCTCGAAGGAGAAGACTATCTGTCCCCCGTCATCAGTGAGCTGAGTGGTCTCCGTTTGATCAAGCATGGTAGCGGCGACAGAGGCCTCTTCATATAAAGGCAATGAGATTTCGGCACATCCTTGGGCGTTCGTCGTCGCTTGATACTGTTTCCCATGGCAGTCCACCACTACCGGCTCATTGGCGAGAGGAGCCCCGTCCCTGGTAGCACTGATGGTGAGCGGTGCAAACTTGGTCAGGTCGAAGTCGTAGGAAGACTTACCCTCTACTACCAAAAGTGGGAAATCTCTACCGTCTGCGAGATCCGTGACGACATAGTGTTCGCCCACCTTCATGTTGTCGAAGAAGTAATATCCGTTTTCTCCTGTTTTCAAGACCTTTATTTGCCTTGGCAGACGGAGGCCAAACTCGTAGTTTCTCATCGGATTGCCATCAAAAGAGAAGGAAAGACGAATGGGATTCTTCTGTTTGATCGGTTCCTTTGAGAAGGCTCCTTCTTTGCGCACGGGCTTTTTGAATCCCCAGCCCGTCAGGAGTATTTTGACATCACCTTCGTCATCATTGTAGTATATATAGCTATCGTCTGGCGTCGTACAGAGCATTTGGGCTGTCTTGGCACCTATGACTTCAGCCATATCGGTCTCGGTCTGATACAGAGCCTCCTGAATGACTTTCTGCTTCAGTTCGCTGGCATCCACCATGCGATGCCACTGACACCGATGGTCCGACCAGACATAGACGCCGGGACCAATGCTAAACTTGGCAAAAGGATTTTTCTCCCCGAGTTTCGCACATAGCGCTTTGTACAATCCAGAATAATCCTGCTTGTTTAGCTTATGAACTTCTTTTACTGACGACTGTCTTTCCATTTCCTATCTTTTGTTAGTTTCCACCGATACGCTGCAATATGCTATTGATTCAATATCTCATTTTCTATTGCACGATATTTGGCAAAGGTATAGTTGGCAAACATTTTTTTCAAATACGGTACCTGTTCCACCGTTTCCGTGATGCGTCCCTGTCGTTTTATCAAAAGACCTTTTTTATCGGCTTGGAAGTACTCTCCAGAATAACTGTTGATGTTCTGACGACGCTTCTGCATTTTGCCTATCAACTCTTTGAACACACCAAGCCCGTCCTCAAACAAACGCAACTGCCTCAGTACCTCTGCCACTTCCTTTTGCTGCACCTCATTGAGCCCCTTCAAGGGATCGACTCGCAACAAGCGGTTTATATTGTCCTTGTCGAAGCGCGAGTTGGCAGCCAGAGCCATTTCGTCGTACGCCCTTTTGTTTCTTTCCACCACCTTCGCCTGAGCGAGCAAATCGGCAACAGAACGGTCGTCCTGGTACTTCGCGTTCTCATCAATGATCTTGTTCAGCTTGTCCAAACTCATCTGAGAGAAAGGACGCCGCAGATAGTCTTCGTTCTTGGCTATGACCTGGACCGCAATACTTCCTCTGACACTGTCAAGCCTTGCACGCTGCTGCTGCATTGTACGAAGATTTCCGTTGATGGTCTGGAGTTGCGCTTGCAAGGAGTGTATCTTCTTGTTTTGCTCCTCCAGCGCTGCGAGCAGTTCTTCCTTGCGTTTCAGCAGTCCGCACACTTCCGGATAGTCGGCATCATCCTTGAATCGGGCCAATTGCTCTTGCAACTGTTTGATGGTTTTTGCATTCTCCTCCTCCTGCTGCTTCAAGGCTTTCAGTTCCTTGCCCCATTTTTTTATGGAGTCGCCAAGGACCTCTTTCTGCATGGTAAGTTCTTTATTCTGCCGAGCCGCATCCAGATGGGCAATCGTATCCGTTTCGCTTTGGGCGACCACCATCAATGGCATCGGCAATAGCACCGCGGACAATATGTATTTCATTCGTTTCATCATGCTACCACTAATTGATCGATTATTTCTTCCGCCTTGGTTCGCGTTTTCAACGGATTCTTTTTCAATTCTTCCCAATATTCTTTCAAAAGTTTCTTGAGGAAAGGTATCACCTCGAAATATCTCTGATATTCCGCAGATCTTTCAACATCGTTTTTATAATCTATTGCCTTATCCCAATCGCTCTGATTTCGATAGCCATTGACGATTTTTACTATCTCTTTTAGCTTATTGATGCCGCCAAAAAACCTGGACAACTTAATATCCATGCTGTCCATTTCTTGAAACTGCTCCCTCGTCATTCTATCTTTAAGGGGAGAAGACAACAACTTCTCAAAAAAGATACTACGCAGCCATCCGATACTATCAAGCTTCTCTCCATCAGCTACGCAACCCCACGCCATGTCATACACCGGTTTGTATTTCATAGCGAAAGCGAGATGCTCTTTATACTGGGAAACCCCTTCCTGTCCATCAAACTCATGCAAAGAGTCCTTCATCGACATCAAGCGTTCCATCGACATCTTCGAAAAAAGGAGGTTTAGATACTCATTGTTTTGAGCTAACAGTTTCTGCATCTGCCGCTGTTTTTGCTCTTTATTTAATGTGTCAGAATACACTTTCATTCCTTCCAGCTTCCCTTCGAGTGCTTGGATGGTATCTTTAGCTTTTCTTATCTGCACATCAAATGCTTGGATGGAATCTTCCATCGACAAATGCTTTTGCTTCAGGGAGTCCACCGTCTCGCGCAGCTTTCTGACGTCCCTCATCGTTATGGAGCGGGTCAGCACCTCCAGCTGCTTCGCGCTGGCAGATACCTTGGTGGTCCACTCCATAAGCTGAGCTTGGAGGCTGGCAGCATCAGCCCGCAATGCCTCTATCTTCGTTTGCAATTTCTGGTTCAACTTTTCTGGTTCCTGCCCTCTTGCAGGAATAGCAAACGAAAAGAGCAACAACAGAAAGAGCAAATGATATACCTTAATTCTCATACTACCCATATTCCTCAAATTCCCTATCCGTATATTCATCTACAAAACGATCGAGTTTGCCGACCTTGTGAAATTCTTGGTCAAACTTTGATTTCACATTTCGCAAGTTGTCCAACTGTCCCCTTGTTCTTGAGTAGTAACTGATGATCTTGTCAGCAAGCGCATTGTAAAAATGCGTTTTTCCTGCCGACAATTTGTCGGGAATACTATTCAAGCCGTTTTTGAGTTCGAGAATACCGGATAGATGCTCTTTGTAGATGCTATTAGCAAGCATGTGGTCTCTTTTTCCCCTCACACTTGCCGCGTAGTTATTGTACGAGTTCCAACTATGTCCATTGAACGAAGGAGACAGGCCGATGCTTTGGTGCGCCAGGCGATAAGCTTCGCAGTAGGTGGCATAGACGCTGCGGATCTTCTTGACCCTTGCGTCTGTTTCTGCATTCTTGTCCTCGCGCTCTATCACCTGGATTGCCTGGATGTATTTCTCTATCGTGCTCTTTTGGCAAGAAGCAGAGCTCCATGCATCAAAGATCTTACGGTTGACTATCTCTATGGCCGTCGTCGTATTGAGATCCTTCAAAGTGCCTGTTTCAGACTTGGTGCCAAGCTGGTTGATGGATTCGCAATGCCGTAAGAAGAGCTTTTCGTCCCAGTCTCCTTTTTTCTTCCAATCATCTTTGATTTCATCACTATATGATTGGTATATCGTGTTGGAAGGGGAGGGAAGAACGTCTATCTCCACATCAGTCAGCAGAAAGAACGCTCCTACTACGCCACCCAATAGTACGATAAAAATGACAATTAACTTAAATGCTTTCATCTCATTTGTGTTATTGATTGATATGACTATCTAACAAACTTGTCTTTATATACATCGTGTGAGACTTGGGGCTTTAACGCTCATGCGTCAGCTTATTGTGGGTGTCAAGTTCGGCTTGTGTTTTAAAACGCAAGGGGGATCCTCCTCTTACACACCCTTCTGTACACCGGAACTCGGGGCGCGGGGGCGTATTTTCCTTTTCCGACGCTGGATTTTTTCTCTGTTTAGATTCACTCGGATTCATCACTGCTTTCTGTTTTGGCCTTGATTTTTTCGGATGTACCTTGATTTCTACCTCATCTAGGGGATCCGTAATCCGATTATCTTCGTCAGTTGCGTCTTCTATTATAGCTGTGTCTCCTATGGCAGTTGTGTCAGGGATCACGTTTGTGTCAGAAGAGGGGGTGGGGTCGCCTTTCTCTCCATTAGTCAGCAGATAGAGCGCTCCTAGTACTCCACCCAATTGTACGATAAAAATAATTATTAACTTTATAGCTTTCATCTCTTTTGAGTTATTGATTGATATGACTATTCAACAAACTTGTCTTTATATACATCATGTGAGACTTGGGGGCTTTAACGCTCATGCGTCAGCTTATTGTGGGTGTCAAGTTCGTCTTGTGTTTTAAAACGCAAGGGGGATCCTCCTCTTACACACCCTTGTGTACACTGGAACTGGGGCTTTTGTCTATCGCGTTTCGTTTTTATTGCAGCTTCCACGGAACGTTCATTCGCTTCCCCCCCAGCCTCATTTGCCCCCCTCGAAGAGGGTTCTTTGAATCCAGAGGCTTTTCGCTTTACCAGCGTATTATGCATAAGGTACAGCTTTCTTATATCATCAAAGCCCTTTAAGTACTTATACTGTTCCTCAAAAATGTTCTTATCGCTATTCTCCACAATCAGCTTCAAAACTTTCTGATGGATATCGTACAACTCATACATATAATTGGACTCTACTACCCTTGTTATAGAGTCGACCTTCCCCTCTCGTATGAATCCTATTACCTTTCGATAATCATTAAGACGCTGGAAAGCTGCTCTATTAGCTGGCGTTTCAGTAGTATCCAGCTGACTTTGATACAAATCACACAGGCTATCGACCGTGGAAAACTTCAAATCTTTAGTTTGAAGCAAACTGTCCACTTTGGACAGAGAAGGTTCAGCCTTTTCTTTTGGGGTTAATTCCTGCTTTTGAGCAACTGGCTTATCGTCCTCCTTACTCAAATTATTATATAGAACGAAACTAAGCCCACCTAATACTAACGCCATCATAGTGACCAAGACGCACACAAGAGGCTTCCTGTAGCGATCTGTAAACGGCCTGTGTGTCTTGACGAAAGTTGCAACAGTTTTTTTTTGAGTGGGGCTTATCTCATTACTTTTCCAGTCCGCTTTCTGATTGGAATACGCAAAGAAGAAGGGGAAGCCAGGATCTTCGTTGTTCTGAATGTCGCATTTACCCCTGTAATATTTTTCTTTAGGATACCACTTAACGAACACACCATCTTTTCGGAAGAGTGTTCTGTGATCAGTGGAGGCTTTTGCTTGAAGATCGACAGAACGAATTCCTCTCAAATCTTTGTCTTCAGGAAATATCACATGCACTGTCAGTTTACCTGCAGGTACGGTGACGAGGCGCTTCCTTTGGGTCACCAACACATGGAGCTCTCTTTCTTCCAATTGCTGCTTTTTGACTACATATTTGCTTCGTGGAGTCGTATCAACTTGTATGCCACCATCCTTCAAAGCCGCGATCTCATTTCCTTCCAGTGTAATCACCAGTCCCTGCTGAGAAACGTCTACTCTTTTTGAAGTTTTAGAATTAGAAGAGAAGAGCGTCACCTCCAATTCCTGTGGATAGCTGATGAAATAATCTTCGTCTTCTTCTGGGAAAATAGCCAAAGAGACCTTCTCTTTCTTGGGTGTTCCCCATGATTCCGTTTCCACGCTCACTCTTTCCTGCACCGTGTCGAGGACTACACCCTCGTGACTCACATTGCCATCTATCAGGTCTTGAATGGAGAACACAAAAGAGAGATCCTCATAGTATAGCGGCGATTTGCTACGGCATATTATTTTGAGCCTTTCATTTAAGTTGCAACAATTGCCCTGCGGTTGTCCATCTACTATCAGCTCGTATTTCTTGGGCCTTGGTATTTGGATATTGCTGATAGGGACATAGCTTGTCGTATGGACAGCTGTCGCCACGACCACCTCTTTGAACTTGTCAAACTCTGGGTAGTTGACATCCTGAAAGAGTTCTTTGATTTTCTCTTCAGTTTCCACTATGTATCCCACCGGACCATTGGGTGTCATAACCCTATCGGGTGTACGGAAACAGGTAAGCGTAAACTTGCCCACCACCTCGTCCAACACATGTCCATCAATTTTACTTGCGTTGTATTCGTAGGTTTCACGCACAGGATCCTTGCAGGTCATGCATTTTTTCAAGAACTCGTCTTTGAGCGCACACAGGACATCATAGGGAGTGTACCCTCCCTCCAATTTGTATTTTTTGGGGATGGAAATGGCTATGACCAGCGAGCCGGCTCTAAAAGCACCCGAGCTTCTGACATTGTTCTTGACCAGTTTATATACCGTTTGCGTCTGATAGGTCGTGATGGTAAAAAAGAAAGAATTCTTGTCAAAGCCGACATAAAACTGGTCTTCGACGACAAAGCTAGGGTTGTTCAACAAGAGTATGGGACCGAATCCACCGCTGGACTCGGGATTACCACACACCTTGACAGAAATATTGTGATTATATGCCATACTATCTATTGCTATTGATTCACCACTTTTTTGAACTTATCCCAAAATGTATTCCTTTTGGTCGGGTGAATCGAGTTTTCTATTGCTCGTATTAACTTATCCGAATCAGCCTGCTCGTACTCGTACAAGCCGCCCACATAGAAGGAACCAAGGCTGAACGTATATAGATTGGGACAGAACCCGTTGTTGCTATTGATATTGTACTCTTTGCACAACTGGAGCAAGGGACTCAAGATGAGATTGCCAAATCTGTTTTGAAAAATCTCATACGCCTTTTCCTCGCGCTCTATCGGATCGCCCAACGTGTCCGCCTTGGTCATGATGATATGGATCGAGTCCACCTTCTTCATAATCTCGCTATTGTTGGGGTCTTGAAACAAGTTGACCATCTTCTGAATGAGGACTCTTTGGTTGACCGCACAAGTCTCCATCGAGACCATTCGTTCCCCAGTTTCCTCGTCGAATCCTACTAATACCTCACGAGAGAATCTCACAACATTGACAGTAGGATCGATAATGAGAAAGAAGGCTTTGCGATTGGCGTTTTTCAAGAGTTCGGTAGCACCGCTACCCATTTCCTCGAAGGTGAAGATATGGTCTGGATTGTTTGCTATACCAAAAGCAAACTCCTCGCCCGACATTTCGACCAAATTCACCTTGTAGTCTATATTCTGCTGACCCGAGGGGCAAATCGTGGCTTCCAGCGTCGTGACAAAAGAGCCTGGCGTTCGGGGCACCGTTATTCCCACGTCGGTGTACTGCTGGAGCGCCGAGGCATAATCGCCACCACCCGAAGCCAAGTTGATATGAAGAGAATCGGAACGAGACAAACCCATCAGCACACAGGTCTTGCCCGTAGAGGGGATGCCAAAGAAGAAGACATCCGTGAAGCCCTCTTTACACTCCGCCCGCGACTCCGCTATCGCCCGGTTGATATCGGGAAGGTCGTAGGTGATATCATTGCTCCGAAGTGTTTCCAAAACATTTTCGGTCATGACGTTCGCCATGATCAGCTCGTTGTCTGTCACCACATGCTCGATCAAAAGGCGCTTCAGCCTTTCTGCATCGTAGCTATTGGGACGGTCTCTCATCTGTCCGATTTCCTCCTGCTTCAGACGCATCAACATCAGTTTGGCCTGATGGGAGAAGGGCGATGTACGATTGTTGCGCAAATAGGTAGATACCTCAAAAATATCATTAGTACCCTTCACATTGTCCCATTCCACGATCGCATTCAGCAGTTCTCTCGCTTCGGCCACATGCCTTCCCTGGGGAAACGCATCCAGATAGGTTTGGATCTCCTGCACATTTTCCATATCGACAAGAGGCCAGAAACAATCGTCTATCTCATTTGTGTGGATAGTGTTCGGATACTTTCTGAGATAGGCTATGAGCGAGTCTTTCGAGAGCACATCCACGTTGACCCATTCATTTTGCTCCTTATCGGCTTGCTCCCTCTGCAATGCGTCCCTCACGCTGGAGACCATCTGTCTAGCTTCGTCCAGATGGTTGCCGCAAGGAGGCGTGCTCTCCCAATGCTGTATGTAGCTTTCAAGCGCATGGAGAAGTTCTTGCGACGGAGTGTTGAGCATGGATGCCAGGCGTCCCCATTCTTCCTGCTCATTAGGATTGGGCATACTGTTGAGCCTCTCCTGGATATGAGCCCTTTTGGCGGGTTGCATATTGGGAAAATCATCCAAAGAAAGATTATCATACTTTTGGATGCACACCAGCATATAGTCTGCCGACTTGGTCGGCTCTAGTTTTATAACTTGTCTTTTTTGTAATTCATTTAGTGTAGGCATGGTTCTGTTTTATTTAAGGATTCGACCATTATCATTGCGGCCTCGCTTGTTGATACTGAGCGTACTGGTGCGATAAGCCACTACATAATTGAACAAGATGAGGATGTGGATCAGCAAAACAAAGAGAAGGGCCTTCACACTGAAGCCACCAGTCCCCTGCATGGCTTCTTTCAGTTCGAGAGGCGCCGTCTCAAACCGCTTCACTTGATACTCCTTGATTTTGTAGAGACCAGACTCATTGTTGATCACTGGGAGCTTTGCACCGTTGGATAGCGTGTTCAACTCCTGCTGGGCGGACTCGGCGAGCGCAGGTATCTGCTTCGCCTTCGTTGGTATCAGCATCATGCTCCAACTGTCTATCGACTGCTCTATTTTCACCCGCTGCTCTTTGAAGGAAGTATATAAGCGCTCGTAGCCTGAGCCAACCAACAACCTCATCTGTAAGTCCTTAAAGGCGGAGACGCCCTCTTCGCTTGCACTAATATGGTTGGTCTTCATAAACTCCTTCAAGTCATCATTGCGTCGTCCTTCTTTGATAGCATTGCTGAGACCATCGCTCGTACGACCAATGGCCTGCTCCTCAAACTCTTTGTAGTCAAGAAACATCTGGTCGATTCGGTCCAAGTCATCCTTCGTACACTCCTTCACCCGTTCCTTGTTGTCATTGACGATGAAGAATTGCATGATTCCACCATAAAGTGAGAGCGGAATGGCTACAACGACATAGACGACCAACGTGGCGATTTCCAGTTTCTTCCATTTGGCCAATTCGTTTTCTGCCCCCTTGGCCTTGATCATGAACCATACGAGAAACGCTATAAACGCCGTGATTGCCACCGAGACGACAATGTCCATACCCAACTCTCCGCCACTCATAAAAGAATGGCCTATAAAGGTGAACACCATGAGTAGCACCACACCGACTATCGCAATGATATTAGCAATAGTCACTTTTCCATTTTTTGCTTTTTTTTCCATATCATTTATATTTTTCCTTCAATGACTATGCCCTTCTGTCGTTTCTTTTTCGACCAGCGGGGGTTCGTTTTCCTCTCTCCAGAGCATCTTTGATTTGAACCAACTTGCCAATCTCCGGCGACGCGGCAATGGGTTTTCCTGTCTCCTGCAGGATTTGTATGATTTGCCGGGTCGTCAAGTTTTTGTTCTGGCTCTTCAGCAGCGCCACCACACCCGTAATGATGGGGGCAGAGAAGCTGGTTCCCGGCCATGCGGCATACTGATTGTTGGGCAAAGCTCCCCAGATATCCACACCCGGCGCGGAGATGGTGGAAGCATAAATCCTTTTCATGGCAAAATTGCCATAATTGCTGAAGTTGGCTCTCTTCAAACTGCGGTCAACGGCTGAGACACGAATCGTGTTGGCATTGCGCTTGGAGACATCCATGGCCGCAAAGCAGTTTGAATTGCCCGCAGCCCACACGATAGTGACATTGTGTTTCTCGGCCAGTTGATAGACATAGTCCCACATCTTCTCCTGGGGCTTGCCATAGTGCTCAGAGAAAGCTATCTGCTGATCCAGTGGCATTTGGGTGATTGTATTGGGGAAGTTGGCACCACAGGAGAGATTGATCACAGTAGCTCCATGATACATACAATAGAGCAAACCCTCCACCTCGGTAATAGTGTTGATCTGTTCGCCCATACTGACTGGGATAAACTTGCACAGAGGAGCGATGCCCGACGAGCCTGCGCCATTATTGGCATTGCCCACGGCTACGGACGTGACCAACGTGCCGTGGCCCGCATAGTCTTGCGGAGCACCAGGACGAGGCGAGACATCAGAGTTGCCCTTGACGACGGAGTAAGGATAGATACAGCGGTCGCCCTTCAGCTCGGGATGGTTGAGATCCATATAGCTATCCACGATTCCCACTATCACATCCGACGAGCCACGGGTGATCCCCCAAGCCTCTTGTGCCTGGATGGGCTTGAAATACCACGACTTGTTGACATCCCTAAACGCAGGGTCGTTAGGGGTAACAAGGGGGGAAGCGTATTGCGTCATCACCTCCACAGGAACGACCAAAAACTTCACATCAGGAATCTGGTTGGGGAGTTCTTGACAAATCTTGGCACGCTTATCTTCCGGTACAATCAGAACTGCCGTCTTGGAGCCCGTATTGTAATATTGTATCTTGTGGTGCGGAGCGGGATATAAGGACGAGAATTTCTGAGCAAACTGCTTGAAAGTCTCATCATCAGTCTCTGAGTCCAAGATCACATATAGCAAATTGGGATAGATCTCCGTGGCCCCGTCGTTGTCGGGGTTGGGTACCGTCTCCTCGAAAGGTGGCAGCACATTGTCCTCTGGCGCAGGCAAGCCGACCTCCTCGCCGTTCTCAATCGGCTGGTTCCAGCTGACCCAAGTCGTGTCAGACCTGTTGCCACTATCTCTGTCGCCGCCCCTGGTGCTCCTGCTTCCATCGTGATCACAACGTCTAAACAAACTGAGCAGGAAGAGCAAGAGCAAGAGCAGCAGCAAGAAGAGCAGCAACCTTCCCAAGCACCCCATGAAGCCCCAAGGATGCCAAAAAGGAACTCGTCCATTCTTGATCTGCGTCCCAAAAAATATTTTTTTCATCTAATTTTTGCTTTTGGATTTCACAAGTAAAAAACAGCCCTAGCAACATCGTCAAAGGCTTCCCCTATACGGCAACCTTGATGTTGTCCAACAACGTCTTCACCTTGTTGTTCTCGACAGGATCCACCTCGGGAACATCGACATGGGCCACAAACGAGATAAACATATACTCAAGCCACTTGTTGTAGTTGTCGTCAAACGAGGGCAACAACGCCTTGGGATTGGAGGACATCTCGTTGAACATGGCTGCAAGCGTGGTCTCGTCGGAAACAACGGGAGGTTCCTTCAAGATATAATTGAAGGTGGGCAGATTATACATGTCGCACACTTTCTTTGCTTTCTCCTTCTCTTCGTCGGAGAGCCAAGAAAATCCAAAATCCAATACAAACTCGTTGACAATGCTGGCGAGCATATCCGCCAAAAGGTTCTCGTTGGCCGTATGCACGTCGATTACGTTGACGTAGTCGGCGATGGCCTCAGCCATCTTGTCCTTTAGGTCAATGGACACCGACGCGGTGACCAGATTCTCCACCAAATTGCTCATCACCATATTGTCGAAGCTGTTTTCGTCGGAGAACTCGTTGAGGAAATCCACCGACTTGATGAGCGAGCACCATTTCTCATAGAGCGTATCGGCAATGATGCAGGAATTGAGCTTCCTACGGTAAGATCCGGTGAACAATCTTTGCACCTCCACATGTTTGTGCTTGAGGAATGCGTCCGCTTCCTCCATGTTCTCAAACATGTATGTCTTGATAAGGCAGTTCCATTTTTCCTCTTCGCTTTGTGCCTTTTCCAGAGAAAAACCCTTCTTGGCACAGGAATTGGTGATAATCTCGTAGTCCTTAAACTCATTGACGCTCTTGTTCAACTCGGGACTCTGCATGATTTGATGGACGATGCGGTAGCTGGAAGATTCCTTCAACTGCAGCGCCTGGATCAAATGGCCGAAATAGTAGTTGTCTGAATTGCAGGTAAAATCCATCTCCCTGAACACGGCATTGGCCTTGCGGACGTGTTCTTCGAGAATGCCGTTAGCATCTGTAGAGACGAAATACCCCTTCATGATGTTGTAAACTTGCGTTCTCACCCTGTGGAGTATCTTCTTAATGTCGCTCTCTCTCGCCTCGTTCAGCGTATCAGCTACATCTGAAAGGCTTTCGATGATATAGAGCGCTCCATCATTTCCCTGCGTAGAGGCAACGTCCCACGCCACGCTGGGATTGGCAAAGAGCTTTTTGACATATTCGTTTTCAACAAACGTCTTGCGCATCATTTGATAGTAGGCGTCAGACATCTTGGAGCCCGTCTCGCAACCACACTCCTCAAATCCGTCAAAGAGTTTGGTAGAGAACTTGTAGTCGCGCAGCACATAGCTATTGTTGAAATCTTCCCCTTCTCGAGTCCAATTCTTCACCCAGTCCACCGTTTCACGATGAAAGCACTGCTTGTTGACAACCGTCTCGAAACGCCCTATCCAGCGCTGATCGATGGACTTTTCGGTCATTTCTGTACCTTTGTTCATTTCCATGTCCAGATTGAACATCGTACCGATATTGAATAAGGGGGACTTTTTCGTGATGGCTAACTTCTCCTGGCGCTCATGGCAGTCACGGCCTACATAGTTGCAGACCCAATCCTCAAGCAGTTCGTACAAGTAGTTAACTTCGTTGTCCTTGTTGTGATGGCAATACAACAAGATGTTGATGCCCATCTCCTCGTTGTATTTATTGAACAGGTATGCAACCTTTCCTCTTAAGAAAAAGTCCAGGATATTATTGGCTTTCGACACCTTTTCCAGCTTTTCATGCTGTCTCGAACGGGCCCCAGGGAAGTCGAGCAAGTCATTGTCTGCAAACATTTCCATCTTGACAGGGTCGTGGGTGACCATAGGCTGCACCTCAGCGTCCATATTCTCCCATTTATACGGGCGGGAGCTGGACAAAAACTCTTGGTCGATTTTGTAAACAACTTCCGAGCAAATGGCGCACACCTCGCTTTTCGGAATCGCTGACGCACACTGCACAAATTGTCCGTTCTCGCGCAAATACACATCGCAAGTATATTGTGGAGTGGCCTGAAAGAGTTGCATCAGGCACTGCACACTCATGATCGTATTTTCCTTTATTCCCTCATGGAGAACAGACTGGATGGGCAAATAGAGCGTTTCGGAGAAATTGAACCTCTGTAATATACTGACCAACTTTGTAAACAGTCTCGTGAAAACAGGTTCTTTGTTCCAAAGATTGGAGAACACCTCGGCATAATCAGAGGTGGGAATATTGTCGATGACAAGCGCCAATTTGTCAAAGATGGCCGATTTGTTGTATGTCTGTGCATTGTTGATATTTTTCTCGAAATAGAACTTGATGTTCAGAATATCGTCAGCGCTAACCATCCCCGGCACAAGACTAAGAGAAGTCTTGTACTTATCTTCCCATGAATCACACAAGTCCTTTATTTCTGTTTCGCCAGGAGTCGTATAGTCGCTAAAATCATTGAAATAGCTATCGGACAAGATCATAATAATGTCCGTAACGGAAAACGTCTTGATCAGAATGGGGAGGTCAACATTGTAAAGCGTCTCGTCACGGCTGAACGACGAAAAGCGACTGACCACACCAGTTGACTCTTTACCTCCTCCCTCTTCACTTGGAGGATTGATCTTGTAGATAAAATTGTAGGACTCATTGCCAGCACGCACCATGAACGGCACGTCCTTGCCGTCTCTATCACGTCCTTGCAGCAAACAGCTGATCAGATAGGACTTTCCCACCTGACTTTTGCCAAAGGCCGCTATGCCAGGATTATTGGCTATGGCCGATTCGATCTTCTTCAAAGTTCTTCTGTTGTCAACCAACTGAAGAAATCTTTGGTAATAATCTTCTTCTTTATTTTTCCTAATCCACGCAAGGGATTGGTTGATATTGTCGATTTGGTTTCTTATTTCTTGTAACATGGCTTTGGTATTATTTAATTGTCAATTCAAATTCTCCCTTGTCAAGCCAGTATTTTCCATCATCTACCAGCGACTGGGCTACCAACTCCAAATCCTTTTTCCTATTACGGAATTCCTTGTCTGTAGCTTCTTCGATGACAAGGGTTTCTTTATCTTCATGGAAGTTGCGCGCTATCCGTATTTGCATGGTATCGGAAGCCCCGCGATTGTAGATGGCATACAAAGGACGGGCTTGGTAGACGGGAGAGTCGAGCTGGCGACAACCTAAGAACGCAGGGAAGACGGAGACCGTAAACGTCATGTTGGCCGACGTGGGAGTCAGCAGTGCTGTCGATACCTGACAACGTCGAGAATTGTATTCTCCTATATAATTGGCCGTTGAGGTCATTTTTTGTATCATCATACCAAAGTCAAGCACCAATCCTTTCAGCCCTGAGGTGGAAGCCCTATACCCCACCATGGCACCGACCGCCACAATGGCCTTCTGATCATAGAAATAGCCCTGACCATCAGCCGTCGGGAACCATGATCCTACTCGGTAGTCGTTCAAGCGTATCAAACGATCGGGAGAGGTGGGGATATACTTGATAAACAATTCTGTTATAGCGTCGAGGGAAGTGGGACGGCCAGCAAGTACAATGATGTCGCACTGCTGGGTATAGAACACCAGCGCAAGCTGCTTCATCAGAGGCTCCATCGTAGCTTTGACAATGTCTGAAATTTCTTCAGGATTGAATCGCCAAGACAATTCTTCGAACCTAAACCCGAAGTGGTGCTCAAAGTAATCGAGCAGATAGTCGGCAGGTTTGACGTCAGGGAACAACTCGTCAAACGAGTACAACTTCGACGGACGATGTGAACGTAGGAGCTCCATCATTTTCTGTGCTATTGGCACCGAAATCTGCGTGTTAAAATCATTGCGGCAGCGGCGGTCACGGCAACCCATCATCGAACTGTCTGTGCCAAAAAAGTCGTGGATGAGATTTGAAGCGAAGGCCACCTTCTTTTCCTTCTTCTCATCTTTGTCGGCAGTCAGACAGATGTCATTGACTTTGGCTGCATATACGATATTGTCCAAACAAGGCATCTGTCTCAGTTCGTCATCCGTCATGCTGGTGATACGGGAGGTTAAGGCCGAACTGATATTGCCCAAGTCGGGAGACTCAATATCTTTGCCCTCAATGACCACATTCTGTACTAGATTGCGAAGGATGTCGTCACCAGCCAAATAGAAACTATCCCAGAACAAGGGATTGGGAGTGATCCTGGAGGCTCCCGTTCCTTCGTACTGATAGGAACAGATCATGATGTCAGTAGTGCCCGCTCCGATATCAATCGTGCCGATCGTGAGCGACTTGCCCGTATAACCTTGTGCTGCCATCTCCGGACGGACATGGCCCTTCAGTTCAAAGAACTTGTGAACCTCTCCGCCATATCGCTGGGTGATTTCTGCACACAGATACACCAATTGACAGCAAGAAGCCTCATCATATTTCCACACTTTGCGTTCGATAGGCGCATAGGGGTCTGTCACCTGCAATGCTTCGGGGGAAGGAATGATCGATGCCATCTTCAGAGAAGTGTTGCATTGGGTCAAAGCGTCATACGCATCTCTGGCGCTCTTTCTCAAAAAGACCTGTTCGGAGAGTGGCATTGCGGTGGGACAGGTAATAATCACATTTCGGATGACGCGCTTCACATCGATATTGCCCCATTTCTCCCTGTACTTGGCAGAGTTGATTTGAGCCAATGCGTGCTGAAATATCTCGATGAAAGCAAAGGTCATCAATGAGGAGCGAGAATAATGATGCTCCTTTTGCTCGAAATCGACCAGTTCCAATTGGTTTTCCTCCCCTTCTGCCGGGTCATAGGTGCCGTCGTTCTTGAACAATTTCGAGAGGACAGGGACTGCCACATCGGGTGACAAGAGCACTCCGTAGGGGTCGTCCATGGTAATCAGATTCTCCCACTGTCCTTCATACTCCTTCAGGTCCCACAAGTATCTTTTGGGGCTGGAGTAGTTGGTCGTCTTTTCAGAAAGTCCTTCTTCCTCAAGCGATCGATACACCAAACGGCGGGCCTCCTCGCCAATGCGGACAAAACTTTGCCACTGAAATAAATCCTCATCCAAGACGATGTCATTGCCGAAATCGGCCTTACGGAACACGACGCGCATGTCGAACGTCTTGTTTTCATAACAGACCCATGGGGTTGAAAGGTCACGAAGTTCCAACATCTTGCCCTGTGTAAACTGTCCTTCCTCGAAAAGGATTCCACACGTTCTGGAATTGCCAATGTCAAGCACTAAATCTACATCTATTTGCTTTTTCACATTGTGATGCAGCGCTACCTCAGGAGAAGCGCCAGACAAGCGAATGAAGTTGACAAAATAGATATAAAACGCCTTGTACTTCTTGCTGTCGTTCGCCATATCAATTCCCAGCAAGAACGCGATGTAATCTGCAAACGCATGGAAATTCTCGTCAGACGACAAAAAGTCGAGCAACAGGTCCACCTTGTTGCAAAGCGTATAGTTGCAAACGCCATTGTCTTCTTCCGACACGAAGGGCCTCAACATTGACCACTCATCTTCGCCCATTTTGGTGTCAAAAGCCCATATCAAGCGAAACTTTTCCATCCCCTTCTTTTGCCCCTCACCAATCCGCTGCATTTTCATTCGGCACCAGGCAAGTGGGGCATTGGTCGTCACCCCATCAACCTCTTTTCGGAACATAGGCATGGGAAGCCATTTGTCCAAAAGCATTTCAAAGGCTGACACCAGCGAGTGACCGTCCAGGGGATTGACAACGCGAAAAGACTGGAGGGAATTGATGCTATATATGTCCTCGTCCCCATCACTGTAGGTTGTAAAGAGCGAAATGCTGGTTTCGGGCGCCATCTGGACCATTCCTGAGGCATCCAGTTCTTCCCGACCATTGGGACGACGCATCACGGCATCTTCGGATGCCTGCAACTCGTCTATCGGTATATATTTGTTTGCTACTGGGTGATAATATAGTAGGTTGAAAACCTTAAAACCTTCCAGAAAATCTATGGCCTCGACAAAAGAATACTTCAACGTTCCTCCGTTGCCCAGCACCAAAGGCTCCGAAGGATTAAACTCCATCTCACGAGTGATAAAATGGATTCCCGAGTCTGCTATTAAATGATCCATGCCAATGCTTCTTTACTTGTTTAACAATTCTCTTAAGTATTTCACACGTACTCCATAGTTGAAGTTTTGTGTGCCGTTGATGCCTGCATAATTGATTGCAACCAACTGTCCTCGCAGGTTTACCACTGGCGACCCACTACTTCCGGGGAGGGTCGGTATCGAATACATCAACTTTTCATGAGTCTTTTGACTTATACTGCCATGATTGAATTGAGACTTAATGCCTTCTTTGGTGATAGCCAGTTTAGGACCAAGATTGAAGCTGGTCATAAACAATTCGCTATTCTTGTCCTTGCTGATTCGCTTCTCCAGTTGTTCCCTCCAGCCGTACGTTTCCAATGGGTCCGTTTCGTCCACCTGGAATACATACTTGCCCAATGGCGTGGACTTATCCTTCAGCTGTATGATTGCCAAGTCGTGTTCCATATCCGTCTTGGTCACCACACAAGGCACAAAGTCTTTCGTATTGGTCACATAGGTGTTGTTGTAGGCTATACTGACCTCGTTGTGATACTTAATTTCAGAGTCGCTCGCACGAATTTTGTCCAAATTGTTCCACATTTGCTCATACTCTTCCATTTCGTTCTTGATAGCGTCACGTATATCTCTTATTTGGTAATATTCGTCGGCTGTGACTTCTGAGGCCATAAAGGCATATTCGCAGGCTTCCTGTGCTGTCTTCAACTTCTCTTCATAATCACTATACTTCATCGCTATCATCGCCTTGAGGGCTTCAATGACCTTGCCAACCTGTTTGTTCACCTCCTTGTCGGCAACAACATTTGACACCACATGAGAGTTGGTGACAATTTCGCCAGTTCCAGAAATAAAGAATCCTGTTCCGTAGCTCGTGGAAACCTCTACAGAGTCTTTGTCCAGGGCGAGCCCGTCCAAGTCTCCTTCTTCGTCAAATGAAGAAAAAAAGATCGATTCTCCATTTGACAACACCACCTCGTAGTAACTTTGGTTCTGTACCAAAACGACACCACTGCTAATAGTGTCTTCAAGCTCTTTTTCTGTCATATTCTCACATGAAGAAAGCAGAAAGCAAAGCGACAATAAACTAACGATAAACTTGCTCATATTGATTTTTTTTGTTTTTACTATATATACTGTAATGCACATTGGCTTCGACTGCGAAATGCTGAATGGAATGATCTCGACCTGTAAAGTGAATGACCACTATAATGTAAGACCTATGGGGTTATTATCTCTAAGAAAGCACTGGGCACATAGGCTGTCGCAACCGCCACGACATCCCCAACGACTACTGCCACGCGTTGTTGTCCATGCCACCTTGTTACCCTACCTGTGACACCCGTAAACGCACCTGTCGTGACACGTACCAGTTGGCCTTTCCTAAATTTAGGCACAACTCCAGACGGCACCACTATATTGCCCGCTTCAGACTCACAAATGATTCGTAGGCTCTCCATCTGCGAGTTTGGGACAATCATGGGTGTCTTCTCTATCCTGCGATCAACATGACTGTGGCGGTAATAAAAGCGAACGTAGGGAAGGTTTACATTGTCGTAAACAAAAGACTTGATCTGGTCTTCCGTGCCGTAAGCGAAAAGGATGTTGGGCAGGCGCGACTCGGTGACAACCTTGCGCTTGCCTTGGACAAGTTTAACCACTTTTATCGTGGGACAAAAAACAGAAACTCCTTTTTTCTCCAAATATTCACACGCATTCTTCTCCCGTCCATAGGTGCAGCGCAAAGCGTACCAATGAGAGGCTGCTGTTTGTTTGCGAGCGAGCGACATGGATGAGGAAGGCGCATATCGGGTGGACACCCCTGTATGTGAACTCTCGGCTGATACAATGCCTTGAGCTTCGGGGAGGGCACAGGAGGTAAGTCCTGCGCTCGAGGGATTTTCACCGCCTCGTCGGGTGTTCACATTAGGCAATGTGTCCATTTAGGTCGTGTCTTAGATCCAGGTCTGGATGACACTAACAAAAAAGCGTGAACCGTCCGTTGTCCGATCCACACTCTGAGGCCGTGAGAAAGTGCCCTATACTGCTGAACGAACAACAGTATAGCCCACGCCGATATGATATATAGCAATTATCGCACACTTACACAAGCCGAGGATATTGTATGCCATAGTGGCAGAGCACAATATCTGCTCATGCAAAATGTGACAACTTGGTATAATCACACCCGGGACATCTACCGTTGTCATGTTCAAGGCAGTACATTGTTTCTCGAAATTTCTCACGTTTCAGAGTGTACGTTGAACTTGACGCTTGTAAACGCCTTTTATGTCTGGACTGCTTAGACAAAGCTGGCTGAGGCACGGTTCGACATGCTCCTGCTATTGGGGCTGCCCTACTCTCGAGCATCACGGCTTTTCCCACCCTAGGCCCACTTCGCATAGTGTTCACCCTCGGGATGACTCGCTACACTTTGTACGGCGTAGGCTGCCGACTCTATCATAATGGAAAGAACTCGTCTCACGGCATGATTGTAGTCTGGCTTTTACAGTCCGACACAAATTTACAACTATTTTATGAATCAAAGAAAAGTTTCTTAAAATATTTTCATTTTCAACCCCCATTTTTGTGTTTTCAACCCCCTAAATTAACATTTAGAGGGTGGGAGCATCCCCAAAAAACGGAACAACAAGTGTAGTTTGCGATGATTCACTACAACCTGCTGACATGGGAAAACAAGAGCAACAACAAGTACTAAAAAAACAACACTTTCGACAAACCATACGCAGAACCGAGTTTGATCGAGTTATTCCATGGCGAGAAAGGGTGTCATGAAATGGAGCGCTTCGCAGGGACACAATCCTGCCGAAATGAAACAACAAGAAACAACGCTCCGCAAGGGTTCATGTGGCACAATAAAACGAAATCAAGTCTTGTGAGAGACCAAAATCAATCTTTGAAGCGGATCGTTGCTGTACTCGTCAGATGAGTTGACCCTGTGTATTTAGACCGAAACAGTAAAAATATTCACAGAATATTTTGTCGTGTTTACTTACCACCAAAACTTATCTTAAGACACGCATCGTGATTATTGGCTACAGATGGAAGCAAGAGCTTTCCTGTAGTCCAAACTGCGGGATGATCGTGAGAAAAGGCTATAATGGACGCTTTTTCGCTGACACAGGCTTTGTTAAATGAATACGGAGAAAAAGTTAATGGGTCGTTAATTCATGCTAATCGACTTGCATTCGGCAGGACGCGGGGTTATCTTTGTATAGCTGCTGCGCCTTGGCGAGTGATGCATCAGCCATCGCTGTATGAAAGGGAGAGCACAACAAGCAATCGTAATGTAAAATATAATCCAAATACAGAACAATGGAAAAGTTAAACTTCTTGCCTAGAGCATCTGTCAGGAGTCGCATCCTATCAATCTCGTATCGTTCTCGTATTGATCCCGTATCAATCCCGTATCAATCCCGTATTGTTCTCGTATCGTCCTCCTATCGTTCTCCTATCGTTCTCGCTTACAGAAGCGGAAACAATACGGAAACGATACGTAAACGATATTTGTTCGATGGGAAGATGATACAAGGTTGACACGTAGCTGATACTTGGAAGAAGGCTGTCACCACGAGTCTGCCACTTTGTCACCCTGTCAGTTTGGCGAGACCGTTTTGGCGCATTGGCACGCTTTTCGCAAAGAGAAGGGTGAGGTCCGCAAGGCAAGTGCCGAGGGGTCTCGCAGAAAAGTCAAAAACAAAAACGATTAAAAATATTACGATCATGACAATTAAACCGTTAGCAGACAGAGTGCTGGTTCTTCCGGCACCGGCAGAGGAAAAAGTGGGTGGAATCATTATTCCCGACACCGCCAAAGAGAAACCGCAGCGCGGCAAGGTGATTGCCGTCGGCGAGGGTACGAAGGACGAGAAGATGATCCTGAAGGCCGACGACGTGGTGCTTTATGGCAAATATGCTGGCACGGAGATTGAGAACGAGGGCACGAAGTACCTCATGATGCGCCAGAGCGATGTGCTCGCCATCGTCACCGAGTAAAGAGGTGGTGAGGGACGCAACGAGTTGTAAAATTGTATTTATCAAATAAAAACAGAAGAAACGATCATGGCAAAAGATATTAAATTCAATACAGAAGCACGCAATCTGCTCAAGAGCGGTGTGGACCAGTTGGCCAACGCCGTCAAGGTGACACTCGGCCCGAAGGGTCGCAACGTGGTGATTGGCAGAAAGTTTGGCGCACCGCAGATCACCAAGGACGGTGTGAGCGTGGCCAAGGAGGTAGAGCTGGAGGACAGCCTGGAGAACGCAGGCGCACAGCTTGCCAAGAGCGTGGCCAGCAAGACGGGCGACGACGCAGGTGATGGTACGACCACGGCTACGATTCTCGCCCAGGCCATCGTCAACGAGGGTCTGAAGAACGTCGCTGCTGGTGCCAACCCGATGGACTTGAAGCGTGGTATCGACAAGGCCGTCAACGCGGTGGTAGATTACATCAAGGACAACGCCGAGGTGGTGGGTGACAACTACGACAAGATCGAGCAGGTCGCTACGGTGAGTGCCAACAACGACCCGGAGATCGGTAAGCTGCTGGCCGACGCCATGCGCCAGGTGAGCAAGGACGGTGTGATCACCATCGAGGAGAGCAAGACCCGCGACACCAACATCGGTGTGGTAGAGGGTATGCAGTTTGACCGCGGCTACCTGTCCGGCTACTTCGTGACCGATACGGACAAGATGGAGTGTGTGATGGAGAATCCGTACATCCTCATCTACGACAAGAAGATCAGCAACATCAAGGACTTCCTGCCCATCCTGCAGCCTGCTGCCGAGAGTGGCCGTCCGCTGCTGGTGATCGCCGAGGATGTCGATTCTGAGGCTCTCACCACGCTGGTTGTCAACCGCCTGCGTGCTGGCTTGAAGATCTGCGCCGTCAAGGCTCCGGGCTTCGGCGACCGCCGCAAGGCCATGCTGGAGGATATCGCCGTGCTGACTGGTGGTGTGGTGATCAGCGAGGACAAAGGTCTGACGCTCGACAAGGCTACGCTCGAGGAACTGGGTACGGCCAAGAAGGTGACGGTCTCCAAGGACAACACCACCATCGTCGATGGTGCTGGCACGAAGGAGAACATCAAGGAGCGTGTGGCTCAGCTCAAGAACGAGATTGCCAACACGAAGAGCTCTTACGACAAGGAGAAGCTGCAGGAGCGCCTGGCTAAATTGGCTGGCGGTGTGGCCGTGCTCTATGTCGGTGCAAACTCCGAGGTGGAGATGAAGGAGAAGAAAGACCGCGTCGATGACGCACTCTGCGCAACGCGTGCCGCTGCCGAGGAGGGTGTCGTCGTGGGTGGTGGTACTACCTACATCCGCGCTCAGAAGGTGCTCGCCGACCTCAAGGGTGAGAATGCCGACGAGCAGACGGGTATCAATATCGTCTGCCGTGCGATCGAGGAGCCGCTGCGCCAGATTGTCGCCAACGCTGGTGGCGAGGGTGCCGTGGTAGTCGATAAGGTCCGCGAGGGCGAGGGCGACTACGGTTACAATGCCCGCAAGGACATCTACGAGGATCTCCGCGCAGCTGGTGTCATCGACCCGGCCAAGGTGGCTCGCGTAGCCCTGGAGAACGCAGCATCCATCGCAGGCATGTTCCTCACCACAGAGTGCCTCATCGTCGATAAGCCCGAGAAGGAGCCGATGATGCCCGCAGCACAGCCGGGTATGGGTGGCATGATGTAATTCTGCGACACAAAACCCCAAATATATTTGAAAAGTGGAGGTAGTCCCCTTGGTGGGAATGCCTCCACTTTTTGTTTTCCCATGGCCTGACGGCAGGAAAAATCGACAAAGGCAAGGAAAAACCACAAGAAAACAAAAGATTCTTTCCGTTTACAACCTTTATTAGAAAAAATATGATTACTTTTGCAGCAGAGGAGCGGACGGATCGTACTCGACGACACCCATCCGCCTACCCCACTAATGAACCTTCCAAGACAGAAACCTATAAAAGACAGAATAATGATGAAACAAACGATGCACAAATCCACGACTTCCGCAATATGGCTTGCGGCTGTGGCGGTCATAGCCCTCGTGGCAAAGCCGACAAGCACCTGGGCGCAAAATCCCAAGACCTTCACGGAGTATGTCAACGAGATCATCGAGACGCAGCAGGAGCAGGATGAGCCTGAGGGAGAACGCGTATTTTTCACGCCTTACCTCACGAATGACACCCACTACATGGTGATCTCCGACATCAGTATCAACACGCTGTACAACGTCTGCGAGGGCGCGTTCTGCGTCATGGACAACAACCTCCTCACGGTGTGGTCGGTAGATGGAGCGTATCTGTTTGGTCCGAACTGGAAGCCCCTCGGACTGTACGACACCCACCCGATGTGCTTTGACAACGGAGCCTTGCTGGTGAAGTCGGCAAAGAAAAACAGTCTCGGCAAGGAGTACTACTCCATCCTCTACAAGAACGGAGCGGTGCGCAACCTCGACCCGTCATGGGAGCCCCAGTCAAGGTTTGTCGATGGACTGGCTGCCGTGACCAAGAAGCAGGGCTACACCGAGATGGGCAATTTCTTCATCAACACGCGGGGTGAAAAGATGCCTTCGCCCAGCAACCTCTATTTCGGCTATGACGGCGAAAAGACGCGAGCCCTGAGATGTGGACTGCGCGCCTTTGAGACGAAGGACCACAAGTGGGGATACATGGACGAGAAGTGTCAGGTGGTGCTGCAGCCGCAATGGGACAAGGTGCGCGACTTCAGCGAGGGCTATGCCTGGACGTTCAGGAGAAACACCAGTGACGGCACCCACACCGCCACCCTCATCGACAAGACGGGCAAGGTGGTGCAGACGGTACCGAGCTTCTCTGCTATGACGTCGCTCAGCGGGACGTATATGATCGGTGATGTTTGCGACGGCAAGTACTACCTCTACTCCAACGAGTCGGAACCGACGACAACCTACTACGACCTCAAGGGCAACGCACTGGCGATCTCCCACGGTGGAACCTCCTTCTACGAAGGCCATGCCCTGGTGCGCGGCGTCAAAGACACCTGGGACCGCATCTTGCTCGTCGATGACGACTTCACGGTGATGGACAGCTACCCCACCTACGCCAGTTGCGGACACGATATCTATGCCGACGAACTGTGGGTGACGAAGCCCTTCGAGCCTTTCGGCCTCCATACCATCCATTCGGGATCGGTCGTGATAGACAGCAGGGGACGACTGGTACTCAAAGAGATGAGTTCCCCATGGTCTTCCGACTACATCAGAGGATTCAGTCAGCCGAGCAAGGATGGCTATATCGTGGCAAACAACATCAATGTCGGCGACAAGCGATACCTGGCGCTGATCAAATATACGGGTGAGATCGCCTGGCTTTTTTCAGCAGAAACTTTCTCCGCCAAGGATTTGACAGGATTCATCAAGGCTCCCAACTTCAACGACACGACGATAATAGTAAAAGATCCGCCTATCACCGATAAGCCCAAGGGACCCACGCAGGTGACAGACGCGACCTACAAGGTGAACATCATCTGCAGTCCGAAGGAAGGAGGCACGGCCAGCGTTGTGGGCAAGTCGCCCATCAAGTATGGTGACAAGGTCTCCATCAAACCGGCTGCCAACGAGGGCTGGGTGGCATCGAGCATCAACGTGGAGAAACAGGAGGTGGGCGAAGATCCGTTTATGGTCACGGACGACGTGACGGCCACCGTGTACTTCCTCCAGCGTCCCGTCTTTGAACCGATCGACCGGACCAACACCTACGAGGGCAAAGTGAAGATCATGGAACTGGACGACGCGCCGGTCTATGTGACGCTCTATGCCACGATGAGCAAGGACAAGGACATCAGTTGCCCGTTTGGCGACAAGACCTACGGCTACCTCACCTTGATGCTGGACCCGAAAATGAGATACAACGGCAAGGGAGTGTCGGTGAACGGCTTCTTCCCGCCGATGAAGATCGTCGGTTTCCAGCACGAGGGCGGCAAGCAATATCTCGTGGCCGATGGCGGATCCGTCATGTACCACGACCTGCGCGTCACGACAAACGACCTGCTGGCCAACCTGTGGTTCAACCTGCTGGTGAGAATGGACGGCTTTGAGTCGGGAAGCATCGTCCCGCGCCGCTACCGCATCGAGATGACCAACGTCAATGAGAAGACGGGCGAATGTACGCTGGGCAACCTGGAGGTGTTCTCCCGCAGCAAGGGATGGGTGCCGGGACAGGATCCGTCGATTGCCAGACACACTGCCAGCAAATTCCCCTCGCTCAGCGGTGGCGCCCACGACCTGGGCATTGCAGCTGACTACTTCAAGGGATGCACGCTGAAACTGGCCAAGAAGCGCGACGACGTGCTCTGGTATCCGCCACTCGAATGGGCAAAGAGCCAGACCGAATATGACAAGAAGATAGAGAAGATGAAGGACACCTACCTTCACTTCATCACCGATTGCGAAGCGCTGTTCGGCCTATAACATCATACTCATCTTTTACGCAAGAACAAGAAAAGAATGAAACTCATCACCACCAGCGACTGGCACATCGGCAACCTCTTTCATGGCAGCGACCGATTGCCCGAGCATCGTCACTTTCTGCAATGGCTGCTCTCGCAACTGCGAGCGCATCAGCCCGATGCCCTCCTCGTGGCGGGCGACGTCTTTGACAATGGCAACCCATCGGCAGCGGCACAGTCGGCCTACTACGAGTTTCTGGACGAGGCCACGCAGGCATGTCCAGACCTTCACATCATCATCACTGCCGGCAACCACGACTCGGCCAGCAGGCTGGAGGCTCCCCGTGCGTTGCTGACCCGACAGAGGGTGGAGGTGAGGGGGCATGTGCACCGCACCTGGCAACAGCAGGAGGAGGGAGGACGATGGGTGATCGACTATGAGGACCTGATGATACCGCTCACGGGGCGGACGGGCGACCGGGTGGTGGTGCTCGCCGTGCCCTACCTCCGGAGCGACGTCGTGCAGAACAGTTGTTATTCGCAGGGCGTCACCGACCTCTTGCGCCAACTGACGGACCGTGCGAGGAAGCTATATCCTGACACGCCGATCGTCATGATGGCTCACATGTATGCCAAGGGGGCCGACATCGCCGAGCGGGATGCCAGCGAGCGCATCATCATCGGCGGACAGGAAGAGGTGGAGATGAAGGACTGGGAGAACCACCCCGACTACCTGACCTGTGGTCATATCCACAAGCGGCAGCATATCTGGAACACCCGCTGGGCACGCTACACAGGGAGCGTCCTGCCCATGTCCTTTGCCGAGAAGGACTACCGCCACGGGGTCGATCTGGTCACGACGGAGACGGACGGCAGGTGGCGAGTGGACTTTCTGGAGTATGAGCCCCAACACCCGCTGCGCATCCTGCCGGAGACAGACGAGGCGATGTCGCCGAAGAAGCTGCAGAAAATCATCAAGACAACACTGCGCGACAGGGTGGATGGGCTGCTGGGCGACGACTTTGTCTATCTTGTGCTCAAGGTGAAGACGGAGAAGGCAAGCAACGACGAGATCAAGGCGCTCCACGCACTCATAGAGACGAAGAACGCTGTGCTCTGCAAGACGCAGCGGGTCATCGACGACATCGACCTGACAACCATGACGGGGCAGGAGGAGATACACAGCATCGACGACATCCTCAACCGCGACCCGCTGGAGACGCTGAAGGAGACGTTCGCCATCAAGCACAACGCCGAGATGACGGCACACCAGGAGCAGATGCTCCGCCATCTGATAGAAACCATCCATACAGATCAGGAGAAAGCATGAAGTTTATCAAGTTAGAGATACTCAACCTGGCTTCCCTCGACCGGGAGGAGGGAGAGACGATCCATTTCACCTCGGGAGCCCTGGGCGAGAGCAATATCTTCAGTATTGTGGGGCCCACGGGCAGTGGCAAATCAACGATCCTCGACGCCATCTGCCTGGCGCTCTACAACCGAGCGCCTCGCTATCCGCGCAAGAAGGGCGACCGCAACCAGAACATCGAGATCTATGGAACGCCGGAGGAGGGGGAGCGCAACCGACTGGCGCCTACCGACTCGCGCAACATCCTGACGCGAGGACGGAAGGAGGGCTACAGCAAACTGACGTTTCGGGCCAACAACGGCCTGGTGTATCGGGCCGAGTGGTATGTGCGGTTTCAACGAGTGAAATACGAGAACGTGAGGACGGCGCTCTATCTGCTGGACAGCAAGGAAGGACGGCCCACGGAGGAGGAAGCCGACTGGAGTACGCTCCCTGTGCTCATCGGCCTCGACTACGACCAGTTTCTGCGCACGGTTCTCATAGCGCAGGGATCGTTTGCCAACTTCCTCACGGCCAAGGAGAACGAGCGCTACGAACTGCTGGAGAAGCTCATCGGCTGTGAGGAGCAGTATGCCCTGATCGCTGCGGGTATCAAGCAGCAGCGGAACCTCGCCCAGCAGGCTTACCAAGCGGTGACGGCGGATTTCGCTGCCTTCGAGAAAGACCTCATCGACAGTGAGGAGGAACTCCAGCTACTCGCCGACCGCATCAAGCAACTGGAAGAGGAGGACCGAAAGGCCAAGGCCGAACTGAGTGCTGTGACGGAGGCTTTGGCTTGGTATGTGGCCGACGAGCAGCAGCGACGGAACATCGCGCGCTACGAGGAGGCGTTTCTTGGTGCGCGCCAACGCCTCGACGCCATCAAGGGGGATGTGGAGCGGCTTCGGTTGCACGACGCTACGCTGCCAGCCGTGGATCTCTACAAGGCGATGCGCACGGTGGAGCGCAACAGGGCCAGAATGGGCACCGAACTCGAAAGGATCACCAAGCAGCGGACCGAGAAGGAACAGCTGCTGGAGGCGGAGAACCGCAGGCTGACTGAGTTGACACAGGTGGCTGCCGGTGCTGGGAAGGAAGTGGAACGGATGAAACCGCACATCGACCGGGCCCGTATTATCAAGGGTGAACTGGCGGCCGCTTCTCTGAGCGTCAAGGAGAAGCAGGAGGCGCAGACCGTGGCGGAGAAGGCGATCCAAAAGGCGGACCAGCAGGTGGCGGACAATGCTACAGCCATAGTCAAGGCGGAACGGAAACAGAAAAAGGCGGAGGAGTCGCTGACCGTGCTGCGAAAGGAGGTAGAGGCCCGAAGCGGACAACTGGCAGCGGCGGTCGAGACGGCGACAGCAGCCTATGAGAAGGAGCGGGGAAAGGCCGACGGCATGGACGCGCTGGCGCTGCAGGAGGCCAAGAGCAAGGCGGAGCATCGGCAGCACAGCTTGAAAGAGGCCATCCGCATCCGACGGGCGATGACGACCAACCAGCAGGCGCTGGACAAGGGGGCTGAGACCATCGCTACGCTGACCGATCGCAACAAGGCCATCGAGGCGTCGATCGCGCAACTGACCATCGAGAAGCTGAGCGAGGAGTTGGAGACGCTTCGCAAGACACACACGCTGATGACCAGCGACCATTGGGAGGCGCACCGTGCCGGACTGGAGGAGGGTGCGGCTTGTCCGCTCTGTGGTTCGACGCACCATCCCTACCACGACCAGCAGGTCTTCGCCTCGGTGGTGAGCGAATTTACGCAGTTGATCGAGGCCAAGCAGCACACGCTCGAGACGCAAAGGACGGAGAAGGAGAAACTGAACCGGGAGAAGAGCCAGAACGAGGGAAGACTGAAGAGCCTGACGGAGAACGCGCGCCTGCTGACCGACGAGCAAGGACGGTTGGAGAAGGAGTGGGCCGAACTGCCCACGCAAGGGACTACCGGGTGGAGCGAGGACGTCGAGGAGTTGCTTTCGATGCAGGAGGCCGTAGCGGAAGCGGTGGTCAAGGCTTCGAAGGCCTTGGCGGACTACAACACACTGGTCAAGGAGATTGACCGGTTGCGCCAGGCGAAGGATCAGGCGACGGAGGCACTGGGAAAATATCAGCAGCAGGCTGACCAGCAGGTAAAAAAAGCCGAGAACCTGTGTGCCGAGGCGCAGGCCTCGCTACTGGCAGAGCGGGGCAAGACCGACAACCTCGTCAAGCAGCAGGAGGAGAAGCGTCAAGCGCTCCAGCAGGCTACTGCGGCCTGGGAGAAGGCCGTGGCAGAGGTGCGAGAGAAGGAGGCGGCTATCAAGGCGGAGATTGGGGAGAAGGACCCGAACGCTTTGGAGCAGCGGTTGACCAAAGCGAAGGCGGAGGCCGACGAGGCCGTAGTGAAGCAGGGCGAGGTCATCGGCAAGATAAGGGAAGCCATCACGGGCTTAGCGGGCAGACTGGAGACCATGGCGAAGGAGATGGACAACGAGCAGAAGCAGCATGACCACGCTCGGCAGCAATTGGCAGACTGGATCGCGGCATACAACGAAGACAGTAGCCACCCCACCCTGCTCTCCCTCGACGACATCGCCCAGCTCTATGCTGCCACCGACCCCTGGGAGGAGATACGCGAACGGCTACAGCGGCTGACGGAGGACCTCACCAAGACGGAGACGACGCTGCAGAACGAACGGCGCACGAACATCGAGCACCAGCAAAAGCGGCCCGACCGCGACAAGGAGGTGCTCCTGGCCCGCAAGGCCGAACTGGAGGGATTGTCGTCCACCGAACTGACGGACGCGAAGGCGCGGATGCAGCGCCACGAGACGGCCAAGCAGCGGATGGGAGCGCTCTTCGAGAAGCGACAGGAGGCAGAGCAACGGAAGGTGGAATGGGAGCAGATCGCCGACGCCATCGGAAGCGAGGGCAGGACGCTCCGCAAGATTGCACAGTGCTATACGCTCCGTTTCCTCATCGAGCACGCCAACGTGGAGATACGGAAGTTTAACTCGCGCTACGAACTGATGCAGGTGAAAAACTCGCTGGGCATCCGCGTCATAGACCATGACCGTGCGGATGACGTCCGCGACACCACCTCGCTGTCGGGCGGCGAGACCTTCATCGTCTCGCTCGGACTGGCCCTCGGGCTATCGGCCCTGTCGTCGCGCAACCTGTCTTTCGAGAATCTCTTCATCGACGAGGGTTTCGGCACGCTCGACCCCGACACGCTCTCCACAGTCATCGATGCGCTGGCAATGCTCCAGTCGTCGCAGGGCAAGAAGGTGGGCGTCATCAGCCACACCGACACCATGTCGGAGCGCATCACCACCCAGATACGCATCGTCAAGAACGGCAACACGGGAAGCAGCCACATCGAGATCTACCCACAATAATTCATCAAATCATCAAAACCACTCATCTACTGAACAATCCTCTATGAGCAGGGAATTAGCTTTCACGATACTGACCGCAGCCGGACTTTGTCTCTATGGCTGCCAAAACAACCGGAGCACGGAGGAATCGGCACCGGAAGAACCCAAGGTGGTTTTCCCGGCCGACACGGCTTCGGCCTATGTGGCGCCAGCATCCAAGACCGACTCCCTGAAGACACTGAAGGGCAAGATGGACGAGGACTTCAACGTGCTCAAGGAGATGGAGAACAATGCGCCGGAATACTACGAGCGCCTGCAGCGACAGATGTGTCATGGCTTCATCGTGATCGACAAAAGCAGGATGAAACTGATCCTCTACGACAAGGAGGGAGGCGTGGTGCGGCGCTTTGCCATGGGCTGCTCCACCAAATTTGGCACCAAGCACAAGAAGGGGGACAACCGCACGCCCGAAGGATTCTTCACCGTTGAGAATGTATATAACAGTACCGACTGGCTCTACACCGACGACGAGGGGAAGACTTCGAAGAAGAAAGGGATGTTCGGACCGTGGTTTATCCGACTGCGCGTGCCGGGGACGTCGCAGATTGGCATTCACGGCACCTGTGCGCCCTGGTCGGTGGGAGGGCGCGTCAGCCATGGCTGTATAAGGTTGACCAACGACGACATCACCACACTCAAAGACCTGGTGACGCCAGGCATGCCCGTCATCATCATACCAGGGAAGAGGGACCGGGAGCAAAACTATGCCGAACGGGTGGTGATACCTTATTTCTCCACCATCCGCTACACCGAACAAGAACCAGTCGTCCTGCCTGATCCGGAACCAGACCCACAGGCTGCCGACACGATGGACAGCGACTCGGTGGATGTTTACGAGGAAACGAACGAGGACGGTCCTGACTCCACCTGGTCGTAATGGCAGCGACCCGGCGGAAGCAGGACCAAGGAAGAAATAGAGGAGGCTCTGACTACCAAAATCCATGATTTTTTTGGTGGTACGGGGCGAAACCACTACCTTTGCAGACATGAAAATAAAAATCAACTGGAAGCAATTCGCCGCTTTCTTCATCGTCATCGGCTGCACCTATTATATCACGCGCAACTTCTTCATGACGGCGGGCATCTTGATGCTGCTCCTCCTCATCGACGGCTTGCTCCTCGACTACGACCATCGGAGACGGGGACGCAAACAGGCGGAGGAGATCATGAAGGGACTGAAGGACGAGGAGACGGACGAAGAGAAACAATAATCCACCGAATCATGGAACAACTCATCAGACTTTATGAGCAATGGGCGGGCGGCAAGCCTGCCACGATAGAGAAGGTGAAGGGTGCGGGGAGCAACCGCATCTACTACCGACTGACGGACGACGCGCACCACTCGGTCATCGGGGTGGTGGGCACGAGCCGCGAGGAGAACCATGCCTTCATCTGCCTGGCAAAGCATTTCGGCCAGCGACAGCTACCCGTGCCGGAGATACTGGCTGCAAGCGACGACGAGATGCGCTACCTGCAGACCGACCTGGGCCACGTCTCGCTCTTCGACGCCATACAGGGCGGACGGGAGGCGGGCGGACGCTACAACCTCAAGGAGGTGGACCTGCTGAGACGAACGATACGCGAGCTGCCCAACATACAGATCAGGGGGGCGCGGGGACTGGACTTCTCCCAATGCTATCCGCAGCCGGAGTTTGACCAGGACAGCGTGCTCTTCGACTTGAACTACTTCAAGTACTGCTTCCTCAAGGCTACGGAGATCGACTTCCACGAGATGAAACTGGAGGCCAACTTCCGGATGTTTGCCAAAGACCTGACGGCAGAGCCGATGGAGGCTTTTCTCTACCGCGACTTCCAGGCACGCAACGTGATGCTCGACGACGAGGGCAATCCCTTCTTCATCGACTTCCAAGGGGGCAGGAAGGGACCTTTCTACTACGACTTGGCCTCGTTTCTATGGCAGGCGAGCGCGAAGTATTCCTTCAAACTGCGCCGCGAACTGATCTTCGAATACTACCAAAGTCTCAAGCAATACACCGAGGTGCCTTCCTCGCGCCACTTTGCCCACCGGTTGGCGCTCTTCGTGCTCTTCCGCACGCTACAGGTGCTGGGAGCATATGGTTTCCGGGGCTACTTCGAGCACAAGCGCCACTTCATCGACTCCATACCGGGGGCTATCCAAAACCTGCGCGACTTGCTCGCCCTCGACCGTAGCACCTTCCCCTATCCCTACCTGATGTCGGTCCTGCAGCGCCTGGTGGAACTGCCACAGTTTACGCGCATCGAGGAACCAGCGAAGAACCGGGCCGATGGATTCCGCACCACGGCGGACGACGTCTTCAAGGCCAATCCGCTGGATGGTCCCGCCACCTTCTCAAAATACGACGGCAAGGGCCCGCTGGTGGTCCGTGTATATAGCTTCTCCTACCGCAACGGCATCCCCGAGGACGAGTCGGGCAACGGCGGAGGCTATGTCTTCGACTGCCGAAGCACGCACAACCCGGGACGCTATGAGCCGTATAAGAAACTGACGGGACTGGACGAGCCGGTGATCCGATTCCTGGAGGACGACGGCGAGATCCTCGACTTCCTCAAGCCGGTCTATCAACTGGCCGACCATCATGTGGAGCGATATATGCAGCGGGGCTTCACCTCACTGATGTTCTGCTTCGGATGCACGGGCGGACAGCACCGCAGCGTCTATAGTGCGCAGCACCTGGCGGAGCATATCCACGAGAAGTATGGCATCGAGGTGCGGGTGACGCATCGCGAACAGCACATACAACGCGTGATGGAGGCAAAGGACACAGCGAAGGGGGCGGAATAAGGGACTTCTCCTGGACTACCCGTCCTCGATTTTCTCTCACAACGACAAGGCTACATGACAAAACAGGCAATGATATTCGCGGCAGGGCTGGGCACCCGCCTGAAGCCGCTCACCGACCGAATGCCCAAGGCACTGGTGCCCGTGGCGGGGGAGCCGCTGCTGGCTCACGTCATCAGGAGACTGAAGGCGGAGGGCTTTACCCGCATCGTGGTCAATGTGCACCACTTCGCCGACCAAATCATCGACTATCTCCACACCCACGACTTCGGGGTGGAGATACATATCTCTGACGAGACCTCCAAACTCCTCGACACAGGTGGCGGCATTCGTCATGCTGCCCATTGGTTTGAGACCGACAGCCCGGTGCTGATCCATAACGTCGATATCTTGAGCAACGCCAATCTCTCCCAGCTCTACGACAGTGCAGTAGCAGACGCTGCCTTGCTGGTCAGCGACCGCGTCACCAAGCGCTACCTGCTTTTCGGTGAGGGGAAGCGCCTCGTGGGATGGACCAATGTGGAGACAGGGGAGGTACGGTCGCCCCATGCAGATCTGAGTGTGGTCGACTGCCAGCGATGGGCCTTCAGCGGCATCCATGTCGTGTCGCCTCGTCTCCTCGAAGCCATGCATCCCTATCCCGACCGCTTCCCAATCATGGACTTCTATCTGCAAAACTGCGACCGGCTTGATATCCGAGGCCAGCTTGCCGACGACCTCCAGCTCCTGGATGTCGGAAAACTCGACACCCTGGACCACGCCGAATCGTTTGTCAAGACGCTGGCGACACGCTGATAGGCCAAGGATAGCCTCACACATTTCCCTGTGCGACATTAGGACATCCGCCTGTCTTCAGCAGTGCTTCCCCACCCCTTCCCCACCCTTTTGCCAACAAAAGTTGGGCAGAACAAAAAAAACAGGCCGCAAAATTTGGTAGTCTCGCATAAATCCACTACCTTTGCACCCGCATTTACCAAACGGTACTTGCCAACACGCTTCCAACCCCTAGGAGAGATGGTAGAGTGGTCGATTACACCGGTCTTGAAAACCGGCGTACCGAGAGGTACCGGGGGTTCGAATCCCTCTCTCTCCGCCAAAATCAGCGTAACGAGTTGTAAAACAACAAGTTGCGCTGATTTTTCGTTTAAGGGTGCGCCAAATCTGCGCCAGAATTTTTTAGGTAATTGAACAAACGTCTTTAATCCACCGATGTAACTTAATCTAAAATTTGTTAATTTCGTCTTACATGATGTAGTTTTTCGCTAGGAAGTTGCGTCTAACTCGTGTAAGTCATTAAAATAAGAATAAAAATGAATGACAATCAACAAAAATTCGCGGACATGGTCCAACAGAATAAAAGCACTATTTACACCGTATGCTACATGTTCTCCAAAGACCAGGACGAGGTGAACGACTTATTTCAAGAGGTGCTCATCCGCCTGTGGCAAGGATTTGCCAACTTTGAGGGCCGAAGCGATGTGAAGACGTGGATCTACCGTGTGGCGCTCAACACGTGCATCACGCTGGACCGAAAGAAACGACGCCACCACAAGGAAAGGGTCTACATGGGCGATGACCTCTTCAGCGGCAACGAACGTGACTCACAGCAGGCAGAGATGCTGCACAAGCGTATTATTCGGCTTCAGCCTCTCGATCGTGCCATTGTTCTGCTCTGGCTCGAGGACATCAGCTACGAGGAGATTGGTGCCATCATCGGCATTACGGCAAAGAACGTGAGCGTTCGACTCTACCGCATCCGCGAGCAACTCAAAAACTTGTCTAACGACTAAACGCAACAACATTATGAATACAACAAATGGCAACTTCAACGAACTCGACGAGATGAAGCAGCAGATGCAAATGCTGCAAGACAAATTTCAGAAGGAGGTAACTATCAACGACCGACTTATCCAAGAGTCAATACGACATAAGATGTCGTGGAACAAAAAACTTTTTTGGTCGGACATTATTTCTATTCCTATTCTCATTTTTATCCAATTGGTGATGACGGAGGTGTTCCAGCTCTCTTGGTGGAGCTTGGGCATCTTTACTGCTGTGGTGCTTGCAATAGTATTTGCAGATTATAAAATCAACGTCAGCACGCTTCGGGATGAGGACTTACAGCGCAACAACCTCATCGAAACCGCCAAGAAACTGGTGCGCATGAAGAGGCTTGGGAAAATAGAATGTATCATCACTTTTCCCTTGGGTTTTTCATGGGCAGGCTGGGTTTGCGTAAAGCTTTGGTTACAAGTGAATCTGCAACGTAATGAACTTTTAAGTCAAGGATATGGATTGTTCTGTGTGGTACTGTTTGTCTTGGGACTGTTAATTGCCCTATACTTCTACCGCAAAATGCAGCGCTCTAACGATGAGCTTATCAACCAGATTAATAATCTCACCGCAATAAAAGATAGTAGTTTACAAGAGAAATTTGGAGAAATACAACATGAGTAAAATTGTAACAGCCAATCTTGCTTTATATATTCTTATTTCCTTGTTGCTCTTTAGTTTTTCCGTGCAAGATGTCTCCGCTCAATGCATGGTGGGCGGGCATGTTTATAATAAAGGAGGTGCAGTTATCGAGGGTGCAACCATTCGCATACTCTCCCGGCAAGACAGCATCCTAGCGCAGACCATAACTGACAGTCTGGGAAGATATTTTCTTAGTAAACTTCCTTCTGGTAGTCTCACTGTTAAGGCTACTGCTTTGGGCTGTAAAGCAGATTCCAAGTACGTGATGCTCTTCAAGGGCACAGCTATGAACGTTGACTTTACGTTGATGAGTGATGCCATTCAACTGGAAGAGGTTAAAGTCAACGGAAGAGGCATTATAGCCAATGGCGACACCACTACTTATATCACACGGAAGTTCACTACAGGACAGGAACAGACGTTAGGTGATGTACTTGAAACTCTTCCTGGATTTAAGGTTGATAAGGAGAACAGCACTGTCGAAGCTAATGGCAAACCTGTGACTCGCATCCTTATGGAGAAGCAGGACTTATTTCAGGGCAACAACTCCGTTCCGCTGAATAATGTACCCGGACAGGATGTGACGAGTATTGACGTAATAGAGAACTATTCAGACTACAATATTCTGGAAGGATTCAAAACCTCTAACGAAACGGTCATCAGTGTAAACATGAGTGACAAGAAGAAAGGACGGCTTAGTGGACAGGCCGATGTGAGGGCGGGCATCGACAACAAGTATTCGTTGAAAAACTACTCCATGCTGATAAAGAAGAAGGTAATGTTCTCTGCCATTGCTTCAGCCAATAACACCGGTAAGGCGCTATTGAACCAAAAGGACATTATAGGTATGAACGGCGGGCTTAGTGAATTGCTTTCTGGCGAGGACTCTCAAGCGAAGATTGCAAGAGTTTTCAATGAGAGTTCTTCACTCATCGGCGACCGTGAGGATGCATATAAGCGTGACAATGGTATTGTGTCGCTTAATACAGTTTTTATGCCTTCTGGTAAAGTTAAGGTGCTTTGGAACAGCATTGTTGGACTTGACCGTTACCGGATGAACAGCACTACACATTATAGTTATCTCAACGTTCCTTTGGCTTATGACATTAGTAACCAGTCAAAGAACTATGGAGTAAATGTGAATAGTAATTTGAAGCTGCAGCTCATGCCATCGAAGACATTTAATATCTTCTATACCGGCAAAGTGCTTTTGTCACATTATTCACGGAATGGAAATGGCGAATTTATGAGCCACTTTACCGATGACGACAATAGCCGTACCATCGATCTTGAAAACAATATTCTTGCCATTAAGAAGATAAACAAGAAGAACACGTTGAACATAAGTGCTACCTATAACTACTTCAGAAATCGAGCAAACGAGGACTTTTCAGCAGACAGTGCATTCTATGGTGGTTATCGTGACCTTGATGACAGCTTTGGATATACTAACCGGATGAGTTGGCAGAATGCGGGTGCTGAAGTCTTTTTGCTTCTTAGGTTCAACGATGATTACTATACTCGGATAGGGCTTAGAAGCTATATCGATCAAGAAAATATACTGACCGATCTTAGTCAACAGACAATGAACACAGCTTTTGACAACGATGATTATATTCGACACTATGACAATAGTCTTGACCTGCAGTTGCGAAAGGATCATGGTAAACTTCAGTTTGCTGCAAAAGCTAAGCTGACTTATTTGAAGTTTGAGACCAACGTGCGGCGCACGCTGACAAAGATGAACAGATTGGTTGTAGTGCCTTCTCTGGATGTTAAATACGGCTTTAACAATTTCCATTCTCTCACACTTAACTACAGTGATGTGGTCAATACCTATGGTATCCGCAGTCTCTTCAGTAATCTGATTATAGACAATTACAGAATGTTTCATAGTAGTAGCGTAGGGTCCACATTTGGCTATTATCATACAGCTAGTCTTATCCACCAATTTATGAAACCACTGTATGGTTTCACGCTTGTAGATGCGGTGTCGTTCACCTATAGCGCAGATGATGTACTTAATGACAACCTGCTTAATGGTCTCGTACGCGAAGCCAACTACATAACTTCATCTTCAGGTACCAGTTCACTGGCTGTAACCTCATATGTCGACAAGAAGTTCCGCTCATTCCCTCTTGACTTATCGGTAACGTTGAGCTATAATCATGGTAACACTCCCTACTATATGGAGGGTAACATCATACACTCCCAAAGCGATTCGTATAACTTTTTTGGAAGTGCTTCGACTTTTCGGAAGAAGGGACTTAACTTCAAAGCAACTGGCAACTATTCAATAACGGAGATGCGTGGCGATGGTAACAAATACAAGGTGAAAAACGAAAACTATCTTGCACAATTGTCCTATACCCTTCCGAAATTATATTTGGAAGTGGGAGGACGATACCGTGTTGTTCGTCTGGAAGAGAGCAAAAGCGATAATCTCTATTGTAATTTCCAGGTACGATATGACCTTAGTAAAAAGTTACAGATTAGTATCACGGGACAGGACGTTTTTCATTTGAGTAAGAAGACCAGCGCCGATGTCACTATTAACAATTATTTGAGCACCTATAGCACAATACGGTATATGCCAGGACATGTTCTCCTTGGACTTGCCATTAAATATTAATTATTACTAACATAAAATTTTAAAAAATGAAAACAAAAAAAGTTCTTTTGATGTTGGCCGTCTTTTTAGGATTGGCTTCTAGTGTGAAAGCTCAGCAACTAACAGTCGAATATTTGGTGAAGGCCAATGTCAATTCCCCCTCTTTCATGGCTGGAGCAGGTCTCCCTGATGAAGTTCGTAGCATGTATGCAAATGCCATGAAGGATTTTGAGATGAAGTTTGTGTTGAGGTATAACGATGGGGAGAGCGAATTTGCTAATGTACCCATGGATAAACCTCAGTCTGTCACCATTATGGGGCAGACTATAGATGGCAAAACATTGGAGGAGCAATATAAGGGTAACATTACTTATAAGAATCGCAAAAAGAATGTTTTTGTCCAACGTAATAATTTCATGGGCAAGGTTATTCTCGTAAAGGACTCTCTAGATGCCGACACTTTCGAGGTTGTGAGTGGAGAAGAAAAACAAATCCTGGGTTACGAATGCAAGAAAGCAGTATCAAAAAAGGATAAAAATCAGATAGTGTGGTTCACTGATTACATTCCTGTAGTTGACGGTCCTTTTATTGGTGTAGGTATCACAGGACTTGTACTAGAGGCCAGTGACAACAGCAACATCTACGAGGCAACCAGCATTACAGATACTGTGAGTGGTACGTTTTCCGAACCAACCGATGGAGAGGTGATGACCGCGAAGGAGTTTAACGATTACGTAACCCAAACTACCGAGATGCTAAAAATGAATTCCGGCTTATAATGACATTATTTTGTATCACTAGTGTCCACTTAAATCCATTAATAATGTACACTGCTATTTTGCTCAGAGTGTTACAAAACTGAAAGGACTCTATGGATTAGAAACGAGCGAGTTTGGCATATCTGACAGATTGAAACTTACCGAAGTAACGTTTCGCATTTATCATATGTGCTCATTTTTAACCGATTAAGCTCCCTGTCAGGGTTAGAATACTATTTAATTGCAAGCAAATGAAATGCTAATTATTTTTAGTGGACATTAGTGATTTTGTATATGATAAGTTTTGAATGAGTGCTAGTTGTAAGTAAGTACCCAAATTTGTCTATGAGATTTCCATTTCGAGCATCAAGAGTACACTGGTATTAAACTTTCACTAAGTTTCAATCTATTTGATTATGCAAAATCACATATAATTCATAAAAGAGCAAAAATTAATAATGAAGCTTTTTACAAATTTTTGTAGCCATCTATCTGGTAGAGACTGTTGAAATGTCCAAATAAATATGTATGGATGCCTCGTCCGACAAGTTCGGGCGAGGCATTCTTCGTATGTACGCTCAGCATGAGCACCAGCTAACGGGTGGAAGTCCCGAAGCTGCCCTAATAGCGGGAAAGCTATAGCCCAAGGCAAGGGTGTCCGTGGCGACGCGGAATCTGAAGGAAGCCGGCGGCAAACATCTGCTCCGACGAACAGAAACTTCATACAAGGCCAATGCCCGTGTGGTAAGTGTGCATAACAACACGAAGCCCGATAGCTATTCGGAACGGGCAGGGGTAAATGAAGCGGAGATAAGATGGAAAGTTGATGCTCTTATCTGAGGAGGTCTCACGGACACGGAGAATAGTTGCCTTTACGAAATCCATGGAGTAACGCTTGCCGTGAGAAGTCAGCCGAGGTCATAGTAGTAGGCATAAAGTCAACATGAGCCTATGAAGGACCGAACCTTTATTAAACGATAGTAATTGAAAGTTACCGAATGCAAGGCTGGAAAAGCCTTCCCAAGTCGTTCATGAACCAGAATGCCGTATTCCTGCTGCTTACCGCCCTCATCCGCAACTTCTATGAGATGCTCAAGGATCGGATGGGGAAGGACAAACTCAAGACTTTCTGACTGAAAAGGGAAAGCCGTGTCAAGACCTTCGTCTTCCGCTTCGTCTCAGTGCCTGCGAAATGGGTTCGGACGGCACGCCAGCATGTCCTGAACATCTACACCAACAATGAAGCTTATGCTACAGTCCTCCAAAACGATTTTGGATAAGGAATCTCCCTTAATGGTTATATAGCGCATGCGCCCCTTGTCGCTTTGTGGGGTAAGGGGAAGGTATATGAGCATTACGACAAAATAAGGACTTCTTTTGTGAGAAGTGTGATTTTTGTCAAGTAATAAGAAAATTTCCCGAATGAACCCATGCAACTTAATTAGTTGCGGATTTTAGGGGAAAGTAGAATAAATTTTATACCTTTGCAGACGTGACCTGCAAGGGGGTCACTTTTAGATTAGCAAAGGGGTCACATCTCGACTCGCGCGCGCAGCGGTACTGTAATAAGATTTGAAAAAATCACTATATTCCCACTATAATAGCAAAAAGAGTTTCGCAGGTTATGTTTAAACATTGATGTTGTAGTGTTGTTTTTTGTCATTATGGCACATGACATCCCTACATCACTAAATTCATGTTCTAGATAGAATCATTAAGTATAAATTTCAATCTTTTTGTTTTTCTATCCATTTTTGCTATCTCATCAACTGAAATCAAACATGAATCTAACTAGCTGAAGAACCTAAAAAAAGTTAATTTGCTTGCGAGTTACAGATAATTTCGTAAATTTGCCAATGATAAAAACAACCGAAATATGGACAAGAACGAAGAAACCATTAGCTTAACGAAGTGCGACAACTCTATTCTGGCCGATGAAATCGTTTCTAAGCTGGCCAACGCTGGTATAGCTTCATCGCTCCACGACGAGCTCAACGACCCCGCTTATGGCGCTTACGGACCTAATCCCGGGATTGAGGTGAGGGTGTTCAAGAAGGACTTGGAGCGAGCCCAGAGCATATTGAAGGAGATAACCGAAAAGCGAGAGAAGCAACTGCCATGGTGCCCCACTTGCGGCAGTCAGAATGTCGTAGCGTTAGGCAAGGTAAGGCCCAAGCTGTCTAAGTGGGCGGTCATCATCGGCGTTCTCTTGGTTGTCATCGGAATCGTCTGCATTATCCTACCATTCTGTGTGAAGTCTCTAGAGTCAGCTACGGTTAGCTTTCTTATTATATCACTGATCTCATTGGCGGTTGGCGTTGTCCTAGTCATACCCCAGCGAGAGCGCAAAAACTACAAATGCAACGAATGCGGGACTGAATTCTATAAGGAATAATTATTAGACCCAATAATAATGTGGCAATCCAACAACTTATCTGCAAAAAGATATAAACCACTTACCTAATAAATCTCTGAACTTATGAGAAAGACGACAGATATTAAAATAAGATGCAATGATATTGAACAACAGCTGAAGGAATGGGGTAAAGTGCCAACTAATAGCGAGGATACCAATCTGCTTCATAAAGTCAATAACCTTTATCGTGAATTAGGCGACAAGCCGGAGGTACAACGACTTATGACCTTGTATCCAATAAATCAACTTTATACCAAATGGGGGGCATCCGTTGATCCAGAAGAACATCCTGAGACGGAAACCCTTGGCTTCATCAATCGCTCTGTAGAACTGCCTTACAGTCGAGCCAAAAGGTATATAAAACAGTGTGTAGAAAAATACGGAGAATTGCCAGGGCTGAATACTTGGCCAATGTATTTTGTGTTTCAGGATGACTTAAATCGAAGAAACTATTATTACGGATTCTCAAAGGACCAGCTCGACTTCATTGGCAGTTTAATTGACGGGGGCTACCTAACCGATGAAAAGTTAATCGTCAAGTACTTTTCTTGCAGGTTGAATGACAAGTCCGTAATAGAGAAAATTGATGCGATACTGGATAAATACAAACTTATCACACTTGGTTATTTGGCAAGGCACCTCCATGAGGGACTTGTATTGGATATCTCGTATCTGCATTCATTCTTTGACGAAATGACACAAAGCAATGGAAATATACCAAGAGGCATTTGTAAGGAAGTGAGGTCGCGTTATATGCTCATCGAACCATCATATGGACAGTATGCTCAAGAAATAATCATTTGTCGTGGTTATGAGGACCTTGCCAAAGTGGACTTCAAGGAAGCGGCGCGCCTTCTGCCTTATAGGGTCTTACCTAATTATTCTTTGGACTTTACTGATGCCGATGACATCAATTATGCACGTGCCTTTCTTTTCCACATGGAAAGGGAAGGTGGATGGGGAGGAATGCCCGATGATCCAAGAGGCATCCTACATATCGATACAGATCATACATTTTTGGACGATCTGAAAATGGCTTTTGCATGTTCTCCTACATCAATACCAGGATGTATCACGACGCTCCGGAGAAATCCCTCGATTGGTGCATGTTTCTCATGAGGATGGATTCTGCCTTACCTAAGAGGAATCACAATTCCAAGTTATACAAAAGCCTAAAATATTGGATTAATGAGAGAGCTGATGATGCATCAAAAGCTAAATTTCAATTATTGAACAGCTATTTATCAGAGCACTGGGACTTCATGATATGATTATACTTGCGAATTTAATGTTAGTAATTAGTACAACAAATGAGATGAATGATGTAACCTCAGGACAGCGTATTTAAAGAAGCTATTCTGAGGCTTTTGTCTTTTGGATCTCTTTTGTCACTCATATTGCAAATTTCTAGAGATTATTTAACAATGAATGGAATTTAATTTCCTATGAAAGTAATTTATTTCCAAGTTAGACAGAAATATGTATATAAGTCATTGATATATATTGATTTACGAACCCGCTTTCATAATCAAACTTTAATTTTGCATTATACCTCACCTTTAGAATTTAATACAACATCCGCTACGCCCAATTATCGATATTGTTGTTGCCATGTGCAATAGGAGACAATTAGAGACAAGCCTGCAAGGACTCAAATAGTATATATCGTGAGAAGAAATAAATAAAAAAAGTCCTCAAAATCAACTTAAAGTATATTATAAAGGATTATTTCCAACTTTTTACTTGCGAGGTTTCAAATTAATGATTATCTTTGCAGTTGAAATGTGACAAGGAAAATAAACTATGAGTATATCTTATGGCACTAAAATAAACCAGCTGCTTGCCGGAACAGCCCCAACCGGGTTGATGTTCTCCGACTGGCTGAAGAAGAACGGCTATTCAGCGCAGCTGCAGAAGCGGTACAGGGACACAGGATGGCTGACTACCTTATGCAAGGGTGTCATGTACCGTACAGGCAGCCACCTCAATGCCTTCGATGCTCTTGCGTCCTATAATTCTCAGTTGGACAAACAGCTGAGAATTGGCGCCGCCTCTGCCTTGGAATACGCAGGCTTCAACCATTATGTCCCTATGGGCAAGCCCCTGCTGATGGTTGCGTTACCCCAAGGAGAGAAGATGCCCCTATGGATGAAGAGCGATGCCTACGACATGACTTTCCGTACATTCTCAACCACGGCATTTGCAGCTTTGGACGTTTCCAAACATGATCGAGATAGCGGCACGCTATATGTTTCCTCGCCGGAACTGGCTTTTCTTGAGTGCCTCGCACTGGCACCGAAACAGTATTCCTATATGGATCTCTATTATATCATGGAACAACTGACAACATTGCGGTCTGAGGTCGTACAGCGTTTGTTGGAGAGTACATCAAACATCAGAATTAAGCGGATGTTCCTCTACATGGCAGAGAAAGCCGGGCATTACTGGTTCGAGGAATTAGACACAGATAAGATGGACTTGGGAGCAGGGAAGCTGCAGCTGGTGAAGAACGGCGTGCTCAATAAGAAATATTCAATAACAGTTCCAAAAGAATTAGACGACTATGAGGGGTAAATACCGAAGGCAGGTGAAGCTGCTGAAACGCGTATGTATCCGCATGATCTGCAAATACCAATGACACAATGAGTATAAGGACTGTCATCTGACTCGTCAAAGTTTTGGATTTTTCTACGGATAAAATAAAAATAATCCGTAGAATATTTCTTGCTTCAAAGATAATTCTCTATCTTTGCAAAAAAGATAAAATATGTATAAGGCTTCGAATCAAGTAGGTCGGCAACATGGCTACATAAGAGTCTCAGAACTTTCAGACAGGAAGAAATACCGTAGAGTTCTGAAAGCTGTTGATGCTGGAGAACTGGTCAAGGTGCGTCATGGGGTGTATGCCCCACCGGAGGAAATGCTCAACAATATAATTGATGTCGAGAGCATTGTCCCCGGAGGTGTGGTGTGTCTTTACAACGCCTGGGCTTATTATGGTCTGACAACCATCAGTCCTCCAGAGTTCTGTATTGCCATTTCCGCGAAGCGCAAAGTATCACTCCGGACACCTTTCCCTATCAAACTTTTCTATTGGAAGGACGACAACCTTAAGTTTGGCATTAGTGAGGTCAAAGTAAGCAATTACCACGTCCATATGACAGACCTTGAGCGAAGCGTGTGTGATGCTGTCAAGTATCGGAATAAAATAGGCTCAGCTTTGTGCTCTGAGATTATCCGGAACTATACAAAGCGCAAAGATCGCAACCTAAGCCGCCTGTCTGAATATGCCAAGAAATTGAGAGTTGAAAAAACAATAAAGGAATATATGACCATTGCTCTGGGAGAATGATTAAACATAAGAACTACGGGAAATCGGTAAGGACAAGGCTTCTTACTCTGATGAATAAGACTGGGTACAGGTACATGTACCTTCTGACACGCTATTTCAATGAGCGCCTGTTGTATCGGGTATCAGTGAGCCAATACAAGGATAATTTCCTGCTTAAAGGCGGGTCTTTGCTGTATGCACTTCAAGGCTTGGAGTCCAGACCTACAGTAGATATAGACTTCTTGGCAGACCGTATCAGCAGAGACAGAGACTATCTGACTTCTGTTTTTAAGGAAATTCTGTCTATCGATTGTGAGATGGATGGAGTAAAATTTGACACGGACGAACTACAGGTGGAGCCTATAACTGTTGACAAGAAATATCCGGGTACAAGGTTTCATTTCACTGCCCACATGGACAGTATCGTTCAAAAGATGTCTATCGATATAGGCTTTGGCGATGTTGTCACTCCTTATCCTATGAACCTTGACTACCCACTTCTGCTCCCGGATGTACCTTCTGTCAACCTTAAGGCCTACTCCATAGAGACGGTAATAGCAGAAAAGTTCCATACGATGCTTGATAGAGATGTGTTTAACAGCAGAATGAAAGATTTCTTCGACTGCTATCAGTTGTTTGTCACATACAAGATAGATCACGACAGCTTGTATCAAGCCATCAATGCTACTTTCAGCAATAGGAAATTGGAATACAATGCCGACCGAAAGCTGTTTACTGAATCTTTTGCAACGGATGAAGAAAGAAATATAAATTGGAATAGGTTCTTGAAGCAAATAAACTTCAAGCAGGAACTGCCATTCCCTAAGGTCATGGATTTGCTCAGGGACGAATTGCTTCCTATGGAAAACAAATACTGGCAGGAACATGATGGGGTAAAACTCTAATTTTGGTCATCGACAAAACGCAGTTAGAAATGCGTTCCAGGTTGGTTTACACGAATAGTGCGGTGTGCAAGGTCTATATAAATATACGACCTCGCACACTGCACTATTCGTGTAGCCAAAAAGTTTTTTAAAAGATTGTTGCTCAAATATTTGGAGGTTAGTTCATTTTTTGCTAACTTTGAACCCAAGAAAACAAGAGTGTTTATCCAGCGACCGACTTAGGGTCAGATTAAGGTCTGACGAGTCCGAGTTAGGGTCTAATAAGGGTCAGAACATGGCTACAGATATGGTACCGAAGATTTTGGCACGTCTATAAACACTTGTAAATTAGGAAATTATAGAGAAAGGTTCAAGATCCTCTCTCTCCGCAATAGAGTCCTGTAAATCGTTTGATTTACAGGACTTTTTATTTTTGCGCTTTTAAGTAGTCCTCCTTTTGCGCAATATCATTTTTATATTTGTTTAACGGTGCTGCTTGCGTTAGAGAAACCTTACTCTTGGCAGCTACAAACCAACTGCAAGAGGATCTTGTCTCCCAGCTTATTATCAGTGCCGATACCCCACAAGACTCCTGCTTGAGAAAACTTGCCGTCGATCAATGACACTAACCGGTTGAGCTCATTCATCATTAAGGGATATGCCGACGACGTAACAATCTGGATAACGATTCTGTCATATTGACTGTAGTCAATGTTTCCAAAGTCCTCAAGTTCCCTTATGACTGAATCTACACGAGGTTCGTCATCCTTGGGAAAGGAATGGATTCTCCTTTTCAATATGGCCTTAGCCTGATGAAGATAGTCAAGATCTTCCTCTTTGATGGCTACGGTCATCGGGATGGACGTAATTTGATTGATTAGGGCTTCCAGCTCTTGACCCTGCTTGATATTTCCTTTCATTATTCTATAGGTATTGAAGCAAACAATGCTACGATTTGTGAAGAAGACTCTCCGATGTTCCAATATGTAATGTTCTCACACGGAAAGGCATCCATAAAGTCACGAATGGAAGCCTGTCTGTTACCTATCTCGTCGTTGTCACATTTATCGACTGAAAAATACAGAAGATATCTTACACCTTCGTGTGTCTTGACCGATTTTAGTTGGTCTAAAGCTTCAGTGATATTTTCTCTATATTCATAGGAGACAATCGAAATCACGTTCCGTCCTCTTATCAGCATAAAGAAGTCACGGAAATCATAACAGAGTAAACTACGTTTCTCCACATTCTCCTTGTACAGTCGAAGGAATCTCTTCAATTCTGGATAAGGCTTACTTCCTTGCTGAAATTCCAATATGGCATCAATGTGTGGTTCATCGGGTATACTGATCTCTGAAGTGATTTTTATAACAACATTCCTCCTATCTGACTGATGCTCCTGCACCACTTTCAGAACATTGCCAACACCAGTCTCTGTTGATACCAGCACTATATTGACACATATAACCGGGCTATTTTGAATAGTATATATACCATCCAAACGAAGTTGATTTATCATTAGCTCACTAACGTGATCGGCAGCAAGCAATTGTACATACTTTAATGCTATATCATTCATATTTATCCCATTTGTTAGGAGGTTACTCCATTCATTGATGCCTATGAACTCCAACCCTTCTCCTATTAGTTCGCTGGACATCTCTTCTTCACCTTTGATGCTAATCTGAGTTGCGCTCTCCTCCATTTCATGAAGTCCATAACTGGAGATCTTGATTTCTACATTTTCAGCTTTCATAATCGTAATTATTTCCTTGTTTTTAAATCTGGTACAAAGTTAAGGAGAGACTATGCCATCCATGGGCACAGGCGCAAAAAATAATGATACGATATAAAATCATACCATTATTTCTTTTGCTTGAAGAATGCTTGCTATAATCAAATCTTCGAGATTGGATCAGCACAAGCTTCTGCATCCGCAAGTGCATTGTGATGATTCTTTAAGTCGAAGCCACAACGTTCGGCAATGATATCGAGGTTGTGATGACCTTCTGGCCATACCTGCCGTGAACGAAGGTGCGTTTAAGCAACTCCTCACCGCCGTTCAGATCCTCTTTGTCCATCCATTTGCGGTTAAGATCCCCAAAGGTAATTCTATATCATTTCATACAAATCATACAAACCATCTGCAACGATTTGCTTATGGCATATACATAGCAGAAAGTTAGATTCAGTACAGCATAACTCATTGGAAATCTTGCATTATTCAGAGGGTTGAGACGATGGCTTTGCAAACGTTTGCAAAGCTTTTTCCCCATATTTTCCATTTTCCCTAATATAGCGTAATGCAAAAGTTCATACATTTGCGGTCGAAAATAACACAAAGAACGAGAACAGTCTTGGTCCAGCATAATGTGCAGGACCTGCTCTAAAAACATAAAACGTAGCATATTTATAACTAACGCAATAATTCTGAAAAGATGAAAAAGTCAACTAAATGCCTATTTGCCCTTTTGTTGATGCTTGGGGCAATGTTGGAGATGAAGGCGGCAGATGTATATCTGCTTACAGCCGAAAAAATCAACGGCATCGTTGGTAAGTATGAAGTGCCAAGCAACCATCAGCTTGCTCCGAACACTTCTTATGGCAGCAATGTGTATTCCCTTAAAATCACTTCCATGCCCGAAACGGGATTCTGGTTCCGTATCGGAGTGTCAGGGGGGGGGGGTAATCAGATGCAGCCTAAAGTCAATGGTGATCAGCTGAAGATAAACGAGGAAGGAACACAAAATCCCACCTCTTATTCTATAGAAAGCGACTGCTATGGAAGCAGCAATGCCTGGAAAGTAAGCTATACGGCGGACGAATATGAATATCTCACGGTTAATGTGGATATCACGGATGGCTCGACGCCCCGCGTATGGATAGAAGGAAAGAAAACTTCCGCAGGAGGAAGCGGTGAGCCTGGTGTATGGTCTGCAACAGATGTCGAACCGGGTTACTATCTCGTGGGCAATTTCTTCTCGCCATATAATAGAGGTGGAGAATATAATCCGGGAGGCGACGGCGAAACGATAGACTATACAAACCCTGTGTATTTCAAATTCGAAGAGCAAAAAGACAAGAGCTATGCGTTCAGCATCCCGGCATGCCTCACGGCACATGCACAGATTCTTGCTGTTGACGAGTATGACAATAAGATGGTTTACGGACCGGGCGAGGTATTCAACCTGCACGGTGCAAAGAATAATACTAGCGCATTGCCGTCAACAAACGGAGCTGTGGGAACTATTTGTGGAACAACAGCGGCAAAGAAACTTGTCGGTTCTGCGACATTAGCAGAGGACGGCAACTACTGGAATCTCGTGACCCGCAATGACGGAGTGACAGACGACGATGGCATGTATACCTTCAGCTTTACGCTTGACAAAGACGGAAACCCCTCCGACTGGCAGGTGAAGCATGATGCTACGACACGTGTGACTTATCTTATTGGCAACATGGAAGGGGCTACGGCGCAGCCGCTCTTCGATAAGCGTAAAAGTGGTGGAAATGAGGGCGAATTCAGCGACAATATGGAGGCTCCGCTCTATTTTGATGGTAAAAACAGCTATTGGGCAATCGATTATATTGTGAATGACGTATCCACTACAGGGATAAGTGCTCAGGCTAAAACGGCAACGCCAGATATTCATGAAACAGGGAGCGTACACAATAATTCCGGAACTCACGATAAACTCTTCTTCCTCGGCAACGGAGGTGTTGACTACAATTCTACCAGCGAGTATCGTGACAAGGTATGGGCTAACCAGAAACCTTTCACCCTTCATCTGCACGGTATAAAAAGAATACAGTATAATCCTAACAAAGGACACAACGATCTGTCGGTACAAGACGGCAGTTACGGTCTGTCGGGCAGTATACAGGTAATCGGCGGTGACGCTAACAATGCCGACATCCAGATAAATACCATGTCTATGATAGGCGATGCTGTGGAAGGAACTTATGATGCAGCGACGGGCAAATGGAACTATGCTTCTAAGGCAGGAGACATGGAGTATGATGCCAACGAGCGTTGCTTCTCGCTGACAATATCTACAGTAGGCGATAAATACAAAAATTCGCATTTCAGGTTTGTTGCCAACCATGACGCAGACCAGAACTGGGGCGAGACGGACAACAATATTTCAAGCAACAAAGGATTTGCAAGACCTGATTATGATGCCGCCGATGATGGCAACCACTCATGTATGGCTGACGATCCGAACGACGTGCAGTTCCGTAGAACGGAGAGAGAGAAAGAGGAGGGCTTCGGAAGCACAACTCCTAATAAGAAGGATATTCTCTGGAATCGTCCCGCAGGAATCTGGAGAATAAAGTTTTACCCTGACCTCGACAAGGACGGAAAGGATGTATCCTACTACACCATATCAGGAACAAAAGTCGTCAAGATGCCTTTCACCTATTGCGTAGGAAAATTTATCCGTACGTATAGCAACAGTGTTGCAATGGAACCCGCAAAAGACAATGTGAAGGTGTATGCGGCATATAAGTACGGAAAACCGGGGAATGCAAAAGACCCACAATCACAGGGTACGGTTTATCTTCGTCAACTCAAGTATATTCCGGCAAACATGGGAGTAGTGCTCGTGGGTGAGGTGCCTGCGGACGGCTACACAGACGGCGCTAACGTGGATTTCTATTTGAAAGAGAAAACGGATGATCTTCTTCCTGATGATAATAGAGAAGCGTTGTGGACAAAGGCAGACGATTATGCCGGTCAAGAATGGAACAACTATCTCAAGCCGACAGTCACGGCTATCGACAAACTTGGAAATGCTGATACCAATGCTGATGGAAAAATACTCCACCGTTTCTTCGGCCTTGCAAACTTCCATTCCACAAAATATTACAAGGAGAATCTGACCGGAGACGACTATATCGGTTTCTTCCGCCTTACGCCGAATGGTAAAAGCGGCGCAAACAAAGCTTATCTGAGTATTCCGGCAAATACTGTTATAGACGAAGGAGTAGGAGCGAAGTTCGGGTATATCGACTTTAACGGACAGTTTCTCGGAAATGAGACGGACGACGACCCGAACAATCCGTCACTTGCCAAGATGGCTATTGTCTTCGACGATGAAGATGATGGCGGAAGCACTACTACTGTAACAGAAGTCAAGCCGAATAGTACAGACGGCGACGCATCGTTCTATACCCTTCAGGGAGTAAAGGTGTCACGTCCTGTCAAAGGAGTGTATATTCATAATGGAAAGAAATTCATCAAATAAAAAGCCAAGGAAATATGAAAAGTTATATAAAACCGGAAGTCAAGGTGTATAAAGTTAGAATCGAGCCTCTTCTTAGTGGAAGCGGGCGTGAAGGTGGACAGATAGGAAGGGGGCTTGTCAAAAAATATAACCCTTCTCTCTTTGATGAGGAAAATGATGACGGACAGACTGGTCGCGTCTGCTGTCTTTGGGATGACGAAGACTTTGAAGATTGAATGAAATATTCTGAATAAATGTAGTTTTAGTTGCGTTAAGCAATCCGGTTAGTAGTGAGACAATCTGTAAGTAGCTTTAGTGGATATTATCCCTAAAAGCTCTTGCAGATTGTCTCTTTTTCGTTAGAAAAAAGTTTGTAGTACACAGCGGCGCAAATGAGAATCGTAAAACGTTGGCTAGCAAGAAAAACCTTTAGTGAGGGATCAAACTTGGGTTAAAGCAGAAAGTTGTCACCTCCCGATCTCATTATCATTTTATGATAATCACTTTATGATAATCCAAACAAAAGTCGTATCTTTGCATCCGTATTGCGACGTGAGGCCGTACAAGTAATTGTACTTTGAGACTAATGAACCTCTTATTCCGTGAAGGTTGGTCATGTTGCTGTAAGGATTACACGGACGTTGGTCCACTGGTGGATAGATGGGGTCTAAGTCGGTCGAAGTTATTTGTACAGAACACGGTAAGCCAAAAAGTATCTTAGGGTAAATCGTCAACTATCTGAAGACGTGAATTCAACAAGCAAGTGCAGATTTACGCAAGAAGTGATCCAGCCAAAACTGTTAAATGACCACAAACTTACTTTTGAAAAGCCGCTGATTTTCAATATTACTAACGCGTGCGTAAGTGACTTACGCAGCGGTGCGTTCTTGGAGGAATGGAGATTTCTGCCTAATTTTGCAACCACAAACAAAAAGAAAGTAACTCACATTTAAACAACAGAAAAGATGAAAGAGATGAAGAAGATTGCAGAAGGCAAGAATTTCACTGCCTGTGATTTCGGCAAGTTGAATGATCTGGGAGGGTACGTGCTCCAGTTGGGCGACATCAAGATTCCCGGCAAGGTCTTTGGCGGCCAGGCCGTGGGAGCCACAGGTGGAGATTTCTCTTTCCAGATCTATCAGCCTGGACAAGAGGGAGGCTTCTACCACACCCACAAGAACCACGAGGAGCTCTACTTCGTGCTCAGCGGCAAAGGAGAATACCAGGTTGACGGCGTCAACATCCCCCTCCAGGAGGGAAGCGTCGTGCGTGTAGCTCCTGCCGGCAAGCGCACCATCCACAACAATGGCAGCGAACCGCTGGTTGTGCTCTGCGTGCAGTATCGTGGCGCCACCTTCTCTGCCGAGGACGCCACAGACGGCGTGATCCTGCAGGACCAGGTGGAGTGGTAATCGGATCGTGTCGTCCATACGCTCCACGACACGGATTTTATCCATCAGCCATCCTCTTGACAATAAGAGGATGGCATTTGCGTTATTATCATATATGATCAAAAAACAAGTTACCGACCCCGTCTTTCCGCAGTGTCCCATCCGCAATGTGCTCGCGCGCATCGGCGACCGCTGGTCACTGCTCATCCTGCTTGCGCTGCAAGACAGCCATAGGCAGATGCGATTCAAAGATCTGTGCCAAGCCATCCCTGACGTGTCGCAGAAGATGCTGGCCTCAACCCTCAAGGAGCTGGAGGCTGATGGCTTGGTGAGCCGCACGGCTTACTCAGAGATACCGCCCCGCGTGGAATACGCCCTCACAGAGCGTGGAGAATCCCTCATGCCGCTGCTCAACCAGCTGGTGAACTGGTCGGTGGAAAACATGAGTGGGATCATGACGAGCCGCAAGAGGTATGCGGACAACAACAACGCCAAGTGATTTTCACGGACAAAGGGACGAGAGGATGGCGAACTTGACGCAAACGTGGTTGTTGCATTTTTTGCAACAACCACTAAACATGGTGCTATTGAAGGAAAAACACAGGTGCACCAAGTGGCTTTCTACAACCCTCGACATGATCATCAGCGAACGAAGATTTGACATTTTCACTCTGGGTAGTCTAAGAAGCCGACGTGCGACTCCGTGAGAAACCACAGGCCGTCGAAGCGCACGAAGCCCAGTATGGCTATCATGTATCGGTCGTCGAACGAGACGACGGTCTTGTAGCCCACGCGATTCTTGCCCACGGCAAAGAATGTGGCGTAGTTTTTCACGTCCTTCACCACGGTCTCTTCCCGCGGCTCAAGGGGCACGATGTGGTTTTTCTGGAAATAGGGAATGGTCATGCGAAAGCGTCGCTCCATGCTCCCCTCGTCGTCGGCACCCGAATAGTTGCTGAAGAGGTAGCTGGTGCGCTTGACCGGCACCAGGTTGTACAGTTCGAGGAAGCCCTTGAAGTGATGGTCGCCCATATCCTTGTTGCAGGGCGAGTTGGGATCATACACCTTGTCGCACTCCTCCCGCAACAGTCCGTCAGGGGCATGCTCGGCGAAGAACCCCTGCGCCTCCGCCCCCTCCTCGACGGGCACCATGGCCCTGCCGTCCGAGTAGTAACAACTATCCACAGCCTGTCCCCATGAGGCCACAGAAACACACAGCGCGACCAAACCGGCCCATAGCCTTTTCCTCATCATAGCGTCATCACATATAATAGATACAAAGATAGCCATTAAGAATAAAGTTTCCAAAAGAACAGGGGGAAAATATCATTATCCGCGCTTCATAGAGCGTCATGTCAGAGAAAAAACGTATATTTGCATTCTAATCCTCCTCCCCATTTTATTATCATTTTATGATAATCACTTTATGATAATCCAAACAAAAGTCGTATCTTTGCATCCGTATTGCGACGTGAGATCGTACAAGATAATTGTTCTTTGAGACTAATGGCCCCCTTATTCCGTCATGGTTGGTCATGTTGCCGTAATGATTACACGGACGTTGGTCCACCTGTAGATAGATGGGGGCTAAGTCGGTCGAAGTTATTTGTACGGAACTCGGTAAACCCAAAAGTCTTCTCTCTCAGCAATGAACGAGGCAAGGCTATCGCAAGAGTGACCGAAGGGCTTGTGGGTAAAGGGCAATGGAGAAAGCGAACGCCCCGCTATAATGGCGGGGATAGACTTGGAGAATATATAATAAAGGTATAGATACGGCAATGAAGAATCCTTTTGTCACAAACGGTTACGCCGGTCCGGAATACTTCTGCGACCGTGTGGAAGAAACCCAGCACATCACAGAGATGCTGACCAATGAGAATAATATGGCTCTGATTTCCCCTCGACGTATCGGAAAGACGGAGCTGATTCGCCATTGCTTTGCCCAGCCAGCCATCCAAAAAGACTATTATACTTTTATCATAGACATCTATTCTACCAATTCCGTTAGCGATCTGGTCAATATGTTCGGCAAAGCCATCATTGACACACTTCGCCCTATAGGCAGAAGTGCTTGGGAGAAATTTCTGATGGTCCTCTCTTCCCTACGTTCAGAAATCTCATTCGATATCAACGGAGCTCCGGTTTGGGGGATAGGCATCGGCAACATGGTAAATCCCGAAATTACGCTTGATGAGATATTCGCTTACCTCAACCAAGCCGACAAGCCATGTCTTGTTGCCATCGACGAGTTTCAGCAAATCAACAACTATGCCGACAATCGCATTGAGGCTTTGCTCCGCACCTATATCCAGCGATGCACCAATGCTCACTTCATCTTCTCGGGTTCTCACTGCCATCTGATGGCAGAGATGTTCACATCCCCAGCCCGCCCTTTCTATCAGAGCGTGACACTGATGAACCTGAAGCCACTGGATATAGAGAAATACAAGGAGTTTGCCACAACCAAGTTTGAGGAGCGCAACAAGCATCTCGACACAGCCATCATCGGAGATCTCTTCGCCCGTTTCGGTGGGGTCACCTCGTACATCCAGCGAGTGATGAACGTCCTCTTCCTCAAGACTCCCGAGCAAGGCACCTGCACGCTGGACATGGTAGATGACGCCATCAACTACAACCTCAATATGGCTTCAGACACCTATGAGACCCTTCTGCGCCAGATGCCGGAAAAGCAGCGCAACGTCTTCATCGCCATCTCTGCAGAGGGCGAAGCAAGAAGCGTAAGGAGCGGAGCCTTCGCCAAGAAATATCATCTCCCGTCGCCAAGCTCTGTGAATTCTGCCCTAAAGGGATTGCTGGAGAAAGATTTTATCATCCAGCAGGATGATGCCTATGTGGTATATGACAAGTTCTTCGACTTATGGCTGAAAAAATACATGAAGTAAGGTCAAAAAGTATATTTGCATTCTAATTGCGATTGATAAAGAAAGAGCAGACACTTAACAAGATAAAAGGAGAGGAGAAAGCATGGAGGACAGAGAACGATTGCTAAAAGGTTGCCCAGAGTTCGACCGCCTTGCCTTTACTGTGCTGGCCATCGAAGCCTCGGCACAGAAAATGGGCATATCGCCATCTGAAATGAGAAGGCGACTGGACAAAGTGGGACTTATCAAAAATCTCATTCAGGACTGCTATGAGACATTGCATACCGAAAGCCGCGAAACCGTAGCAAACGACGTGGTCGAGGCTCTTAAAAATTGGGAGAAAGAAGAATAATGGAAAAGCATACATTATACGAAAGGATATAATTATGTTAGACTTTTTATTGTGGAACAAAATAGCACGTATCATTGCACAACTGGCAGACACGCTGCATATATCAACAGACCGGGCGCTGCAAATCTTCTACGACTCGGAAGTCTGCCAAATGCTTCACGACAAAGAACTTGGGCTGCATCTGATGAGCGACACCTATATTGTCAACGACTTGATAGAGGAGCTACGGAGAAAGCAATAGGCTGGATCGCCCTGGCGATAGAAAAAGGTACAAAGTCATGCAGGAAATGGGAGATGACGCCTCCCCTACTCTTCCTCTATATTGCCCCCGACCTTATCGTGGCGACAAGTGCTTATTTTCACCCCTTTTTATGAAGTTAACTTCGTAGGCCGATGAAGTTAACTTCGCAGGCCTACGAAGTCAATATACTTTTTCGAGCCATTTTAGTGGGTCAGCCGAGAGGGCTGGGATATCCTCCGTTTTCAGTATATAGGGTAGCACTTAACATCAAGTCCATACTTTTTACAGAACTGTTCCATCTTATCCCAATCGACGCCATTCTTCTTGACGAACCGAATGAAGTCTTCGGGATCGTATTTTCTGTGATGGGAGAAACTAATGAGGAAATACTGTTTTTTAAGCAACTCTTTCAATGCTTGAAGACTAGCTCCTTGATTTACTTTTTCTATATCAGTTTTGGGCACTACACCCATTTCTTTCTTGTATTCTTCAACATAGAATTTTCTATCAGAGAGGACTTCAGCCGTCTTATGAGAAATTGCGGAGGAGTCGCTTAAATACTTTGGAAGCTTTTTGAACTTTACTTGTGGTTGAGAATACTCCACGTTACCAAAGAGAGACACTCCTCTTTCCACGGGTGGAGTATATTCTATTCCGTAGTAGTCCGTCACTACATCTTGATAATAATAGGTATAATACTTGTATCCGCAGAAAGCAAGTGCCAATATAAGCACTACCGCCAGCAAGATCACATACTGTTTCTTTTTCATTCTTGATCGATTATATGGTCCTTATGACTTTATACTTAATGCTCCCACTTGAGAGGATGGTCAGCATGGAAGCTAAATTGTTGTATTCCAGCAGAGAACAGCGTTGCTTCTATGCGAATAGACTTCGCCTTCTTCAATGCTTTTAAAAAAGCAGACTTCTTTCGAATAAATGCGAAATCAGTACCGCTGTTGGCACCTTCATCAAAGTAAAACTTCATTAGGGAATTATTGTCGAACTTTACCGTCACATAGTTATTCCCATAATATTCATTGCCGCCAAACTGATCACTGGACAATCTCAAATACACATCAAGTCCGCCAAACTTTTTGGCTTTACGGACAACAATACACATGTCACCACCGGAAAAGGCCCCTCCATTCTCATTATAGTCACTGCAGAGAATTGCAACATAATCAGTAGAACCTCTCATCTTATCCTTGCTAGTATCGTATTGCCATTCTGATTTCACGCCTTCAGTAGGGACACTTGTCGAGTCAACATAAACTGAATCTAAAGCTACATAACCTGAGTCCACAACTGCTGCATTATCGGTAGAAGAAGTCGGACTGGTAATTGTCAAAAGTGCAGAAATAAAGAATGCAGAAAGTACGCCTATAAACAGCACTATGTATAAGAAAACAGAATGGGAAGAATAAGTACTCTTCTCCTCTACAGACTTATCAGAATGGGCATTATTCTCCTCTGCCTTACTATCTTTGTCCTTGATTTGTAAGCCATCATCAGAGGGAGTTATCGCTTCCCCATGTTTAAGAGATTCTTCCTTTTTCTTCTCATCTTTCCATTTCTGGAACTCTTCGAATTCTTTTCTTTCTTCGTCAGTCATAGTCGAAAATATACTAAAGTTTCAGCATCACCCCCAAATAATGGGATAAAAACAACAGTTTCGCTATAACAAGTTGTATCCTTGCAGTCGCTAAAACGCGATGAAACAACGATTTAAAGAGCAACTGTCATAGATGCAAAATTACGCATTTTTTCGGAGGAGACCAACACCTTTAGTGTTAAAAGTTCATTGCGGACCAATTTGATGGCACTTTTCACCCGATCATGGGCTTGGTCATTTGTTTCGCAGGATATCATTGGAGAAGCAGGCGGGCGTTTCAGCCGTCCAGCTCATATTTTGTCTCTCTGCCTTTTCCCTACAACAGGTGAAAAGCCTTCCGTGAGGCCTCCTCGACAAGGCCACCCAATATCGAAAACGTTAAACGTTAAAACGTTAATAGGGCGGGCTCGACAAGCGCACCCACCCTACCACTATATATACATAATCCCAATTACTCTTCAAACTCTACCAGCGCCTGGCGGAAAACGGAGCGTACCCGGCCCAGTATCACCAACGAATGCTCCAGTTGCATACGCAGGGAAGCCTCATCGCTGTAGAAGAACTCGCAACTGGCCGTGACCTCCGTGAGGTTGGTGTCTATGTAGATCTTTGCCAGCCTCACCTCCCGCGTGAGTTTGTTGCAGACGGTGAGGACCTTGATCTCCTCGCCTTCGCTCATCTCGTAAAACTGCGGCAGCATGACCACGAGGAAGGACGTTTCCTCCTGCTGGGTGGCAAGCACATAGAGGTGCTTCATCTGAAAGCGAAACAACACGTCGCCGTCGCTATCCACCCGCGGCTGGTAGCCCATGTCTTCCAGCACGCTGATGACCATTGATCTTTTGTCCATAAGAATGTCCTCCAGTTATGATTCGTTGTCGTCCGTCAGTTCCTCGCAGCCCTCGCTCGTATCGTCGCTATCGGCGAACTGCTCCTCGATGGCCTTCACCGCCTTGCTGGCGAAGACCACGCCAGCCTCCAGATGGGCAATCATCCGAGAGATCAAGGCCTCCAGATCCTCGCCGCCGAAGAGCTCGCGCTCGTAGCAGAGCCACATGCTATGGCCCGGGGTGAACGCCTTGACATATTTCAGCGAGGCATTGATCTTCTCCGAGAGCGCACAATATGTGGCGACATTCTCCTCGTCGTATTCATAGAAGCCTGGGAGCGCAATGGTCAGGAAGTCTTCGTCGTCCTCGTTGCACAGATAGAGAAGCGTCATGCCTTCATACTCAAACTCATAGCCGACGTCGTCGCTCTTCTCCAAGCAGAAACCAAGACGGGCAAAAGCCTCTAAGATTTTTTCTTTCATAATCGTTTACATTGATGGGTTATACGTTGTTGTTACCGAAATCCGATGCTGGCCGGCTGACCGCCCTTGTCCTTGGGCGAAAACTCCCTGTGGACGCGCTGGTATTCGCGCAGGTCGCGACTGCTGACCGAGGGGCTGCGCCCGGAGATGATCTCTTCGAGCTGCTTTTGGGTGATATTCTGCAGCGTATGCTCTCCGCAGCCTATCGCCTCGTTGAACTTCTTGCGCGCTGCCGACTTCACGATATAGTTGATGTCGCTGCAGTTGTAGCCTTGCGTCAGGTGGGCAAGCCGGTCCATGTCTATGCCCTCTTCCCTTGGCAACTTGGCCAGTTCCAGGGCAAACAGACTCTTGCGGGCCTCGTGGTCGGGCATGTCCACATAGACCAGTTCGTCGATGCGTCCCGTCCTCAGCACGGCCTTGTCGATGCGCTCGGGATGGTTGGTGGCGGCAAGGACATAGACCCCTTTGTCGGAAGCATGATTGAGCATACAGAGAAACTCGTTCACCTCGCTGTCGTAGTGCTGGTTGTTTTCGTTTCCTGTGCGACGCGGCACCATGGCGTCAAACTCGTCAAAGAAGAGCAATGCCGGCGCGTGTCTCTCCGCATTCTTGAAGACCTCGCCGATCTTCTCCTGCGTGCCGTGCACCATGGTGCTGGCCAAATCGTCCGGGACGACCTTGATAAAGTGGATGCCAACCTCCTCAGCCATTTTCTCGGCAAAGAACGTCTTGCCACATCCCGCAGGCCCATAGAAGAGCATGGAGGGAGGACGGATGCCGTAGGCGTCGGCCAGATCACGATGTTGGAGCACATTGATGAAGCCCTCCTTGACCCGCTGCTTCAGGTCCTCCATGCCGGCAATGTCGCCAAAACCATTGCCATGCTTCTTGGCCGTCGGCTGAGGCTTGGGCCTGGGCTTGCTGCTTGACTGATCGCTCGTCTGGTCGCTCGTCGGCTTCCTCCGGGGAACCGCTGACTTTCCGCCACTGATGCGGCGGAGCCATTCCTTTTCGGCTGTTGTTCTATCCATCTTTGCGTCCTCCGTTTTTCGTTTTCGTTGTACGATGTTTATGTCCGTAGTCGTTGCACGACGTTTATATTCGTTTTCGTTGACGATCTTTATATTCGTAGTCGCTGCTCGACGTCTATGTATATAGAGGGCGAAAAGCATGGAGATTCTATCAGCGCAAGTGTGTCCTACCAGTTTTTTATCCTGAAGCTCTGCTGGTTTTGACGCTAAGAAGACAACCTTTCCGATGGTAACTTCGATGATAACTTATGAGTGGCAGGGAGGGTAACTAAAGGCTGCAAGCAGATCGATTGTGTCGCTTTGATTTTTGCGCTTCCATTTTTTATTCTTACTTTTGCAGACATCATTCAGGCCCACCGGGTGAACCATCCACAAGAATTTACAAAGGTGGCAACCACGGCATTCACCTGGTGATGAAGAAATGGATGAAGAAAAGAAATAAAGAAAAGGAAGATTTGAAAATGACAAAAGGATCACTTATACTTCTATCGTCAGTCATGATACTCGTGTCAACTCTTACCTGTCGGGCTACTTGTCCCGACTCGATCCGCCAGCAAAAGATGTTGGAGGAGGAGCAAGCCTTCTTGGCCAATATGAAGCCAGGACTGCAGCATATACAGATGATGGCCGTAAGGAAAGCAATGGAAGGCAATGACACCGAACTACAGCAGATAAGGCAGAGCCGAAACCAGCCGCCTACTTTGCCGGAAGGCGTCAAGACTTTCTATCCGAGAGAGAACATCTGTCTCTTCTCTCCCAAGCATGAGACTGACCGCAAGCGCCCCATCCTGCTCTACCTCCATGGCGGAGGATGGTGCTTTGGCAGCATCAACAGTTGCGCGCGGTTCTGTGCCGCCGTAGCCCTGGAGGCCGACTGTCTGGTGGCAGCATTAGACTATCGTCTGGCACCTGCCCACCCCTACCCTGCCGCACTCGAAGATTGTCAAAGGGCAGTACGTTACCTGCAAGAGCACGCGGCCGACTGGGGAGGCGACACCACGATGATAGCCGTAGGAGGAGACAGTGCTGGGGGCAACCTGGCATTTGCAACCGCCATGTCAACATCGGGCATTTGCAAAGTGATACCGATATATCCCGTGACCAAACTCTTCACCGAGAGGACTCCTTCTTGGGAAAAGTATGCCAAGGGATATGGCAACGATGCTGAGCTCCTCGAAGCGTTCAACGCAGCCTATGCCAATCGTCAGGAGCGCAACCCGCTCGTGTCGGTAGGCCTGTGTGATGACGACGCATTGAAAACGTTGCCGCCTGCGCTATTCATATCGGCAGGCCACGACATTCTCCTGGACCAAACTGCAGAACTTGTCCAGCGCCTCCACAACCTTGGCAGACCCGTCATCTACCGCGTCTATCCCACCGCCACCCATCTATTCATAACAGTCCCAGGACAACCCATAGCCTTTGAAGAAGCCGTCAAGGACGTGAGCAGGTTTCTGAACGACCATCATGCGGCCAAGTGACTTCCACATGAGATTCATAATAGCATGAGGAGTAATTGGGTTTAGCAGAAAGTTGGCAAAATATTTGGCAATATGGGAATAAAATTATATTTTTGCAAAATTGAACAAGAGCATAACATTTAAAACAAGAAGATTATGGCAATAGAAATAAAGTCAATACCCGTCCTTCACGGTGAAGCAGCGGCTCGTTTCGTAGAAGCTGCTGATGAGGCATTGGAAAAGCGTGGTTCCATCGACTTCTCAAAACAAGTAGCCAAGGCTCGTGCCATATTAAAACGTTCAAGGTTGTACATTTAATATGTTAGAGCAGTGTGATTTCATGGAACTAACAGAGGAAGTCTTGCAGCAATGCAAAAGCTTCACCTGCAAGGATGAGGACATAACAGAGTTCTTCACCCATGACTATGCAGACTATACGTATCAGTTGCTTGGAAAATCATATTGTTTTGTCAAACCTGACACGTATGAAATTGTTTGTGCATTCACTGTAGCCAATTCAAGCGTAAAAGTAGATTCACTTCCATCTAGTCTTAGGAACAAATTGAATCGAAAAATACCTAATGCCAAGCGAAAGCCACAATATCCTGCGGTTTTAGTTGGACAATTGGCTGTTAGCGATTCTTTTAGTGGATATCATATTGGAGATGAGTTGTTGGACTTCATCAAGTCATGGTTTATTGACCCATTGAACAAAACGGGATGTCGATACATCGTAGTAGATGCCGTCAATCATCCGAAAGTCTTTGAATATTATCAACGAAACAACTTTAAATTTCTGTTTTCATCAGATAAAGAAGAGTGGGCGTTCTTACACTATAAAGACCAAGAGCCAACCACTTCCACAGAGCCTATCAGAACGCGACTGATGTATTTTGACTTGATTTATCTACGCACGAAATAGGCAAGCCATAGCGGATGATGCCGCTCTATAGACAAAATAAGTTTGTTATCAAAACGAGAAGTATGAAAAAGAATTGGATGATTTGGGGACTCGCCGCCATGGCGCTGATGTCCTCCTGTACAGACCAGAAGACCGCACCAAGCACTGCGGACAACGACACCACCAGCGTGGCCCAAGACACGGCCTCTATCGACAGCATGGACCTGACCTCCATCGCCGGCACCTATGAGGGCACCCTCCCTGCCGCCGACTGCCCGGGCATCAAGACCGTGCTCACCATCCATGCCGACAGCACCTACCAGCTGACGCAGGACTACCTGGAGCGCAAGGACGGCCACGACGAGGCCAGCGGCGTGCTGCGCGTGCTCGACGGCAAGGTACTGGTGCTCGAACGCCCGTCGAGTGGCGAGCAGACCTACTACAAGGTGAAGGACGACCAGCACGTCGTCATGACCGACTCGCTGGGCAACGAGCCCGAGGGAGAGACGGCCAAACTGTATGTGCTCACCAAGACGAAGTAGGACGCTGAGGCGTCTTTCTTCACGCCACGCAACGACCTGACGACTATATCTTTTGGGGGCTGTGTCAAACCATTGGTTTTGGCACAGCCCCCAAAGCATATACCGACAAGGCAAACGCCCCGCACGCCCCACCTATTCCCCCTCGGGCAAGGCTGGGACAATGCGACGGACGTGGCCTTCCCTGCGAGAGAGAATCAGGGGCACGCGCTCCACCACCACGACCGAGGTGTCGAGACCGAGCGCCTTGGGCTCGTCGATGCTGATCTTGCCTATGAGCGCATAGAGACTCATCAAGAGGTTGTGGCGACGGTCGAACGAGTCTTCGGGATAATAGACGCGATGGATGATGATGAAGCGGAAGTCGCCCGCCACACCATAGCGCCGCAAGGAGGGGTAGCAACTGGTCAGATCCACCCTGCCCTCTGCCACCAAGTCCTCGACGACCTGGCGCAGATAGAGACTCACACGAGGCTCTATGCGGAAACCGATACGCATCGTCACGCTATAGAGCGTGTCCTCCACCAGCGTGCTGCAACTATACTCCAGCGTATCGGGCGCATCCACATACTCCAGGTTGATGAGCCAATAGTGGTCGGCACGCTTCGGCTGCTTGTTGATGATGGAATAGATCAGTTTGTCGTCCACGGTACTCTCCTTTCCCGTATGATTGACATAGACCAGGTTGGAGGCATACTTGGGTATGCGATCGTCGGCCTTGATATCGGAGATGATCTGATAGTAGTCACTCAACGGCTTGCTGGAGATATGCTGACGGCGAATACGTTTGGCACGCACCCACACCAGCATCATGCAGAAAAGAACGCCCGCGATGAGCAACGTACACCATCCTCCGGCAAGAAACTTGGAGAGGTTGGCGGCCAGGAAGATGCCCTCTATGACACAGTAGCTGCCGACAAAGACCATGCAGAGGATGCGCGACACGCCCCTTTGGCGCAGGTAGAAGCCCAGGAGCAAGGTGGTCATCAGCATCGTGATGGTGATGGCAAGTCCGTAGGCGGCCTCCATGTGGGAGGAGTCGCGAAAGAGGAGGAGGATCAGCACCACACCGATATACATGGCCATATTGACCGCAGGGATAAACAGCTGGCCCTTGACATGAGTGGGATGCTTGATGCGCATCCGAGGCCAGAAGTCGAGGTTCATCGCCTCGCTCAAGATGGAGAACGTGCCACTGATGAGGGCCTGGCTTGCCACGATGGCTGCCCCTGTAGCCATCACGATGGAGAAGATCAGCAAGTCTTGAGGCATGATGGCATAGAACGGATTGACCGAAGCCGCCACGTCGGCATGGCAGAGGATCCACGCTCCCTGCCCGAGATAGTTGAGGATGAGCATCGTCTTGACAAAGGCCCAACTCACGGTGATGTTTCGCCTACCACAATGTCCCAAGTCGGAATAGAGCGCCTCCGCACCCGTAGTACAGAGAAACACCGCGCCCAAGACGAGAAACCACTCGGGCGACGTCGCCAGCAGCCGCAGAGCATAATAGGGATTGAGCGCCCGGATCACCTGCGGATAGGAGACGAGGCTGATCGTGCCGACCACACCCAGCAGGAGAAACCACAGCAGCATGAAGCCACCAAACGACTTGCCGATGCTCTCCGTGCCGAAGCGCTGTACGAAGAAGACGACGGTGATGATGGCCAGGGTGATGGGGAGGACGGGCAGATGTGGACTGACGCTCTCCAAACCCTCGATGGCCGTGGTCACGGTGATGGCAGGCGTGATGATGCCGTCGGCCAGCAAGGTGCCTGCTCCCATAAGGGCCAGCAGATAGATCCACTTTCTCTTGTGGCGACGCAGCAGGGCGTAGAGCGCCAGGATGCCTCCCTCGCCATGGTTGTCCGCCCGCAGGGCCACGAGGACATACTTGACGGTAGTCTGCAGGGTAAGCGTCCAGATGATGCAAGACAGCGCACCCAAGATCATTGGTTCATCCACCCTTTGGCCCACATGGAGGATGGCCTTCATCACATAGAGAGGCGACGTGCCAATGTCGCCAAAGACAATGCCCAGCGTGACAAGCATTCCAATCCACCCCATACGGTTGCAGCGCTTCTCGGCAGTGCTTCCATTTCTCAAGTTACTCATACCATGAATACAATCAATTCGTTATACCTATTTGGAAAGAAGCCGCAAAGTTATGGCTTAAACCACAGAGCCTAGAATAATTTAACATCACTTAGCGAGTTTAACGGTCGTTACACAAGCACCACCCTCGCCACTCCTCCACAAAGAAAATCGGCCATTGGAAACGACTTCTTCCGTTTCCAATGGCCGACCTGCCACTACCGCGATTCCGCGTCAATACACCTTCACCTCGTCCGTGAAGACCCACTCGCCAGGATTGTCCTCCTTGGCGGAGATACGGACGAAACGCGCCTTCTGCTTCTTGCCCTGATACGTCACCGTACGCGTACCGACCACATTGAGTCGCTCGCGGGTGTACGCCTGGTCATAGACAGGCACGAAATGGTCGCCGTCGCTGGAGATGCTGATGGTGACGCGGCTGGGATAGAACACCCATGCGCCGTCGCTCTGCATGAAATCGAGGCTGACGGTACTAAACCGCTTCTCCTCGCCCAGGTCGATGGTGATGTCGAAGGGAGCCACCGTCGTGTCGCGACGCTGCATGAATCCCTGCCAACGGCCGTCGCCATAGGACCATCCGCCACACATGCCGTCGGTCAGCGTGCCGTCGCCCTGTCCCACATACGACTGCGAGTAGGGCTGGTGATAGGTCACTCCTGCCCCGACAGCCAGATGGCGCACGGGCTTCTGCTTCTCCTTGCGGTCTCCCTTCTCCCGTCTGAGGTCGAAAGCCTGGACATGCTGCGCAGCCAGCCACGGATATTGCGCCACGACGGCAGCACTCAGCTCCTCGTAGGATCGGCTACGTCCGCTCCATCCCACTTCGGCGATGGCCAGTTCGCGGGGATAGAGCATATACTCCGCATAGTCCTCCGTCTTGATATACTCCGTCCAGAGATTGCCCTGCACACCCAGCACACGACCCGTGAAGCCATCGCCACTATAGGGCGCGGGGTCAAAGTTCCAAAGATTGCGCAGCGGCTGATAACTTCCTCCAGCAAAGGGCTCGGTGGGCGGAGCGTCCTGGTAGCGGTCCAGATAGTAGTCGCCCGGCGATAGGATCACATTGTGCCCCCTGCGCATGGCCCGCTGAGCCGCCTTGATGTCGCGCCATACCATCACGTTGACGTTCTCGCCGAGCGAAGGCGCGTGGGCAGCCAGACTGTCGTCGAGCACCTCGTCCCATCCGATGGCCTCCCTACCCTCCAGCCGGAGATAGGCGGCGATGCGCTGGATGAGATACCCCTGCAGGTCCGCCGTACTACGGAGTCCCAGCAGCCGAGCCTTGCGCTGACAGTTGGGACACGATCCCCAGCTACCCTTGCCTGCCTCGTCGCCACCGATATGGATCCACTTCGACGGAAACACCTCCATCACCTCGTCGAGGATATTGTGGAGCACGGCATAGGTCGTCTCGCTCGACGGACAGACGTCGCCCTGCGCCTCCTGGTTGCCCTCACACTTCAGTTGGGGACAAGCCGCGGTCAACTCCTCGCTATGTCCCGGCATCTCGATCTCGGGCACGACCGTGATGCCTTTCTTGGCAGCATAGGCCACCAGTTCGCGCATCTCGTCCTTCGTATAGAAGCCTCCATAGGCCCCGGGGTCCCCCTCCCTCATATAGCGGCGGTCGTTGTCGATCCACCATTTCGTCCAGTCGCTCTCCGTGCGCCATGCCGCCTTCTTCGTCAGTTCGGGATAGCGGTCTATCTGCATGCGCCATCCTCCCGCGTCGGTGAGGTGGAGGTGGAGGCGATTGACCTTGTAATGGGCGAGGACATCCACCTGCTTCTTCAGAAAACTCAGCGGGAAGAAATGGCGGGAGATGTCGATCATGCAGCCACGCCACTCATAGCTCGGCCAGTCCTCGATATCACAGACGGGCAGCAGGTCTCCCTTGCGGAGCTGGCTGATGGTCTGTGTGGCATAGAAGAGGCCTGTGGAGTCGGCATAGGCCACCCGCATCGTGTCGGGCGTGATATGGAGTCGGTAGTACTCCTTGCCGTGGCCTGCCCCAGAAGTCTCCTCCATCAGGACGACACCCTTTTGCGGATTGAAAGTGCCCTTGCCAAAGACGGCCTGCTTCGGCTGCGGCAACAGTTGCTGTGCGCCGACGGGAGTGACGGCAGCAGAGAGCGATACGGCGGTCAGTGCCGCCAGGATAGTATTTCTTTTCATAACCTTTGCAATGGTCAAGTGATGGTAAAGAAGTATTGCACGCGTCAGTCGATGAAGCGGCGGGTGATTTTTTCATAGGCGTCGATGCGGCGGTCGCGCAGGAAGGGCCACCAGCGGCGCACATTCTCGCTATGCTTGAGGTCGATGTCGAACAGGCGCAATGCCTCCTCGCTGTCCGACCCCTGCCAGAGGAGTTCGCCCTGAGGCCCAGCCACAAAACTGGATCCCCAAAACTGGATGCCACCCGAGCAGGCCTGTCCCTCCGTCTTGCCTACGGGCGAAGGCTCGAAGCCCACCCTGTTGACAGCGACGACAGGAAGTCCGTTAGCCACAGCATGGCCGCGCATCACGGTGGTCCACGCCGTGCGCTGGCGCTGCTGCTCCTCCTCGATGTCGGAGGGTTCATAGCCGATGGCCGTCGGGTAGATCAGAATCTCTGCCCCCTGCAAGGCCATCAGGCGCGCTGCCTCAGGATACCACTGGTCCCAGCAGACCAACACGCCCAAACGGCCCACACTCGTGTCGATGGGACGGAAACCGAGGTCGCCAGGAGTAAAGTAAAACTTCTCATAGTAGGCCGGATCGTCGGGGATGTGCATTTTGCGATACTTGCCCGCGATCGTTCCGTCGCGCTCTATCACCACGGCCGTATTGTGATAGAGACCTGCCGACCGGCGCTCAAAGAGCGACGTGACGATGACGACGCCCAGACGTTTCGCCAGTTCACCATAAAACTGAGTCGATGGACCGGGGATCGGCTCCGCCAAGTCGAAGTTGGCTACGTCCTCCGTCTGGCAGAAGTAGAGCGAGTTGTGCAACTCCTGTAGTACGACGAGCTGTGCCCCGTCCTGGGCCAGTTGCTCCACGGAGGCAGCCAGACGGCGCATGTTGTCCGCCACGTCGGCGGTATTGTGTTGTTGTACGATTCCTATTTTCATTGTGAGTCTTGTGATATGTTCTACGATATGAGGGCCGACGGTGCTTTTCCTCCGCCCCAGTCCCTTCGGTTTATTCCCCTCCTTGGCCCACGCCTACGGGGATCTGCATGGTCAGGCAGTGGAGCGATCCGTGCTGCTGGATGACGGCCCGCGCGTCCACTCCCACCACCTCGTGATCGGGGAAGGCCTCGCCGACCACCTGCAGCGCCTCGGCGTCGTGGTGTGGCTGGTCGTAGGTAGGCACGATGACTGCCCCGTTGACAATCAGGAAATTGGCATAAGTGGCTGGCAAGCGATTTTCCTCCTCGTCGAGGATGGCATCGGGCATTGGCAAGCGCAGCAGTCGGTAGGCCACTTCGGCCTCGCAATTGATGGCCTGCAGGTCGGCCTCCATGGCCTTCAGGTCGGCATACTGCGGATCGGCCTCATCGTCGCAACCCACATAGAGCAGCGTATGGCCCGGCGCACAACGCACCAGGGTGTCGATATGGCCGTCGGTATCGTCGCCATCCAAAGATCCATGACCGATCCAATAGACCCGATCCACGCCGAAGGCCTGTCGAAGCCGTTCGTCCAGGTCACCCTGCGTGAGGGGCTGGTTGCGATGAGGGGCCAACAGACAGACCGAGGTCGTGAAAAGATGGCCCTCGCCATCAGCCTCAACCGATCCTCCCTCCAACACGAAGTCGTCCCAATGGTCCATCGGACAGCGGAAGACTCCCTTTCCCTGGAGCACGCGCCCCAGCTGGTTGTCCTGGTCGCTGGCAAACTTCTCGCCCCAGCCATTGAAGCGGAAGTCCATCATCCGCAGCCGTCCCCTGCCATCGGAGAGCGTCAGCGGCATCGTGTCGCGCGCCCATGTGTCGTTGTATTCGGCCTCTATCCAGCGTATCGCCTCCAGCGCACGATCGCTCAACCGACCTGCCAACCACGCTCGTGCCGCCGCCGTATCGCGCGCCACGAGCCACACGGCCTCATACCTGGCAATGGCCTCAATAAACTCGACATAAGTCTGGCGTATCTCGTCGAGGATATAGGCCCAGTCGGTCTGCTCGTCGGGCCACACCAGCACGACGGCCTCCTGCTCTGCCCACTCGGGCAGCAACTGGAAAGCCGCATCGGGAGTCTTCTCTCTTATCATGATCTGCTTGTTCCTTATTCCTATTGGTGATTGTGTAGGTGCAAATTTAGCAAAAAAAGCCGACACGGCCAAAGAAAAGGAGGGTTCACGCTGCAATTGCGCAGCTTTTTGCCCCGATGCCCATCCACAAACCACAGTAAATGGAGAAAAGCCACGGGGGAAGTATGATTTTTTTGCCGTCTGATGATGGGTATCTCAGAAATTTTGTGTAAGTTTGTGGCCGAAATATTTACTCATCTTAAACAACCGATTTATGATCAATCGCTTATTGAAATTTCTGGATGCGTCGCCCGTCAATTTCCTCGCCGCGCGCAACATAGCCTGTGAACTCGAACAGAACGGCTACCGCCGCCTTGATCCTCAGCAGCCCCTCGGCGAACTGAAGGCTGGCGACAAGGTCTATGTGACGAAGAACGACTCTTCGGTCTATGCCTTCCGCCTGGGTCGCAAACCGCTGGCCGAGACGGGATTCCACATGATTTGCGCCCATAGCGACTCCCCCACATTCCGCGTGAAGCCCCATGCCGAGATGACGGGTGAGGGCAGACTGGTGCGCCTGAACACCGAGGTCTATGGTGGCCCGATCCTCTCCACATGGTTCGACCGTCCGCTGACGCTCGCTGGCCGCGTCATCGTGCGTGGCAAGGATGCCATGTCGCCCGAGACAATGCTGATGCACGTCCGTCGTCCGCTGCTCCAGATCAGCAACCTCGCCATCCACTTCAACCGCCAGGTCAACGACGGCGTGAAACTGAGCAAGCAGAAGGATATGCTTCCCCTCCTGGGATTGATCAACGACGAACTGGAGCAGGGCAACCTGCTGATGAACGTCATTGTCGAGGAACTCAGCAAGCAGCGCCCCGTCAGCCACGAGGACATCCTCGACTTCGACCTCTACCTGGCCGACACGCAGCCCGCCTGCACCTTCGGCGTCCACGACGAGTTTATCTCCTCGGGCCGCCTCGACGACCTGTCGATGTGCTTTGCCGGACTCGAGGCTCTGATTGCAGCTCCCGAGAGCGACACCACCCAGGTGCTCGCCATCTTCGACAACGAGGAGACGGGATCGCAGACCAAGCAGGGTGCTGGCAGCCCCTTCCTGGCTTCGATGCTGATGCGTATTGCCCGTCAGCAGAGTGGCACGGAGGAAGCCTACTGGCAGGCGGTGGAGCGCGCCTTCATGATCTCCGCCGACAATGCCCACGCCTTCCATCCCAACTACGCCGAGAAGTACGACCCGACCAACCACCCCATGCTCGGTGGAGGTCCCGCCATCAAGTTCAACGCCTCCCAGAAGTATGCCAGCGACGCCGTCTCTGCTGCCATCTTCGCCGAGATCTGCCGCAAGGCGGGTGTGCCCTGCCAGCGCTTCGTCAACCACAGCGATGTGGCAGGCGGTAGCACCCTGGGCAACATCCTGGCCTCCACGGTCCCCCTGCGTGGTGTCGATATGGGCAATGCCATCCTCGGCATGCACAGTTGCCGCGAGACAGGCAGCGTAGCCGACCATGAGTACTGCGTCCGTGCCTTCACGGAGTTCTATTCCCTGTAGCCTCCTGCCACCCTCAACACCCGCCCCCGTCGGACGGCTGAGGGTCCAGATAAAAAACGATCGGCCATTGGAAATCATTTCTCATTTCCAATGGCCGATGATTATTTCAAGGGCAATATCCCAAAATCATTCTGACATCATCCCGAAGACTTCCCGAAAGCATCCCGAAGAAACAGCCTATGCGGAGCGTCCCGATTTCGTTACATCGCAATCGCTACTTGTTCATCAGTTTGCCAAACAGCGTGAGCATCTGCATGACGGTGTCCTTGCTACCGACGGGTATCTTCAGGTGGGCCTCACCCGTCTCCTTGTCGGTCTCCACGATGCTATCGACCAACTGCTGAGTGGCCTCAGCCGACTTGAGTGTTTCGGCCAGTCCACTAAAGAAGGAAACACCCTGACTGACTAATTGCTGGGGATGGGGCGAAGCATGATGGCTGGAAGGCCGTTTCTGCGCACCGTCCTGTGCCTTCGTTGCCGCCTGTCCTTGAGAAGGATCGTGACTCGCAGGAGGCTCCTGGTCTGCAATAGCCCCATGGTCTGCTGAAGGAAGCTGCCCCTCGGAAGACTGGTGGGTTGCTAAAGATTCATGCCCTACCGAAGACCCATGCGCTACTGAAGGCTCATGGTCTACTGAAGGCTCATGATCCACAAACGATCCCTGATCTACAGAAGATTCATCGTCTGCCTCCGATGCGTCAGCGAGCGCTTCGTCCAAAGAGGCCTCCATAGACGTCTTTCCCTTCTGTTCTTGCTCCACCTCTTCGTCCACATACTCCACCTCGGGAGCGTCTGGCGTTGCCTCCATGATAACTGCGAGGTCGTCCATGAGTTTCTTAAACTTGCTCTCATCGACAAACACGGTGTCTGCACCGCCGTCCAAGACTCCCTCAAACATCGACTTCTTAAACCGCAGTTTGTTGATCATGCCCTCCTCGATAGAAGCTTTCGAGACAAGGTTGATGATCTGCACGGGCTTCTCCTGTCCAAGACGGAAGATACGGGCAACACGCTGTTCAAGGACAGCAGGATTCCATGGCAAATCCATGTTGATGAGTGTGCTTGCCACCTGGAGGTTGAGACCCGTAGATCCTGCATCAGTGGAAAGAAACACCCGACTCTCGGGAAGTGTTGTGAAATCATCTACCAGTTCCCCGCGCCTCTTCGACGGCACTCGCCCATTGAGATACTCATAGCGTATGCCCCGCTTGTCCAGTTCCATCGCCACCAGACGGGTCATGCGCTCCCATTCGCTGAAGACGACCACCTTCTCGTCCCCACTCTCCAAGACATTGTCCAGCAGGTTCATCACCTCCGCTATCTTGACATCACTACGCGTCGTGAGATTTTGTTCCAAGATAAAGGTGCTGTCGGCCACCATCCGCATCTGACTCAGCAACTTGAGCACGCGCAGCCTGTCCTGCTCCGTCATGTAGTGGTATTTGCGATACTTGTTCAGGATCACCAACAAGTCCCACTTAAACTCCGAGTGGAGATCGTCCTGGCGTTGAGTCATCGGGACCAGCACAAACTGGTCGCTCCGCTTGGGCAACTGCAGGCGCACGCCTTTCTTCGTCCTCCGCAACAGTCGGTTGCTGACGGCCTCGCCAATGGCGTTGAGATCCTTATAGCCCATGATACCACCCGTCTCGGGATGGAGCAGGATGTGCTGGTCGCGAAACTGGTAGTAAGGTCCGAGACAAAACTGGTCCACCAGTTCCATGTTGGCATAGAGCTCCTCCAACTTGTTCTCCATCGGCGTGCCAGACAGCAAGACCGCATAGCGCGACGCTATCTTGCGGGCGGCACGGGAGATCAGCGTGTCCCAATTCTTCAGCCGCTGTATCTCGTCCATGATCAACACGTCGGTATCCAACTTGCCCAGATGTCTGACGTCGTTGCTCATCGTGTGGTAAGAGACAATCTTGTAGGGTGCGGGCGCCTTATACAGTTTGTCGCGCTTAGCAGGAGTGCCCTCTACGACCACCACCTTCGGAATGGTCAAGCCGTCCTCCACGCCTTTCCCACTACTCTCTACCCTGTCACCGCCCGTGAATCGTTCTATCTCCCGCTTCCACTGGTATTTCAGCGACGTGGGACAGACCACCAGCACCTGCTCAGCCATGCCCTCACGCAGATAGACCTCTGCCGAGGCGATGGCCTGCAACGTCTTGCCCAGTCCCATCTCGTCGGCAATGATGGCCTTGCCGGCACGCACGGCGAAGCGCGTCCCCTCCTTTTGGTAGGGATAGAGCGGTACGGTGAGCATTTGGTCGAGATATTCGTCCGTGTATTTTTCCTCCAACAACCGGCAACGCTTGATCCGGTCACGCCGCTCCAGGACATAATCGAGGGCGTCGTCATAGCAGCGAAAGTCGGGAGCAATGGCCTTGGCAGCCTGAACGAACACGTCAAAGCGGGCATAGGCATCCTCGCGAAGCACACCCAACTCGTCAAAATAGTCTTTCGCCAATCGCTCCAGCATTTCCCGACCATGGTCGCCGATGCGTATCTTCACCCTGCGCGGCCCTTTATAGTCGATATAGACCGAACTATAGTCGGGCTCTGCCACCTGCACCTTCTTGCGCTTCTTCCTCACCCAGAGTTTCACGGCCTCCATGTGCTTACAAGTGCCGAGCTGCGAAGTCTTGAAGTCATAGCAGGAGCAGTAGTTCCACTGGCTGTCCTTCCCCCGATATACCACCTTGTATTCGCTTCTCGTAGCCGCATTGACCACCCGAAACTCTCCCGGAGCATACTGTTCGTCCACCATCCGTATGGCAAAGGTCTCCTTCTCGGCCTGCAGCTTTCGCAACGCGATCTGCCACTCCTCGAGCTTCATGCCCGCAGGCTTCTGCATATTGTTTATTTTCGGCATCACCACCTTGGCTCGCTTGTGCCGGCCCTTCGTCTTCTTGGCGCCTTGGGCTGTCGCCTTCCCTCGCCTTTTGCCCCCGCCCTTTTCAGGGCTTGAAGCTTCCACTGGAGATTGTTCTTCTTTCCTCTCTATAGGTACCTTTTTCATGGTGCTCATGATGTTCTAACAGTATTAATGTGACTATTCGCTGACTTTATTTCCATGCGCTGCCTACGCCTCCTTCCAGTCATCAATCGTTCCCGTCCGCGACGAGAAACTGACGCCCACGCGATGGACGGGACGGGAGTCGGCCTCATAGGGGCGCGCATACCCCTTCTCCTCTATTTGGCACAAGGCGTCGTCCGCCGTGCCGTCGAGCTTAAACTCAAAGATATACACGCCCATGGGCGTCTCGACGATGCAGTCGGCCCGACCCTCGCTCTGCTGCTTCTCCGTAAGCACGAGGTAAGTACTGAGGATGCGGAAGATAAGGTAGAAGGTATAATGGAAATAACGTTCTTTCTCCGTCTCCATGTCCTTCCGACGCATCGAGTAAGGAATGCTGGCAAAGAAGGCCGTCAGGCTCTTGCGCCATGTGTCGAGGTCATCGCGCAAGAGAGCACGCGTCAGTTGTATCGCCAAGGTGTTCGCCGACTCCTTCGTGCCGAGATAGTTGGAGGCAATCAGCGTGAGGAAACCCTTTTTCACCTCGTTGTTAGGCAGATCGAGCAGGTAGGAGTTGGAGAAGCGGTCGTAGTCCTTGATGGTCAGATAACCGCTCTGATAGATCATGGGCAACGGGCGCTCCACGTCCGCTCTGTAGTCGATAAAATCCGAGGTGTCGTAATACTTCCCCGTCAGTTCGTTGAGATTCTCATCCGTATGGTGGAGCAGGCGGACCAGGTAACTGGGCGTACCCGTGCGAAACCAATAATCCTGGATATCCCTTACGCTAAGCGCATTGAGCAGACTAAAGGGATTGAAGATATCCGTTTTCCGCTTACTGAAATGATAGCCGTCATAATGCCGCTTCAGCAACAAGCGCACCTCCTCGGGGCTCACCCCCATCTCGTCCGCCATGGCGTCCATCTCGTCATGAAACGTCCCCTCCAGTTCCGCCTCCGTGATACCGCAGACCGCCTCATAGGCCGCACTCATACTGATATCCTCCGGCTGGTTGAAACCGCTGAACACACTCACCTGCGAAAACTTCGTCACACCCGTGAGCAGCACGAAGCGCAAGTCTTGATCTGCAGCCTTGAAGGCAGAGTAGAAACCCTTGAGCGTCTCGCGGTTGATGTCTTCTACCAGCACCTCCCTGCCATTGCCTACTACTTCCGTCCTTCCCGAGTCGAGCACATCGAGCAGCGGCTTGTCATACTCATCAATAAGCACCACACACTGCTTGCCCGTCACCCTGTGCACATGGGCGAGCAGATCGACAAAGCGCTTGCCATCGTCGAAGTTGGGATTTCCCTCGTAGCCATACTGCTTCTCCCATTCCTCTATGATACCCCGAATCAGTTTGGGTAGCGTGTCCCCACCCTTCGTATAGTTCGTACTATTGAAGTCGATATGGAATACAGGATATTGTTCCCACTCCTGCTCCAAGTCCTCGATAGCCAGACCACGAAACAACTCCCGCTCCCCACCGAAATAATACTTCAGCGTAGAGACGAGCAAGCTCTTGCCAAACCGACGAGGACGGCTCAGAAAGTAAATCTTACCCTCCGTCACCATCTTGTGCAGCAAGGCCGTCTTGTCCACATAGACAAAACCGCCGTCAACAATACTCTTAAAATCCTGTATGCCGATGGGATACTTCATACGCAAACCCTTTTTTGTAAATCAATTCCTTCTCCGCTACACATCCTGCCTACGCCTCCCTCCAGTCGTCAATCGTTTCCGTCCGCGACGAGTTTTTACAAGAGGCAATCAGCGTGAGGAATCCCTTTTTCACCTCATTGTTGGGCAGATCGAGCAGGTAGGAGTTGGAGAAGCGGTCGTAGTCCTTGATGGTCAGATAACCGCTCTGATAGATCATGGGCAACGGGCGCTCCACGTCCGCCCTGTAGTCGATAAAGTCCGACGTGTCGTAATACTTCCCCGTCAGCTCGTTGAGGTTCTCATCCGTATGGTTGAGCAGGCGGACCAGGTAACTGGGCGTACCCGTGCGAAACCAATAATCCTGTATATCCCTAACGCTAAGGGCATTGAGCAGACTAAAAGGATTGAAGATGTCCGTCTTCCGCTTACTGAAATGATAACCGTCATAATGCCGCTTCAGCAACTGGCGCACCTCCTCGGGCCTCACTCCCATCTCGTCCGCCATGACGTCCATCTCGTCATGAAACGTCTCCTCCAGTTCCGCCTCCGTGATACCGCAGACCGCCTCATAGGCCGCACTCATACTGATATCCTCCGGCTGGTTGAAACCACTGAACACACTCACCTGCGAAAACTTCGTCACACCCGTGAGCAGCACAAAGCGCAAGTCTTGGTCAGCAGCCTTGAAGGCAGAGTAGAAACCCTTGAGAATATTACGATTGAGTTCCTCGATCCGTAGGTTGTTGCCATTGCCATCCGTCGTCCGATAGTCCGTGTCGAGCACATCCAGCAACGGTTTGTCATACTCGTCGATGAGCACCACACACTGCTTTCCTGTACGCTCATGAACAAAAGCCAACAACCTGGCAAAACGCTCCCCCACGCTGAGACGATCGTCACCCGTCATTCCGTACTGCCTCTCCCAGTCCTCAACACACACATCCAGTTTGTTCTGCAACGTGCTGCCCTGGGTGAAGTCGCTGCCATTGAAGTCAATATGAAAAACAGGATATTGTTCCCACTCCTGCTCCAAATCCTCGATGGCCAGACCTCGAAACAACTCCCGCTCCCCACCGAAATAATACTTCAGCGTAGAAACGAGCAAGCTCTTGCCAAACCGACGAGGACGGCTCAGAAAGTAAATCTTTCCCTCCGTCACCATCTTGTGCAGCAAGGCCGTCTTGTCCACATAGACAAAACCGCCGTCAACAATACTCTTAAAATCCTGTATGCCGATGGGATACTTCATTCGCAAACCCTTTTAGTTTGCAAAGATAGTGCAAATCGAAGACAATACAAAAAGAATGTGATTCTTTTTTATTGTTGAGATGCAGCCTATCTTATCCAAAGATAGTGCAAATCGAAGACAATACAAAAAGAATGTGATTCTTTTTTATTGTTGAGACGCAGCCTATCTTATCCAAAGATAGTACAAATCGAAGACAATACAAAAAGAATGTGATTCTTTTTTATTGCCCCAAAACCTTGCAAATCCGGATAAAAACTAATAACTTTGCACCGTGTAAATACTAATAACACCGCACTGGGTATTTACTAATAACCCTGCACTAGGTATTTACTAATAGACACCCATCATGTACATACTAATGGGCAGATTAAAGTTGAAAGAATGGCAAGTATTCAAGAAAAGTTAGCAGATTCACTGAGCGTACTCAAGAAATATCAGGACGAGAACAACAGTGACATCATTCAGGGCATGAAGACCTTGGGCGAGACACATACAAAGCGTCTTATAGATAATGGTTACTTAGAACAAGTAATCAAAGGATGGTATATGCCTACCATGCCAGGGATGGAAGGAGACACAACCGTGTGGTATGCTTCCTATTGGAAATTCATAGTAGCATATTCCAACAACCGTTTCGGAGACAACTGGTGTCTTACTCCAGAAGAATCACTTGATTTCTATGCCGGAGAGACAGTAGCCCCTACTCAATTGATAATCCGTTCATCAAAGGCAAGCAACAATATTGTAAGTTTGAAGCATGGTGACTCGATGCTGGACATCACAGCAACAATGCCAGCACATATTGTAGTTGAGCAAAGATATGGATTAAGGCTCTACCCTTTGGCAGAAGCTTTGGTTTTCTGTACACCAACATATTTCAGCAGAAACTCAGTCAATGCCCGGACCTGTTTGTCTTTGGTTGGCGGAGCTGATGAAATCCTCAAAGTGGTGGCCGACGAAGGAAACTCTTCCAGAGCCTCAAGACTTGTTGGTGCTTTCAGAAACATCGGGCGAACTGACGTTGCAGAAACTATTCTACAATTCATGACGAGACTTGGCCACGAGTTACGCCCAGAGGATCCTTTTGAAGACACGACGCCCAGCCTATCAGGAACAAGTAGGAACACTTCACCCCATGCCATCAGGATCAGGCTGATGTGGCAGAAGATGAGAAAGCAAATACTCGACCTTCCACTCATTGCCCCCACACAAAGCCAAACCACAGAGGCAATACTAAGCAACATGGATGACAACTATATACGCGACAGTTACCATTCGTTATCCATTGAAGGCTATCGGGTTACAGAAGGACTTATCGAACGCGTTCACTCTGGCGAGTGGAATCCGGAAGACGACAAGATTGATGCAGATCGCAAGAACGCTTTAGCAGCACGAGGCTATTACCAGGCATTCCAACAGGTCAAAGAGAGTGTCAAGGCAATCCTTCAAGGAGCCAATGCCGGCAATATCGTCAGCAGAGACTTTGACAAATGGCACTTTGAAATGTTCCAGCCTTGCATTACTGCCGGCATTATCAAACCCTCAGACCTTGTAGGCTATCGATCCCATCAAGTGTATATTCGAGGTTCCAAGCACACGCCTCTTCCACCAGAAGCCCTCAGAGACGCCATGTCTGCGCTCGCCGAACTCATGGAATCAGAGGAAGACGCGATCGTCAGAGCCGTATTAGGCCATTTTTTCTTCGTGTATATCCATCCTTACATGGACGGAAACGGTCGCACAGCCAGATTTATCATGAACGCGATGCTCGTCACAAGTGGTCACCCGTGGAGGATTATCACAGTTGAAGAAAGACAGTCATACATGGCAGCACTTGAAAAAGCAAGCATTCATGGCGATATCACCGACTTTGCACAAATCATCTGCTCATAGCAAACGCTATCATTCCAGCCGCCAGATTTTGGTGTCAGACCGTATTTTGCCACTAAAGATTTTGGTATTAGGCAGTATTTTGCCGCCAAAGATTTTGGTATTAGGCAGCATTTTGGCAAAATAAATTTTGGTATCAGGGATTTTCCATGTGACTCAGATAGGTTTCAACTCGATTATGTGTTACTATCGAGGCGACATTTTCATACTACATTCTCCGCAAGTTGAAAATCTTGGGAATTTTGAATTGAAAATCTTGGGAATTTTGCACCTTAATATACAATCCACAGTTTCGCAAGTTCCAATGGATTTTATTCTGTTTATCGCCGTATCTATTTTCCGAGTGGCACATCGTGCCACAGCTTTGCATTCAGATAAAGCAGTCGAGAACTCGTTCTCGTAAGGCTTTGTATGGATGAAAAGCAAGTCGAAGACTCGGAAAACAGATACGGGGTTTATCTCGATTTTTGTCTAAATTCCACCCAGCATCAGGTTTTTGTCTAAGACCACCCAATAGCAGGTTTTTGTCAACCAACACCCACAGCCCATTAAAAGGGCAAAGTCCCTCTCGGCACTCCATAATCCGTACAACTCTCCATTCCCTCAATCTCTTTCCACGCCTCATGCAAATACACATTCACATCCTCAGGCAGTTTTCCTTCTTTCGCCAACTTCTCAAACTCCTCTGTCAAGTCTCTTATGGCATATTCCGGACTATACATATCATCAAAATACTCCCAGTGCCTATCCATCACAAAGTGTCTGCACATGGATTTCGTCAGTTGCAGGAACATCAATGCTGCCGTCTGGTATTCTCCAACGGCAAGCAACGTCTCAATATTCTTGTTCTCTTCCAACATCAGCTGCCAGATGCTATAACAATCCCAATCCACATTTCTTCTGTTGAAGATACGCTGTTCATAGTCCTTGTTCAGTGGTATCAGTGACTTGGCCTCCTTCTCTGCCTCCAGCATCTGTCGCTCTTTCTCCCGTCGTCTCCGTTCAGCATCTCTTGCAGCGCGTTCTTCTTCGTCATTCATCTCTCGCTCGATCTTCAATGGCTCTCCCGCGAATTTCTTGCTTGGTGCCAACATCTGTATATTGTTCTGCACTCGTTTGAAGCCATCAAACCGTGACAGATGCGTAAAGATATATGTGAAGACCTCTTCTCGCTTCTCTTCGTTGTTCCATGCTGCCACACTATCTACCAATGCAGCAAAGCTCGCATAGATCAGTTTGCCGATACGTAGCTTGTAATCATTCAGATAGTCTCTAATGTCCTCCCTATATATCAGCAATGGCAGATGTTCGCACAGCCCCATCGCAATGGCATACGCAGCGTCAGGCCTCCCTTTCGCCAACACAGCCGGTATCGACTTCTTCTTCCAGCGCTCCAGCAGCCGCAGCATATACAAGAAATCCTCCTTGTTCTCAGGGCGAAACTCCACCTCCTGCTTGAAGTACTCGGCGTAAGCCTCCTCCAAATCCACCGTCAACCCCTTCGGGATATAATCTATCTTCGGACGCGCCATACAGCTCCTCCGCCTTCTCGCCTCCGCCATCTTCTCGGCCCTCTTTTCCCAGACCAGACGCTGCGCTTCCTCTTCGCGCACCTCCTCCAGCAACTCCCGAAACTCCTCCGTCTCCATCGTCTCGGTGCACAGAAGCTTCCTTACCGCCCTGTCCAGAAACCGCCTCCAAACCTTATGATTGCTCTCATTCACACAATCAGGGCAAGCCACACCTCGCCTGCCCCATGCCCTTTCAAACAGACCGAACTCCCAATCGTATAGTTTAGCCATAATAATTACTATTTTTCTGACAAGAATCCTTTAATCTTTCTAAGACTCATTCCAAAGGCTTCATGAATCGCCACTTGAGGCACACCATTTTTGCTTAGAAAACGAACCAAGGATGATTCAGTATAGTCTTCATTCTTCAATTCAAATACCCCGAACAACAATTGGCAGTAGTCAATCACATGAGTAGCAGATATTATACTTTTCACCTTTGCTTTGTCATATATCGTTTTGATATCAGAAGGCGACAAGCCCTGAAAGGCCTTTGCCAGTGACTGTATCTTCTGCTTATCGCCAGAGAAATTGCTTTCAAAATTCTCGGAAAATATAGACATAAGCGTTAATACTTCATCTTCATCAGGAAGCTCGACCTCGACTTTTTGAACAAATCGTCTCCAAACCGCAGGATCAAGAAGAGACTGATGATTAGTTGCAGCGATAAGCACACAACTTGATGGCATAGAGTCAATATTTTGAAGAAGGCTATTAATAACACGCTTCAATTCACCTAACTCATGACTGTCATCACGAGCCTTTGCTATTGCATCAAACTCATCCAGAAACAATATACACGGAAAGCTACTAGAGTATTCAAATATCTTTCGAATATTCTTTGCGGTACTACCCAAGAGAGAGGACACAATACCATCCAACCTTGCTATAACCAAAGGCAACCCAGTTTGCTCACAAATATAATTTGCAATACTGGTCTTGCCACAGCCAGGCTTACCATATAAAAGAAGAGTTTTCTTAATGTCGATACCCGCAACCTCAAGCTTTGACATGTTTTTAACAAGATCAACAAACTCTTTTATTTGTTTCTCCACCAAAGGAGATAGCACAATTTTTTGCCGATGCGAATCTGAAGGCACTACCTCTACTATCTGAAGCCGACTGTCCGAATCCAAGGGAATCGTCCTCAGAGCATCAGCTATCGCAGCAGAATGCGGAACAGAAGTTTCAAGCTTCTGACGTATACATTTTGCCAAAGGGGACTCACCCTCCTTGTCAAGCCTATCGGCAAGCCGATTTGCATAACTAATGATCTTTCTATGATCATTGGCTAGACCACCTTCTATTATTCTTAGTACCTCTGTATTCATACAAATCTTTATTTGCGTACAAAGTTAACAAAAACACTTCAAACAGAAAAGTGCTCGGTCACACACCTTCGCAGCTGGTGAACGGCAATGCTCCGTTTTTTGAGGCGTTTTTTGGCGTTTTAATCGATTTTGAACGCGAATGCTCCGTTTTTTAAGCCTCTTTTAACCCCTTTTCCGCATCGAAAGTGAGTGGACACAACCATCTCGAGTGGGTGGGAATGCTCCGTTTTCGCCAATATAAACCTAACAGTTGCATTTTCTAAACATTTACATATATAGTAGCAATATATTACACACCTTGATTTCACTCTATCACTCCTCTTTCCCTAAACTCAATAAACCTTGAATTGAAAAGTCTATCTGGTACTTTCATTTTCATAAGTTCGAAGAAATCCTTATCATGTGTTGTGAGTACAATCTGTTTGTCAAGTGAGAAAGCTACGTTTCTAAGCAAATCAATCATTGACAGTATATTAATGTCATCAAGAGCCTGCACAGGGTCATCAATAAAAATACATCCTAAATCATCTTTCTTGTCAGTCTTTGCAAATAGAGCCTTCGCCATAAAAATACAGAAAGATAGTATGTTTATTTGTGCAGTACTAAAGTATAGATTCGGCACAATGCTGTCATGGTCGTCTTTCTCTGAATACATCAACACATTTAGTCTTGGATCCTTAAGACTAAAGTCACATTCAAAACTTATCCTTTTGTATTCAGGATGAGGATCTATTGTATTATATAGCTTATTGATAATATCCAATTTGAAGAAGCCATTTACAAAATCTTTAAGGTATTTTTCCAACCTTGTTTTTTCTAGATCTACAATTTCCTTATTTTTTATATACTTTTTTCGTTTACTTTCAACAACATCATACTGTTTTTTGAGACTTTCATTCTCAGAATATTTACCAACAACACCTATTATTCTGATATATTCCTTGACCACTTCCGACTTATCACTCAAGTCGCTCCGTCGTTCATGTGATTTCCTTATAGCTTCTTGATATACTGTATTAATCTGCTCGCTGTCCATTGGCAGGGATATAGATTCCATCAGACACTTTGTCTTCAAGAAATTATACGTCCCTGTCAACCTTTCTTTCACTTCTGTATATTCCGAACTAAACGATATCTGTCTTTGTTGTAGTGATATTACCTTTGATTCATCAACACCTTCTTCCTTTAACTTTGAAATCTCGGCATTGGCGTCATCAATTTCTTTTTTCCATTTAACTGATTCAGCAAGAGCCTCTTCTTTCTGTTTTTTCCAATCATCTAATTTGTATTGTGAAATATCATCAGTTCCTGCAGTATGTAGATATTGCGTAAAAAATGTATCAGCATTTAATTGTGCAATTGTCATATCGCATTTTTTAATATCTTCACGCAATTTATCCATTGCTTCTATCAATTTAGCCAATTCTGTTTGATTATGGGCAAGTCGTGATTTTTGGTTATTCAACTCACAGTTTATATTCTGATTGGCTTTTTCATATTTATTGCGCACTTCATCCTCTGTGCAATCCTTAAATTCTGAGAATCTTTCAGTGAATGTAGCCTCGTCTTTTGTTTTATCCGATAGCAATTGTTTGAGTTGATTATTTATATTCTCCCTATCCTTTTTTACCTTAGCTATCTCTTCAACAGTTTTGTTTATATGTTCCTCAACTTCATCAGTTAACTTATCAAGTTGATTGCGTAATCCATGCTCAATGTCCTCAACATCCTTCCTTGCGCTATCCCTTTTCTCAACATCTTCTTTCAGCGATGACGACAAAACAGTATTTTCAGATATCGCAACCAGAAGATTTTCATGTTGCTTATAATCACAACCACACAGAGGACATTTACTGCCTTTTATATGTTCCACAATGCTTTGAGACGAAGCGAGAAGATTTTGTAAAATGTCGCTCAATCTTGATTCTTCCTCCACTCTATTCTCGATATCCTTCAAGGCTTTGTTGGCAGAATCAAGTTTTCCTCTTATCTCTAATAGTTTGCGTGTATCTTCCTCATACAAGTTAGGAATTACAACAAACTCTTTTTTTCGTAAACCTGTTACAAACTTTAATAATGCCGAACGTCTTTGTTCAAGTATACTTATACTTTCAGGCAAGTGAAAGTACGTATTTTTTATAAGTGATTGAGAATGAGATAAGTTTTTATCTCATAA